>OCHF01000004.1_pt1 | contig 324346 bp, 273 predicted proteins | sample 1538851 | NCBI WGS metagenome assembly OCHF01 (sample SAMN04571730, study PRJEB22368) | human gut metagenome | biome: human gut; material: stool | host: Homo sapiens | place: Luxembourg | collected 2012-12-07
GCGGCACTACCGGCAAGGACGATACTGGCGACGGCCTTGAATAGCCCAAGGATAGCCTGGCTAGGGTGCTAGCCCCTAGCCCAGCCTATCCGCCCCCAAAAATTCAACATTCAACACTCAACATTCAACATTCAAAAAAAATGAAAGCGAACACTTGGAAAACAATTCTTCAGATAGCCATCAGCATACTGACCGCTATCGCTACTACGCTCGGAGTAACGAGCTGCATGGGATAAAAACAAAAGAATGTGTCATAAGTCTAAATAATGGTAGCCGAAGACGGGCTGAAAGCCCAAAAGCTCCTAGCCCAGGGCAGCGCCCTGGGTTTTTAAATAGATACAACAAAGTCGCCCTGTAAGGGCAAAAGCCTTCAATTTCAAAGCTTTTGCCCTTACAGGGCGACTTGTTTGCGTCCGTATTTACCCAGGGTGTTACCCTGGGCTAGGAGCTTCTGCCCTTTCAGGGCGAGAGGGGTTCAGCCGGTCATGAAGGGTCAAAGTCATTAAGGGTCATTTTCATTTTCAAACCCCTAAAGATTCCGGTCATTTCCGGTCATGGTCATTTCCGTTCATTTTCATTTTCTTATGCCTTGCCCCCTAGAGAAAAATCAAACCGGTGTATCGGTGGCAGAATCCTTGAAGAGGTCATCGGCTGATGGAATCTCATCTTCATCAAACCACTTCTTCAACTTGTCCTGAGCCTTTGACTTTACATCTTCTGAAACCTCACCCCAAACTTTCTTGAGCACAAACAGCAATACGGCCAGGTCATCGCCCAAACCGGCAATAGGGATGGCGTCTGGAATCACATCGAGCGGACTGATGAGATAACCCAAAGCTCCTACAATCAGAGCCTTGTCCTTCAGCGAAACCTTGTCACTCTCTAACGTATAATAGAGAATGAGCGCTGTATAAACCATCTTGGCACCGGCACGTTTGGCAACATGCGAAATCTTCTCGACAAATGCACGCTGGGTGAACTTGTCCTTATAGTCCATAAAGTCTGGTAATGTCATACTACTTATAGTTTATAGTTTATAATTTATAGTTGATAGTTACGACCGCTTCTCGTAGAAGAGGACTGCCTTGATGAAGGTCTCCATCTTAGGCTCCTTATGATGGTTCACGCGATAGGCGATGATCATCTGGAGAAGTGCCTTGACAAAACACGCCAGCAGCAGACCGATGATGACGGCTATGACCGTGGCGAGCATCTTGCCGTTGTCGTAGACGGGTGACTGATCCGGAAAACAGGACAGCACCAGTACGGGGAGGACGGTGATGAAACCGCCGATGGTGAGCTGGCTGCGCTTGGAACCGCCCATGTCGAGTATCGACTGCTTATCGAAAAGATAATCATCCAGCTCCATGCGGGTAATGCCGTAGTTCTCAAACTTCGGGAAATCGGGCTCATTGCCATATTTCGCTATCTTGCCCGTTACCTTATGTTCGAAATCATCTAATATCTGCTTTTCCGGTTCTCTGAGTTTCATAATCTTGCTAGTTTTTAAAATCGTTTAAAAATGAATGCATCTTATACCTTATTATATATAAAGGCTGCGATGCTGAAAAAAAAGAAAAGCAGTGCCCCTGTAAGCCGAGTTCTGTGTTCCTATTGAAAATAAGAACGTCTGTCATTTATCTAGTCCCAAAGTCACCCTTGGGCTCAAGCACTCTACCCTCCACAGCAGCCCGAAGGCAATCGGACGAGCCGCCCTCAATCTGCGGTATACATGAGCTTACAGCTCCCAGATGGCACAGCCTGACGATCACCCGCCAGCTGGTGGTCTCTTACACCACCTTCTCACCCTTACTCTCACCACCCCAGACTGGACAAACGGGATAAGTGAAAGCGGTTATTTTCTTCTACCGACACCTACTGTCACCAATAGCTTCTAGTTTCGGAAGTGGGATGCTCTATGCTGCCCGGACTTTCCTCTCGCACCTGAAAGATGCCAGCGACAGACCGGAGCACTGCTTTCGACATGCAAAAGTACAAAAAACTTTTGATACTATCGCACGATTCCTCACTTTTTTATGCATCATTAGTTATTCGCAAGGCTATTTTTCACTCTTTTTCCCGGTTAAACCGAGTTTTCGAGCCTCTGTCTTTTAACAGATATTCAATAATTAACAAAAGATAGTTTCGTATACAAAACTAAGATTTTCATGCTTACATTCAAATATTTGTGAATTTAGGGCATTTCTTGTTTAATAGCCGTTAAAGTGTTAATTTGAAATGTTAAAACGGAATAAATTTATGCAGAGAATGAAGCGTATCTCAAAAAATGACCCTATATTTGCAACCGGAAAACAGAGCGATGCATGACAAGCTGACTTTTGGCATGATATTAGCTACTGCAGTTCCAAGGAAAAGAAAAGTAAACAATAAAAAAATAAGAGACATGAAAAAATTAAGTAATTATGTTGTGGCTGTGCTCTGCGTTGGTTCGCTCGCATTTTCAGCCGGTGCTTTCATGAAAGTAAATGCTTCACCTGCAGTTACCGCTGCGCCAGCAGGTCAGCCTGTAGACTTAACCTATGCTGCCGAGAAGGCGCTGCCTGCCGTAGTACATATTAAATACGTACAGAACTCGAAGGTGAAGACGGTAGATGTGCAGGACGACCCATTCGGAGGATTCTTCGACCCGTTCGGCTTCTTCGGCAACCCGGGACAGGGCAACGGAGGCACACGCAAGCAGAAAGTGCAGACTCCGAAGAGAGAGGCTACAGGTTCAGGCGTCATCATCAGTCAGGACGGTTACATCGTTACCAACAACCACGTGGTAGAAGGTGCTGACGAGCTGACCGTAACACTAAACGACAACCGTGAATTCTCGGCTCGCATCATCGGAACCGACAAGACTACCGACCTCGCCCTCATCAAGGTAGACGGCAAGAACCTGCCTACCCTGCCTATCGCCGACAGCGACAAGGTGAAGGTGGGTGAATGGGTCATCGCCGTGGGCAACCCATTCGGACTGAACAATACGGTTACAGCCGGCATTATCTCTGCCAAGGCACGTTCGCTCGGTGCCAACGGCGTAGAGAGCTTCATACAGACCGATGCTGCCATCAACGCAGGTAACTCGGGCGGTGCACTCGTCAACACCCAGGGCGAACTGGTAGGCATCAACGCCATGCTCTATTCACAGACCGGTTCTTACTCCGGCTACGGTTTCGCCATCCCTACCTCTATCATGAACAAGGTGGTAGACGACCTGAAGAAATACGGCAGCGTACAGCGCGTGATGCTGAGCATACAGGGAAGCGATGTGCTGAACTATATCAACGCCCAGAAGGAGAACGGCAAGGAAGTGAACCTGGGAACCAACGAGGGTGTTTACATTGCCAAGGTTGATGAAGACGGCAACGGTGCTGAGGCAGGACTGAAGGAAGGTGACGTGATTACCAAGGTTGACGGCAAGAAGGTGACCAAGATGGCTGAGCTGCAGGAAATCCTGAACGGCAAGCGCCCTGGCGACAAGATGAGCATCACCTACCTGCGCAACAAGAAGGCAAGCACCAAGACCATCACGCTGAAGAATGCCCAGGGTAATACTTCGGTTATCAAGAGTGCCGACCTCGACGTGCTCGGCGGCAGCTTCCGCCCTATTACAGAGAGCCAGAAGAACCAGCTCAACATCAAGTATGGTGTAGAGGTAATGAAGGTGAACAGCGGCGCCCTGAAGGATGGTGGCATTTCACGCGGTTTCATCATCCAGCGCATCAACGACAACAACATCAATACGATTGATGACCTGCAGAAGGCTGTAAAGAGTGCTTCTACCAGCAAGGACCCAGTGCTCTACATCCAGGGTATATGGCCAACAGGCAAGAAGGCTTACTTCGCTGTTCCGCTGCAGAAAGACTAAGGGTAAGCGTTTGAAGAGAAACGTCTCATGATTGAGTAGTGAAAAGGCATTTTTGCTGCCAAAAAACTCAAGAAACAGACAAAAAACAATAAAATAGTAGGTATTTCTGAAAAATATCTACTATTTTTTTTGGTATTTAAACAAAAAAGTGTATTTTTGCAACTACTTAAAATTTGATGCCAGCATGAGACAATTAAAAATTACTCAGTCAATTACGAATCGCGCAAGCGCATCGTTGGAAAAATATCTTCAAGATATTGCTCATGAGGAGCTGCTCTCTACAGATGAAGAGGTGGAGCTCGCTCAGCGTATAAGAAAAGGTGACCGTAGGGCATTGGAGAGATTAACAAAAGCCAATCTCCGTTTCGTGGTGTCTGTTGCCAAACAGTACCAGAACCAAGGGCTCAGCTTGTCTGATCTTATCAACGAAGGAAATGTGGGGCTTATCAAAGCCGCACAGAAGTTTGATGAAACCCGAGGCTTTAAGTTTATCTCTTACGCCGTATGGTGGATTCGCCAGAGCATTCTGCAGGCCATAGCCGAGCAGAGCAGACTTGTGCGCCTTCCGCTCAACCAGGTGGGAAGCGTTAACAAGATTAACAGAGAGATGAGTAAGTTCGAACAGGAATTTGAACGCAAACCGAGTGTAGACGAAATAGCTGACCGCATAGACTTGCCGGAAGACAAGATAGAGGACGCCATGAAGGCTACATCGACAAGTCGCCACTTGAGCGTGGATGCTCCTTTTTCTGATGATGAAGATGGCAGCATGCTCGACCTGATGGCCAATTCGGATGATCCGACCGACAATGAACTGCTGGCAGAGTCGCTGAGAGCAGAAATTGAAAGACTGCTCGGCACGCTGCCGGACAAAGACCAGAAAATCATTGCTGCCTTCTATGGCATAGGAACACCTGAACTGACGCTCGAAGAAATCGGGACCAAGTATCATCTCACCAGGGAAAGAGTACGCCAAATCAAGGAAAAAACGATCAGGCGACTCCGGAACAAAACGACAGATAAACTGCTGAAGTCCTATCTGGGATAAGGAAAGATCCTGCAGACTGATGGGGCAGACAGCACAAAACAAAATAAGACAGAAAAAGAAATGAAAATTACAAAAATTGCATTAGCATCTATTGCATTAGCATGTTTCAGCTCGCTCTCTGCATCAGCCAAGAACGAAGTTAAGACTGCATACATCTTTGGATTTGCCTCGTCGTTTAATGACTCTACAGTCTATTTCACAGACGTTCAGAAGGTTGATTCTGCCTATTTCACCCGCAAGAACAAGTTTCTGGTAAGCCGCGAGAACTATTCATACCAGTTGCGCGACTATCTGGAGCAGAAAGGTGCCGGCAACCGCACGTGTATCGTGATGTTTGACTTCAACCAGAAGAAGGCTGAAAAGAAATGGAACAAGCTCTATGCAAGATACATTCAGAAGCCAAAGGCTAAGAAGGCAAAGAACGGACAGCAGATGAACGATGCGCCTAGCCCTTATCAGGTGAAGACCATCAACTCTACAGATTTTCATTTTTCATCTGTTCAGCCAAACGATGAAGAGGTTGAAGAGGTAAAAGTGAAGAAGGCTAAGAAAGCCAAGAAAGAAAAGCGCAGAAAAGGCGCTAAAAATGAATAAGAAATCAAACGTTCCTTACTTCGCAAAAAGTAAACAAGGTTAACATTAAATGAAGAAGCCATCCCCGTTTTCTGCCGGGAATGGCTTCACTTTTTTATATCATATCATTTTCTACTTCAAATTCTGCTTGAACCAGTTAGCTATCTGGCGAAGCAGATGGTTGCGGGTATTGCCACCCGAAATGCCATGATTACGGTTCGTGTACCACAGGGTCTTGAAGTCCTTGTCTGCCTGAACCAACGCCTCAGCATATTCGAAGGTATTCTGCGGATGCACATTGTCATCTGCCAATCCGTGACAGATAAGCAACGCACCATGCTGCTGCTTTACTCGCTCAATAGGGTTCACCTTGTAACCCTCTTCATTCTCCTTAGGAGTGCGCATGTAGCGCTCAGTATAAACCGAATCATAGAAGCGGTAACAGGTAGGAGGAGCCACAGCCACACCTGCCTTGAACACAGGACGGCCCTCGCTCATACTCATCAGCGTATTGAAACCACCATAGCTCCAACCCCAAATGCCGATATTATCCTTGTCTACATAAGGCAGAGAACCCATGTAGAGAGCTGTCTCAACCTGATCTTTCGACTCTAAATCGCCCAGACGGAGATAGGTAGACTTCTCAAACTCAGCTCCTCTACCGCCTGTTCCACGACCATCTACGCAGGCAATGATGAATCCTTCCTGAGCAAGATAATAATCGAAAGCACCGCCATTGCCCATACTGCCCGTGCTCCATGAATCGAGCACCTGCTGGTTGCCCGGACCGGAATACTGGAAGAGGATGACAGGATACTTCTTGCTGGCGTCGAAATCTACAGGCTTCACCATCCAGCCGTCCAGTTTCACACCTTCGGAAGTGGTGAAAGAGAAAGTCTCGCGCTTGCCCCAATTATACTTCCGGGTCTTTTCGAGCAGCTGCTTGTTGTCTTCCAATGTCTTGATAAGCTTGCCCTTGTTGCTGCGTACGGTGAAGACATAAGGATGGCTGTAGCTGCTCCAGGTATTGACGAAATAGCGGTAATCGCCCGAGAAGTAAGCCGAGTTGGAACCAGCCGCATCGGTAAGGCGCTCCACCTTTCCGTTCTTATGAGCCACGTAAACCTGGCGGTCGTGCGCATTGAGCTTGGCAGCCTGGAAATAAACATCGCCCGTCTTCTCATCCATTCCGTAGATAGAGGTAACATCATAGTTGCCCTTCTCTATCTGGCGCAGAAGCTTGCCGTTCATATCATAGAGATAGAGATGCATGAAGCCGTCGCGGTCGCTAGGCAGCAGGATATTCTTCTTGCCCACGATGCTGTTTTCAATCACCTCTTCCTTTACAAACTTAGGCACACTCTCCTTGATGAGCATCCTGCTCTTGCCGGTGAAAGGATTGACTGCATAGAGGCGCATGTCGTCCTGATGGCGGTTCATCGTATAGACAATCAGACTGTTGGCGTCTGGCGATGTCTTGACGCGTGGATAATAGCCGTCGGAATCTACAGGCACATCGAGCGCCACGGTCTTGCCGTTCTTCATATCATAGCTCCAGAGGCTCACCTTAGAGTTGTCCTGTCCTGCCTTAGGATATTTATAGGAATACTCTCCCGGATAGTCGTGATACTCGCTATGGGTAGGATGAGAACCTTCGAACATCTGCAGAGAATAAGTCTTTACGTGCGATTCGTCGAAGCGTATCCATCCGATGGCAGTTCCATCCGCATTCCATGCAAAGGCGCGGTTGAAGCTGAACTCCTCTTCGTAAACCCAATCAGGAATACCATTGATCACCTCATTGAACTTACCGTCGCGCGTAATCTGGGTTTCCTTGTCTCCATCGGTAACAAAGAGATTGTTATCCTTTACGAAGGCGATGTGGCGTGAATCAGGCGACCAGGTAGCCACCTGCTGGTTAACGCCCTGGGAAAGTTTCTTCAAACTCTTCTTAGCAATATCATATATGAAATACTCTGCCTTGAACGAGCGGCGGTAAATAGCCTCGCGATGGGTCATGATAAGCAATTTCTTGCCATCAGGACTGATTACATAACCCTCAATCTGTTCGAAGGGAGCCTTGGCTGCGTTCACATCGAAGAGGATGCTCATCTGCTTGCCCGTCTTGAACGAATAACTGATAACCTGCTTGCCATCATTGCTGATAGAAGCGTACAAATCGGTGCCATCAATAGGGTTAATACCGGTAACATAAGAGGCAGCAAACTCGCCGGAGGTAATGGCCTTCAGGTCGAGTTTATCTGCAGCTTGCATTGCTGAAACCATCATGACAGTTGCAATAAAAACTGGAAATCTTTTCATGTGTTAATCTTTATGTAATGCCTCAATAGGCGAATAATCTTCGTCCTTGAGCAGTTGTTCTACTGTTACTTTAGGGTTGCGCTTTACATAAGCGCAGATTGTCTTCACATACTTGGTCTTGAAAATCTCCTTGCCCATCGCCTTGTTGACAGCCCACATAATCTTGCCCATGTGCAGATCGCGGTCGAGCTGCGGACGGGTGTCAAACTGATCCATCGGATAGATGCTCAGCAGATAGAAGGTAAGGCAATCTGGCACAATATACTGGCGCGACATGGTGCTGCGCTGCTGCGGCGTATAGAATTTCTTGTAGAGCGGATAGTTTTCGCCCATGTATTTATCGAGCGAAATTCCTACTGAGTGCTGTCCTACTACGATGCTCTGGTCGAGAGCGCCAATCTGGGCATAGAAACAAGGCTGCTGGAGCTCCGGAATCCAACTGTTCAGACGTGAGAAGGCAGATTTCAGCTGCTCGTTGATGTCTTCCATATTGGCAAATTCTGCCTCAGCATCGGCAATAAGTGACTGCAGGGTAGAATCCTGATAGAACATGAGGAAACGGTTGCTGATATTGGCGTCGGTAATGGTGCCAAGCTGGAGCATTTTCTCTATCAGCGTACGGGTTTCTATCGGGTAATCGGTGTTCATCTGCTGCAGGGCTGAGAAATCACCGGTAGTAAGATATCTGCTTTCCAATCGGTCGTAACGCTGTACTGACAGGGGCACAGCCTCTCCTTCCTCGTTCGGCTTGAACTTAAACTCGCAGGCCGAACTGAGAAGCACGATTGCTAATATGACTATATAATTAAAAAACCTTTTCACGATAATTTACAAATCTTCGAGTTACGTCTGCAAAAATACTAAAAATTATTTAAATTACCAAGCTTTTTTGCTAAAAAATCATACGTATTCGCAAAAAAAATGGGTTTTTCTCTTAAAATTGTTTGCAAAATAGCCAGCAATGAGCAAAACGTAAGGCTTTTTTGCTCATTGCTGGCTATTTGCGCAGTTTTTCTGCTTATCAGATGATAAAAGAAACTGCTTATCGGATGATGACAGAAACTGAAACCTGAACCGGCTCTTCTATCTGCTTCTTCCAGGCTTTCAACCACTCATACCACTCCTTCTCGCCCTTGAAACCATAGGTTTCGTTGGCACTGGTATAAGCAAGCTTATAACTGAGCTGGCTGCCTGTTGGTTTCACCACCTGAGTATAGCAATCCTTATTGGCTGGCTGCTGACTTACCAGGGCTGACTGTGGCACATAAATGCCCAAGCCTACGGTCTCCAGCTTATGCTTTCCATCGTCCTTGCCTGTTGGCCAGTCGCTGCCGTAACAGCCTCGCAATCCCTTGCCATCAGCAAATTCGCTGGAACCCTTTACGTTGATGAGTCCTGTAGCAAACTGATAATCAGAAACATCCTTGTTGAAGAATACATCTACATCGAAATCGCGATGACCGGCATAGATGGTGTAACGGATGGTGGCATTGACAGGCTGCAAACCCGGAGCCGGAACCCAACCCTTATCCACGACTTCGACGATGGCACGGAGCGGACCTTCTGAAATGACGCGCTGCTCCTGGTATTTCACGTTGTTGAACAGCACCTGGTCTTTACCGTCCCAGCCACGGAGCGCACCCAGTCCGTAGGTATTGCCTACCCAGAGGCAATCATCGCCCGAACCAGCCTGAATCTGCTCTTCTGAAGGATAGAACTGCGTATCCTGAACCACCAGTCCCTTGTTGATTTTGCCATAAAGGTCGATGGTCTGACGACGGTCGAAATAAACACGCATGGCAATCAGTTCGCTTTCGAAGCAGATGCCATGAGAATGGACGTAGTGATAAGGGTCCTTGGTCTTCTTATCAAACGAGATGCTGCGCAGATAAATATCCTGCCTGTTCTTAGCCAGCTTCCTGTTTCTGCTTGGCAAACAGAGTTCGGCAAAGGTACGAGCTGGATACTGTGCCTGCTCGCCCTCACGATAGAGATGCACCTGATAGGTCTTGGTTTCTTTCTTGCCCAAATCGGCAAGGAAACAGAGTTCATCGTTGGTACAATCGCGGTTGGTGTCGTCGAGCTGTGAAGGAATCTCCTTACCGTCAACGGTTACTACAGCGCGCTGAATGTCGCCGATAGCTCCCAACTTGCTGAGATCTACCACCACCGGAGCATCGGTTCTTGCCACCTTGGAAGGATTGGAAACCGACACCTGGAAATTAGCCTGCGCCTGGGCTGACAGAACCATCAGCGAAACCAGCGCCATCATCATTTGTTTTTTCATCATAGATTTTATTTTTAAGTTTGTTTATGAATAGTCTACAACTGCGAGAAGAGTTTCTTGCCCTTGGCGTAATATTGCCAGATGATAGAGAGATTGTAAACCTGCGGAATCTCCTCCTTCACCCTACCCGCCTGTATCTTTCTGCGATCTTCGTCAAACTCATGTTTCCATGCCTTGAAAGCCCTGCGCGCCTTGAAGATAGCCTTGAAGTCACCCCAGTTGCGATTCAGAACCAATGTCTCGAAAGCAGCAAGGTAATCCAGAAATCTGCGCATACGCATTACATGAGTCAACTCCGTATCACTCAGATTCTTATAAAGCATGGTTAAATTATTTCTGAAATTCAGATAAGTCTTCATCGGATTGCTTTTCGGCAGGGTTCCACCACCCACATGATAAACCTCACTCTCAGGAATGCAGTAGATTTTTCTGCCCATCAGACGCAAGCGCCAGCAAAGATCTATCTCTTCATTATGGGCAAAGAAACGGCCGTCTAAACCGCCGGCAGTCCAATAATCCTTTGAGCGGATCATCATACAGGCACCCGTAGCCCACAAGATTTCCTGCTGGTAATCATACTGCCCATTATCGCGCTCTACCGTATCAAAGATGCGGCCGCGACAGAACGGATAGCCGTATTTGTCGAGGAATCCGCCGCAAGCGCCAGCATACTCAAAGCTGTCCTTATCGTATTCCGCAAGCAGTTTAGGCTGGCAGGCTGCCACCTGCTGATGCGAATCCATAAACTCGATGAGCGGTGTAAGCCAATGATGCGAAACCTCCACATCGCTATTCAGGAGCACATAATATTCTGCATCAATCTGCTTCAAAGCACGGTTATAGCCTTCAGCAAAGCCGAAATTCTGCTCCAGCACGATGGTCTTCACCTGAGGAAACTGAGTCTCCAGAAGGTGCATCGAACCATCAGAAGAAGAATTGTCTGCCACCCAGATTTCAGCATCCTGACGGGAATATTCGATGACATTCGGAAGATACTTTGCCAGCATCTTCTGTCCATTCCAGTTTAATATAACGATTGCTACTTTTGCCATATTTATTGTAAACTCTTTAATCTGTTATTCAGGAGATTGGTAAACTCATAGTTCTTGAGTCCCCATTTGGGAGCAATCAGCAGTTCTTTGGGCGACTGACTGACGAAGCGCTCCAGCACCAAATCCTTTCTGAGCAGACGGATGTATTTCACGATAACATCAATATACTCCTCGACCGTGTAAACATGGAAGGGGTGCTCAGCATATTCCTGTGCCAGCCGGGTGCCCCTGATAATCTGCATCTGATGAATCTTGAGAATATCAAGCGGCAAGGAAGAGATGAGAGGAGCCTGGCGCAGACTTTCTTCCGCATCTTCTCCCGGCAAACCGATGATGATGTGGCCACCCGTAAGGATTCCCCTGGCATGAGTACGCTCTACGGCACTACGGCAACAGGCAAAATCATGTCCACGGTTGATGCGTTTCAAGGTTTCATCATTGGCACTCTCAATGCCATATTCCACCAGCACGAAGGTTCGGCGGTTCAGTTCTTCCAGATAATCGAGCAATTCATCGCTCACACAATCCGGACGGGTTCCGATAACGATTCCCACCACATCTTCCACCTCAAGAGCCTCTTCATACATCTGTCTCAGTTGCTCCACCCTGGCGTATGTATTGGTATAAGCCTGAAAATAAGCCAGATATTTCATATCAGGATACTTCCTGCTGAAGAAAGCCTTTCCCTCCTCCAGCTGTTCAGTAATCGACTTTTTCCGGTCGCAATAGCTCGGATTGAAGGTGCGGTTGTCGCAATACGTACATCCGCCACTCGAAATCCTCCCATCTCTGTTAGGACAGGAGAATCCCGCGTCTATCGAAATTTTCTGAACACGGAAATCAGGAAACTGCTTCCGGATCCATGTTCCAAAATCGTTGTAATACATTGGACTTTGAACTTTATGATTAGCCCTATTTACTATAAACTATTAACTATCAACTAAAGAAGCTCTGCCTTCAGCGCCGTCTTATCGTGATTGAAATCACCCAGGCGAACCTTGATAAGCTGGTTGTCGTATTCTTCCTTGGCGAGAGCCGGTGAAAGTTCTACGCGGATATAGTTCTTGGTGAATCCATGCATTGCCTTGCCTCTTGGCGCCTTTTCGAAAAGAACCTCAGCCTCAGTACCGATGTATTGAGCATAGAATTCCTGCGTCTTCTGATCGCTCAACTCCAACAGTCGCTTAGAGCGCTTCTTCTTCTCCTTCTCGTCAACCACATACGGAATCTTCAAGGCAGCCGTGCCCGGACGCTCAGAATAAGGGAAGACGTGAAGCTGGGTAACAGGCAGACTCTTCAGGAACTCATAGCATTCTTCAAAACACTCCGGAGTTTCGCCGCGACAGCCCACCATCACATCGACACCGATAAACGCATCAGGCATCTTCTCCTTGATAAGATTCACCTTATGGGCAAAGAGCGCCTTGTCGTAACGGCGGTGCATCAGCTTGAGCACCTCATCGCTTCCGCTCTGCAGAGGAATGTGGAAATGAGGCATAAAAGCACGGCTTTGGGCACAATACTCTATGAGATCATCATCACAGAGATCAGGCTCCAGACTCGAGATGCGGTAACGCTTGATTCCTTCTACCTGATCCATCGCCTTGACAAGGTCGATGAATCGCTCGTGGGTAGTCTGACCGAAATCGCCGATATTCACACCGGTAATGACGATTTCCTTACCGCCTTCAGCAGCCGCCTGCTCACATTGAGCCACAAGCGACTGGATGCTCGGGTTGCGCGAATTGCCTCGGGCAAATGGAATGGTGCAATAGGTGCAATAATAGTTGCAGCCGTCCTGCACCTTCAGGAAATAACGGGTACGGTTGCCACGCGAGCAAGAAGGCTGGAAGGTCTTGATTTCCTTCGTCTTCACGCTATAATGCTGATGAAGAGCCGCAGCATCGCTGTTCTGAGGAGCCAGAGCAGTCAATCCGTTTTCCTGAGCAAATTTCTGCGCCCATGCATCGCTGAGATATTGAATCAAGTTCGCCTTCTCGTTAGCACCCAACACGAGGTCTACACCCTCTATCTTGCTGACATTCTCAGATTCGAGCTGCGCATAACAGCCCGTCACGATAACGAATGCACCCGGATTGTTTCTCACCATCCGGTGGATAGCCTGACGGCATTTATGATCGGCAACTTCTGTTACCGAGCAGGTGTTAATCAGACAAATATCAGCTTTCTCCCCCTTTTTAGCAGTAATGACGCCCATATCTTCGAGCATTTTGCCAAAAGTGGAAGTTTCAGAGAAGTTGAGTTTGCAGCCTAGCGTATAGTAAGCTGCCTTTTTACCTTGGAAGGCACTTGAATCTATCATATATTTATCTTTTTCTTTGGTTTCTTTTAAGCTTTTGCCCTTACAGGGCGCATTGATGATTGCTTTCATCCCCAGGGTGTTGCCCTGGGCTAGGAGCTTCTGCCCCTTCAGGGCGTTCTCCCCCAAAAAGACCTTAGGGTCTATAAAACGAAAAAAGCCGCTAGACCGAAGTCCAGCGGTTGTTTCTCTCATTTTTTCGTTCGCAAGTAATTTCAAATTACTTAGCAGAATCAGCAGCAGCTGTATCAGCAGCAGCAGTGTCAGCAGCAGTTGTATCTACCTGAGCTGTGTCAGAATCAGCAGAAGCTGTGTTCTGAGCTGTTTTGTTACCACATGATGCGAAAGAGATAGCTGCGATAGCTACGAACATAAAAACTAATTTCTTCATTTTCTTTGCTTTTTTAAAATCTGTAAAACAATCATTTGTTCTTTTGAACGATGCAAAGGTAAGCATTTTTTTGATACGTTGTTCTTTTTTTTGCGATTTTTTTTTAGGTGATTTTGTAACAAAATTACAAATCGCTATAAATCAGCTACTTACAAAGTGCTAACAAAGGTTAAAGTTTTTGATGTGCTCGGAAACAGCCTAATTTTAACACTTTTCGGTGTTTTTTAGCGTAACAAGGGTGTGCGCCAACACCTCTTCAGAGCAGCACTATATACATATAATAAGGTACGCGCGCGAGGGAAAGAACAGAAGATTTTCCCAAGAAATCGTCCCCAAAAACTTTGATTGCCGAGAATTTTTTCGTAACTTTGCACTCAAAACAAAGAAACAAACAGACAGAAAATGATACAGCTAAAAGAAAATCAGGGCATTCCCCGCAGCATTCTCCTGATGATGGCTATCGTCGCAGGACTCACTGTAGCCAACTGCTACTACAATCAGCCGCTTCTCGAACTCATCCGCCACGACCTGGATATTACCGAGCAGAAGGCTAACCTCATCACCGTCATTACCCAGATAGGTTATGCGCTGGGCTTATTCTTCCTCATCCCCTTGGGCGACATGCTTTCGCGCAAGAAACTCATCCTTGTCAATATGACCATTGCAGCATTGATGGCAATTGTGATGGCTGCAGCGCAAAACGTTTGGATGCTCTGGGGAGCTTCACTGCTGATTGGCGCCTGTTCGGTGATTCCGCAGTTCTTCATTCCGATAGCCGGACAGTTTTCGGAACCCAAGAACAAGAGCAGGAATATGGGCATTGTACTCTCCGGACTGCTGACGGGCATTCTCGCCTCACGAGTAATCAGCGGTTACATCGGCGAATGGCTGGGATGGCGGGAGATGTTTATCATAGCTGCTTTCGTGATGGTGTTTTGCATGGGAATCATGCTGCTGATGATGCCTGAAATGAAGCGCAACTATGTAGGAACCTACAGAGGGCTGATGACCACGATAGCAGAAATTTTCTTTTTCCATTCTTCTATCCGCATCTATTCCACCCGTGCAGCCTTCGGGTTCGGCAGTATGATGGCAATATGGTCTTGTCTGGCGTTCCATCTGGCGCAGCCACCTTTCAGCGCAGGAAGTGATATGGTAGGAATGCTCGGACTTTGCGGAATCATGGGAGCCGTTGCTGCCAGTGGTGTGGGAAAACTGATTCCTAGGTTTGGCATTCGAAAATTCAATCTGTTCGGAGCAGGAATGCAGATCATCGCCTGGGCAATAGCCTTGCTTTTCGGCGACACTTACGCCGGACTCATCGCAGCCATCATCCTGGTTGACATCGGTCTGCAATGTCAGCAGCTCAGCAATCAGAGTGGTTGTCTGCAGGAGATTCCGCAGGCTTCCAACCGCGCCAACACCATCTTCATGACCAGCTATTTCATCGGTGGTTCGCTAGGCACTTTCTGTGCCGGTTACGTCTGGACGCAAGCCGACTGGCTCGGCGTCTGCATCGTAGGAATCGCCTTTGCCATGATTTCTCTGCTTATCACGCTAAACTGCAAGAAATAAACATATAAAAAGAAAAGAGATTATATTCCCGACTTACAGGAACGTAATCTCTTTTCTTATTTTGATAGAGACTGAAGCTGGCATTTCTGCCGAAGCTTCAACTACATCTTTTCATCTCCGTACATTTCCGTCCACCAGGAAGCATCATCCTGAAGCCACTTGGCAAACCAGGCAAAGATGGTGTTCTGCCATTTCAGTCGCTTCTCGTAGTCGATGATGTGATGATCCTGACCATCTACCAATACCATCGCCGTAGGACGGCCAAGGAGTTTCAGCGCTGTATAGAGCTGGATACTCTCGCCCACAGGCACATTATTATCTGCCGTACCGTGAACAAACAGCAGCGGAGTATGAATCTTGTCGGCATTATAGAGCGGACTCTGATCTACAAAGAGATGCTTGTTGCTCCAAGGATATTCGTTCGCCATAGAAACTTCGCTGTAGCTGTAGCCCCAATAGCCCTCACCCCAATAACTGGTATGGTCGCTGATGCCTGCATGCGAGATGGCAGCAGCAAAGAGGTCGGTCTTGGTCTGAAGGTACTGAGTCATGAATCCGCCGTAGCTGGCGCCGATGCAGCCTATCTTCTTGCGGTTTACGAAAGCATGCTCATCACAGAAAGCCTGGGTGCTGGAGATGATGTCTTCAGCCACTCCCTCGCCTGCCGTATCTACATGGCGGGCTGAGAATTTCTGACCAAATCCGGTGGCTCCACTAGGATTCACAACCAGCACTACATAGCCCATTGCCGCATAAACATGATGAGGATAACGGCTCTGGAACATGCGGCTCGTAGGACTGCATCCGCCATAATAGTTCACTATCATCGGATACTTCTTGGCAGCATCAAAATGAGGTGGCAGATAGTAACGGCAACAAAGGGTGTCGCCCCTTGAATTGACAAAATTCCAAGCCTTGCATTCGCCCAGTTCAACATCCTTCAGTTCGCGCGCACTCAAATCGTCAACCAATTGCGATTTCAGCGCCTTCGTATTCATCTTATAGAGTCGGTCGGCATTGGATGCACTCTGACCGGAGAAAGCCATTTCTGCTGCAGAAGATGCAAGCGAGAAACTCTTGATGTACTCTTCAGGAGTCTTGAGAAGCGTAAACTTACCCGATTTCGGATTGAGCTGGAAGAGATGCACGCAGTCTTTATCTTCGGCTGTAAAATAGATGTTTCCATCGACCTTGCTCCATTCCACACTCTGCACGTTCGGATTGAAATCCCTGGTCAGCGGACGAACCTTCTTATCCGACAAGGTCATCAGATAGAGCTGGGTGTCAATCATACTAGGTGTCTGTCCTTCTTCCACATTCTTTCCAATGCCGTTGAAAGCTTCTGGCGAAGCGCTCACGAGAATGCTCTTGCCATCTGGCGAGAACTGGGCGCTGTTCAGAAATTCGCCCTTCTCTATCAGGGTTTCTACCTTTGGCGTTGTGGCTCCAGATGCATTCATACTGCCCAAATCCAGGCGGTAGAATGATGTCAGGGTTGTAGGACGCTTGGTGAGTCGCTCCTCTCCCTTGCCTATGAGCAGATAACGCGAATCGGCAGAAATATCCATCAGATAGACGTTGTGGTAACCGAAGGTGAGCGGCTGGAGAATGCCCGATGCAAGGTCGTATTTGGCGAGATTGCTGCGCTCGCGCCAACCAGGCTGTCTGTCTTCCGGTTCTTTTACATCATAAACTTGCGGATCCTTTTTTCTGCCTTCAGTAGTGAGCGTATAGATGAGCGTTTTTTCATCGGGTGTAAACTGGAACCAGCCTTCAGGAAGATGGCTAGCCAGCACTTCGCGCTCCATCGTCAGCGGATTGATGGTGATGAGCTGCAATGTGCCATCCTGCTTTTCTTCTCCGGCAATACTGCTGTCGCTCGCCTTCTGCGTGAAATACAGTTTATTGCTTGAAGGCATCCATTTTACGTTCTCCTCAAATGTAGCCATCACTCTGTTAGTCTGAGAGTTGCGCAATTCGCTAATGCTATGGTTATTACCTTTTCTATCTACCCAGGTTTTCCGAACTACGATAAACTTTCCGTTTGGTGAGATAGAAACACTCGGATAGTTGGGCGCACAAATCACATCATAGATGTTATAGGCGCGCTTGGCTGCCGCATCGCCTACAGAAAGCGGAGCACCGTTGGCTGCGGTTACGGTCAACTTGATAGATTTCTTATCAGAAGATGCATTCTTCCGGGTAAGATATTTGATGACAACCGTATGCTGCGAAGGAGTCAGGATGGTTTCAGCCTTATCGCCGTTCACCGCTACCTGTTCGCCGTCTACAAACAGGCGGTATTGCTCCAATCCTTCTATCGCGATGGTTGCTTTGGTGCGCTGGGTGTTAGAAACGCAGAAAGAAGCCAGATGGAGCGCATCCTGCTTGTCGGCAAGGAGTTGGGCTGCAGTCACCTCCTTGCCTTTATTTAATAAGGTGAAAGACAGCGGCGAATCGAGCAACTGCTTAAGGTCGAACACTTCGCCTTTGATGTTCACACTGTCAGCCATCCAAGGCTGTGCTACGGCATAGGGGCCTGCATATTTCAGCGTTTTCACCTCTATAGTTTCGGCACTGGCAGAGATTGAAGCCATCAGGGCAGCTGCCAGCAGTCCGCTTTTTGTTGTTTTCAGAATCAGTTTAGTCATAAATATCCTTATTTTGTTTTTGGTGCGAAATTACAAATAAAATTCGAGATAAACGAATATTTCTATTACAATTTGCTCTTTTTGCTGCATTTTTACCTTACAAATGTTATCTTTAAGTTAATCGGATGAGCCAGTAGGTTATTGTTGGGTTAAACCCCTCTCCAACGAGTTGCAATGCATAAAAAGCATTCGCAACTCGTTTTTTTTTATGCGATTTATTGCCTATTTGATTTCTTTTTTGTACTTTTGCACGCAAAATATCACATAAAATAACAGAATGATGAAGAAACAGACTCAAGCTATTCATTTGGAATATGAGCGCCGCGATGCATACGACTCGCTGAGCGTGCCAGTATATAACACCCTTGCCTACGAATTCGACAATGCTGCCGTCATGGCTGAAGCATTCACCGACAAGATCAAGGCTCCAGATTATTCGCGCGTAGAGAACCCTACGGTAACCAACCTGGAGCGCCGTGTAGCAGCCCTTACCGATGCTGCTCATGCCACCGCCTTCAACTCAGGAATGGCGGCCATCAGCAACACCCTCATGGCGCTGGCAGCACAAGGCAAAAAAATTGTTACATCCAAGCATCTCTTCGGCAATACTTATGCCCTGCTCGTTGCCACTCTGCGCCGTTTTGGTGTAAAGGTGCGTTTGCGCGATTTGACCAATATCGAAGCCGTGCGCGAAGCCATTGATGATGACACCTGCTGCGTATTTCTCGAAATCCTGACCAACCCACAGCTGGAGGTTGCTGACCTGAAAGCCATCTCTGAAGTGGCACATGAAAAAAATGTACCTTTGGTGGTGGATTCTACCGTGATTCCTTTCACACAATTCTCGGCTAAGAGTCTGGGAGTAGATATTGAGGTAGTTTCCAGCTCTAAATATGTAAGCGGCGGTGCTACTTCGCTCGGCGGTCTGGTTATCGACTACGGTACTCCTTACAACGGCGATTTCGCCAAGCGTCTTTATGGAGAAATGCTCTTCAATTTCGGTGCCTATATGACCCCACAGGTGGCTTATATGCAAACCATCGGACTTGAAACGCTCGATGCTCGCTATCGTGTGCAGAGCAGCAATGCCCTGGAGCTTGCCAAGAAGCTGCGCTCTCTGCCTCAGATAAAATATGTAAACTATGTGGGTCTGGAGGATAATCCTTATCACGAGTTGGCGCAGCGCCAGTTTGGAAAAACGGCGGGAGCCATGATCTGCATCGACCTGGAGAGCAAGGAAGCCTGCTTCAGTTTTCTGAACAATCTGAAGCTCATCCATCGCGCCACCAACCTCTTCGACAACCGTTCGCTCGCCATTCATCCGGCAAGCACCATCTTCGGAGCATTCTCTGAGAACATGCGCAAGTCGATGGACGTGAAAGACACCACTATCCGCCTCAGCGTAGGCCTGGAGGATGTGGATGATCTCTTCGAAGACATCAAGCAGGCGGTTGATAGTTTATAATTGACAGTTTATAGTTAACAGGCTCAAAGTAAAATGTACAATTTCGATAAAGTCATAGACCGTTCGGGCAGCGACGACCTGAAACATGGCGCCCTGTTGCCTCGTTGGGGGCGAGATGATCTGCTGCCACTCTGGGTAGCTGATATGGATTTCGAGACCCCATCTTTCATTACAGATGCCCTCAAGGCACGATTGGAACACTCTCTTTTCGGCTACACGATGGAGCCGGAAGATTACCTGCCTAGCATCATCGACTGGGTTCGCGACCACCACCAGTGGGATGTGAAGCGAGAGTGGATAAGATTCATTCCTGGTATTGTTAAAGGCATCGGACTCGTGGTGAATGTCTTCACCCAGCCTGATGAAAAAGTCATCATCCAGCCTCCCGTTTATCACCCATTCCGCCTCACCCCAGAGGGTAATGGCAGAGAGGTGGTCTTCAATCCGCTGAAGATGAGGGAAGACGGATATTACGAGATGGATTTCGAAAATCTCGAGAAGGTTTGCGATGAGAAATGCAAGATTCTCATTCTCTGCAATCCTCATAATCCGGGCGGTATTACCTGGAGCAAAGAAACCCTGCAGCAGCTTGCCGACTTCTGCTATGAGCACCATCTGCTCGTTATCAGCGATGAGATTCACGCGGATATGGCGCTCTTCGGCCACAAGCACATCCCGTTTGCTTCGGTTTCAGACAAGGCACGCAACATCAGCATCACCTTCCAGGCTCCTTCCAAAACCTTTAATATTGCAGGAATCGTGAGCAGCTACGCCATTATTCCAAACGAAGATATTCGGAATAGATTTTACAAATGGTTAAGCGCTAACGAGTTGGATGAGCCAACCCTCTTTGCTCCTATCGCCACTATCGCTGCCTTCCGCAAGGGAGAAGAATGGCGCAAGGCGATGCTTGCCTATATTGAGGACAATATCCGGTTCGTAGAAGATTACTGCCGTGAGCATATTCCGGGCATTCGCCCTTTGCGTCCACAGGCTTCCTTCCTCGTATGGCTCAACTGCCGTGATCTGCATCTTTCTCACGATGCACTTCTCGACCTATTCATCGACAAGGCGCATCTGGCATTGAATGATGGAGAGATGTTCGGTCCTGGCGGAGAAGGATTCATGCGATTGAATGTAGCTGCACCAAGAAGTATTATCAAACAGGCTTTACAGCAGCTGGAAGAGGCTGTGAGCCAACTCTAGATATTCTAAGAAAAAATAGCCGTAACTACTGCAAATATAGTTACGGCTATTATAATATGGTGGAAGAATGCTTTATTCCCCCTCCATCAAATCATGAACCAGTTTGATTTCGTAATACTCAATACCGGCTCCCAGGGCTTCCTTTATTTCACTAAAAAGCTCCAATTCTGGATGAGCCTTCATGAAATCACGGATTTTCTTTTCATGGGCACTTGAAATCAGCGCCCGCAGTCCAATCTTTCCCTCTTTCACATAAGGAGTAAGATGACCAATAATGGTGCCTTTTGTATAGCCCCGCTTAGCAGCAATCTGATCTACCGTCATTCCCTGCATATAGAAATCATAACTTACCTCCTTCGAAGCGACTTTCGGCACCTTCGGTTCCTTCGGTTCATTCGGTTTCTTCTGTCTCCTTGACTTTCTGCCCGAACCGCTATCTGATGAAGCATCTGCATCCAACAGCAAGAACTGCGCCTTCTTTTTCAGATAATCTGTTACCGTGAATTCTGCACTACATTCATACTTCAAAAGCCGTTCTTTTAATTTTACATCCTCTGAGAAAACAGAGAAGCGGTCTTCAAACTGTTTCCTAGCCACCTTGTTGTCTGTATCAAGATTCGACTTTCTGATTAAATCACTCAGAATGCCGATTTTGTCAAGAAAATACATAGCTCCCTTATGAATACGGTCTTGCAGTTCAGCCTGTCTTACATCAGGATTCCGGGCAAGCATACCCGTATACTGCACACGAAATTTATCCGATACGGCTATCAGACTCTTCAGCACCACCTGCAGCTTCTGATACTCGCTTACCACGCGCGGATATTTACCATTAAAAAACTCTACCAGGCAGCGCATCAGATGCTCATAGCTGGCTCTGATGGAATAAAAATCGAAGAGTTCGCTGATGCAATAAATGATGTATTGCAGCTCCAGACTGCTGATTTGCTCCTGACTAGGCGCAGCAAGCTGGCTGGTGAATGCATCCACCGTCTGACTGCTGATAATGGCTCCGCGAGAAAGCGGTTGACTGAGCACCATGCCCTCCAAAGTCTTGCAGCGGCTCAGTGCCACATAGGTCTGACCATGGGTAAAAGAATGAGAAGCATCGATGATGGCATGTTCGAAAGTAAGTCCCTGACTCTTGTGGATAGTTATCGCCCACGCCAGACGCAGAGGATACTGCATGAATTTTCCTTCCACCGTCTCCTCTATCTCCTTGGTTTTCTCGTTCAGCGTATATTTCGCATTGGTCCACTCCATTTTCTCCAGGTCAAACTCCTCGCCCGAATCCTTACTGCGAACGGTAATCTTGCTGCCGTCTTCATCGGTCCTAACCCCTATCACCTCGCCTATCATACCATTATAAAAACGGTGCTGCGGGTCGTTCTTGATGAACATCACCTGTGCTCCCGGCTTCAATGTGAGTTTGAAATCGGCAGGATAAGATGTTTCCGGGAAGTCGCCCTCTATATCTGCTGTAAAAGAAAATGACTGCGCAGGCAAGGCAGCAAGCTGCTGTTCGTTGATATACTGGGCAGGTGCATTATGGGTGGTAAGCCTGATATAATTGCCCTCCTTAGGTGGTATAAAATTTGGAATATAGCGCTGGTTCAGAGCCTGCAGCGTAGCTTCAGAAGCCTTGTTCTCCCTAATCTGGTTGAGCAGCGAGATAAACTGTTCATCCTGCTGCCTGTACACCTTTTTAAGTTCGATGGTGAGATAACCCACCTGCTTCAGAGCGTTGCTGCTGAAGAAGAAAGGAGTATCATAATGCTGCCCCAGCAGATGCTCTTCCTGTGGCGTAACCACGGGTGCCAACTGCTGCAAATCGCCTATCATCAGGAGCTGCACACCACCGAAAGGCAAATCGTGGCGCTTGCGATACTGGCGAAGCACAGAATCTACAGCATCGAGCAGATCGCTGCGCACCATACTGATTTCGTCGATAACGAGCAGGTCGATACTGCGGATGATATTGCGCTTGAGCTTGCTGAACTGATAGCGTTTCTGTTCGCCGCTGCCAAAGGTCGTGCCCGGCACGTATGGCGAGAAGGGGAGCTGGAAGAACGAATGGATGGTCATTCCTCCGGCGTTGATGGCTGCAATGCCCGTAGGAGCAAGCACAATCATTCGTTTTGGCGACAGTTCTTTCAATCGCTTGAGGAAGGTCGTCTTACCTGTGCCCGCCTTTCCGGTAAGGAAGAGGTTGGCATTTGTCTTTTCTATGATATTCCATGCCAGGATGGATTCTTCGTTCATTTCCATACAGCTTCGTTTTATACCAGTTTTTTATACCAGAACTAGATTTCTTCTTATATTCAGATCTAGATTTCTTCCGTGATTTCGCTCATCTCCTTACGCTTCTTCTCAGCGCGTGGACAGTCTTCGGCAATATGACCTACAGGGATAATTACCACCGCCTCATAGCCCTCGCGAGCAAAGAACTGCTGCATCTTCGCCGTATCGTAATTGCAGACCCAGCAGGTACCCAGTCCCTTTTCGGTGGCAGCCAGACAGAGATGCTCTGCCGCTATCGCCACATCAATATCGCCATGCGGTTTCTCATCATATCTGCGCACCCAGTTCTCATTCACGTTTTTCATACCTATAATATATATAGGAGCCGTCTTGAACCATTCGCGGTCGTAGCAATCCTGCAGTTTCTTCTTCGCCTCTTCTGAGCGCACAATGAGCCAGCGCCAAGGCTGCCTGTTCACTGCCGATGGTGCCAGGCGTACACACTCCATGATATAGTCCAGATCCTCCTGGCTCACCGCCTCCGGAGTAAACTTGCGAGCCGAAAAACGCTCCTGGCTCAATGCCAACATGTTATTCTTATCATTCATATCGTTCAGTTTTATAATGTTTCAATACTAGCTTATGACCACAAAGGTAAGAATAAATCACGAAACGACAAAAAAACTTGAATGAAAAACTATCGTTTTCGGATTATTTTTTGTATTTTTGCACATCAAACCAGGATTTCTGGTGATAACAAAAGGTGTTAATGATAAGATATGATAGGACTGGCAGACTGCAACAACTTCTACTGTTCGTGCGAGCGAGTGTTTCGCCCCGACCTGACAGGAAAGCCCGTGGTTGTATTGAGCAACAACGACGGGTGCGTCATCGCACGCTCTGAAGAAGCCAAGGCATTGGGCTATAAGATGGGCGACCCGTTCTATCAGGTGAAGGAAAAACTGGAGGCTGAAGGAGTGGCTATCTTCTCGAGCAACTATACGCTCTACGGTTCGCTCTCCAACCGCGTGATGTCGATGCTATCCCATTATTCCCCACGCATCGACCAATACTCTATCGATGAGAGTTTCTTCGAGGCAGACGAATCTATGGCGAAAGTTTTCTTTCGGGAGCATGCGGAAGACCATCCTACTTTGTTCAATAAAATAACAATAGACGAGCTATCAGAAAAGCCCGATAGCCTGCTCCATCGCTATGGCTCCAAAATATCGGCAGATGTACTTCGGGCTGTTGGAATCCCGATATCCGTAGGCATTGCAGAAACGAAGACATTGGCGAAAATCGGCTCTAAATTCGCCAAGAAATACAAGGGATTCCAAGGCTGCTGCCTCATCGACACGGATGAACGGAGACACAAGGCGCTGTCTCTCTTCCCCGTAGAAGATGTATGGGGAATAGGCAGACAGATAGCCCGAAAGCTCGATTATATGGGCATTAGGACCGCCGCTCAGTTTGCCGACAAGAAAGAAAGTTGGGTCCGCAGCCATTTCAATATCACCACCCTAAGAACATGGAAAGAACTGAATGGCGAAAGCTGCATCAGCATCGAGGAATTGCCGCAGAAGAAGAGCATCTGCACCAGCAGGAGTTTTGCCAACGAGGGCATTACCGACAAAAATGTGATAGAAGAAGCCGTGGCTAATTTCGCTGTACGTTGTACAGAAAAATTAAGGAGACAAGGTAGCGTATGTCAGGGCATCACAGTGTTCGCATGGACTTCCCGTTTTAACGAGCATGTGCCTGAATACACCATCCACGATTCCCTCACCCTGCCCATCGCCACCAATGCACAGGAAGAAATAGTAGGTGCTGCCCTCAGCATTCTCCGGGCTAAATACCCGAAACCGATGGCAGACAGCAGGCCCGATCGCTCCGACATGTCGTTTCACTTCAAGAAAGCTGGCGTTATCCTGTGGCAAATCTCACCCGACCATCCTCGCCAGCAAGACCTCTTCGACCCCATCGACCGAAGCAAGCAAAAAAAGCTGATGGAGGCTATCGACGCCATCAACCGGAAGAATGGTTATGGCACCATACGCCAGGCCATACAAGGCACAGACTGCCGATTCGACCTGAAACGCGAGTACATGTCGAAGCAGTTTACCACGAACATCCATGATATTCTGAAAGTAAAAACAAAATGAATAAGAATAACGATAACAAGATAAAACTGACATTTCACCCTGCGGAATTCGGAGCCAAGATGCCTATTCCGCTGGCAGAGCAAAGCGTAAAAGCAGGCTTCCCTTCGCCGGCACAAGACTATATGGAGGGAGAGATAGACCTCAACGATATTCTGGTTCGCCATCGTGAGGCCACCTTCTACGTGCGCATATCTGGCGACAGCATGCAGGATGCAGGCATTCTGGACGGTGACCTAGCTGTAGTTGACCGGCAGATAGAACCCTCCAACGGCAATTTCGTAATAGCCTTCGTAGATGGCGAATTCACCATCAAGCAGTTCAAGATAGACGAGAGCGGCACCTTCGGCTGGCTCATCCCATGGAACAAGAACTTCTCCCCTATTCGGGTAGATGAAACCAACCGCTTCATGATTTGGGGCGTGGTTACCTATGTGATTCATCAGATTGCGGAATGATTCATCTGATTGCGGAATAACTCTTAAAAATAAAAAACTCGGGATGCTTCTAACCTGAAACATCCCGAGTTTTTGATATCCTTCTTAATTTATGTCTTACTATTGTCTTTTATGCCTCCTACTTCTTATACCCCACAAGTCCGTACCAAAGGATAACGAACTCGCAGAAGAGAGGAACGAGCCAAGTGAACTGCCATGAGCCGATATAATCGGCAAGCAAACCCTGAAGCACAGGGAATACTGCACCACCGAAAACTCCCATCATAAACACGCCCGAAGCCTTGGAAGTATATTCCTTCAAGCCATCAACTGCCAGTGTAAAGATGCAACTCCACATCACACTATGAAATAATCCCACAGCAGCCATCAGCCAGAGATTCTCGGTAAACATGGAAACAGACATCAATACAATTGCCGCCACCGTAACGACGAGGAGCATAGGGCGAGGCGCTACGTTCTTCAAACCGGCAGAAACCATTCTGCCAATCATGAATCCACCCCAATAGAGCGTGGCAAGAAGAGCTGGCGAAAGATTATAACCATGCCCCATCAGATCCATTGCATGGAGATTCATATTGTTGCCTATTCCCACCTCGGTTCCCACATAGAAGAAGATGGTAATCACACCATATTTCAAATGGCGGAACGACCAGATGCTGCGTTTCTTCGCATTTCTGGAATCATCAGAAGGAGTTGTCTTTCCTTCAGATTCCACATTTTGAGTCTCCTCTCTCGTACCCTCAATGTCTGGAAGATTCGCCTTGGAAGTGCTCCATGTTGTAAAAGCAATGATGAGCATCATTACCAGGAATGGAATGGTGAGCTGGTCGGCAGAAACACAATCCAGGGACACACCTGCAAACATCACGCCCGTTACGAAGAATGGAGCGATGGTTGTTCCGAAAGAATTCACCGCACAAGTGAAGTTCATACGCTGCACAGGTTGAGTGCCCGGCAAAGGATAGGCAGCTATGTATGGATTGATCACCACCTGAAGCATTGCCGCAGACGTACCCATCAGATAGGAACCGAAAAGAAAAATAAAATATCCGAATGGTACGAAATCCTGCGAGAGATGCACACCTGCCCCACCCCAATATTCAGCAATCAGCGCCGAAGCAAGATAGAAGGCAAGTCCCAGCACCATTACCAGCATCGAACGGATGAGCGTCTTCTTATAGCCCACTTTGTTGAGCAAGCGTCCCGTCTGCGCACTATTGAGCAGATAGCCCAGGAAGAAAGCGAAGGAGATGAGCGTTGCCAGGGAGTTCTTGGTAGTGGTAACCTCCGAGAGGAAGGCTATCTTCAAGGGACCCTGACACTGACCGTTGACGGTAGTAAGGAAGCCCACTATAAAATAGATGAATGTCAGGAGTAGAAATGGTCCAGCACTCCTAAGCGTTATCGATTGTTTCATGTTTATCTAGGTTTAAATTAGAGAAAGCTACGCTATCGTCAGGTGTTTCGACGAATTAAACAATCCATAAAAACACCTGACTCTTATTTTCAAGAGTTTCTCTCTATATTACAAGATTTCATCTTCCAAAACCTTCATGGCACCCTTTGCCTTGATGTCTTCTACCATCTTCAAGTAAAGCTCTACGAAATGAGGAGCAGCCTTGAGATCGGTACTTGTAAAGGCTGAAATGCCGAGAAAATCGAGCGCATCATCGCTATCGATGGCCTTATGGTCATCAACGGTAAGCCATGGATCTGCCACTTCGAATGCATCACCGTTGTCATCTACCTGATACTTCAGATAATGACGGTAAGCAGCAAAGAGGTAAGCCACACGCTTGAACTCCACATTCTGGCGCTTGCCAGAAGCATCATCAGCAATCATCTTCTCCAGGTTCGGCATTACGTAAACCGGGAACTTGCTGGCACCATCGAAGCAGAGACGAGCCACCTGGTCGCTGACCATGCGGTTGCCAAAGCGCTCAACCAGGCACTGCTTGTATGCCTCGAGATCAGTATCCTTTGGAGCTGGCACGTAAGGAGTAATGTCATCGTCCATGAAGGCACGTACAAACTTACGGATTCTCTCATCGTGCATGGCTGCATCTACCTTGCGGTAACCGCCGAGGAAAGATGGATAAGAGAGCAATGTATGTGAAGCATTCAAGAGAGAAAGCTTCATATTCTCGAAGGCAGTCACATCGTCGGTCATCTGAGCGCCCACGGTTTCCCATGCTGGGCGACCGGCTGCAAAATTATCCTCTACTACCCACTGGATGAAATCCTCGCAATAAACAGGAGCCTCATCGCAAGTGCCGTTCTGAGCATTCAGTCGCTCGATGTCGGCAGGACGGGTAGCTGGAGTAATGCGGTCAACCATTGAGTTAGGGAAGGTAACGTTCTCCTCCATCCAGGCAGCGAGTTCCTTGTCCTGAGCTTCCACGAAAGTCATGAAAGCCTTGCGGGCTGTATTGCCATTGTGCTGCAGATTATCGCAGGAAAGGATAGTGATAGGACCATTGCCTGCTGCCTTGCGGCGGCGCAATCCCTCGGCAACATATCCGAAGGCTGTAACCGGCTTGGCAGGATTCTCGATATCGTGAACCACCTGCGCATTGTCGAGCATGAATTCGCCACTCTGACGTGAAATGTTGTATCCGCCCTCGGTGATAGTGAGGGTGATGATTTTGATATCCTTAGACGCAATCTTGTTCAGAATCTGTTCCTGCTCCTCAATGCCCCAATAGAGTTCAACGAGCGCACCCAACTGATAAACCTGGATGCTGTCATCACGTCCACATACGGTAAGGGTGTATTCACCGTCCTGCTTCTTCAGGGCATGGTAGAGACGCTCATCGCCTGGGAGAATCATTGCTCCACAGATACCCCAGTTCTGCTGGGTATTGTTCTCGAGGAGCATATTGGTCATAAACTCCAGGTGAGCACGATGGAAGTTACCTACTCCGAAGTGCAGGATACCTGCCTTTACCAAACTGCGGTTATAAGCATAACCTTTTACTACCTGAGCTGCATTTGCTGCGTTTGCATTCACTAAATTTGCCATAATTCTTTTATTGTTAGCTGTAAATATTAATTGTTTATTCATTTTTGGGGAAGCAAGTAGCCGAGGAGTTTCCTCAGCTATCTTATCTCCCGTTTCCGATGGCAAAGATATTGCGTTTTTTCGAGATAAAAAGATGTTTTTTTCGAAAAAAACTTGCAAACGTTCCCGCAAACGTTCCCAATTTCTGCAAACGTTTTAAATACTTTCAGGCGATTACCGAAAACCACTTTCTAGTGATTACCGGAAACCACGAAGTTTGATTATTCTCCCGTAGATTCTCTACATTTCATCGTGGTCTTCAGCACCACCTGTCTATCTTCCATCTCTGGATTATTGATTTTCTCCATCACCAGTTCTGCCGCCTTTCTGCCCATCTCCTCCAACGGAGGCTCCATAGTAGTAATCTGAGGAGATACGATGGTAGATAGTTCGGTACCCGAAAAACCAGCCACGAAAATCTCTTCCGGCACCCGTCTACCCAAGGCACGGAGTCGATTCTGCGCACCTATCGCCAAAGTATCAGTAAAGGCGAAGACGGCATCAAATTCCACCTTATTATATATAAGACGGTCGATGGCATCAGCTCCATTCTTGAAGGTCATTCCCGTCTTCACAATCAGCTCCGGGTCGAAAAGATGGAATTTCTCCATCGCCTCACGATAACCCAAGCCTCGCTGATAGGCATTATAAATGTCGTCGGGTCCCTGCAGATAGACGATGCGCTTCCTGCCCAGGCGAATCAGATGCTCCACCATGAAATAAGAATCTACATTATCATCCACCATCACCTGCGGCATTTTCAATCCGTATGGAATGCGGTCGTAGAAGACTATCGCCATACCATCTGCTGCCAACTGCTGATACATTTCGATATTCTTGCGGTAGCTGCAGAGGCTCACAATCAGACCATCCACCATAAACTGCTCCATCATCTTCAGGTTCTCCAACTCCCGCTCCGGTTTCTCATCGCTCTCGGCAATCATCACCTTCTGGTTCTTTTTGTAGAGCACGTCCTGAATACCATTAATCACCTGCGAAGCATAAGGAGTATGCATCTCCGGCACGATGACACCAATGGTGTTCGTACGCCCCATCTTCAGGTTCATCGCCACCGGATTACGCTTGTAGCCGAGTCGTTTTGCCTCCTCAATCACCATCTCGCGCGTCTCCTTGCGAATGTTCTTGTCATCCGTCAACGCCCTGGAAACGGTAGAAACCGAGATGCAGAGCGAACGGGCTATATCCTTAATTGTTACATGTTTCATCATGATGTTTTTATAAAAATTCGTTCGTCTTTTAAAATTGTCGATGCAAATATACAACTTTTCCTTTAAACCGACAACATTTCTCAAAAAAAGTGCTCATAAAATGCTATCTGAATATTACATTTTACAACTTCATTTTCCTGAATCTAAAAAGAGAACGATTGCAACAATCTTCAATCCCATATTTCTACCCATCTTCCTTTGCCACCTCATCAAAATGTTGTACCTTTGCAATCGAATTTTCAGCAAGAACCAGGCATTACGCCTTATAGAGAACAGAATTTTCAGCAAATATATGTAATTAATATGTAAAAACAGCAGTAGTTATGAGCATTAATATCAAGAGAAATCAGTTGAAGAGAGTAGTTATCGTAGGTGGCGGACTCGGTGGTCTTCGTTTGGCAGAAGACCTCTGCAATTCAAACCTGCAGGTGGTGTTGATCGATAAGAACAATTTCCATCAGTTCCCTCCGCTTATCTATCAGATTGCCTCAGCAGGTATCGATCCAAGCTCCATCTCCTTCCCTTTCCGCCAGATTTTCCGCAAGCGCAAGAACTTCTACTTCCGCATGGCAGAGGCGAGAGCCGTATTCCCAGACAAGAAGATTCTGCAGACTTCCATCGGTAAGATTGAGTACGATTACCTGGTGTTCGCAGCAGGAACCACTACCAATTTCTATGGCAATGCCAACATCGAGAAGTGGGCTATTCCGATGAAGACCGTTTCTGAAGCAATGGGATTGCGCAACGCCGTGCTGAGTAACCTGGAGCGTGCACTGACTTGTGCCACAGAAGAGGAGCGACAGGAACTCCTGAACGTGGTGATTGTGGGCGGTGGTGCCACAGGTGTGGAGATAGCCGGAGCCCTCTCTGAAATGAAGCGCTACGTGATTCCTTACGATTATCCGGATATGGACTCATCTCTGATGCACATCTATCTTCTGGAAGCGGGCGACAGACTGCTCGCCGGAATGTCACAGGACTCTTCTAAGAAAGCATACGATTTCCTCACAAGCATGGGTGTGGATGTACAGTTTGGCAAGATGGTAACCGACTACAAGGACCACAAGGTTCTGATGAAGGACGGTCAGGAGATTCCTACCCGCACCTTCCTCTGGGTATCAGGTGTAAAGGCACAGCCTATCACAGGTATCGATGGCGACCATCTGGGCCGTGGTTTCCGAATCGTGGTAGATGAGTTCAACCGCATCCCTGGCATGGACGGTCTCTTCGCCATCGGCGACCAGTGTATCCAGACCACAGACCCAGCTTATCCTGGCGGTCATCCACAGTTGGCACAGGTAGCCATTCAGCAGGCAGCACTCCTGGCTAAGAATATCCAGAAGATTGCCGAGGGAGCCACTGATTCCCAGCTCAAGCCTTTCCGCTACAAGAACCTGGGTTCTATGGCTACCATCGGAAGACACAAGGCTGTAGTAGAACTAGGCAAGTTCCACAGCCAGGGCTTCTTTGCCTGGGTATTGTGGCTGGTAGTTCACCTCCGCTCTATCCTTGGCGTAAAGAACAAGGTAATGGTAATGCTCAACTGGCTCTGGAAGTACGTAAGCTATAACGATTCCATCCGAATGATTACCTACGCCACCAAGCCTAAGGAAGTGCGCGATCGTTTGAAGCGTGAACAGACCACTCACCTCGGCACCGACTTGCTGGAGAATGAAGAAGAGGAAGATTAAGATAAGGAAATAGATTAAGTTTAAAAGCTTAAGATAAAGAGATAGAAAACGGGTGTATCATTCAATAATATAGATGATACACCCGTTTCTTTTATTACTGTTTCCTGAAACAGCTTCTTTTATGCAGATTCCTGAAGCTGATACCTTTATTAAGTAGATTCCCTTAGCACTGTTTCACCTCTCAATGCAATTTCCTCTATCCTTCTATAACCATCGGCAATATGCTCCAGCAGCAGTCGGCAACTTTCCTGCGCCATTTTCTCAATAGGCTGTTCCACTACCGTCAACTGAGGATGAACCAAAGTAGCCAGAGCTGTGCCAGACATGCAGCAAAGCGCCACATCCTCCGGAATGCGCAAGCCACGCTTCTGGATAGCACTCTTGGCTCCCAACACAGCAGTCTCCGTAAAGCCAAATACCGCATCAAAGGGCACATTCTTCTCCAGGAAACGCTCCATCACCCAACTACCCTCTTCAGCCGACAATGCTGGCGACAAGACATCCTGCGCCTGATACTCTATATGAAACTTTTCCAGCGCATCCCGATAGCCCCTCAATCGTTCATAGCTGTTTCGGATATAAGCAGGTCCCGGGATATGAATAATATGCTTATACCCCTTGCGCAACAAAGTCTCCACCATGAAAAACGACATGATGTAATCGTCCATGTGCACCTGTGAAGCCTTTACCTTCTCCACCGTTCTATCGAAAAACACAATGGGAATGCCCCTTTCTATCACCTTATTATATAGGTCCACATTATGCTCCTTATCGCATGCACTCATCAGGATGCCATCCACACGCAGCTGCTCCATCATCAGGATGTTCTCTCTCTCCTGTTCAGGATTCTCGTTAGAGATGGCAATCATTACCTTATACCCCTGCTTGCGCAAGATGGCTTGAGCATCATTGATAAAGGTCATATAGAACGTTGTTACGATTTCGGGAATGATGATGCCGATGTTATGAGTACTCTGCTGGCGAAAGTTCACAGCCAGTTCGTTGCGATGATAGCCCATCCGCTCGGCAGTTGCCAATATCTTCTGCAAGGTTTCCGTCTTCACATTACCCGTATCTCCCGAAAGAGCACGTGAAACGGTGGACTTGGAAATCCCCAGTTCCCTTGCAATATCCATGATGGTTACATATTTTGCCATATCTCTTTTTCTTTCTTGTTAAATGTGCCCGCAAAGATACTTATTTTCTATGAAAGCAACAACAAAAAACTGAGAAATCTTTTTGGGAACGGTTGCGGAAAATGGGAACGGTTGCGGGAACGGTTGCGAAAAAAGAATCGTTTTTTTTCTTGTTTCTTCTGCAAAATCGTTCTATCTTTGCAGCGTGAAAAGGAAAAACGATTTCTCAAATCGCTCTATTCCTACACAAAACAAAGAATAAACAACATTAAGTATCACAATCAAACCTAAAAAAAGAAATATGGAACAAGATTCTAAATTTCAAGCGAACTGTTCGCTAGAGAACAATTCACAGGGAAAGGTTCCCTTCATCAGTAAGCTCGCCTATGGCATGGGCGATGTGGGCTGCAACTTCAGTTGGATGTTCGTGGGCAACTTCCTCATGATTTTCTACACCGATGTGTTCGGAATCAGCATGAGTGCCGTAGCAACCCTGATGCTTGTTTCCCGATTCTGGGATGCCATCAACGACCCCATCATCGGCACACTTACCGACAAGACCCACACCCGATGGGGACGATTCCGCCCATGGCTGCTCTTCGGAGCTCCTATCACGGCACTGGTACTGATACTCACTTTCTGGGCTCATCCGGAATGGAGCCAGACCGCCAAGATTATCTATATGGCAGTAACCTACTGCATCCTGGTGCTGGGATATACCTGCGTGAACCTGCCTTACGGCACACTCTGCGGAGCCATGACACAAGACATTGATGAGAGAGCCAAGCTCAACACCAGCCGTTCGGTGAGCGCCATGATGGCCATCGGAGTAATCAACATCGTAACCGTTCCGCTCATCAGCTGGTTTGGCGCAGGTGATACAAAATATGGTTATCTGGCTGTGGCTGTACTCTACGGCATCATCTTCGCTGCCTGCCATCTGTTCTGTTTCCACAAGACCAAGGAAGTGGTAGAAGTTCCTGTGGGACAGAAGCTCCCTCTAAAGGTGCAGCTACGCTCCGTGATGAAGAACAAGCCCTATCTGCTCGCCCTCTTAGGACAGTTGCTCTTCGGTTTCATCCACTACGGACGCAACGCCGACATGCTCTACTATTTCACTTATGTAGAAGGTTCGGCAACGCTCTTCTCCTACTATTCCATGGCCATCATCGTGCCAAGCATCATAGGTGCAGCCTGCTTCCCTCTGGTATTCAGAAAAACGGGCAACAAGGGTTTCACGGCAGCCATCTTCGCTTTCCTCACCGGTATTACGATGATAGGTCTGTACTTCTTCAGCCCTAACGGCAGCGCCATCATGTTCTATCTGTTCTCAGCTTTGTCGTGGTTCTTCTTCTCAGGCTTCAATACAGCCATCTATGCCATCATCCCCGACTGTGTGGAGTATGGCGAGTGGAAGACGGGCATCAGAAACGACGGATTCCAATACGCCTTCATCTCGCTGGGCAACAAGATAGGAATGGCACTCGGCACATCGCTTCTCGCCATTGCCCTGGGCAGTGCAGGATATGTAAGCAACGCTGTGCAGAATCCAGAAGTATTGAACATCATGCACCACGCCTTCAGCACCATTCCGGGAGTCTTGTGGATCGTCACCGCAGGATGCCTCTGCTTCTACAAGCTCAACAAGAAGCAATACAAGCAGATCATGACCGATCTGGAGAATAAGAAGAAATAAAAAAAACGGGATCTTTCATCCCACCAACATAACAATAACAATTTCAAAACATTATAATTATGAGACAGGCAATATTGGTAGAACCAAAGCATATCGAATTCAAGGAAGTAGCAGAACCAAAGGCAGCAGACTTAACTGCTCATCAGGTTCTCGTCAACATCAAGCGCATCGGCATCTGCGGTAGCGAGATTCACTCTTACCACGGTCTTCACCCAGCCACCTTCTACCCAGTGGTTCAGGGACATGAGTACTCAGGAGTGGTTATGGCTGTAGGCAGCGAAGTTACCGTCTGCAAGCCTGGCGACCATATCACCGCTCGCCCACAGTTGGTTTGCGGCAAGTGCAACCCTTGCAAGCGCGGACAGTATAATGTTTGTGAGCATCTGCGTGTTCAGGCTTTCCAGGCAGATGGTGCAGCACAGGATTTCTTTGTAGTAGATGACGACCGCGTGGCTAAGTTGCCGGAAGGCATGAGCCTTGACTACGGTGCCATGATTGAGCCTTCAGCCGTTGGTGCCCATGCCAGCAACCGCACCGATGTGAAGGGTAAGAATGTAGTAGTGAGCGGTGCAGGAACCATCGGCAACCTCATAGCCCAGTTCTGCATTGCTCGTGGCGCCAAGAATGTACTCATTACCGATGTAAGCGATCTCCGCCTGGCTAAGGCTCGCGAATGCGGCATCAAGCACACCCTCAACATCACCAAGAAGACCTTGAAGGAGGCAGCCCAGGAACTTTTCGGTGAGGAAGGCTATCAGGTAGGTTTCGAGGTAGCAGGTGTAGAAGTTTCCATCCGTTCGCTGATGGAGACCATCGAGAAAGGTAGCGACATCGTGGTTGTGGCAGTCTTTGCCAAGGACCCAGCCCTCAGCATGTTCTATCTGGGCGAGCATGAGTTGAGACTCATCGGTTCAATGATGTATCGCCACGAGGATTATCTCACAGCCATCGATTATGTCAACAAGGGTATCGTTAACCTCAAGCCACTCGTAAGCAACCGCTTCGCCTTCGAGGAATACGATGATGCCTACAAGTTTATCGACGCTCATCGCGAAACAAGCATGAAGGTTCTCATCGATTTCGAACAGAAACCAGGAGAGAAGAAGTAAAGAGATAGAAGAGAAGAAACATACTGCAAACGATTGCAGAAATTGGAAACGATTGCGGGAACGTTTGCAGAAAGTTTAGATGATTTTTCTTTGTGAAGGTAGCTGAAAAATGCTACCTTTGCAACAGAAATCAAGTAACATCTCTAACATTCTTAAAGTAAAAATGACAATGGAAAAGAAACAATCAGTGATAGGTATCGGCGAGGCACTCTTCGATGTGCTTCCTGAAGGAAAGAAGCTAGGTGGCGCTCCAGCCAACTTTGCTTACCATGTTTCGCAGTTCGGACTCAATAGCTGTGCGGTCAGCGCAATGGGCGATGATGAGTTGGGCAAGGAACTGGAGAAGGAACTCAACGATCACCATCTCAACTATCAGATAGACAAGGTAGCCTACCCTACAGGCACCGTCCAGGTTTCACTCGATGCCAACGGCATTCCTTGCTACGACATCAAGGAGGGAGCAGCCTGGGACAACATTCCTTACACCCCAGCCCTGGAGGATTTGGCAAAGAACTGCACCGCAGCCTGCTTCGGTTCACTGGCTCAGCGCAATGAGGTTTCCCGTAACACTATCTACCGCTTCCTCGACCACATGCCTGAGGGAGAAGGAATCCTCAAAATCTTCGATATCAATCTCCGTCAGGGATTCTATACCAAGGAGATTATCACCGAGAGCATCAAGCGATGCAACATCCTCAAGATCAACGATGAAGAACTGATTACCGTAAGCCGCATCTTCGGCTATCCGGGCATCGACCTGGAGAATAAATGCTGGCTCCTGCTGGGCAAGTACAATCTGAAGATGCTCATTCTTACCTGCGGCGTAAACGGCAGTTATGTATTCACCCCTGGCGAAGTTTCGTTTATCGAGACACCGAAAGTGGAAGTGGCAGACACAGTGGGTGCCGGTGATTCATTCACAGGCGCATTCGTGGCAAGCATCTTGAAGGGTAAGAGCGTAAAGGAAGCTCATGAATTGGCAGTAAAGGTTTCGGCATTCGTCTGTACACAGAATGGAGCCATGCCGGTCTTGCCAAAGGAATTTACAAGATAAGCCCTTATTTGCCCAAATTATATGCAAATTATAATTATCTGTAATATATGGTTTAAGTAATTAGTTAACGTTTATAAGGTTCATAGTTAGTTAGGTTCAAAAAGTTTATTTTGTAGTAAAACCATGAAAAGAATTGTAGTTATTGTTTTGATGATGGCTGCTTGCCTGGGAAATGCCCAGGCACAGCTCCATCTGAAAGCCAACGTGCAGAACAATCATCTGTGGCGTGGCATGGAAGTTTCCGACGGCATCGTCCTCCTCACCGACCTGAGCTATACGATGGCCAATGACCACGTTACCGTGGGACTTTGGGGTGGCTGCAACTCGGAAGGCTCCTACAAGGAGTTTAATCATTATCTGAATCTGAAGGCTGGCGGTTGGGGATTCGCCCTGTGGGACACCTACAACTTCTCCCCTGGCGCCACCTATAATAATAAGGAATACTGGAACTACTCTGCCCATACCACGGGCCGATTCCTCGATGCCACATTAAGCTACCGGTTTCAGGACGAGAAGTTTCCACTGCTCCTGAGCTGGTCAACGGTAGTCTTCGGACGCGACCGCAACAGCAACAACACGAAGCAGAAATATTCCACCTTCGCCTATGCGGAATACCCTATCTACCAGAAGGATGGCTGGAAGGTAGATGCAGGAGTTGGTGGAGCCTTCGCCCTGAACAGAGCTGGCGAGGATGCCCACTTCTTCGGAACCACGGCAGGCATCGTTCACGTATCGCTGCAAGCCTCCCACGACCTCAAGCTCGGCAACTACACCATTCCGGTTTATGCCAAGGGCATGTGGAATCCTCAGAGCAACGAGAGCTATTTCCAGATTGGAGCAGAAATCATCCGCTTCTAAATCTTCAATACACAAAAAGTTTTATCATAACAATCATCTAAACACAGATTCATTATGAAAATCAAAGATTTTACAACAGGTGTGCAGCACATCGGCATTCCTACCAACGACATCAACAAGACCATTGAGTTTTATCATGCCTTGGGCTTCGAGACAGCCCTCCGCACAGTGAACGGCACCGAGGAAGTAGCCTTTCTCCAGCTCCACAATCTCATCATCGAGACCTATCAGAACCATCAGGCAAAGATGGAATATGGGGCCATCGACCACATCGCCATCGATGTAAAGAACATAGAGGATCTCTTCCTGGTAGTGAAGGAAGCAGGAACCTTCAAGATGCTGGATCAGCAGGTAAATGGACTTCCTTTCTGGGAGAACGGCGTAAAGTTCTTCACCATCGAAGGTCCAAACAAGGAGAAAATCGAGTTCTGCGAGAAACTATAATCAGCAGCATATTCTTTTAGATAAAAAACAGATGACTATAGCAACATAAGAGAGAGAGATAAGAATGACGAAAGTCCAGCTTGGAGCCTTTTTATAAGAGGCATCCGAGTTGGACTTTCTTTTTTCATTTTCCTCAGGAGGAACATGATGTGATTTTCCCTGATACTCCAGGGATATTAATGATGCTCAGGCACAATGGCGAGATACACCAGATCATGGTCGGTGAGATTCTCCATATAATGAGCATGGTTCATAGGACAATAATGCACCTGTCCCTGGCGAACCTCTTCTACGGTATCATCATAATGGAAAGTAGCAGTGCCGCTTACCACATAGATAATCTCGCAGTTGCCCTCATGAGTATGAAGACCAGTTGATGCACCCGGACGCAAGGTAGAATACATAATCTTCACCTTGTCATCCACATAGTTACGAGTATCGAGTTTACCCTGTCCACCCTTGAAGCCCTCCAAATGAGCCTCAGCAATCTTTTCGAAATCTATTACCATCTTTATAATGTTTATTGTTTAATGTCTAATATTTACTTGGCTTTTATAAATGAAGCCCTGCAGCTTACTTTGCTTTCGCAAAATACTTCCATAGCGGAGCCGCCATCAGGCTTTGCCAGATTTCTCCCTTCTCCAGCATTTCCATCACTTCATCCCTGGAGAAGAGGCGAACCTCGATATCCTCAGCCTGGTCAAGATGCTGAACATCCATGCGCTCCACATCCGTAGCCAGATAGCAATGGGTAAGATTGGTATGCGTACTTGGGTTGGCAGAAATCGTCATCCACTTCTGCCAGTTTCCGCCACCGAATCCAGTCTCTTCCATCAGCTCTCGCTTGGCAGCCGCCATCGGGTCCTCGCCCTTCTCTATCACTCCAGCGCAGAGTTCATTCACCGTCTTACCTATCGCATAGCGATACTGGCGAACGAAGACGAACTCTCCCTCCTTCGTGATGGCGATGGTGTTCACCCAATCAGGATATTCCAGCACGTAATATTCATCGATAATGGCCCCCGTAGGCAATTCCACCTTATCCACTCGTGCCGTGAGCCATGGCTTCTCTATCAGATACTTCTGCGAGAGCGTCTTCCATTTCATATCTTTATCAGCCATTTTCTTACTTCATTTAAAAAACCGGATTTTCTTTATTTTAATTGATGGTGCAAAAGTACGAAAAAAGATTGAAAAGAGAAAAGTTTACTTGTTATTTCTTTCAAAAAACAGACTCTAAAGCCTTTATACCATTCTTAGCCTCTAATTTTAGAAAAAACAGTATCTTTGCAAGGCATAAAATTCATTCACATAAAGGGATTTAATCAAATAAAAAGACATCATGGCAGAACATCTTATTATAAAAGATTCCTTAATATTCATTTCCCTCTTGCTTGATCACACTCGGACCATCGATGAGTTCAGGCTGAGGGGCATTTCTGTTCACATCACCATATGCTCTGCCCAGATCACTCATCGTAATACTGATGTTGCGGTTCACGGGTCTGTCTTTATTTAATAGACTGTGCGAAAAGAGCCACTGATAGGTTTTCTTCAGATAAAACACGCGAGCAGGGGTACCGTGATTGGCACCCTTCCACCAGTCGTATATCAATCGGGTATCCTTGCCATCCTTCACAAGTTTATCTACCACCACCTTCGATTGCTTGACCGGTACTGCCCTATCTGCTGTGCCATGGATAATCCAGAAAGGCAAATCGCCCAATCCACTCACATCCTTATACGAACAGCCGCCACACAGCGCCATGCCGGCAGCTATCCTGTCGGGATAAGTGGCGCAGACATCCATGGTACCATAACCGCCCAAGCTCATGCCCAAGACATAAACCCTATTAGAATCGCATGGGTAATTCTTCTTCACCCAGTCTAGCATATCCATGATTTTCTTCGGATTCCAAGCTCCTCCCGGATTCTGCGGAACGATGGTCAGCGCATCGATATCGCGCCCCTTGACGATGGCATCAAGCGGTCCGTATCTTCTCACCTTATTCAGATTCTTGCCGCAAAGACTGGCACCATGCAGAAAGATGATGACCGGTGTCTGTTCTTGCGAATAAAAATAATCTACCGGCGTATAAACCCAGAAGTTGTAACCTCCCGGAATCTCATCTTTCACAGCTCGCAGAAAGTCGTAAGCCGACATGCTGCATACGGAAAGACAGAATAATATAAACAAAAATATCTTCTTCATTTTCTTCCTTTTTTACCTGTTTAGTATCACGCTCCCTGTTTCATACCATGAACGTTCATCACACAAAAGTAAGTAAATATCAGCATATTACCAAATATCATCCCTATATTTTTCTTTTTTTTATCCAAAAGAAAGATTCGTTTAAACTTCCAGGTAGAAAGATAAACAACGATTATTTGTGTTAAAAATCATAAGAATCACATCGGTTCGCATTATTTTTATTATCTTTGCATCATAACAAGACATATAATTAATAAATATAGAATTATGAATATAGGAGATAAAATACCAGAGATTCTTGGCATTGACCAGGACGGACGTGAGATAAAGGCAAGCGACTACCGTGGTCGCAAGATAGTGCTCTACAGTTATCCGAAGGCTAACACCAGCGGATGCACTGCCGAAGCCTGCTCCCTGCAGGCTCATAAGGAGGAACTGGCAGCAGCCGGATATGAGATTATCGGCGTGAGCAAGGACAAACAGGCTTTGCAGAAGAAGTTTGCCGAAACCAAGGGTTTACAGTTCCCTCTTATTGCCGATACCGAGACCACCCTTTTGCAGGAACTCGGCTGCTGGGGCGAGAAGGTAACCTGCGGCAGAAAGACCATCGGAATCCTCCGCACCACCTATCTTGTCAACGAAGAAGGCGTCATCGAAAAGATCTTCACTCCAAAGGAGATCAAAACCAAGATTCATGCAGAGCAGATTCTGGATTACATCCATCAATAGAGAACAAAGATGACAGAATTTGAAAAAATGAGAAACAGCGAGCTCTATGATTTCAGCAACAAGGAAGGCATGAAAAGCATAGAGCACGCCAACCGTCTCTGCTGCCGCCTGCAGACGCTAACCCTGTTTGATGAAGACTATCGAACCATTATCGAAGAACTGATTCCTGGCATTCCAGCTTCAGCCACCATCTGTCCACCCTTCCACTGCGACCATGGTCACGGCATCAAGGTGGGTGAGAATGTATTCATCAACTATGGCGCCACGATGCTTGATGAAGGCTGGATTACCATCGGCAACCGCACCCTGATAGGTCCGAACTGCCAGCTGGTAACCCCTAACCACCCCATCAATTATATGGAACGACGCAAGCCAGTAGAAACAGGCTTCCCCATCACCATTGGCGAGGATTGCTGGCTGGGCGCAGGAGTCATCGTCTGCCCTGGAGTAACCATCGGCAACCGCTGCGTAATCGGTGCCGGCAGCGTAGTGGTCAAGGATATTCCTGATGACTCCATGGCTGTGGGAAATCCGGCAAGAGTTATCAGAAAGCTCAGATAACAAGAAAAAATAAAATCAAAAGAGTATGTTAGAACACATTGCAGATTTCACAGCGTGGCCAATCCTTACGGGAATTTTCATTGGCTATATTGCCAACCGCATCATGAGCGGCGAAGGCAAAGGATGTTGTATGAACCTATTCATAGGTATTGTGGGCAGTTATGCCGGCGCCATCATCAGCAATCTGCTGAACATAGAACTGTTTGGCAAGGGTTATCTTACCAACTTCGTCTTCTGCGTCATTGGCGCCATAGCGGTATTGTGGATTTGGAAGAAACTCTTCGATTAGTATTCTTTTTATTGGTTAAAACATAAAATGATGACAAACAAGGAATTGATACTCGCCAATCTGATGAGGGCGATGATAAAATATGATGGTGGCGATGCGCCACGCATCCAGCATTTCGTAAAGGTACACGATTTTGCCCGTATGATTGCAATAGCAGAGGGAATGACCGGAGAAGACCTCTTCGTGCTCGAAGCAGCAGCCATTCTTCACGATGTAGGCATTCACGTTTCAGAAGCCAGATACGGCAACTGCAATGGCAAGCATCAGGAAGAACTGGGTCCTGACGAGGCAAGAAAAGTACTGTCAGAAGTAGATGGATTCACAGCCGCACAGATAGAAAGAATCTGCTGGCTCATTGCCCATCATCATACTTATCAAGATGTTACCAGCCTCGACCACCGCATTCTGCTCGAAGCTGATTTCCTGGTCAATTCCTTCGAAGACCATCTTGCTCTTGAAGGTATCATCACCTTCCGCAATCATGTCTTCCGCTCGGAATCAGCTATCAGCATGCTGAATGATATGTGGAGGCTGTAACGAAAGCTACTTTCTTGGAAAGAGCATCATAGAGGGAAGGTGAAAGTACAACAAACTGCTGTTATGTGTTTTAATTAAAATAATACCTTTATTCTATTTCACTTCTGTCAGTTTGCCCGTCTGTGAGTCAATGATATAGCCATGAAGATTGACGTCTTTTGGTACGAGAGGGTGTGTACGGATCGTATTGATGGTATTCCTTACAGAATCCTCTGTGTCGTGGAATCCCTCCAGCCAATGGTCGAGGTCAATACCGCAAAGCCCGATGGTATCGATAACATTCTGATGGATGCCACGTTTGAGCATCAATTTCTTCATCTGCTGTCCGTTCATGTGGCATGCACCGCAGTTGGAGTGGGCAATGACCATGATTTCCTCTACACCCAATTCGTAGATGGCTACAAGGAGACTACGCATGGCTGAGTCGAAAGGACTGATAACCAGTCCACCGGCGTTCTTGATGAGTTTGGCATCTCCGTTCTTCAGACCCAAAGCTGCTGGCAGAAGCTCAGTGAGGCGGGTGTCCATACAGGAAAGAATGGCAAGTTTCTTGTCTGGATATTTACTCGTAAGATACTTTTCGTAAGCCTTACTGGCTACGAAGTTTTCATTATACTTGATGATTTCTTCTATAATCATAGTCGTGTAAATTGAAATGTGAAACTAATTTTTCCTATTTCTCAGGGGTTGGCTTGAGGTAAGCCATGAATTTCTCTGGCTGATAGTTGAGAACCAGCTCATCCGGGAACTCTGCTTTTTCTACCAGTGGCATAATGTTGCTGTAGTCGGCAATCATCGCAGAGAAGTGGGCATCACTTCCGAAGATGACTGGAGTTTCATACTTCTTGGCAAGTTCCAGCAGTTCCAGATTATTGGGAGCAGCCACAGTCTTGTGGCGGATGGGAGCCATGGAATGGTTGTTGATTTCAAGCAAGGTATGCGTCTCCTTGGAAACTTTCATGAGTTCCTCGAAATCCAGTTCTGCCGTACCATCGCCGGGATGAGAGATAATCTGCACGAAGGGATTGCGCATGGCATTGATGACACCCTGCGTATTCTCCTCCTTACTTCCTCCCTGCCAGCAAAGGCTATGGATGCCTGCTATTCGGATATCCAGCATACGCCAGTAATCCTCGTCGAGATCGATATCTCCCTTCGTATTGAGGATGTTGAGTTCTGCTCCAAGCATCAGTTTGATTCCATAGAGCTGGCGTGGAACACAATGAAGGTTTCTGAAATAGATAGGATCACAGGTACCCGGGATATTGGGACCGTGCTCTGTGATTCCCAAGATATCCAACCCTTTCTCCTTTGCTGTCAAGGTCATTTCCTGCAAACTGCTGAAGGCATGGCCAGATGCTATTGTATGTGTATGAACGTCTAATAATGTTTTCATGGGGCAAAGGTAACAAATATTTATAGATTACACAAGAAAAAGTACTATATAATGCTCGTTTTATAAAAAATTTTAATTTTATGGGATTTTTCTTGGCTATTTAGCATTCTATATTGATTTTTTCTTATCTTTGCAAGTACAATTCAAAAGATTGATTATTATGCAGATATTATTGGCAAATGCCAAAATCATGTTTGAGAAGGCAGACAGGAAGCCTATCTCCGTGCCACTATTCCAATCAGTTGCCAATGACTTGGCCAAAGAAATGGCAATGATGAATGTAGAGGAATTGGCTAAGCAACTTGATTGCAGCAGCAAGATTGCAATGACGAACTGGAAGCGATATCATGATTTTATGGCTGCAGAGAAGATGCCTGCTATCCTGGCTTACAATGGTCAGGCATACAAACATTTGCGTGCCAGTTCTTTGAGCGAGGAGTCGTTAGAGTATGCCCAGAAACATCTCTGGATTACCTGCTTCCTTTATGGATTGCTTCGACCGTTGGATGGCATCGTACCTTATCGTATGGAGCATTGCGTATCGCTCGAAGCTACAAACGACAAGCCTATCAATCAGTTCTGGAAAGACAAACTGACAGATGTTCTCATCGATAGTGTGAAAGCTGATGATGGTATACTCATCCATCTTTCTACAGAGGAATATGAACATCTGTTCGATTGGAAGAGAGTATGTAAAGAGATAAAGGTCATTCAGCCACTCTTTTATGTCCGCCAGAAAGACGGCAGATTGAAGATGCAGGCTGTATGGGCTAAATCTTGCCGTGGAGCCATGGTGAGATATATCCTGAATAATCAGCTTCTTACTCCAGAGGAACTGGCAGGCTTCAGTTACGAAGGTTTTGAATATGAGCCAGAATTAGGAGAAGCTGCTTTTCCTCATTTCGTTCGTTGAATAGAACAAAAGCAAACGAACGTTATAAAAGGAAGATGCTGTATGTTTGGATTGAATGAGAGCACCCAATATATCTCATAGAAGTATCATCATTTTACGATTGTACAACTAAAAAGTGTATAGTTGTTCAACTAAAGAGGTTATAGCTGTACGACTAAAGGGTATACAGTTGTACAACTAAACAGGTTATAGCTGTACAACTAAAAGGTGTTGTCACTAGGCTCAGCAGAGGTGCTGACTGCAGTCAGCAGACCTGCTGACTAGGCTCGGCAGAGCTGCTGAGCCTAGAGGCAATGTCTGAGAAGGTATATGTTTGTACTCTAAAAGACGCTTGTTCTGACTCCAGGAAACGCTTCTTTTAACTCTCGGAGACGCATCCTTCAACGAGAAGAGACGCTTCATTCAAGTTAAGGAAACGCTTCATTCAAGTTAAGGAAACGCTTCATTCAACGAGAAGAGACGCTTCATTCAAGTTAAGGAACCGATTTCGTCAACCTAAAGAACCGTTTCAACAACTACGTCTTAGTTACTCCTTCTTCCACAAACGATAGAGCGTTATTGGACCTTCCTTGGTAGCATACATTCTGGCAGCCGGTTCCTCACAGAGATCATTCAACACCTTATTGGCATGATAGCGGGTGACACCGAATTCACGAATCATATCCTTCACCGTGATATAACCCTGCTGCTGACAAATCTCTACAATATCAGCAAACTCCTTATCCGCCTCTTTTGGAGTAGATTTCACACTCCAATACTGTCGGCTGCAACCATTAGAGTGGCGCTTCAGCCTTTCCAGGAACTCCTTCGTGGACTGAATTTCCAAGCCGCAGATATCCACCTCGTTGGCTGGAATCAGGTCTCCCTCATGATAGGTCCTTTTCCATTCGATTCCATTCTTGTCCTTATGCTTCACCATCCCCAGTTTAGGCTTGACGATAAACATATCGCCTACCCTCACCTCGTTGCCCTCAGCCAAGGCATAAAGCGTTTCATCCTCCAGCGTTTCCAATGCAGAGATGAAGGACGAAACGTTCATCGCACAATGATCGCGAACACGCTTTTCCATCTTCTCCCGGTCAACGATATCCCGTTTCACGAACATCGGATGTATCTGATACTTACCGCTTTCGTCCTTCAAGGGCGTGCGATGCTCCAAATAATTGATTGAACCTGTTGCTCTAGCCATATTCTTAGTTTTTTTGATTCTTTAAAAGATTATGCGCAAAAATACTGATTCTTAGCGAGATATGCAATTATTTTATGTTAACTTTGCTAAAAGATAGAGTTATCAGACTCATACGAGCCATTATAATCAAGATTATCTGTGTTAAAATTCACAAGAACACCTCATTTCTCATTATTTTTTATTACCTTTGTCCCAAATAACAATTTAAAACAAAGGATATGAGCACATCAACTCATGTGATTACTCCCGATTTGCAAGCAAAACTTGACAAGGCGAGAGAAGAACATAAAAACGGAGAAACCCTATGCTTTAGCACTGCACAAGATGCAATCGCATGGATGGAAACCTTATAGTGTTGCGAATTGACTCCTTATGGATGAAATTCTAGTATCCATTAGAACTTGAAGGTCATAATAAAACATTGACCAACAAGGATATTTGAATGTATAACAATTTAAAAAGTAAGAAATATAAGAAACAGAAAAGAAAGATATAACATAGTAAGATTATAAACTTGCGTTTACTGATTTGTTCGGAAACACTTAAATTTGGCGATTTAAAGTGGACTCAGTTATATAATTATGCTTTCGCTCTCATCGTTGTGTTTAGCCATATTTCTTAAGACACATTCTTTGCTTGTATTTGCATAACAATAGACACAAAAATGACGACAAGTATTATACATGCCAATATCTTTGCTCACCATGCAACCGCAGATTTTACGTTGTCCAGCGTCTTTTACCTTTTTTGCTTTATTGGGTATTGGTGGTAGCTGACCAAACATATCTCGTGTAGGCCATTGAAGCGTATGAAGATAGTAAACCAACTCTTCATCATCAGAAAAGATACGTTTCATCAACTCTCCATCGATACACCTATTGTGCTCTATACCAAAAGATTCCAAATCAATATCCTCGGCGCAGGTTGCCATATCTATTTCCCACCCCTGTTCTTTCCAAGCAGAGCGTATTTTTTGGAGTCCCTCGACAATTTCTATTCGTTGCGCATGGTTCGCTTCTGCGTTTTCTACATCCTCCTTAGTGAAGAACATTGTCTCCTTAACCAAGTTATTCTGAACCTTCTTGTACGCTTTTACATCAATAAAACTAAAGACCAATTTATCCGTGAATCCTTTCAGTTTATTTCCCAAATACCATATTCTTTTGAGTAGTTCTCTTGGGCCTATTGTAGGAGTAATAATAAGGGGATCAAAACGCCAAATAACACGTTCTTTTCCAATCAATTGTGAAAGGTGTTTAAAGGTTTCAATTCTTTCTTCTATAGCTGGTACGTTGGGCTCAAAACCCTCATGCTCATAATCGTTTAATGTAACTTGAAAATAATAGTGTATCCCCATTTCATCTAGTATATTCAGATAAGGAAGTATTGGTTTAGGATTCTTTGTCCAAAACACAATAACTTTGCAGCTCTTGAATGAGATATACATCTTTTGTTGATTGAAAGGATTATACCAAGCACAATAGCCTTTAGCCAAACGGTTAAATAACCACTTGGCATAAAAAGCTGGTATGTCCGTTGAACGGCTCGCAGAGATGATAACAGGAGCAGATGCTTCGACCTGCTCACCGTTATCAATTGTGATAGTTACTTTTTCGTTCATAGCTTATATATGCGTCTTAAGAAATCCTCCATTCGCTTATATCTTCCTTTTTTTAAATTGACGAATTGCCTAATAACTGTCTCATTGTCTTGTGGCTTGTTCTTGTAATGTTCAAAGGTACTATTGGATTTATGCGCATCAATAAACCAAGATAAATCTTTATTCCAATCACTATGACATGCAGAGAGTAGTCTTACAGAATTTTCATTTGTGGACAAAAAATCAATATCAGTGAGGAAGGATCCTGTGGAAGGATATGACGAAGAAACATTCTTAGGCATATTTTCTTCGATTAGAATTTCTTCTTGAGAGTTATCTTCTCCAGATGTCAATCCAAAAAAATCAAGTACTTTTTCTTTCATGTTTTTGGGCTGATGAACTTTTTCTCTGGAGGACTGAAGAACGCTACCAAAACGGTTAGAGTACTCGTCTGGACAGAAATGTTCAACCATACTCTTCCATGCCTTAATCGGTTCGCCCTTAGTTGTTTTCCATTCTTTGTAATCATTCAGTATTGCAAAGAACTTTGCATAATCCATTTGGTCTCCGTTTTCTTTAAACGCACTTTCTAGTGGAGGATAAAGATTTTTTTTCTTTGGAACATTCTTAAGTTGGTCAAGATAAGAACGAATACCGTTTTGCCAAATACGAAGACTATCGTTGTCGCCATCGTAAACTGACACAGGTTGTGGTTCTACTCTTATTGGTTCTTCTACATAAGGTAGCTCACCTTTAGATTCAATGTTATATAGAAGAGAAATGATATCTTTATACGTATTACTGAACGATTTGTATTTAGTAAGACTTGCTATTATTGGCTTTGACATTTTTACATAGCCAATTGTAGCTCCCCACAATGCAAGTGCATAACTATAGTTTGAATATGAATTGTCTTCGCAGAACTGGACAACTGCATCAAAATCCTCTCCTTTAAGTACAAAAGCAGCAATAGACTTTAGAATTACGTTTTCTTGCTTGTTTATGTCTAGAGGTGTAAAACTCTTAATGTTCTGTCGCAATTCATTCATAAACATCTGAGCAGAGCTATTTTGCCATTTTTGATTAGTAGATTCCCAGATGTTTTTGGCAGACTTAGTTATTTCTGTAGCTATATTGAAACGGTCTGTACGTAATGTGTCTGGAGTGGGAGCAATACCATGCCATAGAATCGCATCAATAAATTTGTTAAATATCATTGAATCGTGATCTTCACCCGCAAGCATACATGTTTCGTATGAAGGGTCTAAGTCGAATGTTTTCATAACATCAAAAGAAGACATTTGTGTCTTTTGATCCTCTTCAACAATACTTTTGGTATGGCTCTTTAAGTTGTCACGATACATTTCAATATTATTTAAACCATATTGGCTCAACGATACTGGAGGCATTAACCCATTCTTCTTCATGAAATTGGTCTTAATGACATTATTAACGTCATATAGAGCTAACAACTGGTTTAGTGCTTCAGATTGAATACCAAGCTCATTAAGGTTTTTTTCCCACAAATCCTTACACTTTAGAGTACTAGGGTCAAATCTTCTATACTCTTTATCTAATTGTCCCAATTCATCAAAGAAAGAGTTGTTACCATAACCACCACCATTCTTGATTGTTGCAACAATATCATAGATTCTTTTCTGAATTTTTAAGAGCTTTGCACTATTTGAAGTGACTGACTTAGATATGCCAAGATAGTAACCAAACACAAATCCTTTTATTCTATTCAGTCGGTTATCTTGTAATACCTTTTGATCGAATTTCTCACAAGAATCATTAATATGGAGGTTAGCATTTGATAAACGTACTAAATCAAAATCTGTATGGCATAAATCAAATAGAAATCTGTCTCCAAGTTTGTTGGTAAGACTATCAGAGCAACTTAATCTTGCATGATTTAAGTCTTGATGGTTGAAAAAGAGCAGTCTGGTATTAAATGGAGATAAACGAATAATTGTGTCTGTCGAATAAATATGGATACCTTCGTACTCACCTATGTGTTTTAATGAATTAACGTCCTCGTTGACTTCAATCTCAAGAATAACAGGTCGACTATCATGTTCTCTGTCATAAATCTCAAAGTGAGGTATACCAGAAAAAAGAATGATAACATTCTTAAATGGAATCAAATCTAGGCTGAGATATGAACTATATCCATATTCTCTTAATTGGTAAAAAGAATATGGAGCTACACTCTCAGTAGAAAGAATGTTATCAATATTTAGTGAAGATGTTGCTAAATATAATTTCATAATTAAATAATTTCAATTTCTTCGTTATTGTTATAAACAGCATTATTTTTCTCGGGAAACAAAGAAGACAGTGTAGAGGTATACCCTAAGTACAAACGTTCACTGCATCTTGTCATAGCCACATAAAGTGCGGCTTGTTTGTCAGTGTTCTTATCGCAACCAGGAATAAAAACATCTTTGAACTGTAAGCCTTTAGCACACCACCATGTCATTATCTTAGGGTTGGAAGAATGGAAATCCAAATCCATCTCTGTATCTTGGTTGGCATTGTATTTAAACTCACAAGTAACACCTTTTTTCTTTAGATAATCTTTAACATACTCAACAGACCATTCTCCTTTGTCATCAGTATTGAACGGCAGAAGAATGCCAACATTAGTCAAGGCTCGATTCTTTATGATCTCAGCAATCTTATCAAGCTGTCCATCATAACTACTTGCAGAGATAAGGTTAGGTTTTTCGCCATGGCGCTTACATTTTAAAACTAGGTCCTCAACATTACCAACTTTTTCTCCTAAGGCAGCAACTTCTTTGGTTAGACGGTAATTAAAGTATAAAGGATCTGGAGCAATTCCCATATCAGATGCAGTACGTTCAATAGATTGTACATTCCCTCTATTCCCAAAGCCCATGATAGATTGGGCAGAGTCGCCGAAGAAAAGACAATACTCACCATACTGCTTCATTTCTTCAATTTCTTCCTTGGTGAAATCCTGGCATTCGTCAACAATAAGATATTTTACGTGACGCTGGTTATGTTTCCACTGATGATAATGATAGACGTTCCTTAACCCAAGTTTCTTCAAGCCATCCTCAAAATATTTTCTGAGTGACTTAGTATAAACAATGATCGTATAACTTTCATCCAAAGCAGCTATCTGCTTTGCTTTGTGAAGAGCTATAAGGGACTTTCCACTACCAGCACTACCAGAAACAACCATGGATTTGTTGTTCTTGCGATCAATTAACTGTCTTTGAAAATCATCAAGACTAGAATAATCAATAAAGAATTCTGAATCAAAATCAGCCATATTTTTATGTTTTATGAAATTTTACAATCGTAAATATTATTATCTGTTATGCATAGCTTGCTCAAAATATTTTTTCTTCCGATAAAGCGGTATATTACCTTGCTAACATCATTCTTTCTACGCGAATGCGATAAGTGGAATACCCGTTTGAAGAAACATCCTTCGAAACACCTATTTCCGTTTTTTAAACAGCTATGCGGATAAAGGGTTACAAATTCATTATTTTCACGTACAAATTCGTTTAACTCTCTATTTAAGATGATAGGGATAAACACATTTGTAGTAGGGCTCTTTATGGTTATGTCCTCAATGAACAATATTCCTTCTTTAGACAATTTTGATGCAAGCATATTTACTGTTGACTTATAAGATTTTTTTGTCAATCTATTCTTGGCAAGCATTTCGCAAATCGATTTACAAGATAACACAATATCATACTGTTCAGATACTATTTCAGAGATTGCATCCAAATCATCTTTATTTTCAATAAAGGTAGGGCCAATGGTGTAGTCGATACAAAATCTAGTTTATGTTTTGTAAAAAGACATAATCTTTTCAAACACTCTTAAAGACTCTTGGTTCCCATCTATAGCAAGCAACTTTATTGTCCCTACATTTGAAATTGTTTTTTCGATAAAATTGAGCAATCCAAATATATCACCACCTGTACCACACCCTAAATCCATAATTTTCAATTCTGTTTTATGTTCTATCGCTTTTGTGTAATTTACGGATTTAGAAAAATCAGTGAACAAAGAATTGATTTCAATATAACTACGAGGAAAATATGTTCCTAGATAAATGAGAACTTCTTCTTTGCTTAAATTCAAATTATACTCAAAACGGACATGATCAGGAGAATATTTAGCATTTAGTATGTTGAAAATATAATTGTCTAACCACTCGGGTAAATCACTTGCTAAAGTTGTTGAAGGTGCTTCTAAGGCATTTTCTTCTTGTTTTATATTATACGGATGAATAGGTGTTATATAATCTCCACTTTGCCAAAAGAAATGCGTTTCGTCAATCGTGAAAATTTTTTTCTTGAGAAAGCGTGATAGATGGTCCTTTTCTTCTTCATCATACAGATCGTTTACAAAGATAATTGTTTCTTGACATATATTATCTCGTAAATTTGGATAGGCTGAAAGAAAGTCTTTGTATTTCAATGCTTGTAAATCGCAGTCTTTTCTTTTGCATACAGTTTGTACAATCTGAATGGCATAATTACGAAGAGAAACTAGATCTTTTGGTGTAGTTAAAACCTTGTCATTTTCGTTTGTTGAGATTGTTTGACTTGGATATTCTTGCCTTAATAACTCTTCTGATGAATGAATGTCAACCTGTTGTGATTCTTTAGCCTGGTGCTTAAAAGATTTAACGTCTTTAAAAATCTGTAATTGGTCAGATGTTGTTTTTTGCTTATCGTAAACAGCATTGCTAAACTCTATTAAATAGAATGAGTTCAAATTGAGGAGCTCTGCAAGATTGACTATGCCGAGAGGATCTAGATCGGTATAAGGGCAAGTGATATCATCCAATTTTTCAATGAAATGATTATCATCCGTGATGTGCAACCAAGATTTATTGGTAGCACTCAGATTGTTGGTTAATTCAATAGACCGATGAAAAACCACGAGTGTTGGGACGTCTTTAATCTGCTTTGACTCAACCCCCAAAACCTTCAACTCTTTCTTTACAATGGAATGGTTAATACGTGCTTGTTGAAGAACAGTCTTGCGTGAACCTCCTTTTATTATGGTTCCATCACAAGTCCATGCACCATTCTCATTGGCAATGACATTACCGCCATAGTTTTTGAATTCAATGGCTATAATGGCATCTTTCTTTATGACGAGAGCATCGAGTTCACAACCAATATTGTAATTACCAACAAATACACAAAAATCATTTGAGTTTTCATAGTGAGCTTTCAGTTGCTCACAAAGAAAACGAAACTGTTCCCTCTCTGCTGTGTTGTCGTAGTTTCCTACTCTAAATGCTAATAGTCCGCCCATCGTTTTCGTCTGTTTTTAAGCTAATCTTGGTGTAACCTTCTATATTTCCACACACCCTCTGAACCGCCTTTATTTAAAGGCGATTCACGAGATGTTAAAAATAAAAAAGGACTAGATTTAACATTTATTTTTGTATAAAGCAAGGCAAAATCGCCACTTTTTCTACATCGCTACATGGTTTGGCAGTAAGACGACTAACCAGCTCCTTGATGTACCACCCAGGAGATAACTTGTTCATGTTACAGCTTTCTATGATAGAAAACATAAAGGCATAATCAAGCGCAGAATCCTCGCTGCCTAAGTTCAGGCAGTTTTTCAGATTCATCTTGATATGTCTCATCATTTGTTCTGCTAAGTTGTCGGACAACTCAAGGTTGCCATCCTGTAAAACGGTCTGCATTGCCGACCATTCTGTCTTTATATATTTGAGAGCTTTCTTCGTCAACACACCCAAGCCCTTGTAGTTCGACTTTGCAAATCGCTCAAACTTCTCTTTGATTCGATCCATGATAGGCTTGCTTCTTTTGAGCCTTTCAGCACGAACTTGCTCTGCATCAAATCCTGCCTTCTTGCAATCGTGCCATCCTGCATTATCAGGTTTTTTAAGCCCTTCAGGCTTTTTGGAAGCCATTTTCTTAGCGTTTTCTTCACTTTTTCCCATGGCTTCGCCGTCGTCCCCTGCAATAGTGGATGTAACCTGTGATTGTATATTTGTCTCTTTCATCATGCGAATTAAGTTCGTTTTTTGATGTCGGTCATCTGAATCTCTACATAAGAGATACAGAACTTCCCTGCAAAAATAAGAAAAATGATGGAAACTAGCAAATTATGCGTGTTAAAAAATCAATAACATTCCCTTAATTCCGCAACACTATTATAACTTAAACTTTTTAAGTACCTGAGCAACAAAAAGTTTAAGTTATAATAGTGTTGCGGAATTACTCCATTTCTATCTTCCAATCCGTAATATTATGCGTTGCCACATCAAAGTTAACCCCAACCTTTACGATTGGCAAGCCGCTTAAAGCGAAGCGCTTAGGATATTCCTTAAGATTGATCTGCTTCATCGCTGCATCAGCATCCTTATTGAGCTTCAACTCAAAAAGATAAAGATGTGTAGCTGTTCTCAATACCATATCCACCCTCCCTGATGGAGTGCGAACTTCTACATCTACATAATTATCAAGAATAGAGAATATCACATACATCATCTGCTGATAATGTCCCTCAGAGTCCGCATTGTTGCAATACGGAACCGTGGCCAGATAAGCCTGAAGCATCTGCATGGCTCCATCCATATCGTTGCGGCGGATAAGAGCTGACATCTTGGCAATGGTCGTGGTTCCCTTCACCGTATTCATACCTATATAATTAGGTAAGAGACTACGATATAGCCCTATCCGAATCTCCTTGTTAGGAATATCCAGGGTATAGAGTTCCGTCTCCGGATCGTACCCTTTGATGGTGATGTAACCACTCTGATACAATAAAGGCATAACAGATGACATACCTTCTGTTGGTGCATCAAACTCCGACTGGTCGGCTTCACAACTACCAATCTCCGATGGCATAACCTGGAATTTCTTGAGCATTTCTATCAGATAAGTTGGTGTGCCTGAAGAGAACCAATAATAATCCAACTTGCTTTTTGCCATGGCATTCAGCAAACTATATGGATTAAATATATCAGGTGACTGGGCAGCAAAATGATAACCATCATAAAACTCTCGCAAGGATTCAAGCATCTGCTCTCTACTCTTGCCCATTTTCTCCGCCAACACATCAACATTAGCAGACATCTGTGTTTCCAATTCTTCTCTGGTAATACCACAGATTCCTGCATACTCATCATCCATACTTATATTCGTAATATTATTCAGTTCACTAAAGATACTCAATTGAGAGAACTTCGTAATACCGGTCAGGAAGACAAAACGGAGCATTGGTTCACAATCCTTCAACGGACTATAAAAATTGCGCATAACATTGCGAAGCACCGGCAAGTTAACCTCGCTATGAACAACGTCAAGAAGAGGTGCATCATACTCATCAATCAGTACGACAACCTGCTTACCTGTCTTTTCATAAGCAGTCTGAATGAGCGAAATGAGACGGTCATTCGCATCAACTGCAGGAGATGTAATACCCCATACCTTTTCCTGCTCAGCAAGTCGTCTTCCCAAATATCTTTCCAGCTGGTCTTTCTCCATGTGCTTACCTCCTGCCATACTGAAATGCAGTATAGGATATTCCGTCCACTCATTTTCCAGCTTTTCGATGGCTAATCCTTTGAACAGTTCCTTTTTGCCTTGAAAATAGCTTTTGAATGTTGAAACAAGCAATGACTTTCCGAAACGGCGCGGACGACTTAAGAAGAAATGCTTGCCACCGCTATGAGTCATGCGATAGACATATTCCGTCTTATCTACATACAGAAGATTCCGAGTGATTATTTCCTCGAATGTCTGGATTCCTACTGGATATAATTTCAATTCTGCCATTGTTCTATCTTTTAAGTTTCCGGTGATAATAACCTATCAGCCTATTCAACTGCAAAACTAATCATTTTTTTCGTAATCTCCAAACATTTCTTCTAGAATCTACTCTTGGGTATTAAATAAGTAATCGAATATCTATGGAAAACTCTTTTTTGCATTACAAAATCATTTCTCCTTTCACAGCAACCACAATACACTGATATTCATACTCTTAAGTGTGAAGGCATTTTTATCAACGCCGATTCACATCACTTGCTATAAGAGTAAACGACGGAACTAAGAACAGAGAAAGATGGAACTAAGGAATCATTCGTCTATCACCAAATTTACCCCAGTCCGACTTATCTATATACAAGCCTTGTTCTTTGGCGATTTTTACCAAACATAGGCATTCCTCTTCCTCTGCAGTTCTCGTGCTTTGCCTGTTATCTCCATATTGTTGAGTGGATAGCCCAGTCTCAAACACTCGAATATCGCTTCGGTCGCTATCTGCCTGTACTTTTCGCTCAGGCTCATAACATATTGCAGGGCGTTCCGCCCATCTCTTAAATATATAGTCGATAATTTTTCTTCCATAACTCCTCATTATTATAGTTTTTGCTGCAAATTTACGATTTAATTTTGAAACAACCAAGGTTTCACTGCTTTTTTGTTCAAACAAGAAATCCCTGCCATAGGAAGCATTTCCTACAGCAGGGATTTTTCTATTTGGGATCATCAAGAATGACTTAACTGTCAATTCTTAATCACTAATAAATAATCACTAAACATTATTTATACTCTCCCCAAGCCTTGATATCGATATCCTCGAGCTTGGTGGTGCAGAATGCATAGATGAAGGCACTCGCCAGACGGCTGTTAGTAATCAATGGCACGTTCAGGTCGATGGCTGCACGGCGAATCTTGTAACCATTGCTCAACTCGCTGCTGGTCAAGTTCTTTGGAATATTCACTACCATATCAATCTCATGGTTGTGGAGCATCTCCAAAGCCTTTGGTGCACCGCCTTCTGCCTCCTCTGATGGCCAGAGCACACGGGTGTTCTCAATGCCGTTCTCGGTGAGGAACTTGCTACTACCACCGGTTGCATACAGCTTGTAACCATGCTTAACCAGCATCTGGGCAGCATCGAGCAAATCTACCTTCTGCTTGGCAGAACCTGTAGAAAGCAGGATGTTCTTAGCTGGAATGCGATGACCCACAGAAAGCATACTCTTCAGAAGTGCGGTAGATGTATCGTCGCCCAAGCAACCTACCTCACCCGTACTGCTCATATCCACACCCAATACAGGGTCTGCCTTCTGCAGACGGTTGAAGCTGAACTGAGATGCCTTGATACCTACATAGTCGAGATCGAAGAGGTTCTTGTGTGGCTTCTCTACTGGCAAACCGAGCATCACACGGGTAGCCAACTCGATGAGGTTGATCTTCAATACCTTGCTCACAAATGGGAACGAACGGCTGGCACGAAGGTTACACTCGATAACGAGAATATCATTGTCACGAGCCATGAACTGGATGTTGAACGGACCATTGATGTGCAACTCCTTGGCAATCTGACGACCAACTCGCTTTACACGACGAACTGTCTCAACATACAACTTCTGAGGAGGGAACTGGATGGTAGCATCACCTGAGTGAACACCGGCAAACTCGATGTGCTCGGAAATCGCATAGGCAATCACCTCGCCATTCTTTGCCACTGCATCCATCTCAATCTCCTTGGCATGTTCGATAAACTTACTTACTACCACTGGGTGATCCTCACTTACATTGGCAGCCAACTGCAGGAATCGTTTCAGCTCATCCTCGTTAGAACATACGTTCATCGCAGCACCCGAAAGCACGTAGCTAGGACGAACCAATACTGGGAAACCTACACGCTCGATGAAGTTGTCGATATCCTCCATAGAGGTCAGGGCGCTCCACTCTGGCTGGTTGATGCCGTTGTTGGTCAACATCTGAGAGAACTTGGCACGGTCCTCAGCGTTATCGATGTCCTTGGCAGCAGTACCCAGGATTGGCACGTTCTGTGCATCGAGGTGCATAGCCAGGTTGTTTGGAATCTGACCACCGGTAGATAGGATGACGCCATGAGGCTGCTCCATCTCGATGATATCCATCACACGCTCGAAGGTCAACTCGTCGAAGTAGAGACGGTCGCACATATCGTAGTCGGTAGATACGGTCTCTGGGTTGTAGTTGATCATCACTGAGCGCCAGCCTTCCTTGCGGATGGTGTTCAATGCCTGAACGCCACACCAGTCGAACTCTACAGAAGAACCGATGCGGTAAGCACCTGAACCGAGTACGATGATAGAACGGTGGTCGTTCTCGAAGGTGATGTCGCTCTTCACGCCTGCGTAGGTTACATAGAGGTAGTTGGTCTGGGCAGGATACTCTGCTGCCAGGGTATCAATCTGCTTTACTACAGGCAGGATGCCATAGCTCTTGCGCTTGTTGCGAACCAGAAGGGCTGCCTTGTGCATGTTGCCCAACTCCTGCTCCAAGCCCACGGCACGGGCTACCTGGAAGTCGGTAAAACCGTAAACCTTAGCGGTGCGGAGCAAATCCTGGTCAAGAGTATTGATGTTGCACTTCTTCATCGCCTCGTCAATGTCGATGATATGCTTCAACTTCTCAAGGAACCACTTGTCAATCTTGGTCAAGTCGTGAATCTGATCTACGGTATAGCCCTTGTGCATTGCCTTTGAAATCACGAACACACGCTTATCTGTTGGCTCGCGCAAAGCTGCATCGATATCGTCGATTTCAAGTTCCTTGTTCTCTACGAAACCGTGCATGCCCTGACCAATCATACGAAGACCCTTCTGGATGGCCTCCTCGAAGTTGCGGCCGATGGCCATTACCTCACCTACTGACTTCATAGATGAACCCAACTCCTTATCTACACCACGGAACTTAGACAAGTCCCAACGTGGAATCTTACAAACTACGTAGTCCAATGCTGGCTCGAAGAAGGCAGATGTGGTCTTGGTAACAGAGTTCTTCAACTCGAACAGACCGTAGCCCATACCGAGCTTGGCTGCAACGAAGGCAAGAGGATAACCGGTAGCCTTAGATGCCAAGGCTGATGAACGGCTCAAGCGGGCATTCACCTCGATTACACGATAATCCTCGCTCTTAGGGTCGAAGGCATACTGTACGTTACACTCACCCACGATTCCGATGTGACGGATAATCTTGATGGCGAGGGCACGGAGCTTATGATACTCAGAATTGCTCAGGGTCTGAGATGGAGCGATGACGATACTTTCACCAGTATGGATTCCCAGTGGGTCGAAGTTCTCCATGTTACAAACTGTGATACAGTTGTCGTAACGGTCGCGAACTACCTCATACTCAATCTCTTTCCAGCCCTTCAAACTCTTCTCTACCAATACCTGTGGAGAGAAAGAGAAGGCCTTCTCAGCGAGCTTGTTCAGCTCTTCCTCGTTGTCTGCGAAACCAGAACCGAGTCCACCCAAGGCGTAAGCTGCACGGATGATGACAGGATAACCAAGTTCGGCAGCAGCCTTGCGAGCCTGCTCGATGTTCTCGCAAGCCTCACTCTTGATGGTCTTCACATTGATTTCATCCAACTTCTCTACGAAGAGCTCACGGTCCTCAGTATCCATGATAGCCTGTACTGGAGTACCCAATACCTTGACATTATATTTCTCCAGGATGCCCTGGCGATAGAGTTCCACACCACAGTTGAGGGCAGTCTGACCACCGAAGCTGAGGAGGATACCGTCTGGATTCTCCTTCTGGATAACACGCTCTACGAAGTATGGCTGCACTGGCAGGAAGTAAATCTGGTCGGCAACACCTTCTGATGTCTGTACGGTTGCGATATTCGGGTTGATGAGCACAGTCTCGATACCTTCCTCGCGCAATGCCTTCAGGGCCTGCGAACCTGAGTAGTCGAACTCACCTGCTTCACCGATCTTCAAGGCTCCAGAACCTAAGAGGAGCACCTTCTTTATATTTTCGTCTTTCATTATTTTCCTAATTATTTAAGTGTTTCTACAAACTTATCAAACATGAACTCTGTATCCACAGGGCCTGAGCAAGCCTCTGGGTGGAACTGGCTTGAGAACCAAGGGTTCACCTTGTGGCGGATACCCTCGTTAGAGCCATCATTCATATTTACAAAGAGTTCCTCCCAATCGTTGCCCAATGTCTTGGCATCAACGGCATAACCGTGGTTCTGAGAGGTGATGTAGCAATTGTTGGTTCCTACCATGCGCACTGGCTGGTTGTGTGAACGGTGACCATACTTCAACTTGTAGATAGTAGCACCGGCTGCCTTGGAAAGCAACTGGTTACCCATACAGATACCGCAGATAGGCTTGCGGCTCTGACTGATCTGCTTGCGAATAATGTTTACTGCATCCTCACACATGTCCGGGTCGCCAGGACCATTGGCCAGGAACAATCCGTCGAAGTCCATATCGGTGTAATCGTAATTCCATGGCACACGGATTACCTCAACGCCTCTGTTGATGAGGCAACGGATGATGTTTGCCTTCACACCGCAGTCAACGAGAACCACCTTCTTGCCGGCACCCTCGTTATAACGGATAATTTCCTTGCAGCTTACCTGGTCAACGAAGTTTACACCCTCATAGTTAGCCTCAGGAATGTTGTCAGGCTCATCATCAAAGAGAATCTTACCCATCATCACACCATGCTCACGAAGCACCTTAGTCAACTCACGGGTGTCGATGCCTGTGATTCCTGGCACCTTTTCGCGCTTCAACCAGTCGGCAAGACTCTCCACTGCATTCCAGTGGCTGTACTGCTCGCTGTAATCATTCACGATGATGGCAGAAGCATAAATCTTGTCACTCTCCATGAAGGTTGGCAAACCATTCTCCTCAAAAGTAAATGGTGGCACACCATAGTTGCCCACGAGAGGGAATGTAAGTGTCATCAACTGACCGGCGTAAGAAGGGTCGGTCAAACTCTCTGGATATCCCATCATGGCTGTGTTGAACACAACCTCGCCCGCTACAGGAGCGTCATATCCAAAAGATTTGCCATGGAACTTGGTTCCATCGCTCAAAACTAAGGTTACTTTTTTCATATCTGACATTTGATTCTTTTATTTCATACTTATAAGAGCAAAAGAATTCTTCACTCTTCGTTCTTCTCTATTCACTTATTTATGATAAACGTTTTCGATGTAGTTTACAAACGACTGGTTGCAGAGCTTCGTGCCGCCTGGGGTTGGATAATGACCGGTGAAATACCAGTCACCCTTGTGGTTTGGAATCGCCTCGCGCAAGCCCTCGATGCTCTGGAATACAAGCTGGATAGGAGTGGTCATGCCCTCTGGGCGAAGCATCTCAACAATCTTCTCGTTGATTTCCTCGGTGCTGAATGGCTTGTAGATGGAGCGTACCGGATTGATCTGCTCCTCCTTTGGCTTTGCCAATTCTGCCTTGCAAGCCTCATAGGTCTGCTCGATAAGGTCTTCCATCTTGCGCTCTTTCAAAAGCTGGATGGCAGCACGGAACACGCAGAACTCTTCCAGTCTTGCCATATCGATGCCGTAGTAATCCGGATATCGGATCTGAGGGGCACTGGAAACCACTACAATCTTCTTAGGATGCAGACGGTCGAGGATGCGGAGAATACTCTCCTTCAGGGTAGTACCACGCACGATACTATCATCGATAATGACAAGATTATCCACATTCGGCTCGATGCTTCCGTAGGTTACATCATACACATGGCTCGCCAGGTCGTTACGACTGTTGCCCTCGGTGATGAAGGTACGGAGTTTGATATCCTTCCATGCTATCTTCTCTGAGCGGACAAAGTCGCCGAGGATTTCGTATAATTCTTCTTTTGATGGAACATGGTCGAGGTTGGCAATCTGCTCAATCTTGGTCTCATTAAGATACTTCTTGAAACCGCTCAACATGCCATAGTAAGCCACCTCGGCAGTGTTCGGGATATAGCTGAACACGGTGTGGTCTACATCATAATCCACAGCCTTCAGGATAGGCTGGGTCAACTGCTCGCCCAACTGCTTACGTTCCTTATAGATATCCTTGTCGGAACCACGACTGAAGTAGATGCGCTCGAATGAGCAGGCTGAATCGCCCTTCTGCTCCATGATGCGCTCGATGCTGCACTCTCCGTTCTTCTTCACGAGAAGCGCCGTGCCCGGCATCAGTTCCTGCACTTCCTCTGCCTCCAGGTCGAAGGTGGTCTGAAGTACAGGGCGCTCGCTGGCTACTACCACGATTTCATCGTTCTTGTAATAGAACGCAGGACGGATGCCCCAAGGGTCGCGCATAGAGAACATTTCACCCGAACCGGTGATACCGCAAACCACATAACCGCCATCAAAGTTCTTCATCGTGGTCTTGAGTACATTGCTCATCTTCACGTGGTCTTCTATATAGTTGGTGATATCGGTATTCTGCATCTCCATCGCCTTTGCAGCTACGAAGTTGCGCTCCACCTCTCTGTCCAGACGGTGGCCCATCAGTTCAAGCATGATGTAGGTGTCGCTGTAGATGCGAGGACTCTGGCCCTGCTTGGTAAGTTCCTCGAAGATTTCATCTACGTTGGTCATGTTGAAGTTACCACAAAGGCAGAGGTTCTTCGCCTTCCAGTTGTTACGTCGCAGGAATGGGTGCACATACTGAATGCCACTCTTTCCAGTGGTACTGTAGCGCAGGTGTCCCATATAAAGTTCGCCTGCAAAAGGCAGTTCCTCTTTAGCAAACTTTGCATCAGCAAGCTGCTCGGGAGTCAGGCTCTTGAAGTTGGCATTCGCCTTGCCGAAGATTTCGGTCACGGCATTCTTGCCCTCTGCACGCTCACGGAACATATACTCATGACCAGGCTTACCGCCCAGTTTGACACAAGCCATACCAGCACCCTCCTGGCCACGGTTGTGCTGCTTCTCCATCATCAGATAGAGTTTGTTGAGTGCGTACATCCAAGTACCATACTTCTGCTGGTAATACTCCAGTGGCTTGAGCAATCTGATCATTGCTACACCACACTCATGTTTCAATGGTTCCATCTCTCTATTATCCTTATCTTATTTAGTTAAATTTGAATATACCTATCCGAGGGATCCCCCTCCAAAAAAAGGGAAACGTCAAGAAATGACGAATCCCTTTATATATTATTCTACAGTAACTGACTTGGCCAAGTTTCTAGGTTGGTCAACGTCCTTGCCCTTACATACAGCTACATGGTAAGCCAAGAGCTGCAAAGGAATGGTAGCCAATAATGGCTCCAAGCACTCCAAGGTCTCAGGGAGTTCAATCACTTCGTCGGCAATCTTGGAAATGGTTTCATCGCCATTGCTGACAATAGCAATAACACGACCCTGACGGGCTTTGATCTCCTGAATATTAGACAAGACCTTCTCGTACATGAAGTTGTGGGTAGCAATAACTACCACTGGCATATCGCTGTCAATCAATGCGATAGGACCATGCTTCATCTCCGCTGCAGGATAACCTTCAGCGTGGATGTAGCTAATCTCCTTCAACTTCAATGCACCCTCAAGGGCCACAGGATACTGGAATCCACGGCCCAGATAGATGAAATTGCGAGCGTATGTAAACGTACGGCTCAAGTCAGCTATCTTATTGTTGAGCTTCAACACTTCCTTCATCTTGGCAGGAATGTTCCAAAGCTGTTCTGTAATCTTCTGATATTCATTTTCGCTGATGGTTCCCCTCTCCTTACCGATGGCAAGTGCCAGGAGGATAAGGACGGTAACCTGACCAGTGAACGCCTTGGTAGAGGCAACACCAATCTCCGGACCTACGTGAATATAGGTACCTGTATCTGTTTCTCGGGCAATGGAAGAACCGATGGAGTTACAGATACCATAGATAAACGCACCGCTCTCCTTGGCAAGCTTGATGGCAGCCAGGGTATCAGCGGTTTCACCACTCTGGGAAATGGCGATGACCACATCATCCTTCGTTACCACAGGATTACGGTAACGGAATTCAGATGCATATTCCACTTCCACAGGGATGCGGCAATAGTTCTCTATCATCTGCTTGCCGATAAGTCCGGCATGCCATGATGTACCACAAGCCACGATGATGATTCGCTTGGCATTGAGAAGCTGCTGGCGATGGTCGGTAATGGAACTGAGCACGACACCCATCTCAGTCTCCTTCTTGCTGGTTGTATCGTCGCCATCAGTCATTACGCGAGTTTCCACTGTGCGGCTAACTACACGGCCACGCATACAGTTACGAAGGCACTCTGGCTGCTCAAAAATTTCCTTCAACATAAAGTGAGGGAAACCGCCCTTCTCTATCTGACCGAGATCAATGTCTACGGTCTGTACCTCAGGGTTGAGTTTAACGTTCTGGATGTTCACCACCTGCAATTCCTCACCGAGGCGCATCACAGCAATGTTACCATCCTCCAGATAAACCACCTTATCTGTATATTCGATGATAGGACTGGCATCAGAACCAAGATAAAACTCACCATCCTTTCCGATACCTACAACCAACGGACTCTGCTTACGGGCAGCAATGATCTGATTAGGGTTACGCTTATCAAGAATAGCGATAGCGTAGGCTCCGATTACCTGACGGAGAGCCACCTGAACGGCAGTCAGCAAGTCGAGATTTTTCTTTATCTGAATATATTCAATCAGCTGAACGAGAACCTCAGTATCCGTCTCGCTCTTAAACTCTACTCCCTTAGCAATGAGATTCTTCTTGATATCGGCATAGTTTTCTATGATTCCATTATGAATCATGGCAAGGTTCTTGCTAGAGGAATAATGCGGGTGAGCATTTACAGCTGAAGGCTCTCCATGGGTAGCCCAACGAGTATGAGCAATACCCACATGTCCCGAAATATCCTTATCAGAGCAGAACGCTTCAAGATCTGCCACCTTACCCTTTGCCTTATATACATTCAAAGAGCCGTCATTGCCAATAAGGGCAACTCCCGCAGAATCGTATCCGCGGTACTCCAGACGCTTCAAGCCCTTGATGAGGGCTGGATAAGCGTCACCCTTACCTAAATATCCTACAATGCCACACATATATATATATTATTATTTTTGTAGTATCCTGATTTTACTCCCACCTATTACCTGCTATCGCAAGATATTGACAATCAATGATGCGATAGAAATCAATGTACCAACGGCAGAGAACCACAATGTAGTAGATGAACCGATAGATGAGTTTTGAGCTTTCACCTTATTTGGTTCTACATAGATAATATCATTCTGCTGCAGATAATAGAATGGTGAATTAATAATGTTTGCATCATTCAAGTTCATACGATAAGTATGCTTCTCTCCTGCTGCATCCTGACGAATCAATAATACATTGTCACGCTTACCATAGATAGTTAAGTCGCCACACTGTGCCAAAGCTTCAAGAATACTCATCTTCTCCTGTGGAGCATAAATAATTCCTGGCTTTTCTACTTCACCTAATACAGATACATGGTAACTGCCCATGCGAACCGTAACAATAGGATTTTCTTTTTCTGCCAGATAAGGCTTCACCTTATTCTTGATGAGATCTTCAGCCTGCTTCTTGGTCAAACCACCGACATGCAAGGTTCCAACAACAGGAAACTCAATATTACCATCATTATCAACCAGATATCCTTGCAGGGAACCACTACCATAACTCAGCTGTCCGCCTGTACCCAATGTTTGAGAGACAGAGAGGTTGAAAGGCATGGCAGCCTTTGGATCTGTTGTAATTACTGTAATTGTAAGTTCGTCCTTAGGCATAATCTTGGCTTCATAAAGCATTCTTGAAGCAGCCAAGCTGATAGAATCTGCATTTTGGAAATAAGCTACATTCTTAGTACTTCCACAACTGCCAAGTACTAAGAGCATAGTCAAAGCGACTAAAACTGAACTAACGAGTTTCTTCATTTTCTAAAATTTTCGTTTTAAAATATTGGTGCAAAATTACGGTATTTTTTTGAATACTGCAAATTTTTGCACCAATAATTCTATTTACGTCTATTTTTTTTTGAAATAATAGCCTTTTTTACTTATCTTCGATGCCATTTGATGGCAAATTAAAGCTATAACTGTTATCGAAAATCTTCTTCACTTTATTAATCTCAACGAAGGTTGTGCCTCCACCCTCTCCAAAGCTACCGCTCAGATAAGCAATCTTATCCTCCTCACCTAAGTAGCCTTTCTGGCGAAGCATACGTACCGCTGCGGTAAACATAGCCTTGGTAGAAACCTGATCCTTCTGATGAATTGGAATAATACCATAGCTCAGATTCAACCAGCGCTGGAGTTTTTCCTTATAGCAGATTGCCAATACCGGATTTGGACCACGGAAGGCTGCCAGGTCGCGTGCAGTCTGACCGGTCTCGCCATCGGTAATAATACCAGCAACACCCAACTTCTTAGTAGCCTCAATGGCAGCATGAGCCAGGAAGAGCTTCTGGTCAATCTTACCATCTTCCATTGGATCAATATCATTCAGTGGAGACTTATCCTTCTCTGCCTGCTCAGCAATACGGGCCATGGTCTGCACTGCTTCTACAGGATACTTACCGCTTGCTGTCTCACCAGAAAGCATCAGTGCATCGGTGCGATAGAAGATAGCATTGGCAATATCGGTTACCTCTGCACGAGTAGGACGTGGATTCTTAATCATGGTATGCAACATCTGTGTTGCTACGATTACCGGTTTCTGCGCCTTCACACACTTAGAGATGATGCGGCGCTGGATGCCTGGAATTCTCTCGATTGGCACCTCGATACCCAGGTCACCACGGGCAACCATGATACCATAGCAGGCATCAATAATCTCGTCAATATTATCAACACCTTCCTGATTTTCTATCTTTGAGATAATCTTGATATCGCTGTTGTGAGCATCCAAGATATCCTGAACTGCCTTCACATCGGCTGCATTGCGCACAAAAGAGTGAGCGATGAAATCAATATCCAACTCGATAGCGAGTTCAATATTTCGGCGGTCTTTCTCTGTCAGTGCAGGCAGGTCGATATGTTCTCCCGGCACATTCACGCTCTTGTGAGCCCCGAGCACTCCCTCGTTCTGAACCTCGGCAACCAGCATAGGCCCCTGGTTGTCGATAATCTTCATATCGAGTTCACCATCATCGAAGAGCAAATCATCACCTACCTTAACATCGGCTGCGATGTCAGGATAGCTCACATTCACAATATCATGAGAAGACTCCATTTCCGGACGTCCAAAGATTTTCACTACATCACCAACATTGTAGTGGATAGGTTCCTTCACACCTGTAGTTCGCACCTCAGGACCTTTGGTATCAATCATAATACCAATATGTGGAGACACGGCTCTTACATTCTTTACGATGGTGCGTATACCCTCTTCTGTGGCATGAGCAGTATTCATACGAACAACGTTCATACCGGCGAAAAACAGTTTTCGGATAAAATCCTGATCACATCTACGATCACTGATGGAAGCGACAATCTTTGTTTGTTTCATATTTGTAATTAACCTTATTGAAATTTCAATGTTTGCGGTATTTCTACCATATTTCTTAAATTGCGTGCAAAGATACAAAGAATTTCTGAAATAAAAAACATCTGAAATACAAAATATATATAAAATATTGAGTTACTTTCAAATTGAAAGCGCATAAAACAGAAAATCTAGCCAATGGGACACTTCGCGTTCCCATTGACTAGATAACAAATCTATTAATCCCATTGAAAAACAGGATTCTTAATGATCAATTCTAAATTAGATATCCAAGTCTGGCGCCTTCTCTGCTCCTGCTGCTGCCTCAAACTTAGGCATCACATCGAAATTGAAGAGGCCGGCGATAAGGGCACTTGGCATTTTTCTAACCGTCTGGTTATAGTTCTGAACGGCTTCATTATACTTGCGGCGTGCCTCGCTGATACGGTTTTCCGTACCCTCTTCCTGAACCTGAAGAGCCTTGAAGTTCTCGCTGGCTTTCAACTCAGGATATTTCTCGGCCACTACCATCAGTTTGGAGAATGCATTCGCCAACTCGCCCTGTGCTGCAGCATATTTCTTCAGGCTAGCCTCAGTAAGATTGTTGGCATCCAGCTTTACCTGACCTACAGCAGCACGAGCCTTGGTTACCTCGGCGAAGGTTTCTTTCTCATGCTTGGCATAAGCCTTTACTATCTTTGCCAACTGTGGCATCATGTCTGCACGACGCTGATACTGAGTCTGAACATTAGCCAACTCTGTGGTAGCCAACTCCTGTTTCTCTACCAATCCGTTATAACCACTGAACATCCATAGTACCAGCACAACTACGATGCCCAGGATAATCCAACTTTTCTTTATACCTCTCTTTGCCGGTTGCATGTTTGAATTCATTGTCTGTTCCATTGTCATTATTATTAATTATTAATTCTAAACTATAAACTATTAACTATCAAAGGCATCACCATCCTCCGCCAGAGCCACCTCCGCTAAAGGTGCCTCCGCCAAAAGAACCGCCCGAGAAACCGCCGCCGGAAGAACCGCCACCTCCCATAAAGAAAGGAGGTATCCAGTCATCGTCATTGTTTCTCCTACGAGACTGGTTTCTCTGATTGCTCTTCGGTCTTGGCTTCACAATACCGAGCATCTCCAGAATATACCTGATAAACAGATAGATAGGAATACCGAAGAAGATAAGGAACAGGATAATGACCAGGAACCAGTCCTCTTCGTCATTAACCGAACCTTCATCAACATCCGCAATTCCCGTCCGTCCACTTTTCACCTTATTATATATAGCACGGCTCACAGATGCTACCGCCTCGCCCGGATTGCCTTCGCGCATATACTTCACGATGCAAGCTCGGGCAATATCATCGCAGTCCACATCGGTCAACTCACCCTCCAGTCCACTTCCTGGAGCTATAAAGTACTTATGGTCCTCCACCGCGATGACGATAACCAGTCCTCTCCGGCTCTTCTTGTAACCGATACCATATTGGTTGCCCACATCCTGCGCCATCCGAAAGGCATCCTGGTTGTCAACCTTTCCCACAATGATGAGCACATTCTGTACGCCACACTCCAACTTCAGTTTCTGAAGATAGAAATTGGCAGAATCCTTCTGAACCTTATCAACATATCCATCCGGGTCGGAAACATATTGCGTAGAATCCCTGAGGAAAGGAATCGGTACATTTTTCGCCGTCCAGACCTCCCCAGCCTTCAACGCCAATGCATGAAAGGCAACCATCATCAAAGCCAAAAAATATCTCTTAAATCTCATAATTTCTCTATTTTGGTGCAAAAATACGCAATAAAAACCTTATATGCAAATACTTAGAGCATTATTTTTGCAAAAAAAGCCTTAAGTATTTTGTTATATCATAAAAAACTTGTATCTTTGCACACCGAAATAAAGAATAACAAGTAAAATTAGTAAAAAATAAAGAAATGACCAAAGCAGATATCATTAATGAGGTAGCTATCGCTACTGGTATGCCTAAGAAAGAAGTAGGTACTGTAGTAGAGGCTTTTATGGAAGAGGTTAAGAAGTGCCTCATCGAAAAAAAGGACAATGTATACTTGCGTGGCTTCGGCAGCTTCAACATCAAGCATCGTGCTGCTAAGACTGCCCGCAACATCTCTAAGAATACAACCATCACCATTCCTGCTCACGACTTACCAAGCTTCAAGCCATCAAAGAGCTTCATCGAGGAGATGCAGAACGCTCAGTAATACTGCTGGACAGAAAGAGAGAAATATCATTTTTTATAATAACAATATTTTAAAATTTTAAAATCATGCCAAACGGAAAGAAAAAGAAGGGCCACAAGATGGCTACTCACAAGCGTAAAAAAAGATTACGTAAGAACAGACATAAGAGCAAGTAAGCTAGCAGTGTAGCTAGTCTACTATAGCTCTCGGTCAGTTCGTGACTGAGGGGGTGTGTCAGTTCTGATATGGAATGACATACCCTTTTTTTGTATTAATTTAAAGTTAAAAGATTATTGAAGATATGACAAGCGAAGTTGTAATTGATGTCCAACAGAAAGACATCTCTATCGCACTCATGGAGGACAAGCAGCTGGTGGAATACCAGAACGAACCTCGTGAGGCATCGTTCTCTGTGGGCAACATCTACATCGCAAAGGTAAAAAAACTGATGCCGGGTCTTAACGCCTGCTTCGTGGATGTAGGTTATGAACGCGACGCCTTTCTTCATTATCTTGACCTAGGAAGTCATTTTAATTCCTACCAGAAGTACCTTAAACAAGTACAGAGCGACAGAAAGAAACTTTTCCCATTCTCTAAAGCCAGCAAAATGCCTGAATTGGAAAAGGACGGCAGCATACAGAATGTGCTCAAAGCAGGACAGGAAGTGCTGGTACAAATCGTAAAGGAACCAATCTCTACCAAGGGACCTCGACTCACAGGCGAAATCTCATTCGCGGGCCGATACCTGGTACTCATGCCATTCGGTGATAAAGTTTCTGTCTCGTCGAAAATTAAAAGCGGTGAAGAACGCTCCCGACTCAAACAACTCATTCACAGCATCAAACCAAAGAATTGCGGCGTTATCGTCCGCACTGTGGCTGAGGGTAAGAAGGTCGCCGAGCTCGATGCTGAGCTGAAAGTCCTGGTGAAGCGATGGGAGGATGCTATCGCCAAGGTACAGAAGACCCAGCAGCGCCCGCAACTTGCATTCGAGGAGACCGGAAGAGCCGTTGCTCTCTTGCGTGACTTGTTTAACCCATCTTACGAGAACATCTACGTGAACAACGAAGATGTGATGAACGAGGTGAAGAACTATGTTTCTCTAATAGCCCCTGAAAAGGCGGGCATAGTTAAGCTCTACACCGGTAAGGTGCCTATCTTCGACAATTTCAGCATTACCAAGCAGATTAAAGCTGGCTTTGGTCGTGTTGTTAACTACAAGCACGGTGCTTATCTCATCATCGAGCACACCGAGGCCTTGCACGTTGTCGATGTAAACAGTGGTAACAGAACTCGTGAGAAAGGTCAGGAAGCAAATGCACTGGATGTTAACCTCGGCGCTGCTGATGAGTTGGCTAGACAATTGCGCCTCCGAGATATGGGAGGTATCATTGTTGTCGACTTCATCGACATGAATCTTGCCGAAGACCGACAGCTGCTCTATGAACGCATGTGCAAGAACATGCAGAAGGACCGTGCCAAGCACAACATCCTGCCATTGAGCAAGTTCGGACTGATGCAGATTACACGCCAGCGTGTACGTCCGGCTATGGATGTGAATGTAGATGAAACCTGCCCTACCTGTTTCGGTACGGGCAAGATTAAGTCTAGCATCCTCTTTACCGACCAGTTGGAAAGAAAAATCGACCGCCTAGTCAACAAGATTGGCGTCAAGAAATTCACTTTGTATGTGAATCCTTACGTGGCTGCCTTCATCAACAAGGGCTTCATTTCCCTGAAGCGCAGATGGCAGTTTAAGTATGGTTTCGGCTTCAATGTGATTCCTTCACAGAAACTGGCATTCCTTCAGTACGAATTCTACGACAAGGACAACCAGTATCTGGATATGCAGGAAGAACAGGAAACAAAGTAAGTTCTTAATTATCAGAAAAAAGCTCCATTCGCATCTGATTGCGAATGGAGCTTTTTTATTTTGTTTTTCTACACCTTATTATATATAGGGCATTTTAGTACTCTATCTCATTATTCACCATCTTCTCTGTATCCCAAGGTGCAGGAGCACCGCCGAGATAACGATGGAACCAGTCGAGGTGCGCATTGTAATAGAGCGGCATCGACTTCAGGTTGCTTGGCCAGTGACCATCATACTTCAAGACTATCAGTCGCGAAGGAATGTTCAGGGTCTGCAAAGCTGTGAAATACTGCAAACTCTGGGTATACGGTACACGATAGTCCAGCTCACCTGTCATCACGAGGGTTGGTGTTGAGAAGTTCTTGATGTATGAGGATGGTGACCACTTCTCGTAGAGATCGGAATTATAAGGCTGTCCCTCTAACTCAAAGTTAGGAAACCATACTTCCTCAGTACTGCCCCACATAGAGCGCAAGTCATATACGCCCATCATGGAAGCCAGACACTTGAATCGCTTGGTATGTCCCTGCAGCCAGTTCATCATGTAACCGCCATACGACCATCCCATCGCTCCCATCCTGGTAGAATCAACATATTCCAGGGTTGCCAATTTATCGGTAACCTTCATTACATCCTCGAATACCTTTCCGCCCCAGTCACCGGAAATGGCACGGGTAAAGACCTGACCATATCCCGTAGAACCGTGAGGATTAGGATAAGCCACCACATAACCGGCAGCAGGATAAACCTGCCAGTCGCCACGGAAGGAATTCATCCACTGCATCTGTGGTCCGCCATGCACATTGATGATAAGCGGATATTTCTTGCTGGCATCAAAGTTGTGTGGCTTCACGATGAATACCTGTACCTTGTCGCCACCAGCGCCATCTACCCAGATACTCTCAGATGGACGGATATCCACCTCATCCTCCAACTGCTGGTTGAGGAAGGTAATCTGCTGTTCCTTGCCGCTTGCTACAGGAGTTCCATTCCACTTTTTCATCTGCTGGCGATAGAGAGCCGATGGCTTGCCTGTCGTGCTATAGGTATAATATACCATACCCTTATTGTCGAAATCAAACTCCGAGATGGCCTTGCCCGTCAATACCGGCGAGATGGTTTTTCTGGCTATATCGAGCTTGTAGAGCGGCTCAGCGCCCTGTACCTGACCGAGGAAGAAGATACTCTTGCTGTCGGGAGCCCATTTGTAATCATCTACCCAGTTGTCAAACTTCTCTGTCAGGATGGTAGACTTCTTTGCAGCCCGGTCGTAGATAGCAAGACGGAAGCGATCAGACTCATAACCAGGCACTTGCTGCAAGCGGTAAGCGATATACTTGCCGTCAGGCGAATAGGCTGGAGTACCATCCCAAGCCTTGTTCTCCTTCGTGATGCAGACCGGTTCTCCCCCATTCACAGATACCGTCCACAGGTCGGCATTGGTGCTAGCCTCCTGATGCTCATCATGATTGGATACGAAACAGATCTCCTTGCTGTCAGGAGAGAATTGATAGGTGATTCCACCCCCAACCACGAATATCAGCGAATAATTGCCCGGAGTCAGATCCTTGTAAGTCTTCGTCTGTGTATCGAAAAGGATAAGGTGATTGCATCTGCCATCATTATAGCTCGTCCAATGACGGTAGAGCAACTTGTCAGCGATATGCGCCTGTACAGGTCCCTGCTCCTTTTTCTCCATCCGGGCCTTGTTAGCCTTGGCATCAGCTCCCAGGTCGGGATATACTTCTGCGGTAAAGGCAATGTATCGCTCATCCGGAGAGATGACAGGACTACCGATACCCAACTCATAATCAGTTACCTGTTCCGTCTCGCAGGTAGTCAGATCCATGCGAAAGATTTGAGCCGTCCCTTTCTCATAATTAGTAAAAAAGATACTCTTTCCATCCTTGCTCCATACGGCAGAACTGCTCTTTCCATCCTCGGTAAGAGCCTTGGTGTGAGAGCCATCCGCATTCATGATGTAGATATCGGAGCCAGACTTCTGGTTCTTCAGGTCAGAAGAACTGGCGGTATAGCAAACCGTCTTACCATCAGGCGAAAGGCTCACCGAAGATACGCCCTTCACCCTGTACAAATCCTCGATGGTAAACGCCCTTTTCTGAGCGTTTGCCGAAAGCAGCGTCATCACGAGTGCTGCCGAAAACATCAATCTCTTGTTCATATAACCTATAAATATTTATTTTTCAGATGCAAAAGTAACAATTATTTTTGGATTTTCTGCAACCTTTTCACTACTTTTATCGTCTAAGCTATAAATAACATTGATAATAACATAAAAAAGAAAGGAAAAGACAATGATTTTAAGTACCACTCCAACCATAGAAGGCCACCCTATCCGTGAATACCGTGGCGTAGTAACCGGCGAAACCATCATCGGTACCAACTTTGTAAAGGATTTCTTTGCCAGTGTCCGTGATGTAATCGGCGGCAGAAGCGGTTCTTACGAAAGCACCCTCCGCGAGGCTAAGGATACAGCCCTCAGAGAGATGGCCGACCGTGCCGCATCGCTGGGCTGCAACGCCATCGTGGGCATCGACCTGGATTACGAAACCGTAGGAAAAAGCGGCTCCATGCTGATGGTAACATGCAGCGGAACGGCGGTGATTATCTAAGTTCTGCGACTGTACAAAAGAACAAAACATGCTTGAATTGGGGCGGTAACTACCTAAAAAATCGAGTTACCGCCCTAGTTCAAGCATATTTTTATCTATATAGTGTGGTGACATACACCTGATAAATGTCACCAACTTTCTTCTATTTCATTTATTCTATCACCCAATCCTCTATACTTCGCTGGTTTTCCGAGAAGTTAATACCCACTTTCACAACCTTTCGCCCATCATCGGCAAAAGCCTTGGCATAGTTCTTATCGCTGATTTGCGCCATGGCGATGCCGGCAGACTTCTTATATTTCAACTCAAAGATAAAGATACTCTTATCCGTCTTGAGCACAAGGTCTATTCTTCCATCCGAAGTGGTATGCTCCACCTTCACATCTTCGCCAAGCATGGTGAAGATGGTGAATATCACGGCTTGATAGTGACGCTCATTATTGTTGATAATCGTATATGGGAACTTATCATAGAATGCCTTCAAGTGAGGCATAAAGGCTTCCATGTCGTCATTGATGAGCACATTCTTTTTATAAGCATATACGATAGCATCAAGTTCGCCTACCTCTGAAGGGGTATAATATTGGCAAAGGCTTTCCGAAAACCCTTGTCTAACTTCTTGATTAGGAAAACTGAGGTAATACATACCTAACTGCTTGTCATATCCCTTAATCGTAAGATACCCACTTTGGAAAAGGACTGGCACAGGGTCAGTAATCGTCTCAGTAGGAACATCGAAGCGTTTTGCTCTAGCCCAGATATCATTTAAGTCCATCATATCCAAATTCTTCTGCTGCATCAGTTCTATCAGGAAAGTAGGCGTACCAGATGTAAACCAATAGCTATTAAACTCCTTATCATCCAAAGCATTGATAATGCTGTAAGGATTGAAGATATCCTCGCTATTGATACTGAAGTGGTAGCCATCATAATGCTGCTTGAGTTGCTGCAAGGTCTCCTCATAAGTAAGCCCATTATGCTCAGCCATCTCCTCGATTCCCTCACGGAAATACTGAGTCAATTCACTCTTGGTAATACCACAACAGCTACTGTATTCATCCTTCAACGTGAGAATCTTGAGATTGTTCAATTCACTAAAGATGCTGAGCTGACTAAACTTGGAGATGCCTGTGATGAATACAAAGCGGATGTTTCCCTCTTGCTGCTTCAATGGGCTGAAGAAATCTCTCATAATGTTGCGGATGGTCTTCTGCAACTCTTCGTCACTTACAGAATCATGCATAGGTGCGTCATATTCATCGATGAGAACGACAACTTGTTTACCTGTTTGAGCAGCTGCTGCAAGCAAGATGTTCTTAAGACGACCTCCAAAAGACTTCTCATCTATTGGATTAACTTTTAAACCATATTTTTTCTCTTCTACTTCTAGTATTCCGTTTAGAATTGAATATGTATTCTCCAAACTATAATACTTACCACAACTCAGATCCAGGTGGATGACAGGATATGCCGTCCACTCCTTCTCCATCTTTTCGATGGCAAGTCCCTTGAACAGTTCTTTCTTACCTTCAAAGTAGGCCTTGAGAGTAGATACAAACAAGGATTTTCCGAATCGGCGTGGGCGACTCAGAAAATGAAACTTGGCATAATGAGCCAACTGATAGACGATAGCCGTCTTGTCAGCATAGAAGTAATTCCCCTTCACGATTTCGGAGAACGTTTGTATTCCCAAAGGATATCTCTTTGAAGCCATAATCTTACTCTTTATAATCTAGGTACAAAGATACAGATAATATTTCAGAAAGCAAGTGTTTTTCTGTTTATTAACAATATATCACTGTTTTTTTATTGAAAGTTGGCTGTTTTCATTAGATGGGCATTGATAGCTGACTTTATGGAGCTGATCCACCTGTCATCGTTTTAACACATTAGAGCCATGTACTTCGACATGCTCAAATTATAAAACAAAAACGACCCGCACATTTGAGCATCGTTGAGAGGCTTGGCGGGTTCTCGTGTTGCAAAGATACGAAATAATCTTTGATTACACAGACTTTTGAGCAAGAAAAATCATGGGAAAGAAGATTTCTTTGATATATTTGTATTTAATAGTGTTAAATCAGACCATAAAAACACATTTTGTCTATAAAAAAAGAAAGAATATGAGATAAAAATGTTACCTTTGTAACGTCTATACCCATACCGAAAGCCTCGAGGGGCAGAGGTTGGGCAGACATATACATAATAAAAGGCGTATCTGACGCTTTGGTTTTGACGATTCGTGAACTTCGCAAACTCATTTGTCAGTCAAGAACAAAGCAACAAGGAACGTCTCATGGGTGTATTGTATACAGCCCTCATTGGCTTCGGTTGCATTTCGCATTCGTTGCAAAAAGGGTATTTATATACTTACACATACGTGGGGCTTTCGGCGTTGCTCGTTTCGGACTGACAGGGCAATGCGAAGGCCTACGAATCGTGGAACGAGTGACAGACTGGCTCCACGTTTTTTATTTTGTATATCCACCAATAAAAAAATAACCCTGCTGTGGTAGCCAGGCAGCCATCTTAATAATAATACAAGATGAAAAGATTTTTATTCGTTACCGCAGCATTGCTCGCAATGTCGGTATCTTTCTGTTTCGGTCAGTCCAAAGAGGACATTAAGGCTAGTATTGACCGTTGTGCAAAATTGGAGAAACTTTGCTCTAAACAGCCAAAGCAAACAGGAATTGCAGATGTTGACTCCTATGTACAGGGAGTTTACAATGCAGCCATCAGTTCCGCAGCATCATCAGCTTTACTTCAAGACCTTTATTATCGTCAGATTGGCGAAACAAAGGATGGTGTTACAGACGTAACCATCAAGAAACCTACCGTAGAGGAACTTGTCGCATTAGGCACAACTCTAACTGCAGAAGGTGTTTCTATCGCTGAGGCGGGGAAAGGTGCAGAAGCTGCAACCAAGGCATCTTCTACTAACAAAAATCCAATGAAAGTAGCTAAGATAGCATCAGCTCTCGCCTTTACAAAAGATGCTTACCCAGTCTTGCTTGAAGAATCAAAGGCAAAGGTCGCTGCCATCAAGCAGATGATTGAAACAGCAAAAACTGCAAAGAATCTGTAATGGGAAATTTTCGTATTTTATATGCGGTCATACTTGCGTGTATCCTTTGTGGGTATACGCAAGTTTCCTTAGCAGCCGATGACCGCCCTGTCATAGGCGTAACTCAGTTTACCTGCGATGAAGAGAGTCCGTACACAGGACTTATAACAGAGAAAGTTGTGGAAATGTTGACTAACACTCACCGTTTTGTTGTTGTTGACAGAACAAGTCGCGATAAAGTAATGGATGAGCTTGAACTACAGAAGAGCGAGGCTTTTCTCGACAGCCATAATCTTGCAGAACAAGGTGCGGCTGTTGCTGCCGAGCAATTGGTAACAGGTCATATTGTCAAGATTCCAGTTTATCGCATGAAGAACGGTGACGGAAGCACACGTGGCTATAAAGCGAGTGTAGCATTTCAGTTGAAAGTTGTTGACGTAGAGACAGGCGTAAGCAATGAGGCGCAGAGTTTTGATGGAAAATGCAGTAAGGAAATGCTGTCGCCAGAGAGTGCCGTTACTGTAGCCATGCAAAGCTTACAGTCCGATATCTACGAATATTTCCGTATCAATTTTCCTGTCAAAGGAAAAGTCTTGAAGACGATAGGTAAAAGAATGATACTTCTCAATGTTGGCAAGGAAGCCGGAATCAAGGTCGGCGATATGTTTACGATAGAATCAGTAGAGATGCTTGACGGCAAACCGTATCCGTCAGAACTCGGGAAGGCTAAGGTGACAAAACTATCTGGAGAGTCATTCGCCGAATGCAGCGTGTCAAGCAAAATCATTACCGCTATTGAAAATAGTAAAGCTTCTCACAATTTAATTCGTTGTAACCTAATTATCAAGAAATGAGTATGAAAAAAATTGTAACAATACTAATGGGGCTGTGTGCGTTCTGCTGCACATGGGCACAAAGCATAGAGTCTCAAGTTACTCCTTTACCTACGGCACGACCAAAGATTATGGTCATACCATATACAACGCAAGGTGAAGACATACGTACCGTTTTGGAGAATGACGTGAATAAGCGTATTGCCTTGACCAAGATAAAGGAAGCATTCGACCAAAGGGGGTATACAACAGTTGATTTTTTTGCCAAGTTAAAAGCCTTGTCAAAAGCAACCGCATTAGGCAATACCCAACAACAGGATGTCAAGACTATGATTATACAACAGTCTGGTGCAGATGTTTATGTCGAAGCGGAAATAAGCCTGTTGGAATCTCCTTCTGGCAATGCCATGAAAGTAATCCTGTCTGGTTATGAAACATCTACTGCAAATTCGCTTTCCAATGCTGTGTGCGAAAGTGGTAAGTTTTACACCGATGACTATGGTAAACTTACATCAAGAGCTGTTGAGATAGGGATGGACAAATTCTTGAACACCATGCAGGAAAAACTGATGGACATAGCTGAAAACGGACAATCCATAGCGGTAACAGTCGGCATTGACGAGACATCATCTCGCTCTATGTCGCAAGAGGTTGGCGCTGACGGTCTTGCTTTGTCCGATGCATTAGAAATGTGGGTAGAAGAAAATGCTTATAAAGGCAATTACCATATCCAGGGAACAACCGACAAGCAGATGCTCTTCGACGATATTCGCATACCGCTAAAAGACGAGAACGGAAGAACATATAATATCAATAAGTTTGGATTGAAGCTGCTGACATTTTTCAAGAATCTTGGAATCAAGATTGAGAGAACTACAAGCAACAATATGCTGATTGTAACCATTAAATAACAGGAGGGTGGATTATGAGAAAAGTATTGCTTACAATGATAATCTTGCTGACCTCTTATGCAACTATTTACGCACAAGGAATAGAAATAGCTTTTGCACTTCCTGTTGGTAATTGTCAATTAAGTGATAATACTGCAAAGATGCTAAGGAGCAAGTTCTTGCCAGCCATGACAGAAAGTGGAGTTGAAACAGCCGAAGTAAGTACCATTGCCATAAAGCCAGAGATTAGTTTCGTTAATAAACAAGTTGTTGAAGGCGGTATGAGGAATATACATACAAGCGACATACAATTCAATTTTGTCTGTACCAATCTTGCCACAAGTACAACTTTTGCAAGTTGTGTCGTTACAGTACGTGGAGAAGGATTCTCTGATGATGACGCAATAAAAAATGCCATTTCTAAATTGTCCGCCCAAGACAAACGTCTAACAGACTTTGTGAATAAGGCAAAAGACAAAATCATAGATTACTATCAGCATAATCTTAATTCTGTTATATCACGTGCTCGCACTTTCGCCAATATTCAACAATATGATGAAGGACTGGCTCTGTTGTTTTCTTGTCCAGCGACAATCTCTGGTTACACAAAAGTCAATAACGAGATAACTACAATTTATCGTCAATACCAAACGCAGGAATGCAATAATGTCATTCAGAAAGCTCGGGCAGAATTCTCTAATGGTAATTTTGATGCGGCAGTCGAATATCTACAACAAATAGATATGACAAGCTCTTGTGCTACTGAAGCCAAACAATTATGCACGCAAATCAAGCAAACTAAAGATGCAGAAGCTCGGCGGGCAGTTGAACTCATCGAAAGACAATCACAACGTGAGACAGATCTTGAAAAAACTAGAATAAAAGCGGCACGTGATGTGGCTGTTGCTTATTGTAAAAGAAGAAGTGATGTGTATTTTGTTTGGTAACATTATTCGCGTTTTCGATTAGATGTGAGAAACCTATATAAAATCTCTTACGGATCACTATTCGCACAGTTCTCTTTCTTCACACTGCTCGCATAGCTCACACTCATCTCACTATTCAAGTCATTACTAAGGATAGTGATTCGTTGACTATTGCGAATTGTAAAATAATTAGGGAGGAGCGTGTTCGAAATACGCTCCTCCCTTAATCAAAAAGACGGCTTGTTATCTCAACGTATTTACCATAACCAGTTATTATTTAGTATGACGTATTCTCTGTGCCCTCTTCTCATCCTTTCTCATCAAATAAGGCGATGGAGGAAGTTCTGGAAGCACATCATTGATGGCATCAATCTGCCCCACCACCTTCAGCAAGAGGAGAAAAGTGGAAAGCGAAAGATTGCCCGCTGTACCATTCTCAAACTTATGGATGGTGGTCAAGCCAAGCCCTGTAAACTCGGCAACCTCCTTCTGGGTGAGATTGCATCTCATTCTATATTCCTTGAATCTTACTCCCAGCAAGCGTACCAACTCAGGAGTAGAATATTCATATAAATCTGCCATAATCTTCTATTAATTTATCTATCATTATAATGATATTTATCCCATATATCAGCCTTTACCTTCAATATACTGATATTTACGGCGGCAAAAATAACAAAAAGAAATGAGACTTGCAAGCTTTCTGGAGATTATTTTCTAACTTTCTGTATTTTTCTGGAAAATGATGCGAGGAGCCGCTTACAAATGACGCAGATTCGCCCATCCCTTTATCCTCGCACATAAATGTTTTTTCTTGAAAAAAGTCTCAAAGTATCATTATTTACAAGTATATCACTGATACATAACGGATTACAAAATGATACTTCCAAATATATTTACAAAGAAGTATCATAGAAGTATCATAAATTCAATAGAAGTATCATTAAATCACCATGATGCATCATAAAAAAACACGAAATTATAGTCAACTAAATATAGAAAAACTACAATTTGCTTGCTCAAATTAGTGCCCAAAAATCACCCCATGAAACGGGCATTCAATGCCCGCAGTACGGGCAATGAGTACCCAACACTTGGTCTATCGATGCCCGTCACTTGATCCCTTAGTGACCGTGTGACGGGCACTAAGAGACCAGCCAATGTGCTTACTTTCCGAACTACAGTTATCTGTTTTCCATCTTATTCCTGGTTAATATTGGCATACTTTATAAACTAGAAAGGTAGACACTATCAATTTTATAAAACGGAAATAGTAGACATTATCAATTCTATAAAACTGAAATACTAGACATTTCTTAGTTTTTGTGCCTGTATTTCTAGACATAAATCCTCAAAAAAGGCTTTTTTGCAAGCAACTTACCTGAATTTTATGATACTTCTATTGAATTTATGATACTTCCATGATACTTCTTTGTAAAATAAACAGAAAAGTATCATTTTTACAAACCACTATATATCAACCATATATAGCGTTTTTAACCACGAATAATGAGACTTTGAGACTTTGAGACTTTTTTCGAGAAAAAACTTTTTATGTGCGCGAAAGAAAGAAGAAAGGAAGCGATGATGATACAAGAAAAAAGCAGCAATGGCTACTACTCCATTGCTGCTTATTTTATTTACTGAACAATCTTGAAGCGGATACGCAAAGAATGCGCATGCTCATCCCAATTGGTACCAAGCAATACAAACTTGCCAATCTGGGCGGTAGAACGGACATGCTTGCCAATACATGGACAAACATCATAATCACCGATACGAACCAGACGCAAGGTCTCGCTCGCATCATCCGGCAGACGGTCTAACTTGACGTTAGCCGGAATGTGGTCACGATCCACAAACTCGTAAGTAACAGGCATATCAAGCTCTATCAGGCGATTCATCTCCGTCTCAATCTCCTTCTCCTCCTGGCGGGTAGGCTTGTGATCGACTACGAAGGTCATCTTACTCTTCTTGCGCTCAATATGTGCATTACGGCTGCGCTCACAGCCAAACAGGCGAACCATCAACTGATTGAGCAGATGCTCTGCCGTATGAGCAGGAGGGAATTCCTCCTTATGATGCTCATTCAATATGATATCACTTTCCTCCATCTTGACATTGAATTTATAGATTCTTACTCCGTTAGCATCCATTGATATCGGGAACACGCCATCCTTCTTCAACTCAACCTTCTTCTTACCACCCGAGAACAGTTCTGTTACCAGCACCTCCTCTTCAGCAATATGGAAGAAATCGAAAGCATGACCAGGGATGCAAACCTGCAGCTGGCGCGCCTCCTGAGCAAAGTTAAGTACGATGAGCATGGCTTCATCATCCTTCTTGCGAAGGAAGGCGAAATTGGTACGGGGATCGAAATTCTCAGAACCCGGATTCACATACATCAAATCGAAGGTCTCACCCTCGCGGATGGCTTTCTCTTCATTGGCGAAGCGAAGAAGCTGACGATAAGTGGCTGCCAGATATTTCTGCTCCTGACTCAATGCCGAGTCAGATGAATCCTGATAGGCATGTGTCAGAGTTTCAGGACTCCAATAGTCGAATATCGTGGTACGGCCATCCGGGCCGCTGAATCCTTCTTTATCCATTCCCTTCTCGCCGAATTCCTGACCGCTGTAAAGCATGAAAGGATTCTTCTGGAAAAAGAGACTCATGGCTGCAGCAGGAATCGCCTTCATGGCTGAGCCACAGAAGAAATCGCTGGCGATGCGCTGCTCATCATGATTTTCAAGGAAATAGAGCATGTGATCGCGGATATCATCCACAACCTGCCACTCGTGAGTGATACTGGCTGCCGGACGCTCACCACGAACCACGCCACGCAGGCAATCATACATTCCTACTTTGTCATAAAGATAATCGAAACCAGCCTTTACATAGTTGCGGTACTGGTTAGGATCATAAACCTCGCCGATAACCACGATATGAGGATACTTCGCCTTCAATATCCCTGTAGCGTATGACCAGAATGCCGTTGGCACCATTTCTGCCATATCACAGCGGAAGCCATCAACACCCTTGCTTGCCCAGAAGAGGAGGATATCTGTCATCTTGCCCCATGTGTTTGGAACTGGTTCATAATGATAGCTTCTGCCTCCTGCATCACAGTAATCTACACCGTAATTAAGTTTCACGGTCTCATACCAGTCGTTACAGCCAGGATGGTTATCAAACCGGTCGTTTCCTGTAGCTCTGGCTGGGCTCTCGGTATAAGGTTCATAAATCTTGGCATCTTTCGCAGAAAAAGCCTTGAACTCTGGTTTGGACTGACGGATTTCATTCAAATCCAAATCGCACCATGCATAATAGAAATTATTCCTGGTAGAGAAGTGCATGTTCGGATCATCATCTTCTCCCAAATCCCGTACACCTGTTGGTTTGCAAATGGAATGATACTCTCGGGCTACATGGTTCGGTACGAAATCCATGATTACTTTCATACCTGCCTTGTGAGTACGCTCTATCAGCTGCTCCCACTCTTTCATTCTCATACTGACATTCACAGCCAAGTCTGGATCGATATCATAGTAGTCGGTAATAGCATATGGCGAACCTGCTTTTCCCTTCACTACCTCTGCATGCTGAGTAGGAATTCCATAAGAAGAGTAGTTTGTCTGAGTGGCATGACGAATCACACCCGTATACCAAATATGTGTAAATCCCATATCGTGGATGCGAGCCAGAACTTCATCTGAGAAATTATTCAACTTTCCGCAACCATTTTCTTCGATGGTACCATTTTCCTTACAGGTTGTATTCTGGTTTCCGAAGAGTCGTGGGAGAACCTGGTATATAATAACTTTTTCCTTCATTTAGCGGCTTTACTAAAAAAAATGAAACGTTTTACCTTTCCAACAACGCCTTTGCTGAAAAGATAAAACGTTGAATAGTGTTATTGTTGATTAAGCAATACCATGAGCGGCAACATTCTTGTCGATGCGGCCAATCATGCCCTGCAATGCCTTGCCAGGACCACACTCTGTGAAGTCATCAGCACCATCAGCAATCATAGCCTGTACAGATGAAGTCCAACGTACAGAGCTTGTAAGCTGTGCGATGAGGTTCTGCTGAATCTCAGCTGGATCAGTATGAGGCTTACCGTCTACATTCTGGTAAACCGGGCACTTAGGAGCAGAGAATGTAGTCTTCTCGATAGCAGCCTGAAGTTCATCCTTAGCTGGCTGCATCAATGGAGAGTGGAAAGCACCACCAACCTTCAAAGGCAATGCACGCTTAGCACCGGCAGCCTTCAGCTTCTCGCAAGCAGCATTGATAGCATCTACGTTACCTGAGATAACGAGCTGACCAGGGCAGTTGTAGTTAGCAGCAACTACCACGTTGCCTTCTGTGCTTACCTCAGCGCAGACTTCCTCAACCTTCTCATCTGGCAAACCGATGATGGCAGCCATGGTACCAGGGTTAGCCTCGCAAGCCTTCTGCATAGCGTTGGCACGGGCAGCAACGAGTTTCAAACCATCCTCGAAAGCCATAGCACCGGCAGCAACCAATGCAGAGAACTCACCGAGAGAGTGACCTGCAACCATAGCTGGCTTGAACTCCTCACCCAGGCAAAGAGCAGAGATAACAGAATGGAGGAATACAGCAGGCTGGGTAACCTTGGTTTCCTTCAACTGATCGTCGGTTCCGGCGAACATGATATCAGTAATCTTGAAGCCGAGAATCTCGTCGGCCTTATCGAAAAGTTCTTTTGCCAATGCGTTGTTATCGTAGAGGTCCTTACCCATACCTACGAACTGAGAACCCTGTCCAGGGAAAACAAATGCTTTCATTTTATCCTTATATTTTTAGTTTATAATTAATATTCCTGTAATGAATATGAATTCTCTGAATTCGACTGCAAAGGTACAATAAAATTCTGAGAATCAGCAGAGAATATCAAAAAATAAAGTTATATATTCTAAATTACTACAAGAATGGTAAAAACTTTCCATTCAGAACTGGGAAAAGATACAAAAAAATCCCTAATGCCTTGCGGCAAAAGGGATCTTTATATTAATTTGCTTTACAGTGCGAAAAATATCGTACTTCATACAAATTGATTGAGCTAGGATTATTCAGCTGCTGGAGCCTCTTCCTCAGCTGCAGCCTCAGCAGGTGCCTCAACTGGAGCTTCCTCAGCAGCAGGAGCTGCAACAGGAGCGTTCTCAGCAACAACATTAACTGGAACCTTAACCTCAACCTCCTTGTGGTAGTGTACAGTAGCCTCGTACTCACCAACCTTCTTAGCATCCTTCATAGTGATGATCTTGCGATCAACCTCGATGCCCTTCTTAGCGAGTTCCTCAGCAACAGTTGCAGCGTTAACTGAGCCATAGAGCTGACCAGTAGCGCTCACCTTAGCAGCGATAGTAAGAACAATGCCCTCGAGAGCCTCGCCCTTCTTAACAGCCTCAGCCTTGATAGCCTCAAGCTTGTGAGCCTGCTGCTTCAAATCCTCAGCCAACTGCTTCTTAGCAGATGGAGATGCGATAACAGCCTTACCTGTAGGGATAAGGAAGTTACGACCATAACCACTCTTTACATTTACGATATCGTTCTTATATCCAAGACCGATAATATCTTGCTTCAAAATAATTTCCATTCTTCTTTATCCTCCTTAAATTACTTCATCAAATCGGTTACGTAAGGAAGCAAAGCGATCTGGCGAGCACGCTTTACAGCCTGTGCTACACGGCGCTGATACTTCAAAGATGTACCTGTGATACGACGTGGAAGGATTTTACCCTGCTCGTTCAAGAACTTCTTCAAGAACTCTGGATCCTTGTAGTCGATGTACTTAATACCGCTCTTCTTGAAACGGCAATACTTCTTCTTCTTTGTGTCGATAGAAGGAGCAGTCAAATAACGGATTTCTGATTTCTGATCTGCCATGATTAAGCCTCCTCTTTTTTACCAAGCTTTGCACGACGCTTCTCTGCGTAAGCGGCAGCATACTTGTCAAGTTTAACAGTCATGTAACGAATTACTTTCTCGTCGCGGCGATAAGCTGTTTCGAGCTTAGCGATAACAGTTGGCTCAGCCTTGAACTCAACCAAGCTGTAGAAGCCTGATGTCTTCTTCTCGATGTTGTAAGCCAACTTCTTCAAACCCCAAGCCTCTTTGTTCAGAATCTCAGCACCATTATCGGTGAGTACCTTCTCGAACTTAGCGACCGTTTCCTTCATCTGTTCATCAGACAAAACGGGAGTCAAAATGAAAACGGTTTCGTATTGATTCATACTACTTTAAATGATTAAATATTAATATAAAAATTCTCATGCAAACCGGAAAATGTGTGCGAAAACACAGCCTTTTCACGAATTGCGGTGCAAAATTACGACTTTTTCTTGAATTAACCAAATATTTTTCGTACTTTTGCACAAAATAATTGTTAATAGTATAAAAACAACCTCTAAATTGTAAAGAATATGGCAAAAATGAACAAGAGACTGATTACTCTGCTCCATACCCTACCATCTATGGGCATGGCTTTCATCGTTTTAGGCGTCCTGCTGATGGTGGCCAGCTTTGCGTTTTCCATTCAGGGAAACAGCGTACTCTTCGCTGGCCTCTTTTTCATTCTGGCGGGAGTAGCCGGATTTGTATATTCATTAAAAAAAGGATAAGCCGATCATCGACTTATCCTTTTTATATCTTTGGGAATCTTTTCCTAATTACAGAATCATTTAATCTTCGTTAGGAACTATCAGTTTGTATCCCTTACCATGGATATTGATGATTTCAATCTGAGGATCGTCCTTCAAATGCTTACGGAGTTTGGTGATATAAACATCCATTGAGCGTGCATTGAAGTAATTGTCATCAATCCAGATGGTCTTCAGAGCAAAATCGCGCTGCAGAATTTCATTAGAGTGAGCACAGAGCAAAGCAAGAAGTTCATTCTCCTTGGTGGTAAGCTTGGTCTGCTTTTCACCAATGGTAAGAAGCTGCTTCTGTGTATCGAAGGTAAAGTCACCAATGTGATACATGGTAGACTCCTTGCTCTTCTTGCCACGTACGCGGCGGAGAATAGCCTCTACACGGAATACCAATTCTTCCATAGAGAATGGCTTGGTGATATAATCATCAGCACCAATCTTGAAACCTTCAAGGATATCTTCCTTCAATGTCTTGGCAGTAAGGAAGATGATTGGGAGGTCGGCATTGGTCTGACGAATTTCCTGTGCCAGGGTAAAGCCGTCCTTCTTTGGCATCATCACGTCGAGTACTGCAATATCAAACTTATTCTTATTGAATTCCTTATAACCTACCTCGCCATCAGGGCACAGAACTGTAGTAAATCCCTTTGCCTGCAAATATTCGCGAAGCAACATACCTAAATTTTCATCGTCCTCGCAAAGCAAGATTTTAATTTTCTCTTCCATATCTTTATTCTTTAAAATTATTAATATTCTTTTAATTCTTTATTCTGTTTCTTCAAGTCTTAACTGTGAATCACCGGCAACTTGATGGTAAAGGTTGTGCCCTTTCCCAATTCGCTGTCTACCTTGATTTCACCATCATGAAGATCTACTATCTTCTTGACATAAGCCAGTCCCAGTCCGAATCCCTTCACATCGTGGACATTGCCTGTATGTACGCGGTAGAACTTGTCGAATATCTTCTTCAGATTCTCCTTCTTCATACCCAGACCGGTATCCGTGATTGAGAGATACAGATGCTCTTCATCATTCCAGGTCTTCATCGTAATGTTAAGCGGCTCGTCCGGCTTGCGGTATTTCACGGCATTGTCCATCAGATTGAAGATGACATTCTGGAAATGCACCTCATCAACATAGAGTCCCGAATCGATAGCCTCAATATCGGTATAGACCTTTCCGCCAGTATGCTCAACGCGGAGCGAGAAGGAATTGGCAATATTCTCAACCATCTCGTTCAGATCGAGTTCTTTCTTCTTGAACACCGCCTTCTTGCGGTCGAACATACTCATCTGCAATACCTTTTCTACCAGGAAACGAAGACGCTTCGATTCATCATTGATTACGTTACCCAAATGTTTCTGCATCTGTTCGCTCTTTGCTACCGAGGTATCATTGAGCATCTGCGCTGCCAGACTGATACTGGCAATCGGCGTCTTCAGTTCGTGGGTCATATTATTGATGAAGTCGTTCTTTATCTCAGTATATCTCTTTTGTCTGAAGATAACCACGATGGTAAAGATGAAGGTAATCAGCAGTACCAGCGTGAAGATGACACTAGGAATCATGAAGCGCACACTGGAGAAGATATAGCTGTTCATATCCGGGAAATGCACCCTTACTACACCCATCTTCGACTGTGGGTCGTTGCGGAAGAGCACCTGTGAGTAGCTGTATTCCTCACCCTCGTCCGTATAGTCAGGACAGCGGTAAACCTCTCGTCCATCCTGGGTAGTCACGGTGAAATGATAAGGTATGTTGATACCATTATTCATCATCTCAGCCTTGAGGTCCTGATCGAGCTGCTTGAAGTTGATTCTCTCCTTCAGCGGCTTGTCTGATGCCGAATAAAGGATAGAATATACCACCTCATCCAGCAACGCTTTCTGATAGACATAGCGGTTCTTCACGATTTCCTGAAGCGACTTCTGTGTTTCTGTCAGCGAATTCTTATCGCTACGCAGTATCATCGCCTTCGGCATATTGCCAGGATGTGTGGCATTTGTCTTCAGCTCGAAAGTTGAATAAACTGCCGCTCCCTTGTTCTTATCTTTATTGGCCTTACGTTCTGTCTCGTTGACATTCTTTTCGAGATAGCGCAGAGTTTCATTAAGCTCCAAATTTCTTGAAGCTTGATACAGGGCTCTGTTGACCGACTCGTCAAACTGTTCCTTCTTCATGTTTACCATCTCCTGGATGTAACTGAGCTGCAAGTACAGCAGCGCAAGGAACGAAAAGCCCATGATAATGGCTATGGTCCAAATCGTTTTCTTCTTCATGGGGGCAAAGATAAGAATTTTCTTAATCAGTTAACTTAAAATCGTTAATTAATTATTTACCCTTTCTAGTTTTTAACATTTTTCCGTATTTTTAGTTTCGTATATAAAACTAAACTTTCATTTTCCTTAAAAAAAAGAGAGGAAGTATACATATCACATGCACACTTCCCCATATTGGTCATATCAACATAAAATTTTAATTTATATAAGAGAGATTTTTCTCTAACCTAACAATTGCTATTCAGCATCCTTCTCCAATTCAGCCTCATGATCCGCAATCAGCTTACTCTGAATGTCGGAAGGAACCAACTCGTAGCTGGCAAACTTGGTAGTGAATGAAGCACGTCCACCTGTCAATGAACTCAGAGAGATGGAATAGCTGGCAAGTTCCTTCAGAGGAATCTTGGCACTCAGCTTCTGATAACCAGCCTCGCTGTCCATACCCATAATGAGAGCACGACGTCCCTGAAGATCACTCATCACATCACCCATGAAATCAGCGGGCACATAAACCTCCAGATCATAGATAGGCTCCAGAATCTTCGGACCAGCCTGTTTGAAGGCATCGCTGAACGCATGGCGGGCAGCAAGCATGAACGAAAGTTCATTACTATCTACTGGGTGCATCTTACCATCATAAACGATGACACGTACATCACGTGCATAACTGCCCGTCAACGGACCATGTTCCATACAGTCCATAATACCCTTCAGAATTGCTGGCATGAAGCGGGCATCAATGGCACCACCAACCACAGAGTTGAGGAATACCAGTTTACCACCCCATGGCAAGCTAACCTCTTCACGGCTCTTGATATTCATCTTGAATTCCTGGCCGTTGAAGGTAAATGATGTAGGATCAGGCATACCTTCTGCGTATGGTTCAACAATGAGATGAACCTCACCAAACTGACCGGAGCCACCACTCTGTTTCTTATGGCGGTAGTCAGCACGAGCCTTCTTGGTAATAGTCTCACGATATGGAATACGTGGCTCTTCGAAAGTCACATTGAGTTTCTCGTTGTTTTCCAAACGCCACTTCAGTGTGCGGAGATGGAACTCACCCTGACCTCTTACGATTACCTGACGCAATTCCTTGCTCTGATCAACAATCCAAGTAGGGTCTTCCTGGCGCATCTTCAGGAGTGCAGCCATCAGTTTCTCTGTATCCTGAACATTGGCAGCCTTGATAGCACGTGAATACTTAGGGTTAGGATATTTAATGAAGTCGAAACGCCACTCAGCCCCCTTACCATTAAGGGTATTGCCGGTCTTCACGTCCTTCATCTTCACGGTACAGCCAATATCACCGGCATTCAACTGCTCTACAGGCACACGGTTGGCACCCGCACAGGCATAAATCTGTCCGATACGCTCCTTGGAGCCACGATCTGCATTAGTCAGATCGTCACCATTCTTGATAGAGCCGCTCATCACCTTGAAGTAGCTAACCTCACCGATATGAGGTTCCATACCAGTCTTGAAGAAGTAAACACTCTCAGGACCATTGCTGTCTGGCGTAATTTCCTCACCACGTGTATTATGCAGTTTCGGCATCTCGCTTACGAAAGGAACCACATTGCCCAGGAACTCCATCAGGCGGTGAACGCCCATCGACTTACCTGCACAAACGCAGAACACAGGGAAGATGCTACGGGTAACCAATCCCTTGCGGATGCCCTCGCGAAGTTCATCTTCTGTCAGACTCTCGCTCTCGAAGAACTTCTCCATCAGTCCCTCATCGTTCTCGGCTGCAGCCTCTACAAGAGCCGTATGAAGTTCCATGGCTTTCTCCATTTCTTCTTCTGGAATATCTTCAATAATAGGAGCACCGCCCTCAGGCTTCCAGGAATATTTTTTCATCAATAAGACGTCAATGAGAGCATTGAAGCCTGAACCGGTCTCGATAGGATATTGTATCTGCACACACTTAGAACCGTAAATGTCCTTCATGGTGGCTATGATATTATCAAAGTCGCACTTGTCTGAGTCGAGCTGGTTTACCAGGAAGATGACAGGTTTACCCAACTTCTCTGTATAACGGAAGTTGTTCTGTGTACCTACTTCTGGACCATACTGACCATTAATAAGGATAACTGCCTGATCGGTAACATTGAGTGAAGTAATGGCGCCTCCCACGAAATCATCGCTACCTGGGCAATCTATAATGTTAAGCTTCTTGTTGTTCCACTCTACATGAAAAACTGTAGGGAACACAGAGTAGCCGTATTCCAACTCAACTGGGAAGTAGTCGCTCACCGTATTTTTCGCTTCTACAGAGCCTTTACGCTTGATAACGCCTGCTTCAAATAACATACTCTCGGCAAGTGTAGTCTTGCCGCTACCCGCACTGCCCAACAGCGCAATGTTTTTAATCTCATTTGTCTGATAAACTCTCATGACGCTTATAGATTTTTAAGGGTTATACTTAAATTTGCTAGTTGCAATCCACAGTCAAACCACCGGTTTTTCTATTTCATGCTACTAAAGTACAAAAAAAATCGCACATTGCCAAAAGTTTTGGGCAAAAAACTTCTGTTTTTTAAAACATATTAGTACTTTTGCACTTTGTTTAGACATGTTTTTGTCTTTACACCTTATTATATATAGAAAAAGAAGTTCAGAAATATGGCAGGACTATACATACATATCCCCTTTTGTGAAAGCCGGTGCATCTACTGCGGTTTTTACAGTACCACCTCCCTCAAGTTAAGGGATGATTACACTGATGCACTCTGCCGGGAGATGCAGATGCGCCCGGCAAAAGCCGCTCTCGGAAGCAATGAAACTATCGAAACCATCTATCTGGGCGGTGGAACCCCGAGTCAGCTCAACGGCTCCCAACTCAACCAGATTTTCTCTGCTATCAGAAAAAACTATACGCTGGCAGAGAATATGGAGATCACGATGGAATGCAATCCGGACGATGTAACCGGCGATTTCTGTGAAACGCTGAAGCAACTCCCCATCAACCGCATCAGCATGGGGGCACAGACCTTCTGTAACGAGCGTTTACGCTTTCTGCATCGCCGTCATAATGCCGGAGAGGTAGAAGAAGCCGTCACCCGACTCCGTAACATCGGCATCCGCAATATCAGTATCGACCTGATGTTCGGATTCCCCGAAGAATCTCTTTCCCAATGGATGAGCGATATCAGGCACGCCATACAGCTGGATGTGGAACACATATCTGCCTACAGTCTGATGTACGAAGAGGGAACGCCCCTCTACCATATGCTGAAACAGGGAAAGATTAGCGAAATAGATGAAGAAAACAGTCGCAAGATGTATGAAACCCTGATAGACCAGCTTACTGGAGCAGGCTACGAACATTATGAAATCAGCAATTTTGCCCGTCCGGGCTTCCGATCACGCCACAACAGCAGTTACTGGCACGAGGTACCATATATCGGAATTGGAGCTGCAGCCCACTCCTACAACAGGAAGCAGCGCAGCTGGAATATCGAAAATATCCAGACTTATATTCGAAGCATCGGCGATGGCATTCTGCCTTCTGAGAGTGAACAGCTAGATATTTTCACCCGATACAACGATCTGATAACAACCGCCTTGCGAACAAGCGACGGAATAAACCTCATGAAGATGGAGCAGGAATTCGGAAAAGAACTGGCAGACAGACTGCTCCAGGAAGCCCAGTCGCATATCAGCCGGGGACTGATGAAAATAAAGAACGGCAAGCTCTCCCTCACTCGGGAAGGTCTTTACATATCGGATGATGTGATGAGTGATTTCATGATTATATAATGGTTTCAATAAACAAAAAAGCCTTGGAATCTAATTCCAAGGCTCTAATTTCTTTAAACCATTTTTCTTGTATACTTCATAATAAAAAGCTTTAATGCTCTTGACCACTTGTATGGTAGATTTCTTTTTCTGCAACATAGGCTTAACCAGCTGCATCACAGCAAAACAAACTACCACAATAAGCAATACTACTGCCCAAGAGAGAATCTCACTCTGAATATCCAAAATTGGCTGGAGGCCAATGCCCAAAGCCACAGGCAGGATAAAACAGACCCAATCTATCGGGCTGTCAAGCTTGGTTGATTCGATATATTCATCGCGTAGTGCTTTTGGAGCATTCAAGATTAATCTTTTCTGGTGCTTATTCCAGTAATCTTCAAATTCTTTTTCCATGCAATCCATTTACTGTTTTGTCTTAAAACTAGACGGTTAAAACTTCAATACTTATACTTTTCTTTATACTTTTCGGCTACAAAGATAAGAATAATTATTCATTTCTCCAAAATTACAACATACTACTTTGAATATTTAACGTATATTAATTCTAATGGTCAAAACAAAAACTTCACTGCATCACTTGACAATAGCCTGCTTGTATATAGACAGGAAAAGGCAACACCCAACGACGGGCATTGCCTTTCTTGTATAATAACAAAGAGGAATTTCATCTCTCATTAAGTGGCTTATACTCCAGTTCGCCAAGAATATTCTTATATGCAGGACGGATAATACGACGGCCTTCGAAATTGAGTTCTTCAATACGATGGGCTGTCCAACCCACGATACGTGCCATGGCGAAAATAGGTGTATAGATTTCCTGTGGCAAACCAATCATTTCATAGATAAAGCCACTGTAGAAATCAAGATTTGCACACGCTGGCTTGCTGCCTCCACGGTGTTCCTGCAGACATTTGATACCTTCCTGCTCTATCAACTTCAGGAAATTATACTCGTCTTCTCTACCCTTTTCCTTGGCAAGTTCACCTGCCAGGCGCTTCAGTTCAACGGCACGTGGGTCACTCAAAGTATAGACCGCATGACCGATACCATAAATGAGACCTGTCTTGTCATAAGCCTCCTTGTTAAGCATTCGCTTAAGGTAAGTATCAAGTTCAGTTACATTACCCCAATCCTTGATAGCTTCTTTCAAGTGGTGGAACATATTGATAACCTTGATATTGGCACCACCATGCAAAGGACCCTTTAAACTACCGATACCAGCAGCAATAGAACTGTAAGTATCTGTACGGGTAGAAGATGTTACACGTACTGTAAAGGTTGAGTTGTTACCACCACCATGTTCTGCCTGGATAATCAGGAGAAGGTCGAGCATACGGGCATCCAGTTCGGAATAGTTTTCATGCTTCATCATATAAAGAAAGTTCTCTGCAATAGAGAGATTCTCACGAGGATGACGAATATGTAGACTTCTACCCTGAACAGAGTGACGGTAGATATTGTATGCATAAGCAATGATGGTTGGAAACTTGGCAATCAACTCAATACTCTGGCGCATCAGATTGTCACGGCTGATGTCATCCGGATTCGGATCGAAGGTGTACATTTCGAGCACACAACGGGCCAGGATGTTCATGATGTTGCTGCCTTCCAGCTCGATGATATGGGTGATCGTACGATGATCAAGCGGCATATTATCGTTCAGAAGTTCCTTGAAAGCATCCAATTCCTCCTTATCAGGCAACTGGCCCGAGAGCAGCAGGAAGGCTACTTCCTCGAATCCGAAGCGCTTCTCCTTCAAGAGAGGAGTTACCAGGTCATCAAGTTCATAACCACGATAATAAAGTTTACCTTCTGTAGGGGTCAACTTACCTTCTGCATCGCGCTCATAACCCACTACATTACCGATATTGGTCAGTCCGACCAACACACCAGAGCCATCCTCATTACGAAGTCCACGCTTCACATTGAACTTCTTGAATGCATCCTTATCAATCTTGCATGAGTTTTTTACCTCATCGCTTAATTTATATATTAAATATTCTTTATTCATAACTGTTACTTTTTTAGCTGCATGGCTACAACTATTATTTCTTTGCAGCAAAGTTCAATGCAGAACCAGCCTTAAACCATGCAATCTGTGTATCATTATAAGTATGCTCAACCTCGAAACTATCCTCAGAACCATCCTTGTGCTTCAGGGTGACGGTGAGTTTAGAACCTGGAGCAAACTCCTTCAAACCTGTCAAAGAGATGCGGTCGTCCTCCTGCACCTTATTATAATCATCCTTGTTGCAGAATGTGAGGGCAAGCATACCCTGCTTCTTCAGGTTGGTTTCGTGGATGCGGGCGAAACTCTTGGCGAGAATCACCTTCACGTTGAGGAAACGAGGCTCCATAGCTGCATGCTCACGGGAAGAACCTTCACCATAGTTATCCTCTGCCACCACGATGCTGCTGATGCCTTTTGCCTTGTAAGCCTTGGCAGCGGTAGAAACCTCGACATAAGCACCATCCAACTGGTTCTTCACCTTATTGCTCTCACCGTTAAAGGCATTAACGGCACCCATTAAAAGGTTGTCGGAGATGTTCTGCAAATGTCCACGGAACTTCAGCCAAGGACCCGCCATAGAGATGTGGTCGGTGGTACATTTGCCCTCGGTTTTGATAAGAAGCGGCATATCTGTCAGGTCTTTTCCATCCCATGGAGCAAACGGAGCAAGTTTCTGGAGTCGGTTGCTGTCAGGCGAAATGACTACCTCTACATTGGCATTTTCTTCGCTTGGCGCAATGAATCCCTTATCCTCTACGGCAAAGCCCTTAGGTGGGAAGGTGAAACCTGTAGGCGCATCGAGCATCACGCTGTTGCCATCCTTATCCAGCAAGGTATCTGTAGCCGGATTGAAGTCGAGACGGCCCGCAATGGTGAGAGCCACGGTGAGCTCTGGACTGCCGATGAAGGCAAACGTATTAGGGTTACCATCAGCACGGCGGCGGAAGTTTCGGTTGAAAGAAGTGACGATGGCATTCTTGCGCGTATTATCGTCTGTATGACGCTTCCACTGTCCGATGCAAGGACCGCAGGCATTGGTCATGATGAGGGCTCCAATCTTCTTGAAATCATCGAGGATACCATCACGCTCGGCAGTATAGCGAATCTGCTCTGAACCCGGGTTGATGATAAGCTGTCCCTTCACCTCAATACCTTTCTCATAAGCCTGACGGGCAATGCTGGCAGCACGGGCCAAGTCCTGATAAGAAGAGTTGGTACAGCTACCTACCAATCCTACTTCTACTACCATCGGATAATCGTTGGCAGGACCTTTTGCCTTCATATGAGAGATTGGTGTGGCTGCATCTGGAGTGAACGGACCGTTAAGATGAGGTTCAACCTTAGAAAGGTCGATTTCAACAATCTGGTCGTAGAAAGCAGACGGATCTGCCAACACCTCATCATCAGCACGGAGTTCGGCTGCATTCATCTGTGCGAGAGATGCAATTTCTTCACGGTCTGTCTTGCGGAGATACTCGCTGGCATTCTGGTCGAATGGGAAGATAGAGCATGTGGCACCCAATTCGGCTCCCATGTTACAGATGGTAGCCTTGCCGGTGGTAGAGATGCTGTCCAATCCCTCGCCGAAGTATTCGAGGATGGCATTGGTTCCGCCCTTTACGGTAAGGATGCCGAGGATTTCGAGAATCACATCCTTAGGAGTGGCCCAGCCTGAGAGTTTACCTGTGAGATGCACACCAATGAGACGTGGCATCTTGAGTTCCCAAGGCTGACCGGTCAACACATCTACGGCATCAGCACCACCTACACCTACTGCCACCATGCCGAGACCGCCGGCATTAGGAGTATGAGAATCGGTACCCACCATCATACCTCCAGGGAATGCATAGTTTTCGAGCACTACCTGATGGATGATTCCGGCACCTGGTCCCCAGAAACCTATATGGTATTTCTGAGAAACAGACTTCAGGAAGTCGTAAACCTCCTTATTGGTCTTGCAAGCCTCAGGAAGATCTTGTGTTGCGCCCACATCGGCACGAATCAAGTGATCACAATGTACGGAAGCAGGTACGGCCACCTTGTCCTTACCCGCATTCATGAACTGCAAGAGTGCCATTTGCGCAGTCGCATCCTGCATCGCCACGCGATTAGGTCGGAAGTCAACATATTCCACACCTCTTTTATATGGTCGCAACTGTGTTGGGTCGAAAAGATGTGCAAAGAGCACCTTCTCGGCATAAGTAAGAGGTCGTTTCACCGTAGCCTTAGCCTGGGCTACACTTTCCGAATACGAAGCGTAAAAGCTTCTCAGCATTTCAATGTCCAATATCATCTTGTTCACAATTTTAATTAATTATACACTCTTTCGAGCTATTCTGTTTGCAAAAATACAACTTTTTCTACAAATAGTAGCATGTTTTATCGAAAATTTATCATTTTGATATGATTTTTCTATTTTTTGATAATTTTGTTGCATATTTATACGTTAATCACTCTCTTTTTCCGGAAAAACAGGATTATGATATGAAAAGACAAGAATGGCTACGGAAAGGCAGGAAAACAGAGAAAAAAAGAAAGGAAAGTGAAGAAAAGAGGAGTTAAAATGAAAGAAAAAGCAAAAATTTTTGGTACTCTCCGCATTATTTATTATTTTTGCAGATGTTATGAGAATAGACATTATTACAGTATTACCAGAGATGCTGGAGGGATTCTTCAATGAGTCCATTCTGGCACGTGCGCAGAAGAAGGGTCTAGCGGAGATTCATCTGCACAATCTGCGTGACTACACATTAGATAAATGGAAGCGTGTGGACGACTATCCATACGGCGGAAGTGCCGGCATGGTGATGCAATGTGAACCAATAGACCGCTGCATTGCTGCACTGAAGGCAGAGCGCGAGTATGATGACGTGATTTACGTTTCGCCAGATGGTGAAACTTTCAACCAGAAGATAGCCAACGAAATGTCGATGCAGGGTAACCTCATCATCCTCTGCGGTCACTACAAGGGTATTGACCAGCGTGTGCGCGACCATCTCATTACCCGAGAAATCAGTGTAGGTGATTATGTGCTGACGGGTGGCGAACTTGCTGCAGCCATCATCTCAGATGCCGTCATCCGACTGGTTCCGGGTGTTATCAGCGACGAACAGAGTGCACTTTCCGACTGTTTCCAGGACGACATTCTTGCCGCCCCTATCTACACCCGTCCTGCCGACTACAAGGGATGGAAGGTGCCGGAGATTCTGCTCAGTGGCAACGAAGCCAAGATTCGCCAGTGGGAATTCGACCAGGCCATGGAAAGAACCAAGCGTCTGCGCCCTGACCTGCTGAAATAAGAAGAAATCATTGCTGATTACTATCATACCCAGAACGGTGATTTTTAGGCACGGTGTAATCCGTTCCTAAAAATCACCGTTCTACACATTCTCAAGCCATATACTAAAACTCTACACCTTATTTATCAACTACACCTTATTAATATTATTCTTTTTCTACGCATTTTTCACAGAAAGCCTCACCCAGCATGAAACCTTCTTCGTAGAGGCGTTCCAGTTTATTGGTATCCTTCTCTATTCTGCCAACTTCCAACGGACGGATTGGACGGATACAGGTAATCTTACCCGCAGCCTCCAGATCATCTACAAGCTGGATCTGTTCGTTATAAGCCCGATGACGGTGACTCAGAGCCACACGCAGGCGAGGATAGTTCTTATATAAATAAGGTATCTTACGGTCTTTGCCCATATCACGCCATCCTTTGTTGCGAGTCAGGACAACCACATTGTGTTGCCACCCCATGTCAATGGCGTGCTGTACCGGAATACTGTCCGCAATACCACCATCCAACATCGGAATGCCATCCACTTCCACAATCTTGCTCACAAATGGCAAACTGCTGGAAGCACGCACAACATCCAGTGCACGCTGCCTGTCATGATTCTCGGAAAGATACATAGCCTTGCCCGTAAGACAATTGGTAGTAACCATCTCGAAACCATCGGCATACTTAAAATAGGTATCAAAATCGAAAGGCAAGAGCTGGTTCGGAAACTTATCGTAGAGCAATTTGCGGTCGAAGATACACCCCTGAGTCACCAGATGGCGAATACCGATATACTGGTATCGGGCCAGATAATCGATGTTAGAGATACGGGCACGCCGAGGCTGGCGGCTCATATACGACATGCCATTACATGCCCCAGCCGATACAGCCACCGTATAAGGGAAATGAACATCATGCTTCATGAAGGCATCCAGTACCCCACTGGTGAAGACCCCTCGCATGCCTCCTCCCTCAAGAACCAAACCTGTTGTTTTCAAATTCAATTTCATAACACACTCTCTGCTTTTAAAATTCTGAAAATAATTATATTTTGCTCGCAGCATAGACAATTTTCTTACATTTTGTCTAGCAAAAAGCCGTTTTTATATTAATTATTTATAAATTTACGCGTTTTATTCTATTTTGCTTGCAAAGATACGTATTTTTTGGGAAATAATTGCTAACTTTGCAAGCAAAATAATGTAAAATACTAAAAATATGTTCAGCAAAGAGACTTACATCAGCCGCAGACAGGAGCTGAAGAAGCTTGTGAAAAGCGGCGTAATTATACTTTTCGGAAACAACAATTCACCATGTAATTTCCCTAACAACGGATATTACCCTTTCCGTCAGGACTCGACATTCCTCTATTATTTCGGATTGCAGCGCGACGGTCTGGTAGGTGTGATAGATATAGACAACGATATTGAAACCCTGATTGGCGACGACATCGACCTCGTAGACATCGTATGGTACGGAAGCGTTGACAGTGTTCATGATCTTGCAGCACAGGTAGGCATTCACAACTCAGCACCTATGAAAACGCTCAAGACTATCTGCAACGACGCCATGTCGAAGAAGCGCAAGATTCATTTCCTGCCACCTTACCGCTACGACATCAAGCTGCAGGTATTCGACCTTCTGGGCATCCATCCTAACCAGCAGAAAGAAGAGGCCAGCATGGACCTCATCAAGGCTGTTGTGAAGATGCGTTCAACTAAGACCCAGGAAGAAATCGAGGAATTGGAGCGTGCTGCAGTCATCGGATACAAGATGCATACCACAGCGATGAAGCTCGTACGTCCGGGTGTGACAGAAAAATATGTTGCAGGTCAGGTAAGCGGCATTGCCCACTCTTACGGAGCCATGGTCAGTTTCCCAACTATCTTCAGTCAGCACGGTGAAATTCAGCATGGTTATCCATCTATGAATGTACTGGAAGAAGGCAGACTGGCACTCTGTGATGCAGGTGCAGAAACTATGAACAACTACTGTTCAGACAACACCCGCACCATGCCGGTGAGCGGAAAGTTCAGCCAGCGCCAGTTGGAAATCTACTCTATTGTAGAAGAATGCCACGACCATGCACTGGATGTAGCCAAGCCAGGCGTAAAATGGGCAGACGTACACTTCTCTGTTTGCCGCCTGCTCTTCGACCGCATGAAGGAGCTCGGACTAGCCAAGGGTGATACAGAAGAGGCTGTAAAGGCTGGCGCACACGCCATGTTCCTGCCTCACGGATTGGGTCACATGATGGGAATGGATGTTCACGACATGGAGAACCTCGACCAGATTAACGTTGGTTTCGACGAAGAGGTACGCCCTAATCTGGAGCAATTCGGTACCAACTGCCTGCGTATGGGTCGCCGTCTGCAGGAAGGTTTCGTGGTAACCGACGAGCCGGGAGTTTACTTCATCCCTGCCCTCATCGACGACTGGAAGGCATCCGGTCACTGTGCAGAATTCCTCAACTTCGACAAGATTGAGACCTATAAAGATTTCGGTGGTATCCGAATTGAGGACGATGTACTCATCACCAAAGATGGTTGCAGATTCCTGGGCAAAGACCGCATACCTTATCATCCAAAAGATGTTGAGGAGTTCATGGCAGCCAACAAGGAATAAAATTCCTGAAAGAGAAATCATTTCAGAAAAAGGAATCAGAGAGAAGATATAACAAGAACATTAATATAAAGAGAAAAGAATTCATGAAGAAAACTATGATTGTTGCAGCCTTGATGGCTTTGGTAGCCACAGGAGCAAATGCGAAGAAAGCTGCAGACTCTGCAGAAGTAGCAAAGAACAAACCTGTATTTACTGTAGTAAAGCAGAATCCTATCACTAGCATCAAGGACCAGAACCGCAGTGGTACGTGCTGGGCTTACTCTACCCTCAGCTACTTCGAGAGCGAAATCTTGAAGAAGACAGGCAAGACCTACGACCTCAGCGAAATGTTCGTAGCCAACAAGACTTATATGGACCGCGCCACAGTGGCTGTAAGAATGCACGGCGACGTGAGCTTCTCTGAGGGTGGTAGCGCCTACGATGTACTCTATGCTTTGCAGCACTATGGTATTGTACCTGAGTCTGCCATGCCTGCACCAGGTTCATTGACAGGTGACTCTTTGGCTAACTTCGGTGAGTTCTTCAATGTAATGACTCCATACGTAGAGGCAGTAGCAAAGAGCACAGCTAAGAAGCTTTCTCCAGCCTGGAAGAGCGGTCTTCAGGGCATCATCGACTCTTACATCGGTAAGGCTCCTGAGAAGTTTACATACGAGGGCAAGCAGTATACTCCACAGAGCTTCTGCCAGAGCCTCGGTTTGAATCTTGATGATTATGTAACCATTACCAGCTACACCCACCACCCAATGTGGAGCAAATTTGCTGTTGAGGTACAGGACAACTGGCGCTGGCCTTTGAGCTACAACGTTCCTATGGAAGACATCTGCAAGATTATCGACAACGCTGTAAACAACGGTTACACAGTAGCTTGGGGCGGTGACGTAACAGAAGATGGTTTCACTCGCAAGGGTCTCGGCATCGCTTACGACGTAAAGAAGGTTCGCTCTATGGCCGGTACAGATGCTGACCATTGGTTCAAGCTCTCTAAGGACGAGAAGAAGGAGAAGTTTGATTCTCTCGGCGTAAATGCTCCTGAGATTGTTCCTACACAGGCTATGCGTCAGGAAGCATTCGACAATTGGGAGACAACTGACGACCACGGTATGCACATCTACGGTATCGCTAAGGATCAGAACGGCAAGGAGTACTACATGGTTAAGAACTCTTGGGGCGAGTATGGTGACTACAAGGGAACCTGGTACATGACCAAGGCTTTCGTAGCTTACAAGACTATGGACTTCATGGTTAACAAGAACGCCCTTCCTAAGGACATCCGCAAGAAGCTCGGAATCTAGGAGAGTTTTAATAGTTAAAAGTTTATAGTTAACAGTCTATAGGTTTTCTATGGACATTCTCCTAAACAAAAATATTCAAGGGGCAGCAAACCGATGAGTTTGCTGCCTTTTTTGTTGCCAAGAAAATCTCTTATTTACTTATTTTGGGTTGCCAACAAGTCTTATTTTTACTTATTTCTAGGTAATTTAGTAAAATTCCTCCCTAAACATTTCCTTTTGTCATTTTATTTTCGTAACTTTGGGGGCAGAAATAAAAAATAATTAAAATGCATTTTAAATGGAATTACGAATCACCAACACCTGAACAGCAAAAAGCAGCTGAAGAATTAGGCGCCAAGCTAAATATGAGCCCAGTTCTTGCCCATTTGCTCATCAAGCGCGAGATTACGACAGAGTCTGCAGCCAAACGGTTCTTCCGTCCACAACTCTCAGATCTCATCAATCCATTCCTGATGAAAGACATGGATATTGCCGTAGACCGCCTGAACGATGCTATGGGTAGAAAGGAACGTATCCTTGTTTACGGAGACTATGACGTAGACGGATGCACCGCCGTTGCCCTGGTGTACAAATTCTTGCAGCAATTCTATTCAAACATCGACTACTACATTCCCGACCGCTACGACGAAGGTTACGGAGTGAGTAAGAAAGGAATTGATTTTGCTCATCAGACTGGTGTAAAACTGATTATTATTCTAGACTGCGGAATCAAGGCTATTCAGGAGATAGAATATGCCAAGAGTCTGGGAATAGACTTCATCATCTGCGACCATCACGTTCCTGACGATGTGATGCCACCTGCTGTGGCCATACTCAATCCGAAGCGTCCTGACGATCCATTCCCATTCAAGCATCTCTGCGGATGCGGTGTAGGATTCAAGTTTATGCAGGCTTTTGCCAAGAACAACAACATTCCGTTCTCCAGGCTCATTCCTCTGCTCGACTTCTGCGCCGTGAGTATTGCTGCCGACATTGTGCCGGTGGTAGATGAGAACAGAATACTCGCCTTCCATGGTCTTAAGTTGCTGAATACCAATCCAAGTATCGGTCTGAAATCCATCATCGACATCTGCGGACTGAACGGACGCGAGCTCTCTATGAGCGATATTGTGTTCAAGATTGGTCCCCGCATCAATGCTTCAGGCAGAATGGAGAACGGCAAGCTGAGCGTAGATCTGCTGGTAGAAAGAGACTATTCCTCAGCCCTGCGCATGGCCAGACACATCAATGAGTACAATGAGCAGCGCAAAGACATAGACAAGCAGATGACTGAAGAAGCCAACGGCATCGTATCGCGTCTGGAAAGCATGAAACACAACTCCAGCATCGTGCTCTATGATGAAGGTTGGAAAAAGGGAGTCATTGGCATTGTTGCTTCCCGACTCACCGAAATCTACTTCCGCCCTACCATTGTTCTGACCCGGGATGGTGATATGGCTACAGGTTCAGCACGTAGCGTAACGGGATTTGACATCTACTCAGCCATCAAGAGTTGCCGCGACCTCCTGCTCAATTTCGGTGGTCATACCTATGCTGCCGGACTTACCTTGAAGTGGGATAAGGTTAGAGAGTTCAGAGACAGGTTCCAGCATTATGTAGAAGAGCATATTTCGCCTCAACAGACAGAACCGATGCTCAACATAGATGCTGAAATTGACTTTAAAGACATTACCAAGCATCTGCAGGCCGACTTGAAGCGCTTCTCTCCTTTCGGTCCATGTAACCAGAAACCTATTTTCTGCACCAACCGGGTATATGATTATGGTACCAGCAAGGTGGTGGGCAGAGAACAGGAACACATCAAGTTGGAACTGGTAGACTCAAAATCGAGCACGGTCTTAAACGGCATCGCTTTCGGTCAGAGTGCAGCTGCCCGCTACATCAAGAGTAAGCGAAGTTTCGACATAGCCTTTACCATCGAAGAGAATATTTTTAAGAAAAACCAAGTTCAACTTCAGATAGAAGACATCCGTCCAAACGAAGGATGAGGTACTTAGCCCTATGCATGGATTAGGCACTGATTACTCGGATTACACGGATTTGTAGAGCAAATCCGTCAGGACGCAAAAGCATCGAAATCTGCAAGGGCAAAAGTTTCAAAAAATGGCAGATAAATATCAAGAAATACTACGTACATATTGGGGGTATCCTGACTTTCGCGGCATACAACGAGACATCATCGAGAGTATAGCCCGAGGTGAGGATACCCTCGGTCTTATGCCTACAGGTGGCGGTAAATCCATCACCTTCCAGGTTCCAGCCCTTGCCCAAAAGGGCGTCTGCATTGTGGTAACTCCACTCATTGCGCTGATGAAGGATCAGGTTCAGCATCTCAAGGCCCGCAACATCCTGGCTGAAGCCATCTACACAGGATTGTCGCGCCAAGAGATTCTCCGAATATTGGAAAATTGTATTTTCGGTGAAATCAAGTTTCTGTATGTTTCACCAGAACGTCTTTCTTCAGAATTGTTCCAAACTAAACTGCGCCACATTACGGTGAGTTTCATCACGGTAGATGAAGCTCACTGCATCAGCCAGTGGGGTTACGATTTCCGCCCGTCTTATCTCGAAATTGCAAAAATAAGAGATATGAAGCCCGGTGTACCAGTCCTTGCTCTTACAGCTACGGCCACTCCCGATGTAGTAGAAGATATCCAGAACCAGCTTCACTTCAAGAAGCAAAACGTATTTAAAATGAGTTTTGCCCGCAAGAATCTTGCCTATGTGGTGCGCACCACCAACGACAAGTTGACCGAAATGGTTCATATCCTGCAGTGTACCCAAGGCTCGGCAATCATTTATGCGAGAAGCCGAAAACGAACCAAGGAGATGGCAGAACTTCTGAACAAACAAGGTATTTCTGCTACATTTTACCATGCCGGACTGGATTCCGACGTGAAGGATATCCGACAGAAAAACTGGCAAAATGACGAGATAAGGGTAATGGTAGCAACCAATGCTTTCGGCATGGGAATAGACAAGTCAGATGTGAGAATGGTAATTCATATAGATTGTCCAGACTCACTGGAAGCCTATTTTCAAGAGGCGGGTCGAGGTGGAAGAGACGGCGAAAAGGCTTATGCTGTGCTGCTCTACAACCAGAGCGATGAAAACAAACTCATGAAACGCATAGACGAAACCTTCCCAGACAAAGAATTCATCAAAGACGTATACGAGCATCTTGCTTACTTTTTCCAGGTGGCAGTTGGAAGCGGAATGGGACAGACTTTCATGTTCGAGATAGAGAAGTTCTGCTTCACCTACAAGTACTTCCCTACTCGCGTAGACTCGGCTCTGCGCATTCTGGAGCGCTCAGGCTATATCCACTACGAGGACAATCCTGACGGAAAAGCAAGAATCAGATTTAACATCAGCCGAAATGATCTCTATCTGCTAGAGAATGTTTCGGAGAAGGAAGAGTCTGTTATTACGGGGCTTCTGCGTAATTACGGCGGTCTGTTTACCGACTATGTTTACATTGATGAGTCGCTGATAGAGCGTGTAAGCGAACTAAACCGTCAGCAGGTATACATGATTCTGAAAAATCTGAGTGCTCGCCACATCATCGACTTCATTCCCCGCCGCAAGACACCTTATATCAGCTACACGCGTCCTAGGGAAGATGGTTTCAGAGTTATCATCCCTGAGGAGGTATGGGAAGTACGCAAGAAACAGTTTACTGCCCACATCAAGAGCATTATCAATTATGCAAAGAACGACAGCATCTGCCGTTCACGCCAGCTTCTGAGTTATTTTGGCGAAAAAACGAAAATGAAGGACGACTGCGGGATATGTGATGTCTGCATAGACCACAAAATACCCCAGAAGCAAACTATTATATCAGAAATTCTAGACTTGCTGAAAGACGGAAAGCCACATGACATTACAGAATTAAACCAACTGAAATATGATTCAGAAGATATGGCTGCAGTTCTTGAAGAAATGGTTGCAGAGAATATGATGAATGTTGAGGAAGATGAAATCCGGCTTGAACCGAAACCGGAAATGAAACCCTAATATCTTATAAGTCCTGAAGGAGTAAAAGCTTTCGAGAAGAGAGATGCTTTTGCCTTTTCAGGGCTTTTTGTATATGCCAGCATTGGGATTTCGCATACGCCAGCAGCGAGATTTGTATATGCCAGCAACTTATACCCCCATATAAACATGAAAAAAGGGAACGACACCTCTCGGGCCATTCCCTTTTCAACATTATGTACGAGAAAAAAATTAGTTATTCTCAGGGCGAAGTTTACGAACTGTAACACCAGCCTGCCACATTTCCTTGTTGCGCATAGCCTCGAGTTCAGCGTTCAACTTCTCGCGGTAATCAACCTGAGAGTTCTTGTCGATAGAAATCTGAGCCTCGTTACCAGTCTTTACAGAGTAGTACAACCACTCCATTACAGGCTTGATAGCCTCACGGAAACGAGGAGCCCAGTCAAGAGCACCACGCTGAGCTGTTGTTGAACAGTTAGCATACATCCAATCCATACCCTTAGCACCGAAGAGAGGGCCAAGGCTCTGTGTGAGCTCCTCAACAGTCTCGTTGAAAGCCTCAGATGGTGAGTGACCATTCTCGCGGAGCACGTCATACTGTGCCTCCAACAATCCCTCAATTGCACCCATCAATGAGCCACGCTCACCTGTGAGGTCAGAAGTAGCCTCACGCTGGAATGTTGTCTTGAACAAATAACCGGCACCGATACCGATACCGAAGGCAATAGTCTTCTCCTCTGCCTTACCAGATGCATCCTGATATACAGCGTAAGAGCAGTTCAAACCACGACCCTCGCAGAACATAGTGCGGAGAGAAGTACCAGAACCCTTAGGAGCAACCATGATTACATCAATATCCTTTGGTGGAACAACGCCTGTGCGGTCGCTCCAGTTAATAGCGAAACCATGTGAATAATACAAAGTCTTACCTGCTGTGAGGTGTGGCTTAATCTTTGGCCAGCATGCAATCTGACCGGCATCAGAAAGCAACATGCAGATGATAGTACCTTTTTCAGCAGCTTCCTCGATAGAGAACAGAGTCTTACCAGGAACCCAACCATCCTTCAGACACTTCTCGTAGGTCTTACCCTGACGCTGTCCGACGATGACGTTGAAACCATTATCGCGAAGGTTACAAGCCTGACCAGGACCCTGGATACCATAACCGATAACTGCGATAGTTTCGTTCTTCAATACTTCACGTGCTTTCTCCAATGAAAATTCATGACTGGTGACAACAGTTTCCATTACGCCACCGAAATTCATTTCTGCCATAATTTTTATTTTTTTTGTGCGGCTTGCCGTTTGTGGAGCCGCGGGTTATACTTGTCCATACGGATGCGAGCTGTATTCTTATCCAAAGAGAGCCTGTTTGATCCGTCCACCCCCTATCCAAGAAGGCGGCTCTGGGTTTATTCTTATTTTCTGAGTGCAAAGGTAAGCAAATAAAATGAAACCACCAAATTTTTCTTTCAATTTTTAATAAATTTAGCCTTACTTCTTACAACTTCCACCTCATTTACGTCATTTTTGCCGGTTTTTGTTATCTTTATGCAGTATTCTTGCATTTTTTCTGCCTCACTTGTTTCTTCCAAATAGAAATGAAGTTGGTCTCCCTGGTGACTTTCTGCTACATAAGCTATCTCAAATCTTTGCAAAAAGTGATTTTTGTAATAATCCAGATCAAAGAGGTCGAGGATATGTTCGATGTATTTCACCGAGTTGATGTGCCCGTTAACATCTACATCATGATAATAGGTGTCAATGGTTCTCACCAGCTTGGCATCCTTGCCCATTTTCACTCTCGAACTTGCCTGGATAGGACAAGGTTTTTCCGAATCAATATATTCTTTGATGAGTCCGTCGTGAATTTCAAAAATATCAACAGGCTGTCGGGTTTCCGTATCAATCATTGCCCACACGCTCTTGCCGTAGCCGTAAACCTTGGCTTCTTCGGATGATGATGTCTTGCCGCAGATTTTGAAATCTCGGGATGTGAAATATTTCATGGCACTCTCGCACCAGGTTTCTACCACAAAGCGGTCGTAAGACTTCGGCATCTCTGTCATCTCAATGGCCAGTCGGCTGAGAACCCATGTCTTGTGTCGGGGCATGAGGTAGTTCATACCGAACCCGCGGTCGTTGCTGTGAAAATCGGCAGCATTGAGCAGATGATTTCCGAGATGCCCCATAAAGAGGTGGCTGCTGAAATCGCAGTGGAAAGGCTCCGATAGGAATTCGTAACGCCCTACCTTATCTAATATTTTCTGTTCCATAATATCTGTCTCGTCCTTTTATCTTGTTGTTTGTCTTGTTGTTTTAAACCGAAAAAGCCCCCTGCTCCGCTAGTTTGAAGCCAGGGGAACAAAGGGCATCAAAATATGAAAGAAATCTAATCTTCTGAATTCTGCTTGAGATAATCAGAGATGGGTTCGTCAAAACTTCTCGTAACAGCGATTCTGCCGCTTCGGGTATACTGAAGGAGGCAGTTGTAGCTGTTGAGCTGCTGGAAGAGGTCGGCGATGTCTTCGGTAAGTCCTGCCAGGAGCACGGTGCTGTAAGTAGGATTCACCTCCATCATGCGGGCATCATGCTTGCGGATGGTGCGCGAAACCTCTGGATTTTCGAGCAATACCGGAGTGGAAATCTTGAAGAGAGCCACTTCATGGATGAAGATCTGGTCGTCGGAGTAGTAATCGCTCTTCACCACGTCAATCTTCTTCTCTATTGCCTTGTTGATTTTCTCAATCTGCTCTTCATCACTCCAAACCGTGATGGTATACTTGTGTATATTCTTGATACTGCTGGCCGAAACATTCAAGCTCTCGATGTTTACCTGTCTGCGAGTAAACACGGCGGTAATCTGATTCAGGATACCGGCAATGTTTTCTGAGTAAACAAGCAATGTATATAATTTCTTTTCGTTGTTATTCTCCATTTTTCCAAATTTTAAAATAATCGGTTACTTTTCGGAGTCTTTCCTTTTCGGAGGATGCTCCCTCTTGAAGGAATTTACACCTTATTATATATATAGCCGAGAACTTTTAATAATTCAACTCGAGTTGCATCTCATCTACACTCTTGCCCGGCAGCGTCATCGGAACGATGTCTTCATTCTCCTTGATGGCGCACTCCAGCAGGTAAGGACCCTTGGTGCTGATCATCTTCTCCACCTTAGCCTGAAGGTCCTTGCGGTCTATTACCACATCGTATGGTATGCCGTAGGCCTTGGCAATCTCTGCATAATGAGGATTCATCATGTGGGTGAAGGAGTGACGGCCGCCGAACATCAGGTCTTGCCACTGGCGCACATTGCCCAGATAGTTGTTGTTCAGCAGAATCATCTTTACCGGTGCCTGCTGCTCCATGATGGTGCCTAGTTCCTGGATGTTCATCTGGAAACCGCCGTCGCCGAAGAAACAGCAGATGGTGCGGTCGGGAGCTCCGAAGGTGGCACCGATGGCTGCCGGAAGGCCGAAGCCCATGGTTCCGAAACCACCACTGGTTACGATGCTCAGCTTCTTGGTAAACTTGAAGTAGCGGCTACTGATCATCTGGTTCTGACCTACGTCGTTTACGAGAACAGCCTCATTATGAGTAGCTTCCGTTACCACGTTGGTCACCTCGCCCATAAGCAGCGGTCCCTCTGTAGGGTGGATATCCTTCTCTATTACCTTTTCCTGTTCCTGCTGGCGGTATTCCTCGAAGGAATCTCTCCACTCGCGGTGAACATTCTTGTTCAGCAGACGGGTAATGGCTGGCAGACTCTGTTTGCAGTCGCCCACAACAGCCACATCGGTCTTGATAACCTTATCAATCTCAGCCTTGTCAATGTCCAGGTGAATAATCTTAGCCTGGGGAGCATACTTAGAAGGCACGCCTGTGATACGGTCGCTGAAACGCATACCGATGGCGATGAGCACATCACACTCCTGGGTCTTCATGTTGGTAGCATAAGAACCGTGCATGCCGAGCATACCCATGTTGAGCGGGTGATTGCTAGGCAGGGCAGAAAGGCCGAGCAGGGTTCTGCCGGCAGGGATATCTGCCTTCTCGAGGAATTCGATGAGTTCATTATGTGCACCGCCAAGCTCTACTCCATGACCCACGAGGGCGAATGGTTTCTTGGCATTGTTGATGAGTTCGGCAGCTTCAGCTACTGCCTTTTCATCTATCGTAGGATAAGGGTTGTAAGATGTAACCTTCTCACATTTCACTGGTTCCCACTCGCATGTAGCCACCTGCGCATTCTTTGTAAAGTCGAGCACCACAGGTCCCGGACGTCCGCTGCGGGCGATGTAGAAAGCACGGCTCACAGCCCATGCCACATCCTCGGCACGGCGTATCTGGTAAGACCACTTGGAGATTGGCTGGGTAACACCCACGAGGTCTACCTCCTGGAAAGCATCGGTACCCAGGGCACCTACGCCTACCTGTCCGGCGATGACTACGATTGGTGTAGAATCCATCATGGCATCAGCGATGCCGGTCAATGTATTAGTAGCTCCAGGACCACTAGTGACAAGAGCGACGCCCACTTCGCCGCTGACTCGGGCATAACCCTGTGCAGCGTGAGCAGCAGCCTGCTCGTGACGTACCAAAATGTGGTCAAACATCTTCTTTTCACCTCTCGTGTAACCGTACAGTGCATCAAACACTGGCATGATGCTGCCGCCCGGATATCCGAAGATAGTTTTAACATCCTCGTTTTTCAGGGAGCGCATCAGTGCTTCGGCTCCTGTTATTACTTCTTTTGCCATTTATATGTTATTATTCTGAATAATTCAAAAACTTTTCTTTTCTCAAAGACTCTAAAAACTGTCTTTTCAAAGACTCTCGAAGACTAGTCGATGATTCTCACACCGCCCTTATCTGCCGAACTTACGCTCTGGGCATAAGCGCGCAGCGCCTTGCTAACCACGCGGTTGCGCTTCAGCGGCTGCTGTGGGCGTGCTGCGAGTTCCTCGTCAGAGAGTTTCACATTGATGGAGCGGCTAGGGATATCAATGACGATGATGTCGCCATCCTTAATCTTGCCGATGTTACCACCTGCTGCAGCCTCTGGACTGATGTGACCGATGCTCAAGCCTGATGTACCGCCTGAGAAGCGGCCGTCGGTGATGAGGGCACATTCCTTGCCCAGGTGACGGCTCTTGATGTAAGAGGTTGGGTAGAGCATCTCCTGCATGCCAGGACCACCCTTCGGACCCTCGTGGGTGATGACTACGCAGTCGCCTGAGTTAACCTTGCCGCCAAGGATGCCTTCGCATGCATCTTCCTGAGAATCAAAGCATACGGCCGGACCCTCAAAATGCCAGAGCACTGGGTCTACTCCAGCTGTCTTCACTACGCAACCATTCTGGGCGATGTTACCGAAGAGCACAGCCAGTCCGCCATCCTTGGTGTAGGCATGCTCGAGGTCGCGGATACAACCCTCGGCGCGGTCGGTGTCGAGACTCTCCCACTGAGCGTCCTGACTACCCATCTGGGTAGAGAACTTTCTGCCCGGTGCTGAATGGTAGATTCTGTCAGCCTCGGCATCAATCTCTGTGCCGGTAATATCGTATTTCTTCATCTGCTCATCGAGTGTCTTGCCGTCAACACGCTTTACGGCGCCGTTGATCAGACCGCCCTTGTTCAGCTCGTTCAGGATACCGAGGATACCACCTGCGCGGTTGCACTCCTGTACACTGTATTTCTGGATGTTAGGGCTCAACTTGCAGAGGCAAGGCACCTTGCGACTCAATTGGTCGATGTCTTCCATCTTGAAGTCTGCGCCAGCTTCCTGAGCTACTGCCAGCAAGTGGAGCACGGTGTTGGTGCTTCCGCCCATGGCGATGTCCAGGGTCATGGCGTTGAGGAATGCGTCTCGGGTAGCTATATTGCGTGGCAATACGCTCTCGTCGCCGTCCTCATAATATGCATAAGCGTTCTTAACTATCTGGCGTGCTGCATCTTTAAAAAGTTGGATGCGGTTTTTGTGGGTAGCAAGAATGGTTCCGTTACCTGGCAAGCTCAGACCGATGGCCTCGGTGAGAGAGTTCATAGAGTTGGCGGTAAACATACCTGAGCAGCTACCGCAACCTGGGCAGGCGCACTGCTCAATCTGCGTCATCTCCTCGTCAGAAACGCTTGTATCAGCACCCTTAATCATAGCTGTAATCAAGTCGGCGTTCTCACCCTTCCAGCGTCCGGCTTCCATAGGTCCACCTGAGCAGAACACGGTAGGAATGTTCAGTCGCATAGATGCCATGAGCATACCTGGGGTTACCTTGTCGCAGTTTGAGATACAGATCATGGCGTCGGCCTTGTGAGCATTGACCATGTATTCTACAGAGTCGGCAATGATGTCACGGCTTGGGAGGGAATAGAGCATTCCGTCGTGTCCCATTGCGATACCGTCGTCAACGGCAATAGTATTGAATTCGGCTGCGTAGCACCCCATAGCTTCGATTTCCTTCTTGACGATCTGACCGATTTCATGAAGATGGGTATGACCTGGCACAAACTGAGTAAAGCTGTTCACGATAGCAATGATTGGTTTACCAAACTGCTCGTGTTTCATACCTGCAGCTACCCAGAGTGCTCGGGCACCTGCCATTCTTCTGCCTTCAGTGCAGACGCTACTTCTTAATGGATGTTTCATATCTTTTTTTCTTTTATTTCCTTGCTTAAAAGGGCTCTCTCGAGCCCATTTGTTATAATTTGCCTGCAAAGATACAGAGAATTTATGTAATAGCCAACTAATTTCGTATAAAATTTCAGAAAACTTCGTTTTTTTGTTAGAAAAATAAATAAAATGCTTACAATTTATCACGATAGATACTCATTTCTGCTGATTTTGTGCAAAAAAACAAGAAAGAGCTTATTAACCACACTGAACTCTTATCTTATTAAGATTACCTGACGAAAAAGTATAAAGCGAGGCGGCCAGACATGTAAGAAAGGTAAGAAGAAAAAAAAATCCTCCTAAACCGAAGTTTAGGAGGACCTGGTCACAAGACCAAATATCTGAAACTACTTATTTCTTTATTCAGCTGCATTGTTATCATTGAATGTAGCAACACGGTTGAACTCAACCTGCTTGAAGAGCTTGTCAGTAGCACCCATACCCTTAGCCTGAAGACGATTTGCGCTAATCTTGTAAGTCTTAACGAGAATGTTCTTTACAGCATTGGCACGAGCCTCAGAAAGTTTCTGGTTAAGTTCCTTAGAACCCTCTGGAGATGCATAACCCTTAATTTCAACCTTAGCATTTGGATGATTCTTCATATACTGAGCAATCATCTCGATGTTTGGCATCTGGCTACGCTCTACTTTTGACTTACCTACAGTAAACAATACTGTTGGCTGCAAATTGGTAGCAGTAGCTGGCTTTACATACTTAGGAGCCTTCTGGCACTCATTGAGCGCATTCTGGAGATCCTTGATCTGCTTGTCCTTAGCTGCGAGTTCAGAATCCTTGCTATTCAAGTCGTTGCGGAGGTTGTTGATCTGACCATTCAAACCATCAATCTCGTTCTGGTCGCGTGGAGTTACGATAGTGAAGTTGTGAGAGTTGTTAGAACCCTTGAACTTGTAGTTAACACCCACCTTAACCTGGAAAGCAGACTTGTTAACATCAAACTGGCAACCATTGCAAGCACTCTTGTTGTCGTGAAGGAACCAATTCATAGATGGCTCTACATATACCTGCCAAGCCTTGTTTGCGCCAAGGTTGAATGCGAAGTCAACACCTGCGTTAGCTGTGAGGGCATTGAGGTTGCCATTATGAAGGTTGAAAGAGTGGTAAGCGCCGATGCCTGCCAATGGGATGATTTCGAATTTACGTGGCTCACCCTTGTAACCCAAGAAGAGGTTTGTTGCATTGATAGTACCGATAAACTTACCGCTTGCACCACGAACCAAAGTCTTATGTGTAAAAGGCAGGTTGCGGTTACGAGCATAGAGGTCAGCCTCTACAGCAGCACCCCAAACTGGAGTAAACCACTTTCCGAGACGTACACCTACTGAAGGATTTACGTTCTTGAACCATGCATTGTGAGTAGTCTTTGTAGCAGCTCCAACGTTTACACCAAGATACCAATTGTCAAAGAACTTGCTCTCCTGTGTAGTCTGAGCAGATGCAGATACTGCCATTACGGCAGCAGCAAACATTAATACTAACTTTTTCATTTTCTCTCTAAAATTTGATTTTATATAAATTACTTAAAACTTCATTTTCAGGGTGCAAAATAATAAAAAAAATTATTAACTACCAAATTTTTAGCCATATTTTATGCTGTAAAACATAAAAAATGGAGAAAAAGAACATTTTAATATCCTATTTCTCCATTCTATTTTACTCAAAATGAATAATCTGAACCATTATTGGTTCTATCCGTTTCTATCAGAAAACATCTTCTGAAGAAAGCTAAAGTTCGAAAACCTGAGCGCTTCTGCCTGCGATGGTTACCTGCTTGTAGCCCAAGCCAGAAACCGAGAGTTTCAGCGTGCGAGGCAAGGCATTCACCACTTTAAGCCAGGTTTTGCCCGATTTAGAATCCTTCACCACACTGGTACCCACATATTTCTTCAGCGCATCCGGCAGGCTGAGCACGGATGAGATGTAGAGGTCACCGGCATGCTGCCCGAACATCTTCTGCATCTTGTAGCTCTCGCTCGCGCGTACATTATTATTATCAAAGTAAATCATGTCCGGCTGCCAGTTGCTGTATCCGTCCTTACACAAGAGAGGAGCATAGGATGTCATTTCAACCACATCGCCGTTGCGCTCCACATTGCAGAGGTATATGCCCTCAGCCAGCGCATTGTCTACCGCATTGGCACCGCGAGATGCATATTCGCCCAGATAAACCTTAGGAGCCTTGCGGTCGTAATGGTCGTAATAATCCTGATGGTTCAGGAACCAGCCCGGCTGCTCGTAATAATGCTCGTCTACGGCATCAATCCAGCGCTTGTTTTCGCGGGCAATCTTCCAACCCTCAATATAATCGGAAGACGGGAAGTGGAACGGACCTACGGTACCCACCACCTCTATCTGAGGATACTTCTTCTTCACTGCCTTGCAGATCATCAGGTAGCGCTGCTCGAAATCGGTAGAGATGAGGTCTTCGTTGCCGATGCCTATCATCTTGAGGTTGAACGGAGCCGGATGACCCGCATCGGCTCTCATCTTAGCCCACTTAGAGGTGGCAGGGTCGCCATTCGCCCATTCTACCAGGTCTAGCACGTCCTGAATATACTGCGGCATCTCGCTCATCGGGATTCCGCCCTGCTGACCAGCCACTCCGCGCTCATCTGCCACAGAGTTCTGACAAGGAACACCTGCCGCCAATACAGGCAGCGGCTCGGCTCCCATATCCTCGCACCACTGAAAATACTCATAGAAACCCAGTTGGCGGGTCTGATGGTATCCCCAGATGTTGTAGGCTGGCTTGCGATCTTTCTGCGGACCCACGCTCTCCTTCCAGTGGTAAATGTTCTTGAGCCCCTGACCGTGGAGCATGCAGCCGCCCGGGAAGCGCACGAAGCGAGGCTTCAGGTCGGCAATGGCCTCGGCAAGGTCTTTACGCAGTCCATGACCCTTGTAAGTATCTTGTGGTTTGAGACTTACCAAATCTACCGCCACTTTCTGCTCGCCCTTAGGCAAGATGGCGAACCGGATGTTCTTACCCAGCTTGCCCTCCTTGGTGGTGGCTTCGCTGGCGAGTTCGCCCTCATATTTATCGGTCACGATGAGTTGCGCCTTATATTCCTTCCAGTCAGTTCCCTGCACCTTGATTTTGGTCTGGCATACCGGCAATCCCTCCTGGTTTACGAGCGCCAGGGTGAGGTCTTTCTTCTTGGCATCGATGCAGCGGGCGTGCAGGCTCACCTCGTAGATGGCCGGCTGATGCTTACCCTCCTTGCCCTCAACGGCAGCTCCGCGACGTATGGCGATACCGTCCCAACCTATATTATAAATAGGTGTAGCGCCCAGAACGGCATAATGGGGATTGTTCTGGCTCACCCCGTTTTCGGTGGCGATGCCCTCTTTCTCTACCCCCACCCATGCCGTGGTGGCATTCCACTGGTGGCGGTGGTCTTCCTTGTTATACTCAAAGTCGCCGTTCTGCAACATTTCTGCAGAGAGTCCTCCGTCGGCAGCGCGGCTGATGTCTTCGAAGAAGATACCCATCAGCTTGTTGGAGATGCGGTGGGATTTCTGTGGATTGATACTGAGGTTGGCAGAGATTTCCGAATCTTTCGGCAGGTCGATATGGTTGTCCTTGGCATAAGCTGCGAGGTCGGCATCGGTCTTCGGCATCGGCTGGGCGTTGAGTTTTGCCTCTTCAGAAAGGGCGTGGAACCAGGAGCGAATGTAGTTGAGATGTACGGCCGGCACCTCGAAATCGCAGCCCTGGAAAAGTTTTCCGCCTATGGTTGCAGTGTCGCGCTGCCAGAGTATCTCATCAGCTGAAGCCTCCAGCGTATCTTCCTTAAAGGTACGGAAATCATTGCTTGCCTGTACGTATCGCTTGCCCTTGGATGTCTTGAGATAGATGTCGAAGTTGCCGTCATCCATCTGATAGGCAGCCACATCCTTCACGCCCTTTTCGCGGATGATGGGATAATCCTGCGGGCGCCAGGTGATGAGGTCTTCTGAATAGGCTACGGCAAACTGCGGTGCATGCTGGTTCACGCTCCAGAGTGCGCGCCATGTGCCGTCGTTGGCTTTTACCACGAAGGGGTTATACATCTTCTTTTCAGCTCCCCACGGACCGTAGTCGCTGGCGCAGAGCTGTCCTACATCCACCCAACGCTCATCGTCGGTGAAATAAGCCAGATGCAATCCCTGGTTGGATGCTGGCGAATAGATGAATATCTGGCAGATGGAGTCCTTGCCCTGTATGGTGTATGCAGGGGCATCCTTGTCTATTTGCTTCTGCATCTGCTGCCTGCTGACAGCCTCACTGGCACTGGCAGCTGCCACGAGCAGCGCTGACGTAAATACGTACTTTAGTTTTACCATGTTTCTATATTTTTAGATTAATATTATTTGTGTCTGTTTTACACTCTTTCTCTCGGCTTGATAAAAAGGCAGAGTGCATCCCTGCACCCTGCCCCACAAATTAGAGAGTTATAAAAAATCAAGTATGCAGTGACTTAAGCACTGCTTCTTTCTGAAATAATTATCTTCTTTCTAGCTGTAATATTCCTTCTTGCCGGCAGCCAGCGTATTCTTCATCAGCGAACAGATGGTCATCGGACCAACGCCTCCCGGAACAGGAGTGATGAAGGAACACTTCTCTGCCACCTCGTCGAATTTCACATCACCGTTTAGGCGGAAACCGCTCTTCTTCGTAGCATCAGGCACGCGGGTGGTACCCACATCAATGACTACGGCTCCCGGCTTCACCATATCGGCTGTCACGAAATCAGGACGGCCTATGGCTGCGATGATGATATCTGCCTCCTGACACTCCTTCTTCAAATCCTTGGAATGGGAGTGGCATACGGTGACGGTGGCATCGCCATACTGCTTCTGCATCATCAGCTGAGCCATCGGCTTGCCTACGATGTTGCTTCGGCCCAGAATGACGCATTTCTTGCCACTGGTCTCAATATTGTAATGCTGCAGCAGGGTGAGGATACCGAGCGGAGTGGCAGAGATGAAACAAGGCATGCCGAGCGCCATTCTGCCCACGTTTACCGGGTGGAATCCGTCTACATCCTTGCGGTAATCTATTGCCATGGTCACCTTCTGCTCATCGATGTGCTTAGGAAGAGGAAGCTGAACGATGAATCCGTCAACATCATCATCCTGGTTCAGCTTGTCTACGCACTGCAGGAGCTCTTCTTCGGTAACATCCTCCTCATAACGGATGAGGGTCGACTTGAATCCACACTTTTCGCAGGCCAGCACCTTGTTCTTCACATAGGTTTCACTGCCTCCGTCGTGCCCTACGAGCACGGCTGCCAGGTGTGGCTGCTTGCCACCGGCGGCTACAATCTGTGCCACCTCCTGGGCTATCTGTTCCTTGATGGCGGCTGCCGTCGCCTTTCCGTCGATTAACGTCATTCTTTCTTTAGTTTTATAATTTATAATTTATAGTTTATAGGGCATTCTTGCCTATCGCAAGTTTGCTATACGGCAAAGCCGCTATAAACTATTAACTATCAACTGATTTACATTCCCGGCATCTTAGGCATGCCTGGCATACCCTTCATGCGGCTCATCATCTGCGCCATTTTGTTGCCGGTCATCATCTGCATCATCTTGCGGGTCTGGTCAAACTGCTTGATGAGTTTGTTCACCTCCTGGATGTTGGTGCCCGAACCCTTGGCGATGCGCTGGCGGCGTGATGTGTTGAGGATGGCTGGATTGGTGCGCTCCTTAGGAGTCATACTCTGGATGATGGCCTCTACGCCCTTGAATGCATCCTCTGGGATATCTACGTCGCGGATGGCCTTGCCCACGCCCGGAATCATCGCTGCCAGGTCCTTGATGTTACCCATCTTCTTGATCTGCTGGATCTGGTTGTAGAAATCGTTGAAGTCGAACTGATTCTTTCTGATCTTCTTCTCCAATTTCTTGGCCTCTTCCAGGTCGAACTGCTCCTGTGCGCGCTCTACGAGGGAAACCACGTCACCCATGCCGAGGATTCGGTCTGCCATACGAGCTGGGTGGAACACGTCAATGGCGTCCATCTTCTCGCCGGTACCTATAAACTTGATTGGCTTGGTTACCACGGTACGGATACTGAGGGCAGCACCACCGCGGGTATCACCATCGAGCTTGGTGAGAACAACGCCGTTAAAGTCGAGGCGGTCGTTGAATTCCTTGGCTGTGTTTACGGCATCCTGACCGGTCATGGAGTCAACCACGAAGAGGGTTTCGTCTGGACGGAGATGATTCTTGAGATTGCTGATCTCGTTCATCATCTGCTCATCAATGGCAAGACGTCCGGCTGTATCGACGATTACCACATCGTTGCCGTTAGTCTTGGCCTGCTGGATAGCATGGTCGGCGATACTGAGCACATCCTTGTTCTCTGGCTCGCTGTATACCGGAACACCCACCTGCTCACCCACTACATGGAGCTGCTGGATAGCTGCCGGACGGTAAACGTCGCAGGCCACGAGCAATGGCTTCTTGCCTTTCTTGGTCTTGAGCATATTGGCAAGCTTTCCGCTGAAGGTAGTCTTACCCGAACCCTGCAGACCGCTCATGAGGATGACGGCCGGATGGCTTTCGAGCTTCAATGGGGCTTCTTCGCCGCCCATGAGTTCTTCCAGTTCATCGTGCACCAACTTGATCATCAACTGTCCCGGCTTTACGGCAGTAAGTACATTCATGCCGAGTGCTTTCTCCTTCACCTTGTTGGTGAATTCCTTAGCCACTTTATAGTTTACGTCGGCGTCGAGGAGTGCACGGCGCACATCCTTCATGGTTTCCGCCACGTTAATTTCTGTAATTTTTCCCTCGCCCTTCAAGATTTTGAACGAGCGTTCCAATCTATCACTTAAATTTTCAAACATTTTTCTTTCTTTATTTTTTTGGCTACAAAGATACGACTTTTTTTCGAGAAAGCCAACTTGTTTATGCTTTTTTTTATCCCGTCGGCTAAAATAGCTGTCGCTCTGCCTTTCCCGAGTTCATTTCTTCAGTTTACTCTTGTGCTTATTTTTCAGGATTCTCCTTCTTTTTCGATTTTGATTCAGCATCAGAAGTTGCTTTTTTCTCTTCTGTAGCCATTTCAGAAGGAGGATCTTTCTTAAAAGCCGAGACATCATACGGATTAGTCAATTCATACTTTTTCCCCGTTGCTTTTTCATAAGCAGCTACCACAGGATCCTTATGTTCCATTTTTTCAAATACCTTTTTAGCCTGTTGTAGATGCTTCTTATCACGTTTTCCCTGTTTATCCATCCAGCCGAAAGCATCAAACCCGATGCCAGCAGATGAAGTTGGCAAAGAGTTTATCTTCTCCTGAATATCCTCTTCCATGTTTTTGATGCCTTCCTGATTCTTGCCCCAAACTGTCACTTCGCCTAATTGTTTGGCATCCGGCAAGAGAAACAGAGTATCCGGCAGTTCCTTGTACCGGATAGTTGCCTTCATAAAACCAGGTTTCGATACGGTTGCTGAATCAAACTGATAGCGCATCGTCCAATAGCCCCGATAATCTGTTCTTGCCCAATGATTGTTATTGGTATGAATAAGTGCTTCACGAATAGGCACATGATTTTCTGCCGATGCGATGACACACGTTTTCTGCGCATAGGCAACCTGCCCTAACATGGCAAGCAATACTGTTAAAATCAATATGATACGCTTCATGCTTTTTCTCTGATTTATATCTTTTCTTTGTACCAGACAAATTACTTCTTCTTAATATGAATCTGATACAAAAGTAATGATTAAATCTGATATTTCATTAAATTCCCCAAGAAGTTTAAGTTCATTTAAAGAGTAATGTAAAAAAATTAAGCGTCTATAACAGTTGGTCTATTTATATAGTATCATTCAAAGGAAAGATATGGTGTTTTCAACACTAAGAAATATTTTTATAAGTAAAAGCATATAGTTTTTAGAGTTCTTGCATATAGTCTTTTTAGTCAAAACACATAGCTTCCTAGATATTACCACTAGGCTCAGCAGCTCTGCCGAGCCTAGTCAGCAGGTCTGCCGAGCCTAGTGACAAATCCCAGTAAAAGCAGTACCGTTACTGCAGAAATAATTCACTTAATTCTATTGAATTCATTTGATTATTCGACTATTCCACGTTGCTCGATTCTCTTAGCCTCTTCAAGAAGCTTGATGGCATCTACATACTGAGCGATGCCCTGAGCCACCTCCTTGGCAGCCTTCATTGCCAGGACTACAGTCTGCGGACGGTGTACCACATCACCTCCGGCAAACACACCGCGACGGGTGGTCATACCGAACGGACGTTCAACAACTTTTACATATCCCTTCTCATCCACCTCGATTCCGGCAGTGGTAGAAACGATACGGTTGGCTGGTCTTGAACCGATGGCGAGATAGATTCTGTCGAATTTTTCTACCCTTTCACCCTCAGGAGTGTTCAGAACACAGCTTCCCAGACGGCCGTTTTTGCCCTTCAGAAAGGCCTCGACGGTAGTTTTCCACTCAAATTTCACGCCTTCCTTCACAGCATCTTCATATTCGCTCCGGATGGCAGGCATCTCTTCCTGGGTCTTACGATACAGCACGGTAACATCGGCACCCAGTCGGATAGCAGTACGGGCAGCATCCATGGCCACGTTTCCGCCGCCAATGACACCCACCTTCTCGCCGTCGCGCAGCGGAACCATGTCGCGGGTCAAAGCGCCTTCGTTATAGGCATTCACGTTATGCAGAAAGTATGTACTCTGGCTCACACCGTGGAGCTTTGAACCCGGTGTAGAGTCCATGTTCTGAGGCACGCTGGTACCTGTGCCCATAAAGATGGCGTCGTAGCCTGCACGGAACAGACTGTCGATGGTTACATTGTTCTCGCCCACCATGCAGTTGGTGATAAACTGCACGCCGAGGGCAGCAATCTTAGCCACCTCATCGCGCACTACCGACTTAGGCAAGCGATACTCAGGAATACCATACATCAACACGCCTCCCGGCTCAGCCTGGCCCTCGAAAATGGTGACGTTGAAGCCCTGACGCGCCAGATCGCCGGCTACGGTCAAGCCCGCTGGACCCGAACCGATGACTGCCACACGGCCACGTGTTTTCTGTGGCAACATCTCGCGCGAAAGGTTCATTTTGGTATCAAAATCGGCAATAAACTGCTCCAGTTTGCCGATCTGTACCGGTTTGCCTTTCTTTCCGAGCACGCAGTTGCCCTGACACTGTTTCTCATGAGGGCATACACGGCCGCAGATGGCCGGCAGGTTGCTCTTGGCATTGATGATGCTCATCGCCGCACCCATGTTACCCATAGAGAGTTCGTGTACGAAATCAGGTATATCGTTGCCTATCGGGCATCCCTTCTTGCACTGCGGAATCTTGCAGTGGAGGCAGCGTTTTGCCTCTTCAATGGCTTCGTGGGTTGAAAAACCCTCGTTCACTACCTGGAAGGCAGCAGCATCTGTCTGCTGTTCAGCTGCATCATTCTTCATATTTTTCATTTCTTTCTGTTCACTCATAATAGAACTGCTCTCCTGTTTTATTGATTCTACAATCTATCCTTTGATTTGTGGGTGCAAAGGTACAAATAATATTTCATAAATCGCCCATCCTCCTTACATATTTTCATTTTTCCCGTTTTTTTCCTTATTATCTACAAAAATAAAGCCCTACATTCACATGCAAGGCTTTTTGAGTGTTAATATAATTCTCGAAAGTTCTACATTCACATGCAAAACCTGCAAATTTACGGATGGGGGGAAATCATATAAGTGCTCCCCCCCTCTAAAAACATATTAATTATTTTTCTTTAATCTCAATATCTTCCTTCACATGATTCCGTATCTTGGTAAGGAAGAGTTTCATACGCTTCGCATCCTTGTGGTCAATGATGTCGATGAGCTCAGCAAGCTCCTCTCTGATCTGTGCCACCTGACCCGATGTGTATGGGTTGAAGAGGATTTCCTGCAACAGGTAATCATCTTCGTTGAGCACGCCCTTGGCTATCTGCATGTGGCGCTTGAAGGTGGTGCCCGGAGCATCCTGGTGCTTCATCACTGCCGCAAAGGCAAAGGTGCTCACGAAAGGAATACTCAGCGAGTAGGCCACCGTCTGGTCGTGCTCATCAAATGTATACTCATGCAGACTCAACCCCAACTTCTGGTAGAGGTCCTTGAAGAATATCTTGCCCATGTAGTCACCCTCCTTGATGATGACTGCATTCTCCTCTGAAAGCTGGTTCAGATTGGCAAAGGTCGGGCCGAACATAGGGTGCGTGCTCACGAAGCGGAAACCGCTCTTCTCGTAAAACTCCTGCAGCCCGGTCTTTACCGAAGCAATATCGCTGATGATGCAGTCGTGAGAGAGATGTGGCAACACCTCTTCGAAGGCTGGCAGCGTATATTTTACCGTCACCGCATTGATAACCAGTTCGGGGCGGAACATCTCTATCTCTTCCATCTTGGTGAAGCGGTAACAGTTGTAGGTGAAGCGCAGTCGCTTGGCATCCTTCTCGTAAACCGCCACCTCGTGGTCGAAACTGAGCAGGTCGATGAAGAAACTTCCCATCTTACCTGCTCCCATAATTAATATTCTCATCGCCAGTATCCTTTACTTCTGGTTCAGGATTTCCAACTGCTGGCGGACACTCTCCTCATGGATGTGCTCGAAAATCTGAGCGGCAAACTCAGGGCTCATGCCGCAGAGGGCTGCCTGGGCTCCACGCTTGTCGAGAATCTCGTTGTAACGGCTGGTCTGAACGATGGTCATGTTGTGCTCCTTCTTGTAGGTACCAATCTCGCGGCAAACGCGCATACGCTTAGCCAGGAGATCCATCAGCTGGTTGTCGCACTCGTCAATCTGACCGCGCAGCTGGTGCAGACCCTCTGTAGAATAATGCTCATCGCGCACTACGAGGAGGCTGAGGATGTAATCCAGCACCTCTGGGGTAACCTGCTGCTTGGCATCGCTCCATGCATCGTCTGGGCTGCAGTGGCTCTCAACGATGAGGCCGTCGAAACCTAAGTCCATTGCCTGCTGGCAGAGAGGGGCGATGAGGTCGCGTCGGCCGCCGATGTGGCTAGGGTCGCAGATGATTGGCAACTGTGGTATGCGGCGGTGCAACTCGATAGGAATCTGCCACATAGGAAGGTTGCGGTAAATCTTCTTGTCGAAGCTGGAGAATCCGCGGTGGATGGCACCGAGTTTCTTGATGCCTGCCTGGTTGATGCGCTGCAGGGCACCGATCCAAAGCTCGAGGTCTGGGTTTACTGGGTTCTTAACGAGCACAGGCACGTCTACGCCCTGAAGACTGTCGGCAAGTGCCTGCATGGCGAATGGGTTGGCAGATGTACGTGCGCCTACCCACAGAATGTCGATTCCATATTTCAGTGCGAGCTCTACATGCTCTGGGGTAGCCACCTCAGTAGCTGTCAGCATGCCTGTTTCTTCCTTCACCTGCTTCATCCAAGGCAAGGCTGTTTCACCATTACCCTCGAAGCCTCCCGGTTTGGTGCGTGGTTTCCACACACCTGCGCGGAACATGTGGCAACCTTTGGCAGCCAACTGCTTAGCGGTAGTCATAACCTGCTCTTCTGTCTCTGCCGAGCAAGGGCCGGCAATGACGCAAGGGCGTTCCTGATCACTAGGAAAATTCAATGGTTCTAATTCTAATTCCATAGTCGTATATTTTTATTTTTTACTTTTTTACTTTTCAAAAACCTTCTTGATTCTCTCCAGGGCCTCTTTCATCTTCTCATCCTTGGCACAGAGGCTGATACGGATGTAACGCTTACCGTTGGTTCCGAAGATGAAGCCAGGGGTGATAAAGACGCGAGCCTCATGCAGAATCTTCTCTGTCAGGTCTTCTACATCAGCATATTTCTCAGGTATCTTGCCCCAGAGGAACATGCCTACCTGGTTAGGGTCAAACTGGCAGTCGAGCACCTTCATGATCTCCTCAGCAATGTCGCGGCGGCGGCGGTAGTTCTGGATGTTGTTCTCGCGGTGCCATTCATCCGTGTTGTTAAGCATCGCTTCGGCAGCTGCCAGCTGTATGCCTCGGAAGCTTCCGTTGTCGATGTTGCTCTTCACCTTCAGAATCCATGAGATGAAAGTCTTGTTGCTCGAAATCATCGCCACACGCCAGCCTGGCATGTTGTGGCTCTTGCTCAGAGAATTGAACTCGATGCAGCAGTCCTTAGCTCCCGGCACCTGCATGATGCTCATTGGGTGCTCGTTGAGGATGAGCGAATATGGGTTGTCGTTCACCACCACGATGTTGTGCTTCTGGGCGAATGCCACCAGTTTTTCGTAGGTTTCGCGCTTTGCCACACCGCCTGTCGGCATGTTAGGATAGTTGGTCCACATCAGCTTTACGTGGCTCAGGTCCATCTTCTCCAAGGCATCGAAATCGGGCTGCCATCCGTTATCCTCTCTCAAATCGTAGTAGGTAATCTTGGTACCCAGAATCTTGTTGATGGCGGTGTAGGTAGGGTATCCCGGGTTCGGGATAAGCACCTCATCGCCAGGGTTGCAGAAGGCGAGCGTTACGTGCAGAATGCCTTCCTTGCTACCTATGAGGGGCTGGATTTCTGTAGCCCAGTCGAGGTCTACATCATACCAACGCTTATAGAAACCAGCCATTGCTTTGCGCAACTCTGGTATGCCCACCGTAGGCTGATATCCGTGTGCGTTTGGATTGTTGGCTACCTCGCAGAGCTTGTCAATGGTCTGCTTAGAAGGCGGCATGTCTGGACTTCCGATGGCCAGACTGATGATGTCTTTGCCCTCGGCATTAAGCTTAGCCACTTCCTTCAGCTTGCGGCTGAAGTAGTATTCCTGTATTTCCGTTACTCTATTGGCTGGTTGTATCATAATTCTTATTTTCAACTATTAACTGTTAACTATCAACTATTCTTTCTCCTCATATTCTCCCAACACCTTTATTTTCTTCACGAGTGGCGTAATGGCGTCGATGCTCTGGCGGTATCGGGTCAGGTTGTCGAAGGTGAGGTCTACGTAGAAGAGGTATTCCCACTCATGTCCGATGTTTGGCAGCGACTGGATCTTGGTGAGATTGATGTCGTAGAAACTCAGGATGGTGAGCACCTTGGAGAGCGATCCCTTATCGTGAGCCAGACTGAAGACGATGCTCGCCTTGTTGGCCTTTTCGATGGGACGGAGCAGGGCTGCCTTCTGCGGATTGCAGACCACGAGGAATCGGGTGTAGTTGTGCGGATTGTCGTGGATGTCTTCCTGCAGCACCTTCATGCCGTACATGTGGGCAGCGTAAGAAGAGCAGATGGCTGCCCATCCCCTCACCTTGTGCTGGGCGATGTAGGCTGCCGAGCCTGCGGTATCTTCTGCCTCCACCGCCTTGAGGTCGGGATGGTTGGCTAGGAACTTGCCGCACTGCATGAGGGCTACCGGATGGGAGTGAACCTCCTGCAGGGTGCTCCAGTCGTCTTCTGGCAGACAGCAGATGCTGTGCTCTATATGGAGCTTGTGTTCGCCTACCACGGTAGTTCCGCTCTGCCGGAGCAGTTCGTAATTGTGGAGCAGGCTGCCCGCAATGGTGTTTTCAATGGCGCAGATGCCTACTACAGTAGGGTCGCGCTTGATGTTTTCGAACACCTCTTCGAAGGTAGCACAACAGATGATTTCAATCTGTTCGCCCTCGAAATACTGGTGGGCGGTAATGTCGTGGAAAGATCCCAGCTCTCCTTGAATTGCTATTCTCTTCATGTTTCTTTTATCTTGTCTAATGTTACGAAAAACGGTCCTACTCAATAAGAGCGGGACCGTTTCGATGATTTCAAGAATCTAATATCCTAAGTTGAAATTTACACGCAACTTCCCGCTTTACAATTATTTGCAAAGTAAAAGTAATAGCTAAAAAAGAATGCGTTAAACTTCTTCATTGTCTTTACATTTTATATGTTACTCACTTTTGTTCTTTCCGAGCCCGTTTCTCCTTTATTATATAAGGAGCTTATCTGTGCTCAGATTTTCCAGAGTTCTTCTCTACACCTCTTTTATATATAAGGAGCAGGCAGTGCTCAGATTTCGAGTCTCGACTTGCAAAAATCTCAACTCGACTGCAAAAGTAACATTTTTCTTTGATATTGCCAAACAATTTGATATATTTTTCTTCATTTTCCTTATATTTTATGCTAAAAAACATATTTTCGCCCGATTTTTATCATCAGAATACGGAAAAATGCAGAAAAATGTACTCAAAAGCTAGGCGCTAGGGAGAGACGCAACGCTGGAATCCGTGAGGCAAGCCCCTTCCTTTATCTGCAATGTTCTCTGCCTTCAGCCTTGAATTCTCCTGTCAGCTCCCCTACTTTCTCCGGGTTCAGCTCCAGGTAGCGCTTCATGTCCTTTCCGGCACCATCCTTGTCGCCCATCTGCATCAGCAGATTGCCGCGCTTCAGGAGGTTCTCGCTCAGAGAGGCTTTTACAGACGAGTGTTCCGCAGAATCCTTCTGTTCTGCCAATTCTTTCTCCTGCTCTACAATCTGCTGCGTCAGCGTAGCAAGCAACAGAACAGGGTTTATCTGATTCAAATCCATAACCTTATATTTTTACGAAAAGTTATTCTATTGTATATCAAGGAGTTAACCCACTTGACGCCCTAAAACCGGGCGTCAAAGTATGAGCCACTCCTTTTATAATAAGGTGTAATTTACTTGATGGCCCCGATAATCTCAGTCACACTCTTGCATCCGTGAGCATCAAGCCACTCATTGATTCCATCCTTCACCTTCTTCGTAACCGCAGGATCAATGAAGTTGGCCGTACCAATCTCAATGGCCGTAGCACCGCACATCAGGAACTCAATGGCATCCTTGGCAGAAGAAATGCCGCCCAGACCAACAACCGGAATGTTTACGGCATGAGCCACATCCCAAACCATGCGCAGGGCAACAGGCTTAACACAAGGACCACTCAAACCACCCGTACGGATGCTCAAGAGAGGCTGGCGCTTCTCAATGTCCACCGCCATACCCATCAGCGTGTTGATGAGCGAAACAGAATCGGCACCCTCAACCTCCACGGCACGGGCGATGTCGGCAATGCTGGTAACATTAGGCGAAAGCTTCACGATGAGGGTCTTCTTATAAACCTTTCTCACCGCCTTCACCACGCTGGCTGCACCCTCGCAGGTTACACCGAAAGCCATGCCGCCATCCTTCACGTTAGGACAGGAGATATTCAGCTCTATGGCAGGAATCTTATCCAGCTCGTTGATGCGCGCAGCACACTCAGCATAACTCTCAGGCGAATGTCCGCTCACGTTGACAATCATATTGGTATCAATGTCCTTGATCTGAGGATAAATGTGAGAGCAGAAATACTCCACACCCTTGTTCTGCAAACCTACGCAGTTGAGCATGCCCTGAGGCGTTTCAGCCATACGCGGATAGTCGTTTCCCTCGCGCGGTTCCAGGGTAGTGCCCTTCACGATAATACCGCCAATCTCCTCCAGAGGAACGAAATCAGCAAATTCCAATCCGTAGCCGAAAGTACCCGATGCAGTCATCACAGGGTTCTTCAACTCCAAATCCTTTATCTTTACACTTAAATCAGCCATAATCTTCTGTTTTTACTTAAAAATGTTTTACAAACAAAGACAAGAGAATTCTTCGTTCTTCACTCTTCGTTCTTCGTTTCCAAACGAATTTTTCACTCTTCGTTCTTCACTCAATTAGATTTCCCAAGTAAGTTTCTTGATGTTGATGACAGGTCCATCCTTGCAGACGCACTGGTTACCCTCGGTAGTTTTCTCTACGCAGCAGAGGCAAGCGCCCACGCCGCACGCCATCTTGTTCTCGAGAGAAACCTCACACTCCACGCCAGCCTTCTTGGCAAAGCGAGCCACGCTCACCATCATCGGCTTAGGTCCGCAGGTAGAAATCATATCAAACTTCTCGTTCTCCAGAACAGAGTGGTTGGTAACGAAACCTACCTCGCCAGCCGAGCCATCCTCGGTAGTGATGCACACCTTACCAATCTTGGCAAACTCATCCAGTTCGAGCAGATCTGTAGCCTTGCGTGCACCCAGCAGGAAGGTAACTTCAGCCCCGAAATCCTTGATGAGTTTTCCGAAATAGAGGAGCGGAGCCACACCTACGCCACCACCTACGAGCAGATATTTCTGGCTCTTCCCGGTAGGCATGGTGAAGCCGTTGCCGAGAGGCAGCATACAGTTAAGCACGTCGCCCTCCTTGAGCTGTCCGAGCTGACGGGTACCGTCGCCCACCATTGCTACGAGCAACCAGAGCTGATTATTTTCACGATCCACGAAATTGATGGAGATAGGACGACGAAGCATGGTAGTAGGCGAATGGTCTACTCTTACTTCTACGAATTGGCCAGGCAAGATTTCAGGCAAAGGTTTCTCATCGGTAAGCTTAATCAAAACGTGCTTATCGCTAAGCGCCTCTACAGAAACCACCTTGAGGTCGAGAACATATTTTTTCATCTTATTGCTAATTTTTAATATGCTTATTATATAATGTACGTATATTATAAAATAGGTACGCGTAGCTTCCGGTTACGCCCACCTACGTTTCTACGATGCAAAGGTACATCAAAAATCCGAATTTACGAAAAGAAAAGAGATATTTTTTCTTTATCGCCGCTCCTATGTGTTTGTTTTAGGGTTCTCCAATCCCTACTTTATTTCTTAGGAACGAAGGTTTCCCAGGTCTGATCATCGTAGAAAATACGGATTTCGGTAATTTTTCTTTGCGGTTTGTCTACATATTTTACCGCCGTTTGGGCGATATTTTTAGGTGTACGATTTACACCCTGCATTTGAGGCTGGTCAAAGAGCGAGGGAGAAGTAGGGGAGACTGTGGCTCCTTCGGCTCCAAAATCGAGCATAGGCTCGGCAGAGGCGGCTCCAGAAGGCTGACTGCCCTGCTTCATCCCCTCAGCACCACCGGCTGCTCCATCCGTAATGCTCTGATACATGTCAGCAGCACCCTCTTCGCTGCCACCCTGGGAAGCCTGGTTCTGATACATAGGAGGAGTACCGTAGAGTACCCAATAAACGTTTACCTGAGGAAAACTCTTATGGATGCCATCCACAATACTGAGTGATGGATTGGTCTTCCCGTTGAAAATATTGCTCAGCGTAGCGGTCGAGATTCCGATCATCTGAGCGAAGTTTTGCTGAGTGAGGTGCTGGTCCTCCATCAGCTGTCTGATTCTATCTTTCATGCTCTAAAAATTTTAGCGTTCATTTTTCTACTGATACGATGTTTTATTTCCGAACAAGCCACTTTTGGACCCTTTTTCGGTTGATTTTACAAAGATAAAGCAAAAATTTAGAATAACCAAACATTTCTGAATAAATTTAGATTTTTAAACTTTAGGTTTCTGTTTATAAATTTGAATTCTACTCACTCCTGTGTTCGGTTTTTAGGTTTAGTTTTATAAATATAAACCTATCAATCAAAATATATTACGAATCTTTTCTTTATAAATTTAGGCTAAATCACTGGTTATTCATACCATAAACCACCTAAATAAAGGCATATAGAGCGATTTATGCAATATTTACCCCACACCTATGTAAAAATCTATGGTTTATAGAACAACTAAAGCACATAACTAACTGAGTTTCCGCTACTTATAAATTCAAAATATAGCATGAATATTTATTCATTCATAACCATAAACACCCTGTTTTATCTTTATTTTTATAAATATAAAATATGAATTCTGGTATTTAGTTTTCTTGCATTTATGTTTATAAATCAAAATCACCCGTTTCGATTTGTGAATTTAAAAATATAAACTTAGAAAACATAAACCTTAACAAATGCAAACGACCGATTTCAGGCAACAGGAAATGGCAATTTTTTCCATTTCTAGCGTATTCCAGCCCATCGGCAAGGAAACGGGCAAATTCGCGAGTAATGAAGAGGGTTAATTTATGTAAGTTACTGATAACCAATAAAGTTAAGTCTATTTTCAGGCGAAACAGAAAAATGGGAATCTAGCTCGAAAAATCGCTTAAACCCCCCATTTTTGCCCAAAAATCGCCCCAAATGAGCCCAGGTAAGCGCCCCAAAAAGAGCCGAAAATCCCCTATTTGGGGCAAATTTATAATGCTAAACGCTAGTTGGCTGCTTTCCGGAAACAGGCAGCAAAGAAGGGCGAAAACGGAAACGAGCTCCTGCCAAGAGAAAACTCTCAGCAGGAGCTCGCCTACTCTCCCCCACTTCGCTCTTCAGCATCAGTGAAGGATAAAAAAGATGAGTTCTTTCATCAGTTCACCCACCGGAGTGGATGGATTATCCAGTCCCTTTATCTTCGCATCCACCTCCTTAAACTTCTCAATAATCGCCATCACTTTCACGCCCGTATAGTTCCTCATTCCTGTAATATATTCGCGTGCCGCCCAAGCTCCGCGCAAATCCAGGAATTTTGCGAGCTCATTTTCGTTCTGCCTGTTGGGTGCATAATAAGCAATCATCAGGTTTTGGAAATAAGTAAAGAGCATCGGGAGAAGCGTGAAGAGAGAACCGCTCTTCGGATTGCTGTCAAAATAATTTATTATCTGATTTGCCTTGAACACATCGCGGTTGACGATGGCACTTCTCAGCTCGAAGGCATTGAAGTCTTTGCTCACCCCTATTTCTCGCTCCACAATCTCCGGAGTAACACGCCGGTCATTCTCTGGAAGAGAAATGAGCAGTTTGTCGAGCTCGGAAGTGAGTCGGTGCAAATCTGCTCCCACATGATCTGCCACCATCTGGGTAGCCTTGGGTTCAATGGTTGCCTTACGGGTCTTGAGATAAGTCTCGATGAAGCCCGGCAGATTTCGGTCGTAGAGCTTCTTGCTTTCAAAAACCACACCCGCCTTGGCAGCGAGGGCAGAAAACTTTTTACGACTGTCGAGCTTGCCGTTTTTATGACAGAAAACAAGGATGGTTGTTTTTACCGGATTTTCGAGGTACTTCTCGAGCGCTTCCAAATTCCGCAAATTCTGAGCCTCTTTCACAACCACCACTCTATACTCCGCCATCATCGGGTAACCCTTGCACAAATCTGCCACTTGCGCACCCGTAACATCAGCTCCGAAAACCACCGTCTGATTGAAGTCACGCTCCTCGGGCTGGAGCACATTTTCTGAAATGTAGTCGCAGATCTTATCTATATAAAAAGGTTCCTCGCCCATCAGAACATAGACGGGAGAATACTTCCGAGCCTTCAAATCTTTCATGATTGACTCGTAACTTATTGCACTTTTCTTTTCTACCATTGGATTATTTTTTGTAACTTTGCACCCAGCAAACTCCGGGGGTGCAGACAAGCATTTGCTCCGCCTCCAGGTTCGCAGTTTTCTGAGGTGCAGTTTTCAGCTGCACTTCGACTGCAAAGTTACAAAAAATAAATTGAACTGCCTATATAAAAGAGGTAGTTTTTGAAAATGAGGTATGGTTAAAAGAAGAAAAGAAACCATATCGAAAACAGAAAAGAAAGAAATATAACCATATATATAATAAGGTACAGAAAAATGATTCGCTTAAATTTGCCATCTTTCGACATCAAGGTTTCGGGCTCAAAACAGCATCCCCAGATACTGGATGTTCTGCGCCGGAAGTTCATCACGCTCACTCCCGAAGAGTGGGTGCGCCAGCATTTCGTTCATTTTCTCATCGAGCACAAGGGGTATCCTGCCTCTCTGCTCGCCAACGAAATCCAGCTGAAATGTGGCGACAAGGTGCTGCGCGCCGACAGTGTGCTCTACTCCCGAGAGCTGCAGCCCCGCATGATTATCGAGTATAAAGCCCCTCACATCCCCATCACGCAGAAAGTGTTTGACCAGATTTCGGTCTACAATCTTCTGCTCCATGTTGACTTTCTGGTGGTGAGCAACGGGCTGGAGCATTACATCTGCAAGATGGATTATGAAAGTAAAAAATATGTATTTTTGGAGACCATTCCCGATTATTCCGATTTATTGACATTATGAGAGCGTCGGGGGATAGTCCGGAAGTTTTTAAACAGAGTTTCCCCAGCCTTCAAAATTTGCGAATTTCCGCCCAACCGGCCATCCGTTTTAGAATTCGCGAATTTTGGAGGCCTTTTTCTGCCTCCTTTTCCTCTCCCTTTTTCTGCCTCCTTTCTCTCCCCTTTTTGAGCACTCCTTTCTCACTCCCTTTTTGAACACTCCTTTTCCTCCCATCCCCTTTCTCGCGTTATTTTTTAATAAAAAACCCATTTTCATTTTGTAGTCTCCTCCTTTTATACTATCTTTGCAACTAATATATATATTAAGGTATAGACTGCCTAAAAGAACAGAAAGAAATGGAGAATAAAAAGATAAAAATCGCCGTAGCCGGAACAGGATATGTAGGCCTGAGCATCGCTACCCTGCTGAGCCAGCATCATGAGGTGGTGGCCGTAGACGTGATACCCGAAAAGGTGGAGCTCATCAACTCGCGCCGCTCGCCTATCCAGGACGAATACATAGAGAAATATTTGGCAGAAAAGGAACTCAACCTCAAAGCCACAACCGATGGAGAAGAAGCCTATAAGGATGCCGACTTCGTAGTGATTGCCACACCAACCAACTATGATCCGGTGCAAAACTACTTCGACACCTCGCACGTAGAAGAAGTCATCCGTCTGGTGATGCAGGTGAATCCCGATGCCATCATGGTCATCAAGAGCACCATTCCGGTAGGCTACACCGAAAGCATCCGCCAGAAGACGGGCAGCAAGAACATCATCTTCGCGCCCGAATTCCTACGCGAGAGCAAGGCACTCTACGACAACCTCTACCCGAGCCGCATCATCGTGGGCAGACCGAACGGTGACGAGCGACTGGAGCAGGCAGCCCGCACCTTTGCAGAACTGCTGAAAGAGGGAGCCATCAAGCAAGACATAGAAACCCTGTTCATGGGACTTACCGAGGCAGAAGCGGTGAAACTCTTCGCCAACACCTACCTCGCCCTGCGCGTGAGCTACTTCAACGAGTTGGATACCTACGCCGAAATGAAGGGCCTCGACACCAAGGCGATTATCGACGGAGTGGGTCTGGACCCTCGCATCGGCACCTTCTACAACAACCCTTCCTTCGGATACGGCGGCTACTGTCTGCCGAAAGATACCAAGCAGCTGCTCGCCAACTATGCCGATGTGCCTGAGAACCTGATTCAGGCGATTGTGGAGAGCAACCGCACCCGCAAGGATTTCATCGCCGACCGCGTGCTGAACATGGCTGGCTACTACGATTATGCCAACCAGAACAACTTCAGCGAGGAGGAAGAGAAGCCTTGCACCATCGGCGTATACCGGCTCACGATGAAGAGCAACAGCGACAACTTCCGCCAGAGCAGCATACAGGGCGTGATGAAGCGCATCAAGGCAAAGGGCGCGCAGGTCATCATTTACGAACCTACGCTGAAAGACGGAACCACCTTCTTCGGAAGCCGCATCGTAAACAACCTGGATGCCTTCAAGCAGCAGAGCCAGGCCATCATCGCCAACCGGTATGACAAGTGCCTGGATGATGTGGAAGAAAAGGTTTACACCCGCGATATTTTCAGAAGAGACTGATCTGAGCTGAAAGTTAATAGTTAAAAGTTAACAGTTAAAAGCTGAAGACAGAAAATAGGAAAACAATAATATTTATAATAAAGAGAAAAATAAGAAATGGCAAAATTAGTAATCAATTCCTACGAGGAATTTGCATCTCACCTCGGTGAGAAGTTAGGAGAATCAGACTGGTTGCAGATTGACCAGGACCGTATCAACAAGTTCGCAGACGCTACACTCGACCCACAGTGGATCCACGTAGACGTAGAGCGCGCCAAGGTAGAGAGCCCTTACCACAGCACCATTGCTCACGGTTACCTCACCCTCTCAGTACTCCCATACCTCTGGCAGCAGATTATCGAGGTAAACAACCTCAAGATGCTCGTAAACTACGGCATGGACAAGATGAAGTTCGGTCAGCCAGTCATCACCGGTTCACGCGTGCGCCTGGTAGCCACTCTCCACGACATCCAGAACATCCGTGGCATCTGCAAGACCAGCATCAAGTTTGACATCGAAATAGAAGGTCAGCGCAAGCCAGCCCTCTCAGGCATCGCTTCTTTCCTCTACTATTTCAACAACTAAAAGATGGCAGCAGGTAAATGGATTGGTGGTGTGCTCGGTTTCATCACAGCCGGTCCGCTGGGAGCCCTGGCAGGCTATGCCCTCGGTTCCCTCTTTGAACACGGACTGGATGCGGTAAACCGCGACGGCGACCACCATTACAACAACGCCTACGATGCCTACAGCGGCCAGCAGCACAACGGCCGCCAGGGCTTCGGCAACCAGAGCTACAGCCGCCAGCAGAGCTATGAAGGAGAGCGAAACTCCTTCATGTTTTCGCTGCTGGTGCTCAGCTCCTACATCATCAATGCAGATGGCAAAATCATGCATTCCGAGATGGAGATGGTGCGCCGCTTCCTGCGTCAGAATTTCGGCGAGGCAGCCAAGCAGCAGGGTGAGGAAATCCTCCTCAAACTCTTCGAACAGCAGAAGCAGATGGGCATGCAGCAGTACCGTTCGGTGATACAGGACAGCTGTCATCAGATACGTGCCAACATGATGTATGAACAGCGCCTGCAGTTGCTCAATTTCCTCGTCATGATAGCCCAGGCTGATGGAGTTGTGAATTCTCAGGAGATTCAGGCACTCAAGGAGATGGCCATCCACATGGGTCTTTCTGCCGAGGATGTAGACCAGATGCTGAACCTGGAGAGCGGGGCTTCTTCAGCAGGCAGTCTGGATGATGCCTACCGTGTTCTGGGTATCAGTCCTGACGCCTCAAACGATGAGGTGAAGGCCGCATACCGCAAGATGGCGCTCAAGCATCACCCTGACAAGGTAGCAGCCCTAGGCGAAGATGTGCGCCGTGCAGCCGAGAAGAAATTCCAGGAAATCACCGACGCCAAAGACCGCATTTACAAGGCTAGAGGACTCTAGGTTCCAGATTAGGATTAAAGGAGTTAAGACAGATTGTCCTAGCTGCCTGAAAACGAAAAAAATAAAGGCTCGCCAAGCAATTTTGGCGAGCCTTCATTGTATCTTATCGTATCTTTATCAGAAGATTATCATCCGAAAAGAGCGGAGAGAGGAGGAAGATTAATCCTCACCCTCTGTCTTTCTTCTGCGGATAGCGCGCTTGCGCTTTGGCTTCTCCTCAGTCTTAGGAGACTCAATCTTAACACCAGCCAATTCTGGGTCGATGAGGATACGGCCGCAATACTCACAAGGGATAATCTTCTTGTGCATCTTGATATCGAGCTGGCGCTGAGGTGGAATCTTGTTGAAGCAACCGCCACATGCATCACGCTGCACGTAAACGATACCCAAACCGTTGCGGGCACCATTACGGATGCGCTTGAAACTCTGGAGCAAACGTGGCTCAATCTTCTTCTCGAGCTCGAATGCCTTCTCCTTCAAATTCTCCTCTTCCTCACGGGTTTCAGCCATGATTGACTCAAGCTCAGAACGCTTCATTACCAAGCCCTTCTCGCGGTCAGCCTTCTGGTCCTCAGCCTTGTGAAGGTCGTACAGGCGCTCGTTGATTGTCTGCTGCGCCTCGCGGATCTTCTTGCTGCAAAGTTCGATTTCCAGCTCCTGGAACTCGATTTCCTTGCTCAAAGTATCATACTCGCGGTTGTTGCTAACCATTTCGAGCTGCTTCTTATAACGCTCCACACTAGCCTGAGCCTCCTCAATCTCGTGCTGCTTCTGATCGATGGCGCGGTCAAACTGCTCAATATCGGTCTGGATTTTCTCGATACGGGTGGTAAGACCAGCAATATCGTCTTCCAAATCCTGAACTTCGAGAGGCAACTCACCTCTCAACGCACGCTTTTCATCAATTGCAGACAAGGTGGTCTGAAGCTGATAGAGAGCCTTCAACTTCTCTTCCACTGTCAAATCTGTAGGATCTTTCTTTGCCATAACTTTATTTTTTTTAATGTTGAATGTTAAATGTTGAATGTTGAATGAGGCTTGCGCCCTTCCAACCTATAAATACAATATCGGATTCGTATTTATCTCCGAGATGCAGCATTTGGCATCAGGGAAATTCTCCTGGATGATGCTGCGGAAGATTTCGCCCGTAAACTGCTCACTCTGATAGTGGCCGATGACGCAGATCTGAATCTCCTGTTCGTGGCCGAAATACTCGTGATAGCTCATCTCGCCCGTGATGAAGGCATCGGCACCTGCCTTGATGGCTGCGTCGAGCAAGAAAGCACCTGCTCCACCGCAGAGTGCCACCTTCCTGATAGGACGTCGAAGCAACTGGTTGCACTGCACGCACTCTACGCCAAACCGCTCCTTGAGCATCAGCACCAAGTCGTCGGCTGCCAGGTCTTCAGCCACCTCTCCGATGACGCCCTCGCCGCCCTTCACGCCGTCCACTTCCTTCTCGCCAGCAAAGAACTGCACGTTCCGCAGTCCCAGTTTCTCGGCAATCTTGAAGTTCACGCCGCCCGCAGCCGCATCCATGTTGGTATGCATCGCCACGATGGTAATATCATTCTTAATCGCCTTGCGCACGGTACGCTGCACGTAGTTCTCGTCCGAGATTCTCGCCAGTTTGCGGAATATCAGCGGATGATGGCTCACGATGAGGTTACATCCCTTCCGGATGGCCTCGTCTACCACAGCTTCAGTAACGTCAAGACACAACAATGCCCCTGACATTTCTACCGCCTCTGTCAATCCAACTTGCAGGCCGGCATTATCATATCCTTCCTGCAAGGGCAGAGGCGCGTAATGTTCAAGGGCATCAACTACCTGTTTTATTTTCACGCTCCTATTCAATATTTTATTTTTAGACTGCAAAGTTACTCATTTTTCCCCGATTTTATCTCCATACAGCCCTCCGTTTAAACTTTTTTAATACAAAGTTTCGCTTTTGCGCAAAATATTTCACAAAAACAGCCGATAGTTGTAGATTTTTTATTAATTTTGCAAGCATACTTCATAAAAGCAGAACGGAGCCCGTCCCCCAAGGAAAGGTTCCCGATGAAGAACAGAGTATAATAAATTGGTTTAGAACATCGTATCATAAAAATAGTATAGCTTATGCATCAATCTACATTACCCTGCGATTTCGCACTCCCTGCCGAATGGGAGCCACAGAGCGCCATCATGCTCACCTGGCCACATGCCGGCACCGACTGGAAGCCGTATCTGCCTGAAATTACAGATACTTATCTCGAACTGGCAGATATCATCACGCGCTACGAGCAGCTGCTTGTGGCTACACCCGATGTGCCTGCCACCCGATACCAGCTCGAGAAAAAGCTCTCTGCCGAACAGATGAGCCGCGTGCTGCTCTACGAGGTAGAAAGCAATGATACCTGGGTGCGCGACCACGGACCCCTCACCATGGTGCTGCGCAAAAAGCAGAACACCTGGATGGTGCCTTACCGCATACTCGACTTCAAGTTCAACGGCTGGGGCGAAAAGTTCAGATGGGAGAAGGATAATGCCATCACCCTGCAACTATACTATCAGGCAGCCTTCAATGCCGATATAGAGAACCACCAGGGCTTCGTGCTCGAAGGAGGCAGCATCGAGAGTGACGGAAAGGGTACACTCTTCACCACCTCACAGTGCCTGCTGGCGCCTCACCGCAACCAGCCGCTCGACCACGACAGCATCGACCATCTGCTGCAGACTTTCTTCCAGCTCAAGAGAGTCGTCTGGCTGGATCACGGCAATCTGATAGGCGATGATACCGACGGCCACATCGACACCATCGTGAGAGTGGCTCCACACGACACCTTATTATATGTAGGCTGCGATAATCCGGAAGATGAGCAGTATGAAGACTTCCAGGCGTTGGAAAAGCAGCTCAAGGGCCTCTTCACCTGGGAGGGATACCCTTACCGCTTGCTCAAACTGCCGATGCCCGACCCTATCTATGATGAGGGCGACTGCCTCACCACCAACCCTGAGAGCGAGGGCGACCGCCTGCCTGCCACCTATGCCAACTTCCTGATACTGAACAAGGCGGTGATTTTTCCCACCTACAATCAGCCGGAAAAGGACGAGGAGGCACGCAAGCAGATTCAGCTCGCCTTCCCCGACCGCGAAATCATCGGCGTAGATTCGCAGACCATCATCCGCCAGCATGGCAGCATCCACTGCATCACCATGCAGTTGCCCGAGGGAGCCCTCAGAGACTCAACATTTCACATTTAACATTCAACACTCAACATTCAACACTCAACATTAAACTATGAAAGTCGGTTTATTACAACTTCATAATACGGCAGATATCGCCAACAACAAGCAGCGCCTGGCAGAAGGCATCATCGACCTCGCCCATCGCGGCGCAGAGCTCATCGTGCTTCAGGAACTTCATAACTCCCTCTATTTCTGTCAGGTAGAGGATGTTGACCTCTTCGACCTGGCAGAACCTATTCCGGGCCCTTCGACCGATTTCTACGGCAAGCTTGCCAAGGATCTCGGCGTTGTCATCGTCACCTCCCTCTTTGAGCGCCGCGCTCCGGGCCTCTACCATAATACGGCGGTAGTGATGGAGAAGGATGGAAGCATTGCCGGAAAATACCGCAAAATGCACATCCCCGACGATCCTGCCTACTACGAGAAGTTCTATTTCACACCGGGCGACCTCGGTTTTCACCCTATCCAGACCTCTGTAGGCAAGCTCGGCGTGCTGGTTTGCTGGGACCAGTGGTATCCCGAAGCAGCCCGTCTGATGGCGCTGCAGGGAGCCGAAATGCTCATCTATCCTACCGCCATCGGCTACGCTACCTATGATACCGAGGAGGAGCAGCAGCGCCAGCGCGAGGCGTGGACTACCGTGATGCGGGGCCATGCCGTAGCCAACGGATTGCCAGTCATCGCCGTAAACCGCGTAGGTTTCGAGCCCGATCCAAGCGGTCAGACCGAGGGCATCCAGTTCTGGGGCAGCAGTTTCGTAGCCGGTCCTCAGGGCGAGCTCTACTACCGTGCCAGCGATCAGGAAGAAGAGAGCCTGGTGGTAGATATCGACCTGAAGCACAGCGAGAATGTGCGCCGCTGGTGGCCATTCCTCCGCGACCGCCGCATCGAGAACTACGGAGATATTACCAAGCGATTTATCGATTAACCCATTTTTGCCGGAAATTCCGAGAGAATATCGGGATTCCGGCATACATATATATATAAGGTATAGTTTTTCAGGATAAATGGAGAATTTGGAAGTGATGGTGATACTTTTCATCATCGTGATTTTAGGTTACGTCGCCTGCAAGTTGGGATATATGGGCGACAAGTTTGACAAGAAGTTATCCAGCATGGTGGTAGATATCACCTGTCCTCTGCTGGTGCTCTCGTCAGTAATGGGCGATGAGCTGCCCGACCGCACGCTCATCCTCCCCCTTCTGGGCGTAGGTTTCCTTACCTACATTCTTTTGCTGGTATTCGGTTTCTGGGTGCCGCGTCTCATCACGCGCAATCATGATGACCAGGGCATGATAGGTTTTGCGCTGATGTTTGCCAACGTAGGTTTCATCGGCTACCCTATCGTTTCGAGCATATTCGGTCCGAAGGCCATTTTTTATGCCGCGCTGCTCAACATGCCGAACACCTTTTTTATTTTTACGGCAGGTGTCATGCTCATCAAGGGCGAGTACAGCATCAAGCAGTTCAATCCTAAGGTGCTGTTTTCACCGGCTCTTCTGGGTGCCTTTGTTGCCGCCCTCCTGGTAGCTTTCGGGGTTCATACGCCTGATATCATTGCGCGTCCGGTAACGATGGTGGGCAACATAACGGTTCCGGCCGCCCTGATGATTATCGGTTCCTCGATGGCTAAGTTGCCGGTGAAGGAGATTATCGGCAGTCCTAAGGTATACCTCTCCTCGTTCTTGCGTCTTGTGGTAGTACCTCTGAGCATTTATTTCCTGTTCAAGGTATGTGGTGTAAGCGATCAGGTCAACGACATCAATACGGTTGTCATTGCGATGCCCGTAGCGAGTTTCGGCACGATGTTCTGTCTGAAATATGGCCGCAATCCTTCGCTCATCACCGAGATGACATTCATCACCACGGTTGGCAGCATCATCACCATCCCGCTGATCACCCTCCTCTTTTCGTAACGAGAAAAAAATCCCCTGATGCCACAAAGTCACCAGGGGATTTTTATATTATCAGTAATCGTAATAATCACTAATCATTAATCACTAATCACTAATCATTAATCACTAATCACTAATCACTAATCACTATCTCACGCAGAATTTCTTGCCATTCTTGATGTATATACCCTTCTTCATAGCCCCCGTAATGCGGCGGCCGCTCAGGTCATAAATGGCAGCATTGTCTGGCTCCTGATCCGATGTTACAGAATGGATGCCGGTAGACTCCAGGTTGCGGTAAGTCCTTACCTCGAGTTCATAAACCGGTTCAAGACCTCTTACGCTGTTCACGCTTCCAGCACCAAACACGATGTTTTCAGCCAATTTACCATCCACCAGTGCATAATACTTTGATACGCCTTCATCCACCGTCAGATAATAGTAATAAGTGGAGCCGATGACAGGTTTGCCATTATAGAAATTGCGGGAAGGATTATACTGGCTTCCTGCTTCCTCGAATGTTACACCTTCTCCTATTTTGGTTCTCACCTCAAATGTGCGAGGTTCGTATCCGGTTGCCGGCAGACGCAGTCTCTCAAAGTCCTGACCATACAGTTCCATATACTCCTCCGAGCCATTTCTCTTAGCCACAACAGCCAGATAATCACCCGGTTCTGCATCTACAGTACTCAGAACCGTAAAGACCAATTTAGGATAGATGTAGCCCCGTCCAAAATCTTTAACCGTCTTGGTGCTGGATGATATAATCTCCCGAATCTCGCCCTTAGCATTCATCAGAGCCATGGCAAGTACTCCGTCAAAGTTCTGTTTTCCTTCATTTTTGATTGGTACTGAAAAGACGATACATTTCTGTCCCTTCTTCACATCAGTAACATTCATATTCATTTCCTGAAGATAGTCAGTCATCTTCGTGAATCTCATATCAGAGATTTTTTCCTTTCCGTCAGATGGCTCCATGCCGAATACTGCCATCTGGCCAACGTTATACCGACTGGCAACTGGCTTTCCTTCTTCGTTTTGCGGATTGAGGGCTCCTATATGGTAGAACCCGTTGCAAAGACCGCCCCAGCCCCAGTTTACGCTGAAGCTATCGTCCTTATAACCATCTATCACGAAGGCATGACCGCCGCCAATAGAGTCGAATGCAGCATAGAGCACAGGACGGTTGGCATCAATCTCTCCGCGCAACTTTTCGTTCCATTCCTCTGCGCTCCCAGCTTCTATTGACATCTGATGCGAAATCTTGCTGTAGCCGAAATACTTCTGCATGGCGGCCACCAGATCGCTTATATACGAACCGCTACCGTCTTCAGTATACTGCATATCTACAGCCACACCGAGGTCTGACATGAGCCTTGCCACGCCGTCGAAGTCAGCAGCGTTGGTTCCGTCATATCGCACAGGCATATTTGCCCAATCATATTCGTGCTCGAATTGGGCAGTCAGGGTCTTGCCGTCCCATTTATAGGAATGGCTTCCAGTACCCTTGGCAGGATAACCGTGATACTGCATCACGATGGCACCAGCCGTAGCCGCACAGCCAACCGGATATTTGTTTGGCGTGTACTTGTTGAATGGAGCCATCTGGTTCCATTTCGCGGTATTGAGCAGCTTTTCGCCGCAGAAACCGGTTCTTGTGGCAGTCTGGTTCGCCTGATTACTGTTAGCCAGCGCTGCTATCTGCCGTTCATAACTCTTGAGCAGGTCCTTCAATCCGTCGGGCAGATTTCCTGCATCAAATGTTCCTGTTGAGGTATACCCCAAAACTGGCGCTACTGCGTCGTCACCTGCTATAATGACGAATCCGCCTGCGTCATTGTTGAAAACATAATAAGCATCAGAGCGCGATGCGGTATTAGCCGTCCGGCTCTTGGCTCTAGCTTTCTGCGGCATCTGTTTTCCCCAGAAGCTGTAAGCCTGCTGCTGTGCCTGCCATTGAGTTATCCGTTTAGCCTCCGAAGGAGAATATGCCAGCAGCAGCAACAATGCCAATATGTTTTTAAAGTGTAATTTTCGTTTCATTAGTTCTTGTTGTTTAATAATCTACAATATATCCTTTTATAAGTTCACTTGAATAAGCCCACCCTGAATTGTGGGTTCTATAGTTTTTTTAAATACTTTGTTCTGCTGCAAAGATAGGAAAAATATGAATACCAAACAAGTTATTTTGCCTTTTTTTTGGACCCTGCCCCCATTTTTTTATGTATTGCCCTTTTTTTTACGTATTGAACGAAAAAAATCCCCCGGTGCCACAGAAAGCACCAGGGGATTCTTATCTTTTAATTGTAATAATTCAACATTCAACACTCAACATTCAACACTGAACACTTAACACTCAACATTCAACACTCAACATTCAACACTAATCACTTAACATTCAACATTCAACATTACCCATTACTTCGCGCTGATTTTCTTGCCATTCTTGATGTATACGCCCTTCTTCATAGCCTCAGTAATGCGGCGGCCGTTCAGGTCGTAAATGGCAGCATTGCCTGGCTTCTTATCCAATGTTACAGAATGGATGCCGGTAGGCTCCAGATCCTCTACCACATTATCGAAGTACTTAATCCAGTTCTTGGTGTATGGATAAGCATTATACACCGCCTTACAGCCCTCGTAGAGATGCAGCGTGCGGTACAAATCACTGCTCTTGCTAGCAAATACACACCAGGTAATCCAAGATGGAGCCTCCTTATGACGCATATATACATCCGCCAGTTTGAAGCAGGCATTGAATGTATTGCGGCCGAATTCCTTTATCGTCTCTGGCAAATCAATCTCCTTCAGATTGGTAGACCTAAAGGCGCTGGAGCCCAACTCCTTGACACCAGCAGGCATCTTGAAATGCTCCAAAAATTCATTGCCTTCAAATGCATACTTAGGAACCATATCAGCCTTGTAGCCGTCATAAGCCACCACCTTGGCACCGCTCAGGTCGATGCTCTTGAAATAATGGCTTGCCAGCTCATCAAAGTCGCGCTTGTCAATCTCGCCGTTCACCTTGATATTTCGGTATACAAAATAGTCAGGATTTTCTTTGGCAAGTGCTTGCTTCAGCGTTCCAGCCCCCGTCAGGTTGATCGTGATATCCTTTTCCTGATAATCACGATAAGCTCTTACCTCGAGTTTGTAAACAGGCTTCACGCCTCTGATACTATTCTTATTTTCTGTACCCAATTTGATATCATTAACAAGCTTACCATCCAGTTCAACAAAATACTTTGTTATATCCTCATCTATCGTCAGGTAATAATTATAAGAGGTACCCATGATAGGTTTACCATTATAGAAATTGCTGGAAGGATTATATCTGGAAGCAGGCTCAAAAGTAGCACCCTTACCAATTTTTCTCTTTATCTCAAACGTGAGAGGCTCATATCCTGTTGCAGGCAGACGCATTCTCTCATAGTTTGGATCATACAGTTCTATATACTCCTCCGAGCCATTTTCCTTTGCCATAACAGCCAGATAATCACCCGGTTCAGCATCAATTTTGCTTGTAGTATAGAAAGTAAAAACAGGATAATAATGTCCTATTTCAAAATTTTCAATCGACACAGAAGAAAGAATCTCCCGAAGTTCTCCCTTAGCGTTCATCAAAGCCAACGCACACTCACCGGTATACGCATGATCTCCATTATTTGCGATAGGCAAAGAATAGACATTAAACTTTTGTCCCTTCTTCACATCGGTAACATTCATATTCAGTACCTGCATCAGACCATCGTACTTCACAAATCCCAAACCTGAGATTTTCTCCGTTCCGCCAGATGGTTCCATGCCGAATACTGCCGATTGTTCTGCATTATACTTACTATTATTTATCTGTCCTGGGCTTTGCGGATTCAGGGCTCCAATCTTGTAGAAACCGTCACAATAGCCGCCCCAGCCCCAGTTTACGCTGAAGCTTTCGTCCTTGTATCCATCAATTACGAAGGCATGACCGCCACCAGTATTAGGGTCAGAAGCAGCATAGAGCACAGGGCGGTTGGCATCAATCTCGGCACGCAGTTTTACGTTCCAAGCCTCTGCACCCACATCTTCTATTGCCATCAGATGCGAAAGTTTGCTGTAGCCGTAGTACTTCTGCAGGGCGGTTACCAGGTTGCCGATATACGCACCGCTTCCGTCCTTATTATACTGCATCTCCACTGCCACACCGAGGTCTGACATCAGTCTTGCCACGCCGTCGAAAGCGGCATCGTTGGTGCCGTCATATTTGACAGGCATGCTTGCCCAATCATAATCGTGCCCGAAATTGGCTGTCAGAGTCTGTCCGTTCCAGGTATAGGAATGGCTTCCGGTACCCTTGGCAGGATAGCCGTGGTGCTTCATTACGATGGCTCCAGCCGTTGCTACACAGCCTGTTACATAGTTGTTTGGCGTATACTTGTTGAATGGAGCCATCTGGTTCCATTTTGCGGTATTGAGCAGTTTTTCGCCTGTAAAAGCGGTTCTCGTGGCAGTCTGGTTCGCTACATAGTTGTCGCCCAGCGCCGCAATCTGCCGTTCATAGCTCTTCAGCAAATCCTTCAGTCCGTCAGGCAGATTCTCGGCATCAAATGATCCCGTTGAGGTATAGCCCAATACTGGCGTTACGGCATCATCACCAGCGATAATGACGAATCCGCCGGCATCGTTGTTAAATACATAGTAAGCATCCGATGGCGATGCAGTAGTAGCCGTGCGGCTCTTCGCCTTCGCCTTCTGCGGCATCTGCTTTCCCCAGAAGCTGTAAGCCTGTTGCTGAGCCTGCCACTGTGTGATTCGCTTGGCTTGCAGAGGAGAGTATCCCAGCGCCAGCAACAATACCAATAGAAATTGAATGTGTAATAGTCGCTTCATAAGTTCTTACTCTTTTAAGGGTTATTATATAATATGTATAGTTCTTAGAAATTTCTTCTTTTGCAAAGATAATGTTTTTTTAAATGCCACGCAAGTTTTATGCCCTCTTTTTTTTGCCCCGTTCCCCACTTTTTTACGCAATGACACCTTTTTTACCCATTGAACGATAAAAAAATCTCCATTTTTTCGTTATTCCCCGATTTTTGCCTTATCTTTGCAAATAGATTTGGCACGAAGAAATCCTTTTTACCAATAAAATAAATTAGAAAAAAATGAAGATAAACAACAGTACGAAGAAAAGCCTGCTCATCATCGCACTCGCGATGGCCAGCACTACTTACCAGACACAGGCCGCCCCGATAGAACATATCGGCGACAGATACATCATGCATATTCCAGAAATGGAACTCACAGGCGAAGAATCACTCCTCGATGTGCTCATGATGTGCCCGGAAGTCATCTCGCTCGACGGCAACAACATCATCGGCGGAGATCCATTCGCCAACCTCTACGGCAAGTTCGTCATCCGTATCGACAACCAGGAATACGGACTCGATTACGCCACCTTCCTCCACCATTTCAAGGCTCGGGAGATTGAAACTATCAAGGTGTGCCAGAACGCCGAAGTGATGAAGGGATGCAGCAGTCTGAAGAAAGTCATCGACATCACACTGCGCAAGAAGAAGGAGAACGGAACCACCGGCAGATGGGGACTCTTCGGTGATACCTACGGCGGCGCAAAAGGCATCGTCAGCGTCATCAGCCAGCAGGATAAACTCCGCGTGCTCAGTCATGTAGAAGGCAACTTCCAGCGCACCTCCAGCAGCGATAAGGACGCCTACCAGGGCATTTCAGGAACCACCGTGAACCACTACTCCCACGAGGGCGCCAAGCTCAATCTGCTCTGGACACCTACCGCGAAGGATGTGCTCGAAATAGATGCGATGCAGACCTATACCCGCAACCATTTCACCCACACCCCGGCCGATTACGTGCGCGCCTATCATCTGCAGGCCGACTATACCCGCACGCTCGCCGACAACGGCTCCAGCATCCTCTTTACCCTCGGTGCCGAGCATATCAGCGACAACGGCCGCACGCAGGAAGAAACCCAGACTGCGCCCTACCAGAACCACTCTACCTACCCCTTCATGGTGGTAGAATACGCCACTCCGGTCATCACCTCCAATCTCTGGATTACGGCAGGTTTCGAGGGCGGTCTCTCCATCGAGAAGAACTGCATCGCCGGTTACACCAACCATTCCAACTATCAGGATTTCTACGCCCAGCTGGATTACAACATCGGCAAGTGGGGATTCATGGCAGGCGACCGCTTCCGCATCATCAACTTCCGTCCTAAGCAGATTGCGCCGGAAGAGCACTGGAAGCATACCACGCGCAACCATATCTACTCGGCGAGCGCCTATTACAGCTTCACGCCGGGTCATACCCTGCAGGCCACCTACTGCCGCCGCATCTTCAATCCCGAGTTTGGCGATTTCGTTACCGCGGGCGATATGGAGGGCGCCTGGCAGCCGGTTTATACCGCCGATATCGTCAACAGCATGGCGAATGTGGTAGAGCTCAAGCATACCTACAGCCGCCCTGCCTTCGTGCTCAGCACCTCGGTAAAGAACATCCACCAGCACCTGTTCAGTGCCACTCACGACAATACGCTCGGCATCGGCTCCACCGCCTTCTGGCACAAGGGCATCCTTCGCCTCACAGCCGGAGTCAACTACTTCTGGCAGCGCAGCGAAACCCCTTCAGAGGAGGCTCAGCAGCGCAATGCGGAGTATAATCATTTTGCCGTGTTCAAGTTGGCACCGCAGCTCACAATGGCCGATGGCTGGCGCTTTACGGGCAATCTCATCTGGTGCACCCGTCGCCGTAGCGATGCCTACACCCCGGCTAATCTCTATGCCGAGGTAGGGGTATACAAGAATCTGGGCAAGCACTGGACGCTCGAAGGCCGTTTCCACGATATGGCGAGCCAGCACTTCGGCAACCGCGCTGCCACCATCGGCTGCACGTATTATTTTTAATTGAGCTTTTAACAATCTTTTTCTAAATCAGAAGCAAGATTTCTGTTCCTTTCTTATTTTATTATCAGAAAGTGAAACAATAAAAAGAAAGGAACATTATATATGAGAAAAATTGATTTCAAGAAGATCGGGCTGGCTGCGATGATGCTCCTGTCGGCCCTCACATTCCAGTCATGCGATAACGATAACGATACCGACTGGGACCGCGTTTTTCCTAACGCACTGGTAACCGTGAAGAAGAGTGGCGATGCCTGCTATCTGCAGCTCGACGACAACACCACGCTGCTCGCCAAGAACCTGAAACCTACCATCTTTGACGGTAAGGAGGTTCGCGCCCTGGTCAACTACACGCAGACCTCGGAGAAGAGCGAGAAGTATAACCAGGTGATTCACGTCAACTGGATAGACAGCATCCTGACCAAGAAGCCAGTTCCATCGCTCGGTTCAGATACCGAGAACAGCAAGAAGTATGGCAACGACATGGTCGACATCGTTCGCGACTGGGTAACGGTGGCAGAAGATGGCTATCTCACCCTCCGTTTCCGTGCTCTCTGGGGCGGTCAGAAGGTGCATTACATCAACCTCGTTACGGGTGTGAATCCAGATAATCCTTACGAGGTAGAGCTGCGCCACAATGTTAATGGCGACCCTCAGAACTACTGGCGCGATGCCCTCGTAGCGTTCAATCTGAACGGAGTCGTGCCTGATACCGAAGGCAAGACGGTGAAGCTCACCATCCGCTGGCGTTCCAGCCAGGGCTACAAGAAGGTAAAATTCGACTACTGTTCGCGCAAGCCTATCAGCAGCCCGAAGATGCTCGAAGGATACAGCCAGGCAGGAAGAGATATCCGATAAACGAAGAAAAAGCAGATAAAGCAAAAGCCCCGATGCATGATGCATCGGGGCTTTTTTTACCTTTTTACTTTTTTACCTTTTTACTTTTTAAATTCCGCTGCAGCTTGTTACACCGAGGGTGGTAGCGATGGCTGTAAGGAAGGAGATTGCAATCTGCAAAATTGTTTTCCAGGTACTTGCTTTCATAATGTTTAATTTTTAATGTTGAATGTTGAGTGTTGAATGTTGACTTGGTTGGCCTCAGGCGAGGGCTTTATTCAAGCCCGTCGCCGCCTTCCTGAGAGCCGCCGCCTGGCTGCGTACCGCCGCCGGTAGTTCCGGAGCCGCCCTGGCTGGTGTCGCCGCCTTGTTCAGTGCCGCCCGAGGTACCACCAGAGGTGCCACCCTCGTCGGTGCCGGTATAGCCGCCGTACTCCTGAATCTTGCACTTCTTGCGCAGTTCCGAGTTGCTCCAGCTTTTTGTGTTTCTCACAATCAGGTGTACACCCTCTACGCTGGCAGCCGTTACCTTCTCCTTGGTATCCTCCGCCTTCGAAGTCATACCGATGGAGAACAGACCGAGATCAGAGAGACGCACACTCTTACCGTCGAGAATCAACTCCTGCAGATGGTCGAGAGCATCCATCAGCACACCGTGGATAGTACCTCGGGAGTAAGGCGAACCGTGGTCAGAGATGTGGGATACGAATCCCTCGAAATCCACCTCGCGGTCGGTTACCGCTGTGGCATACCACTTTTTCTTACCAGCGTTCTCGCCGCTCTGTGGTGTACGCTGCAACTTACGATACTTCAATGTTCCTTTCTGTTCCATGATCTTAAATTATTAAAGGGTTAATATAAATGTTGAATGTTGAGTGCTTCTTTTTAATGTTGAATGTTGAATGTTGACTTGGTGGGGTGCGCAAGTTTTTGCCCACACGCCCTGAAAGGGCAGAAGCTCCTAGCCCAGGGCATCGCCCTGGGTAATTACGGACGCCCCCTGTCGCCCTGTAAGGGCAAAAGCTTTAAAACTTGTGATTGCCTTTCTTCGAACGACGTTGCAAAGGTACGGCAATTTTCTGATACTACCAAATTTCACCCTACAGAGTTATGTTAAACGGATTTAACACTTCGGGCTTATCCGGTTAATCTTGCCAACTCATAATTTATCGTGCGAGAAAACTATGTGATGTAAAAAGTTTCTCTATGCTTTCTCATCCCGAAAACAACAGGAAGCAAGAAATCCATCATCAACCACCGAACCCATTTTCACCACCAAAGTGTGACAGTTGTGACAGTTGTGACAGTTTTCAGCGCCTACCCCCACCTCCCTCTCTTTAGAGGTAACTTATAATATATATAAATATATATATATATAATAAGTTAAATATAATAATAACAATTTGAAAGCAGCCCGAGTTCATATACCCCTCCCCTGAAAACTGTCACAACTGTCACAACTGTCACAACTGTAACGCTCCCTCAATCCTTCTCCTCTCCTTCTCCCTCCATCCTGTTTTGTAAAGAAAAAAGGAATCACCCTACCCCCCTGGAGGTTATTAGGGAGATACGCTCATGCCCATAGGGGGTGCTACTGAGTAGTTACTTCATTTTTCATCCTTTAAAATCAGTAAAAAAAATGGGTACTCCCCATAAAATGTGCAAAAACATGATAGGATTCCCTCATAAAATGTGTATATTTGCAGCGTTATTCCCTCATAAAATGTGGGGTAATAGATGATTATTCCCTCATAAAATGTGATTTTAAGCTACGGATTATGGAAAGATTAGCTATCAATGAACTTCTGAAATGGAAGAATAAATTGGGTTACAAACGTACCGCTCTATGCGGTAAATGGTCTCGAATTTTATTCGAGACAAAATTAATCTTTCTCACGAAAACACAAAAGAAATCCCCCAAAAACTTGCAGAAAAGAGAAATATTTCTTATTTTTGCAGCAGATAAAAAGAAAGAACGATGGCAAAGGAAAATATAAGCTGGGACGAGACATTGAAGCTAAGCAATACACCAACAATTATGGTTCTGGCTTTTACAAGAATCTCAGTCAAGATTTGAAGAATGAAATGCCGGGGGTGAAGGGATTCTCGCCAACCAACTTGAAGTACATGAGCTATTTTTATAAGCTCTATGCTCCATTGGCTGCAAATCGTCAGCAAGCTGCTGACGATTTTGAAGAGGACTTGTATAAAACAGATATTCAGCGAGTTGGAGATAAAAAGCAAAATCGTCAACAGCCTGTTGACGATTTCAAATTATTGGTTCCTAACTCTAGTTCCGCATGTGGTTCAGGTACGGGCTGAAGGGGCAGAAGCACCTAGCCCAGGGTAATACCCTGGGTATAAGCGCAATCCGCCTTGCGCCCTGTAAGGGCAAAAGCCTTAAAAAATCCGTGAAATCCCTGCCTATTCCTCTCGTCTTTCCGCCTCCGGCTCCGCCACCATTTCCGGCATTTCTTCCGGCAATTCATATCTTCTGATATGATGATCTTCCAGATAGATATGGTTCAGCGTAAAGGCGAGCGACTCCAGCGTCTTTTCCCTTACCGCCGGCTTCAGTTCACATTCCCATATCACGATGGTATGCCATCCCATTTCAGCCAGCCGGTGCAGCACCTCATGGTCCCTCTCCCGGTTCCTCCTGATCTTCTCCATCCAGAACCCGGTGTTCGATTTCGGCACCACATAATATTTGCACCCCTCATGTCCGTGCCAGAAGCACCCGTTCACCAGAATACAGGTACGATATTTCCTCAGCACAATGTCCGGCTTGCCCGGCAACCGCGGATGATTGAGCCGATACCTGAATCCCCTACTCCACAGAAATTTCCTGACAAGAATCTCCGGTTTGGTATCCCTGCCCCTTATTGCCGCCATGTTGTTATGGCGCTGTTCTATGGTTAAACGATCCGACATACTCTTTATTTACAAAGACTTCTTTTAACGTAACTTAGAAACAAAAACGAGGTCACTCTTACCAATAACCTCGTTCAAATATTAGTTGAGTTTTAAAATATCCTCCTTGGCAAGCCCTGTATATCTTGCGATTTTATCAATAGGCTCGTTTTCCATCAGCATATTCTTAGCTACTTCAATTTTAGCCTCTATGATAGCTCCTTTATAAGCTGCAATATGGTCACGCATCACCTTGATTGCATCATCATATTTCTCTTGATCTTCCTTGCAGAGTGCAGTAATGTCCTCTATCGCAGCAAGTTTCTGGAAGAGTTCATTTTCTGCCAAAGAAGGTATTTTGTCCAATATACTCATATTATTTAATTCTATTAAAAGAAACAATTCTTATATCAATTAACACCATTCATTGGCAAAATTAATCTTTTCTCATGAAAACACAAAAGAAAAAGCCCAAAAACTTGCAGAAAAGAGAAATATTGCTTATTTTTGCAGCAAATAAAAAGAAAGAACGATGGCAAAGGAAAATATAAGCTTAAATGTTCCGCAAGCTGCGGACGATTTCAAGATGCTTTTTCCCATTCCTTGGGATCATCATCGCCGTATCATCGATAAATGTAAGGGCGATATGGACAAAGCCCTGTTCTTCGTAAGAAAGACTTGGGAGAACAATTGGGGACGTGACGCTCTTCTCAACTGGTTGATACCGACCTTTATGAGCGTGACGGCAAAGCCATCACAAACTTCCAATCCACGCTCCCTGCTGTGCAGAGTGACTTAGCGCAACAGATAACAAAAGACCCTTATCAGATCATACAAGGAACCGATGGGAATATCAGAATATCAACTATCCAAACTCTTTCCGAAAGACTTTAAGTCTTCTATGCCGACTAAAAGGTTCGACCACTTTAAAGCGGATTTGCAATCCGCAGCCGTAGGCTTTTCATATTGATATCTTACGTATCAATCCTTAGTCTCCTTTATATCAGAAAGCGTTGCTTCAATATCTTCGATTGTAGGCAACTGGCTTTGTATGTTTTCAGGCATGAGCTTAGACAACTGATATTCGGAGATGCCTATTGTTACATTTTGGGTAAGTCCTTGCTCCAATTCTCGCTCCCGATACTCACCGTCAAGTGTGAGGAAATCGAAATTATAAGGGTCTTTCAATGTTTGTGCTGCTAATTCGCTTTGAGAATCCGCCAGCAGCTTGTTAAAGTTATTCACAGCCTTTCCCTGTCGCTCATACAGATTAGTGTCAAGGAAATTAAGCAGAACAGCACGACTCCAACCATTTTCTACGGTCTTATTCAGATAGAACACAGCACGGTTAACATCCTTACATTGCGATATGATATACAGATGATGCCCCCAAGGAACGGAGAAGAATACGTCCTCGTTTATTTGGGCAACAGGTTGTTGCCCATGTCCTTTTTGTAATTGTGCAACAACTTGTTGCACAATTATATTTCCTTGATTATAAAGAGATACCATTGCCTAATGTATTGTAGATTCCTGTATGAAAGCCCTTTCATATCTGGAAACTCCGCCATAAGTTCACGGCTCAATTCTTTGAGCCAGCCATCGCCCCAAGATGCAGATTTCTGCTTTTCACAGATGTCTGCACCCATACGCCAATAAAGGCGGAGCAATTCTGTGTTAACCTTGATTGCCGCCTTAACCTGTGCATGGCGTATATCTTTCTTCAACTGCGAAACAAAAGAGAAATATTGCTTATTTTGTAGAAAAAAAGATGGCAAAGGAAATATAAGCTTATCAGTAATTTCTCATAAATCGTGTAATAATTCATAAAAAAGAAGGTTTTTACTTGGTAGTTTCAGGTTTTTATTTTATCTTTGCAATATGAAGAAGGAACAAGAACTTACATTGACAGCCATCCGTGAATGCCTGGCTAAGAATATGCCACCATACGGGAAAGCGATACTTTTTGGCTCGCAAGCTAGAGGTACCGCAAGGGATGATAGCGACTGGGACATTCTTGTTATCTTAGACAAGGAACAGCTTCTTCCTTCTGATTATGACAAAGTTACCTATCCTCTTACCGAACTAGGTTGGGATTTAGGAAAAGAAATAAATCCTGTAATGTATTCCGCTAAGGAGTGGCAGAAATATAAGATTACACCATTTTATAAAAATGTAGAAAAGGAAGGAGTAAGTTTATGGGGCTAACAAACGATGAAAGAAGTTCTTTAGTAGAACTTCGTCTGGAAAAAGCAAAAAGATTTATAGCAGAAGCAGAGCAAATGCTTTCTATGGGATTATGGGATTTGGCAGCTAATAGGTTTTACTATTCTTGTTTCCATGCTGCTCAGGCACTATTAATACATTATGGGCTTTCGGCACATACTCATGCTGGTACTTTAGGCGTATTTGGTATGAATTTCGTTAAGACAGGTAAAATTGACAAAGAACTTGGTGCATTTTTCTCCAGGATGGAACAATTAAGAATGAAAGCTGATTATAACTGCGAATATGATGTTAGTAATTCTGACGTAGAAAATATGCTACAACCCGCTCATGACTTTTTAAATAGCATCATTAAACTTATCAAGGAAAAACAATAGAAGTCAAAACAACATGGAAGATTACGATAAACTTATGGTTGGCGACCAATCAACAGACGGGCGCATTATAATTGCTGATAAAGACAGACTTTGCTATCTGGTAAAATCAGGGAGCAAAGGCAGTTTTAGTATTCGTACCATATCCAAGCAATTGCTGGGAGAATTTATAGACTACTATAGAAAAAACCCCGACAAAAAGGCTGAGGATGCCAGAGTAGAACTCAAAGAACTGTCTGACATTGATAAATATGAATATGGCTACAACGCTACGTTAACAGCGATGGCTAAGATGGTTCTTGACCCAAAGAACGAACTCGTCAGAAAAGGGAATCCAGCAGAATCTTCTCGTGCAGAAAACCATTTGCTTAAGACTACAGGTCTTCAGCAGATTTACTATGGTGCTCCTGGCACAGGTAAATCAAAGACCATCAAGGACTTGACTTTCGGAGAGAGCGTGATTCGTACTACATTTCATCCCGACTCAGATTACGCCTCTTTTGTAGGTACTTATAAACCTATTACAGAAGAAGTTGATCTCCGAGATTGCTATGGGAAAAAGGTCATTGATGACGATACAAAGGAAGTCGTAAAGGAAGAAAGAATTGCCTACAAGTTCATTCCTCAGGCTTTTCTCGAAGCCTATGTGAAAGCGTGGAAGAAACTAGGCTCCAGCAAGAAGCAATATCTTATTATCGAAGAAATAAACAGAGGCAATTGTGCCCAAATCTTTGGTGATCTGTTCCAATTGCTCGACCGCAACGAATATGGTTTTTCTGATTATCCTATCGTTGCAGATAAGGATATGCAGAAGTATCTCGAAAAGGAATTTGCGGGATGGGAGATTACGAATAAAGACGAAATCAACCAGCTCTATGGCGAAGCCAATATGGTAAGCCTCATCATGAAGGGAGAGCGCCTTGTTCTGCCTTCAAACCTCTATATTTGGGCTACAATGAACACCAGCGACCAGAGCCTCTTCCCTATCGACTCTGCCTTCAAGCGCCGCTGGGATTGGAAGTATGTGCCTATTCGCGAAGGTCGTGACAAAGAAACCAACACTCCTCTCAACTGGTACATCAACACGGGAGATAAGCAGTACAAATGGTGGTCATTTATCGGCAAGGTTAATGAGCTGATTGGTTCACTTACCAATTCAGAAGACAAGAAACTCGGCTATTTCTTCTGCAAGGCAAAGGATGGCGAAATCGATGCCGATTTATTCGTAAGCAAGGTTATCTTCTATCTCTGGAATGATGTGTTCAAGGACTATGGATTCGATGATAAGGACTTCCAGGATGAAGAAGGTAAGATTCTGTCTTTCGATAGATTCTATGAGGATAAGAACGGCAAAACTAACGTTGATATAGCTATCGTTGAGCAGTTCTTGGCGAATTTGGGAGTGGAGGAATACATTTCAGAAGAAGAAGGAGAAGAAGAGGAAAAAATTGATGCTGTCCCAAGCAACAATGAAACTAAAGGCAACGATAAAACAAAATATAGTTTCAATGGCTCTGAACCGCTTGGCAAAGGTGACTTAGGTATTTCCATCATTAAACAATATCTGAAGGAACATCCCAAGATGAAATATTCTGAAATCAAAGAAACCTTCCCAGACTCGATGCTTGGAAAGGAACTGAAACTCATAGGATTAATAGTCACTCGTCAGGAAATAGAAAACGCTATAGATAGTTACAAGAAAAGAGCCTATGGCTTTTATAAAAAAAGAAAATTCTATTCTTCTGATGGAGTCGAGTTTTATGTAAGCAATTGGTGGAATATAACAAACATTGATTCAATTATCAAATTCGCAAAAGAACAAGGCTGGACAGTAGAAACAACAAAATAAAGACATTATGAGAATCCTCATAGAAGAACATCAGTATCAGGCTGAACAGATTAGGGATGTCCTGCACGGCATTGACGCCATGCAGGACATTGATGGCAACGTCAGCATCAACTACGTTGGGTATTACTACAATACCCAACTAAGCGATTGCGTCTTTATTTTGCCGAAAGTACTGCTCGAAGACACCCCAGAGGGCGAAAGAGTATTCGGCAAATACGCCCCGGAAACCATCGTCAACCTGAACCAGAACAACCCACTCTCTCTACAGGAGAAAGACTTCATCTATGAGTTCTCTGTCTGGATTTACCGCACCATCGAGGTTTACAACAATACCACCAGAAACGGCATTGTCTATCACCAGAAAATAGCGTGCCTCGGTAAAAGTAACAGACAAATCAACAACACATTCCTCGATATTCTGCTGGCTCTCATCGACTTCAACAAGCATAACCAGGATTTCATCTTCTTCATTCTGAAGAACATCCATTCCGGTTACAACCGCATTCATTGGTCAAAGACCATAGCCACCACGAGTGCCATCATCAGCAAAAACAGCCCTGTTTATACCCATCCTGTCAACAGGAAAAAGCAGATTAACTTCGATGAAGAGCTCTTGATTATCTTCTATTCCATCCTGAATTATATCAGCGAAAGATACGGCTTCGCCAATCATATCAACTGCAATTTCCAGCTGATAACAGGCTATCGTTTCAAGACCTATCTGGATGGATTAGGAAAGACCAGACTGCTCCAGATTAAGTATAAATACTTCTCAGACAAGGCTTTACACCTCTGGCAACTATGCTACGATTTCTTTGATAATGCCAAGCGCATGAACATCCAGCAGGAACGCAAGGAATATCTTCTGGTTAAGAGTTTCAATATCGTTTTCGAGGCCATTATTGATGAACTTCTAGGCGAGAAGAACATTCCAGCCGGACTGAAAGAACAGGCTGACGGCAAGCGCATAGACCATCTGTACAGCTACCAGAACCTGATTACAACAAGAAATCAGGAGCCAGTTTATTACATCGGCGACAGCAAGTATTACAAGTTAGGTCATTCCATCGGCAAAGAATCTGTGTATAAGCAGTTTACGTACGCCAGAAACATCATCCAGTGGAACCTGAACCTCTTTATGAACGACGATAAGGACGATGAAGAACTGCAATACGACAAGCGTAACTTTGGCAACGTACCCAAGCTTCGCGATGACCTGACGGAAGGCTACAACATCATTCCGAACTTCTTCATCAGCGCAAAGATGGCAGAGAATCTCTCTTTCTCAGACCAGATTTCGTCAACCGACAGGGAAAAGAAGTGCTTCAACACCCAGCATTTCAACGACCGCCTGTTCGACCGCGACACCCTTCTCGTCTTCCACTACGATGTCAACTTCCTCTATGTAGTATCTCTGTATGCCCGTCATAACGAGCACCAGAAATTCGCCTGGAAAAACCGGGTTCGCAAGATGTTCCGTGATGAAATCCAGAAAATGCTAGACGAAAGATACGACTTCTATCGCCTCACGCCGAAAGAAGATACGCAAGTAGAAGAATTCGTCAGCCGGAATTTCAGAAAGCTTATCGGCAAGATATTCTCGCCAACGAAATCCAATGATTATCTGATACTTGCGTTCGAGAAAGAAGACTCCAACGAGGAGCAGAAAGAAGCTATCATAAACGATGTTAAGGAGAAATTCTATATAGAGGGATTTGCCTTATCGGCTAACGACAGGATAGGCTAATATATTATAAGATACTTGCCACTACCCCAACATCCGCTGCAGCCCAGTCGAGCCCTTTCAGTTCTTCTTGGCTGCACCACTTGCTATCAGCGTGCTCACGCCTCTTAAACCCATCAGCATCGCCTTTTGGCGTACACAGAAAGGCAGTCATGGTTATCGAGAAATCAGGATACTCGTGATTCAAAGTTACCAACTCCTCTCCTACTTCTACCGGATACTCCATCTCCTCCATCAGCTCACGAGCCAGCGCCTGTTGAGGAGTTTCACCAGACTCAATCTTGCCACCAGGAAACTCCCATTTATAGCTGGTATACTCAAACTTTGTCTTGCCTTTCTGCATGCAGAGATACTTGCCATCATGGCAAACCACGGCTGCAACCACATTATAATGTTTCATTGTTCTTATCTCCTCTTAAAATATCATTTACTCCATCCACTGGAAATCTTCCTGCAATTCCTGCGACAACGGATTGTCCATGTGGATATCATACAATATGGAACCATTCGTCGTTACATCCTTTCTCGGATTCTCCAAATGACCAGTTCCGATATAAGTATATGGCAGAGTGATACCATTCTCAGCACTCACCTTCCTCACAAACACCAATACCCTCTTGGCAGTTCGCTGCAAAGCCTCATCCTTGGCAGAGATACGAGCAATACTCTCCCACTGGAAAACATCTGGCGACAAGAACTTGTCATTATACTTCAAATGTTCATCCAGCGAGGCATCCTTCTTTAAACCAGCAAATACATACATATTGCCATCCTTATAGTAAGTGCCATACTGATTGTGCTTCGGATTCTCCAGGATTTTCAAGAGCACCTGGTCCTGACGATAATCCTGCCACAACAGGAAATCTTCTTTCGTATCAGCATATCTTGCCTCATATTGCGTCAAACCATAGTTAAGCAAATCTTGCAAGTAAGCCTCATATTCCTGTTCTCTTTCGCCACATAAATGTACTTCATCCTCTTCTATCTTCACAGCAAATCCCTCTTCCAGGAATCGCAAAGCGTGCTCCAGTTGCTCATGCTTGAAACCAGGAATCTCCTCCCGGATATTGGCTTCAATACGAGATAAAGAAGACTCTCCCTCCAGTAAATTTCTGATTACCAAATACTCATGCTCTCTTACCAAAGGCAAAAGACTTGACAGATAATTGATACAAGCAATCTGCTCTTCTGAGAATACCGGCAAGCCCTCTTCTTCTATACCCTTCAAGAAGCCATAATAAGAATTGGTTTTCTTGGCGCCAATCTTTATCTTCATGAATTTCAAGAGATTAGGAGCATAATCACTATTCATATAATCCATGTGCGATGGATAAGACGGAGTTTTCAGATATGCCTTGAAGTTCTGATAATCCATCTTCAGATAGTTGATGCGGTTGAAATTCTCGCTCTCAATCTTGTCGATGATTTCCTCTTTGGAAAGGTCATCGATGTGTACCTCAACGCCATATTTATCCAAGCCCAAGCTCTTGAAATCATTCCTTACCATGAACTTCAAGAGTTTCTTTTCCAAAATGGAATTGCGGGAAAGACTGCCTAGCGCCAAGGCTATATGAACGCTACGCTTATAGCTGTTGCCAATGAAATCGAGTATCGTAACATAAGGCTTGTTAGTATACTTACGAAGACCTCGACCCAATTGCTGCAAGAAGATGGTACTCGATTCCGTTGGGCGCAGAAAGAGCACCATGTTGACACCAGGAATATCCACACCCTCGTTCAGGATATCTACAGCAAACAAGATTTCCAAATCCCGGTTTTCATCCTGTAAATCATTGTAAGCACGAATACGTTCACCGGTCTTGTTCTTACCGCTCAAGAAAGCTGTATGGTAATAATCACCCAAGTTATCAGCCATCATTCTGGCATGCTGGATGTTTCTACAGAAAGCCAGCGCCTTCAGCTTCTGGTTTCCCATTCGATGCTTCTCTATCTGCTGGTGGATAAACTCGCAGTTTTCAGGTGTAGAAATTTGTGAAATCAAACGGCGTTCGCCAGATGCTGTCAACCCATAATCAACCAGTTCGTCACGAATACCATAATAGTGGAAAGGCACAATCAGATCATTAATGATGGCATCACGAAGCCGCAACTCGTATGGGATATTATTGCCGAAAATCTCTACTACATCCTGATTATCCATTCGGTTCTCGGTAGCTGTCAAGCCCAGCAGGAACTCCGGCTCAAAATAGTCGATGATTTTCCGATAACTGTCTGCTACAGCATGGTGACACTCATCGATGATGATATAATCGAATTCCTTCTTATCAAAGAGTTCGAGCGAACGGCACATCGAAACATTGGTAGAGAACAGGAAATCCTCACCTGTTTCCTTTGCCTCCGCATTATACAGACCGCAGGTTTTAGAGCCACCAAAGACCTTTTGGAATGTCTCCAGGGATTTCTTCAAGATAGAGCCTTCATGTACGATGTAGAGCAATCTGTCGGGGTTAAAATTGAGTGCATCGAATGCTGCCAGATACGTCTTTCCTGAACCTGTGGCAGAAATCACCAAAGCTCTCTCCTGACCGATGGCACGATACCTGTTCAATTCCCTAAGTGCTTTGCGCTGCATATAATTAGGTTTGATTTCTGAATCCGCCATATCATAATCCATATCCCAATGCTCAATAGCAAAACTGAGTTTGGTAGAATATTCTTTAATTCTATCCTGCGATAATTCATACGTCTGATTCCATAGGCTTTCAAACTCATTCATTGCATCAAGATAAGCCTCGGTATCATGCTCGCAATTTACCACCAAATCCCACTCTATGTTTTTCAGCAAAGCATAGCGTGTGATATTAGAAGAACCAACAACCATTTCTATACCATTTTCCAGTTCGAAAATATAGCCTTTAGAATGGAAACCATTGGTAAAATAGTTCTTCTCATCGTGGAAACATTCATCGTCCAGATGACACTCAAAATTAGGATGTTGCGCCAAACTCAAAAAGTAGTTTAACGATTCTACATCGGTAAAATTCTGATAAGTAGAAGTGATAATTCTTCCTTTAGCTCCACGCTCTATAGCAGCACTAATGTCTTTAGCCAAGAGTACCAGGCCGGCTTTCTTGATAAAGCTGACTGAAAAAGCAAATGACTTGCAGCGGCGCAAGTTCATCTGAATGGTAGACAGGAAGGTTGTCTCTGTATAATTGGTCAAGAATCTAGATTCCATAAGTCTTGCATTTCTTTAATTGCGTACAAAAGTACAAAAAAGAATCCATTTACATCATCTTTTCTCCTATTTTTTTTGGCTTGTATATCATATTCGGTCGCCATACAAAGCTTTTGCCCCTACAGGGCGCCAGGCGTGCGGACATGAATACCCAGGGCGGATGCCCTGGGCTAGGAGCTTCTGCCCCTTCAGGGCGTGAGGGGAATGGCAGGGGGCGTGAGGGGAATGGCAGGGGGCATGAAGGGAATTACAGGGATGCGTGAGGTGGAATGGCGTTTAATCTGTTAAAAACATCACATGTATGTATAATAAATATTAAATTAAAGTGAGCGTCATAACGCTCAATTTTTATTTGGTTATTTGAATGTTTTTTATTACCTTTGCACGAAATTTTGAAATTATGAAAAAAATGAAGCATATTAACAGCAATCACCTCGACTTTATGAAGAAAAGGTGTTTCGGAAGCTTAGGAGAATTCCTAAGCAAGCTGATGTATGCCATAACAACTAATAATCGGTCGAGATGCCAGGTATCTGCGACCAAGTATCAACTTAATGCCATATCAACAACCAGAAAGTAAACACAACCTTACCCGCCCCCACACCTTACGATAGTAGGCGCTCGGCAGTCTCCAGCGGCTTACGCTAAAAACGTTAGCGCAAACACACGTCCTCTACTAAAATGAGGCGGAAACAATTAACAACAAACAAAAACTGTAAAAGATGAAAATATATTTTCTTGGCAAAATTATTCGCTTTGTAATAAAGCACTTCACCATCGTTATCAACAATACCATCCAGATGAATGGCGGTCAGTACATCGAACACATGAACAACTATCAGGGAAAGGAGGATGAGAAATGTCTGGACAAAGAATGATCATCATGAACGCTGGTAGCTCGTACTTCGAGCATGTGGAGAACTATTATGGCAGCAATGCCTGTGAACAAAACTCATGCAGAAATGCTGAGATGCCGGCTGAGCTGAAAACGGAAAAGGCTCAGAGGATTAAGAACAACCTGATAGAGATAGGCTTGGTAACCGAAAATTTCATGCCCTCAGGACTGTCTTCATCCGAAGCTGCCATCCTTGCCAACCAGATAGGTACAGAGTTGAAAATCGATAATATATGGAGCGTATTCGGCAATTATTGGGGTCCTAATCCGAACTCGATGAGAGCCGCCTACAACCGGGGAATGGATCAGAAGAAAACGATTCCCTTCCTCGAAAAAGTGATGCCTGCTATCAGAGGCTAATCTGGCAGGTAGTACTAGTACGCGTACATAGTACGTACTAGGTAGAAGTGAGAAATTTGCCTTACCTTTGCCCCCGGAATTCAGAACCAATGCGGTCTGAGTTTCGGGGGCTTTTGTGTATCTGCACATCAACCATGGTGGGAGCCCCCAATCTTCTAAATTATTTAAAATGATGGAAGTGAAAGCGTATGTGTTCAGTCCTCCTCCTTACAGACGGCTGAGAGTGGTGAAAACGGAAGAGGGGATTACCCCACAAACCAATCTTTTATTAACGAAATAACATGACAGAAACACAACATGTAATTGCACTGAACCCTTATCGCAAGGGCAATAAGGGGAAGGTGTTTTCCAACAGTATGGCGGTGTATGACAAGGTGATTGCATCGCCGGAAATCAGGAAGATGATTCAGCAGATTAGGGGCGAACTGCCTATCCCGAAGGTGAATGCCAACGATGAGGAGGCGGTGAAGAAGGCGCAGGACAGGCTGAAGAGCGAACTGCCTTTCTTCTGTCCCCACTACGGCATTTTCAAGAACAATGTGCGCAGACAGGAGAATGCCCAGCCCGAGAGCTTCATGTTCCAGACTATCATCGACGTGGATGATAGGGAGTATGTAGACAAGGCTATCGAGAAGGCAAGGGAGCTGAACTGCTCTGACAGCATCTGGAACGGCTCGCTGCTGCACCTCTGCTACAGTGCCCGGAAGAAGCTGCACATCGGTATCAGACTGCCGGTGGGAATGACCATCGAGGAGACGCAGAAGGCGTATTGCGAGGCGCTGGGGGTGCCGTATGACGAGAGCTGCATCACACCCGAGAGAATGATTTATCTCACGGATAAGGACTCGGAAATCTACAGGTCGAAGATGTGGTGCGCCGTGCTGAGCGAGAAGGAGATTCTGATGCGAAGGCAGGCGTATCTGGACCGCGGACTGACCGTGGACGGAAGAGGGAAAGTTAATAGTTTACAGTTAAAAATTAATAGCAATGGTAAGAATAATGAAAATAATAGACTATCGGGCAACGACGGCAATCCTGCTGTTTCTGCTGGCTCTGCTGTTCAGCCTGCCCAACCTGGTGATAGCCATGGTGCTGATGCTCCTCATATCGGGCATTCTGGAGGCAATCAGAATGCTGGCGGACTGGGAGCCAGGGAGAAGAATCTGATTGCGTTTGACCTCTTTACGCAGGCTGCCGGACTCGGGGGTATGGAGATTGATACCGTAGGGTCGAGACACTCTTCGCTGCTGGCTATCATGAGCGCCGGTGCTTCGAGGGTGATGGAGGAAGAGGAACTGATGAAGGTGGTGAGGGTGAAAATGCCGAGCTACTATCAGGAGAACGACTGCCATCAGCTGATTCATGACTTCTATGCGAAATATGCTGACAATACGAAGCCGATGTCGAGGGAAGTAATGAGGGTGAATGCGCTTGCGGAGCAAAAGGCCAGCCAGCAAGTTAACAGTTTACAGTTGAAAGTTAATAGGGCAGATGGTAATCATGCTGTTCAAGGTTCAAATCTCAAAGTTCAAAGTACCGGGGAGGATTATCCTGACCCGCCGGAGATGCCGAAGAAACTGCCGAAACTGGTGGAGCTGCTGATATCGAGGACGCCGGAAATTTATAAGCCGGCTGTGGCGCACGCCATCTTCCCGCCGCTGGCTACGCATCTCTGGAAAACGAGGTTCCGGTATATTGACAACGTGGAGCACGAGGCGAGACTGATGACGCTGCTGCTTGCGGGTACCGGAGCGGGTAAGAGCAGCGTGAACAGGCCCATCGATTTCATTATGGAGGATATCAGGCTGAGGGATGCTGAAAACCTGAAGCGCGAAAAGGCGTGGAAGGATGAGATGCTGCGCAAGGGTGCCAACAAGGATAAGCGCAAGAGACCTGAAAACCTGATTATCCAGGAGATTGATGCGGATATGACGAACCCGGCTTTCGTGATGAGAACGGCTGAAGCGCAGGAACATTTCCTCTATACTTCGCTCAATGAGCTCGACCAGTTTGATGCGCTCAAGGGTAGCGGAAGTCAGCAGTTCCGTATCATGTGTCTTGCAGCAGACCCGGGTAATAAATATGGACAAACTCGCGTAGGAACGATGAGTGTTACGGAGCGTGTTACCATCCGGTTCAACTGGAATGCATCTACCACCATCCAGAAAGGTCAGCGTTACTTCTCTAAGGTTCTTACCGATGGTCCTATCAGCCGTATCAACTTCTGCACTATCCCCGAAAGGGAAATCGGAGAAGATATGCCTGTTTACGGAACTTATGATGAATCGTACCGTGAGGCGCTACGGCCTTACATTGAAAATCTGAACAAAGTAACGGGTCTGATTGAGTGTAAGGAGGCGTTTCAGCTTGCCCTCAAACTGAAGGATGAGAATGCTGAGTTTGCCCGGCTGTCGCAGGACAGGACGTTTGAGAATCTCTCGTTCCGTGCCAACGTCATCGCTTACCTGAAGGCGTGCGTACTGTATGTAGCCAATGGTTGCAAGTGGGAGCCGGAGATTGACGAGTTTATCCGCTGGAGCGAGCAGTATGACCTGTACTGCAAGATGCGGTTCTTCGGCGACATGATTGCGAAGGAGAACTTTATGGCGGAGAAGAGTTCGAAGCGTGGGCCTCAGAATCTTTTACAGATACTGCCCGATAGCTTTACGGCTGCGCAGTTGCTTGCCATCCGGTTGGAGCATGGTTTGGATGCGAAGGGTACCGATATGATGATCAGGCAGTGGCTGCACCGGAATTACATCAGGCGGGCGTATCTGTATACGGGCAAGCGTGACAGTTGTGACAGTTGTGACAGTTTTGAGAAGCTTAAGTACCGCCACGACGGTATGGTTATTAAATCTTGAATTTATTTTTACTTATGCAGATAGTTTTAAAACGTATAGCGAAGAAAAAGACCTACACGATAGGTCGCCTTTACATCCTGAAGGATGAGGATGTGAAGAAGCGCACGATTGAGAGTGTGAACAAGTGCAGGGGGCTGAAGTCGGTGTGCGAGGTGCCTGCGGAGAAGCTGAATGCGGACTCGTATTTCTGTGATACGCTGGAGCCGTGCTGGCGCAACCTTCTGGGTGTGGAGCTGAGTCCTGCCGAGGAGAATGTGCGGTTGGGGCGTGTATCGGGCAAGAAGGCGCAGAAGATGAAGGGCAAGACGGCGATACCTGAGGGTACTTATCCGCTGGTAATCAGCAAGTCGCCGAGGTTTCAGATGTGGTTGCCGCTGCTGTTGGGTGTCCCCAATTTTGAGGGCATCCGCATCCATGCCGGCAATTATCCCGATGATACGCAGGGCTGCATCCTGGTGGGTGAGAACCGTGTAAAAGGCATGGTTGTGAACTCCCGCATCTGGCTCCACCGCCTCATCAATGCCATTACCGCTGCGAGAGACAGGGAGGAGAGCATTTGGGGAACGATTTTGTAATGTTGAATGTTGAGTGTTGAATGTTGAATTAGGCTAGCGCCCTTGAGTCCGTTAGGCAAAAAATCAACATTCAACACTCAACACTAATAATTCAACATTCAACATTCAACATTCAACATTAATAATTAATAATTTAACATTTTTATATCATGGAACAAAATTATAAAACAAAAAAAGAAGAAATGAAGAATGAAAAGACAGCGGGTAATGCTGTCGTGTTTGAAAACCCTGAATTCGGTAAGATTCTTACTCAGACCGATGAAAACGGGGAGCCTTTGTTCTGTGCGAAGGATGTCTGCGATATACTGGGGTACAAGAAATCTTATAACGCTGTATATCAGTTCGTTAACCCACATGACACCTTAAAACAAGGGGCATGGGTAGTGACAGGTATTAAGAAGGATGGAAGTGAGGCAAAGCGCTGGTGCCAACTTCTTTTCGTTAACGAGAGCGGATTCTATGCTTTGGTGCTCGGCTCCAAGCTTCCAACGGCGGTGAAGTTCAAAAACTGGGTTACTTCCGAGGTGCTGCCGCAGATTCGCAAGACGGGCGGTTATATTCCGGTAAAGCAGGGCGAGAGTGATGAGGAGACGATTCGGCATGCTGAAGAGATTCTCAGAGCTACACTCAAGGAGAAGGAGAATCTGCTGAAAAACCAGCAGGTGCAGATTGATCAGCAGAAGAAACTCATCGGAGAACAGGATACGGAGATTCGTCGGCTGAACGGTGTGGTGGACGAACAGGTGGTTTGCATCGCAAAGAACGGCGAGAACATCATCCAGTTGGAGAATCAGGTGGATCATCTTCTGCCGAAGGCGCTCTACACCGACAATGTGCTCAACTCTGTTTCCTGCTATACCACCACGCAGATAGCGAAGGAGCTGGGTATCACGGCACAGGAGTTGAACCGCCAGCTCTGTGCCCTTCATATCCAGTACTACCAGAGCGGCCAGTATCTGCTCTATGCCGATTATGCCCACATGGGCCTGGCGAAGAGCCGCACCCGCTACTCTACCCTCCCAGACCCTCACTGCGATGGGGCACAGGAGAAACTAGGCACCGCCTACACCCACACCTACCTCGTATGGACAGAAAGAGGAAGGAAGTTCATACACTTAAAGGTAAAAGGGTAAAAAAGTAAAAGGAGCCTAGCGGGGGTAAGCTAGCTAGGGCTCTTTTTACCTTTTTTAGGAGGACCAGCGATGGAATCGCTGGGGACGGGGGCAGGAAGGGGGAAAGCCTCTTCCTGCCCCTTTGCGCCTCTTCCTGCCCCTTTGCGCCCCGTTCCCAGCGATTCCATCGCTGGTCCTCTAAAAAAAAAGGGAGAAAAATTTGGTAATTAGTGAATAAAGCCGTAACTTTGCATGCTCTTAAGCAGAATAAAGGAAATAGATTAGTAATTAAAAGCAAATATGAATAATCATACGACATCAATAACGACGAACAAGAAACATCACTACCGGGAACTGCTGGCTATCGGCATTCCTATCATCATAGGACAGCTGGGTACCATCATCCTGGGATTTGCTGATACGCTGATGATTGGCCATCACAGTACACCGGAACTGGCGGCTGCCGGACTGGTGAACAATATCTTCGGTCTCGTTTTCGTATCCTATATGGGATTCACCTACGGACTCACTCCTATCATCGGACGGCTCTACGGCGAGGAACGGACCGACTGCATCGGACAGAAAGTGCGCAATGCCTTCTGTGCCAACATGCTGACAGGCATCATCTTCACCCTCGCCCTCGTTGTGCTCTACCTGAATCTGGGGCGCATCGGACAGCCTGAAGAGCTGCTCTCGCTCATCCGTCCTTACTTTCTGGTAAACCTCGCCTCGGTGCTCTTCATGGGCATCTTCTTCACGATGAAGCAATTTCTTGACGGACTCGGACAGACCAAGGTGGCGATGTGGGCGATGATTGGCGGCAACGTAATCAATATTCTGGGCAACTGGGTACTGATTTACGGTGTGGCGGGGTTCCCGGAACTGGGTCTGCTGGGAGCCGGTATTTCGACGCTGGTGAGCCGCATCCTGATGGCGCTGGCGATGGTGGGCATGCTGATGACGGGCAAGAATTTCGGGGAATACAGACGCGATATTCTGCACAGTTCTCTGACCAAGGCTGACTTCAGGGAGATGAACCGGTTGGGCTGGCCTGTGGCGCTGCAGCTGGGCATGGAATCGGCTGCCTTCACGCTGAGCTGTGTGATGGTGGGCTGGCTGGGAACCATTCCGCTGGCGGCTCATCAGGTGATGATTACCCTCTCGCAGCTCTTCTATCTCGTGCTTTCGGGCATGGCGGCAGCGCTGGCTATCCGCGTGAGCCATTTTATGGGTCAGAAGGACTACGGGGCAGTTCGCCGCAATGCCTACGACGGGTTCCGGCTGAACCTGCTGTTCTCGCTGTGTATGGGTTTGCCGGTGTTCCTGCTTCGCCATCAGATAGGTGGCTGGTTTAATGATAATGTGGAGGTGCAGGCGTATGTGGCTACGCTGATTATCCTGTTGATGGTATATCAGTTTGGCGACGGACTGCAGTATACCTTTGCCAATGCGCTGCGTGGCATCGCCTGTGTAAAGCCGATGGTGCTCTATGCCTTCATCGCCTATTTCGTCATCTCCTTGCCGCTGGGCTACACCCTAGGTTTCCCTTGCGGCTTGGGCATTCTGGGCATCTGGTTAGCCTTCCCGTTCGGTCTGACCATAGCGGGAGAAATGTATCGAAGAAGATTTGAGAAGGAACTGAAAAAGATTGAAAAGGAATAAAAAAAGGGTGTATCATATTCTATTTCTAGAAGTATGAACACCCTTAAGTATAATACAACTGCAATTTATTTTTTACTCAGCAACCTGCTCAGCACGATCATCTACGTTCTCACCCTCTGTAGGAGCGAGAGTAGCCTTGAAATCGGTGATGCCGTACTTAGCGAGAATGTTGTACCACTGGAGGAGCTTCTTGATATCGCTGTCGTGAACACGGTCGCGATCGTAGTTAGGAAGAACCTCAGCAAAATAAGCGTGGAGCTCAGCAACAGGCGCCTTCTTGTAGTTGAAAGTGCTAGGCTTGCCCTCTTCCTTCTTGCTTACGCTGTCGAGCACTTCCCAGAGTGGCACCTCATCAGCATCTGTATACATAGCGATGTCACCAAGGCTTGTTACGCGGTCGGTAGCGAAAGCTGGGATACGCTTGTGAGTCTCATCGAGTGTTTCTACGATGAGGTTTCTGTTACCTCTTGATACCAATTTATAAAGGCCTGGTTTGCCTGCAATTGAAAGGATTGTTTCCATTGTCTTTTCTATTATTCTTTATTATTAATGATATCTAATAATTTCCTTACCTGTGCATCGATATCCTGCTCGCCATCGTTCACGATTTCGAAATCGGAGCGGGCTGCAAGTTCTTCCTGCGGCATGACGGCATCTATCCACTGCTGCGCCTTCTCTGCCGGGATATGATCGCGCTGCATGATGCGCTGGATGCGGACCGGTATGGGAGCCGTTACGCAGACCACGAAATCGAGGTGGATACGGCGGTAGAAACCGCTATCGAAGAGGATGGCACTCTCCATCCACTCATAGCTGCTCTGCTCGAAATCGCGCGCCACAGCCGGATGAACCACATCGTTGACAGCCTGCTTGTTAGCCTCGCCAGCCAGCAGAAACTGAGCCAGCACGGGCTTCTGCAAAACACCCTCTGCGCTGTAAACCTGCTCGCCTACCAGCTTCTTCAAACCAGCCTGCAAGCGGGCATCGGTACGCATGAGCCGCTTAGCCTCTGCATCGCAGTCGTAAACCCGGATGCCCTGTTTCTCCAATATCCGGCACACATAGCTTTTTCCGCTACCTATACCGCCCGTTATCGCTATCTTCATCACGATGAATTATTAATTGTAAATTATAAATTATTAATCATCATTGCTGTTCCAGCAGATAATCTACCGTTTCCAGTTCGAGATGCGCCTTGCTCACCGAGCGCGGCACGCTGCGCAACTGGAGTCTGCACTTGTCAGAAGGGTTGTTAGCCAGATCGTTATAATCTACTACCACCTTAAACTGGCTCGGCTTGATGGTTCTGAAGAGGCTGGCTCCGATGGTGAATTTTACCGCCACTTTAGATGGGAAGGTACGGAGCACCATGTTATCAGGCATGTTGATGGCCGTAACAGGCACATCGACCGACTCTTCGGTAAGCACATCAGGATATACCGCCAGACGCACCATCTGAGGCACAATCTTCATGCCACGTATCTTCTTGATAGGTACGCTGCGATGAATGGTATCCTGCAGGTTGCGCATGTTGAACGGCTCGATTTCTACCGATTCCAACTGGTCGAGCTGCTTCTTGTTGGCATAAACCGTAACCGTAGACGGCAGGAATTCGGTATGTGCCAGATAATAGCTCTTGCTGGTTGTAATCCTACCTCTGAACACCACAGGCACTCGCTTGGAAGAGCCGTAGGTGAAGAAGAAATCGAATTTTGCCGGCTTGATGGAGATCAGTTTGGTAGAGCCATAGAGCTGGGATGCCACCTGTTTCTGCACATCAGCCATCGGAATCTGTCCCGTTCCCGTTTCCTCGTCGGCATAATTGGCAAACCGGAATGTGAGCGGATGAATCTTGCCTCCGTAAGCATAGGTAACGAGTGTGAATCCCTTATCGCGCACCGTAATATGCACGGTATCAGGGAGTTCGCCGGTTATCACCGCATTGCGGGGCACGCCCGTTAACTGCACAGGAATATTGAATTCTCTCTCGGTAGTCTCATTGAGCGTCATCATCAGCCAGAAGATGCCGCTGAGAGCGAGAAAGAACAAAAAAATCAGAAACTCCTTATTCAGACCACTGAACAGGAAGTTTCTGACAGCTTTTAATATGCTCTTGATACTATGCATTAGTTGTCTGACTAGCTGCATCAGCAAACACGTAGCCCTTAGCTACAGTGATTACCACGCCACGAGCTATCTCAACATCAACGGTATTAGCCTCGAGGTCAACACGCTTAACAGTGCCATAAACACCGCCGCCTGTAACCACCTTGGTACCCTCTGCCAAAGCATTCTGGAACTTGCGGATTTCCTTCTGCTTCTTCTGCTGAGGACGGATCATAAAGAACCACATGATAGCGAAGATAGCTACCATCATGATGAGAAAACTCATGCTGCTACCACCGGCAGCTGCTTGCAATACTAAATTTGTCATGTCGTTAAAGTATTATCTATTATTATTTTATGTTCTATATATAAATAAGGTGTGGCCAGCAAGAAAGGCCTCCGTTATTTACTCACCCTCGCCCGGAGCGCGATGAATGCGCGGACGACGGCCGGCTGGGTGCTGGTTGTCTGGGCGCTGTTTGCCGGCATGTTCGCCGTGCTGTGCATGCTGATGCTGCTTGCGCTCAGGCATCTCCTTCTGGATGAGGTTGCGGCTGATGAGCTCGCGGCAGATGCTGTCGAGCATACCGTTAACATAACCGCCGCTGCGAGGAGTGCTGTATGCCTTGGCAAGTTCTACATACTCGTTGATAGTGACGGTAGCCGGGATGCCAGGGAAGTTCATCACCTCGGCGATGGCAATCTGCATGATAATCACATCCATATAGGCAAGACGTGAGAAATCCCAGTTGCGCAAAGCCTCGCTCATATAGCGCTGGTAGGTATCGCAGTTGAGGATGGTAGCACGGAAGAGCTTGCGTGCAAACTCTCTGTCTTCAGCATCCTTATATTCCGGCAGCAATTCCTGCTTGGCCTTAGCTTCCGGGTCGAAACGCTTGATAGTCTTCAATACGAAAGTATCTATGATATCCTTGTCATCGTTCCAGTAGAGGCTCTTCTCCTCAAGGAATGCATCAAGATCTTCATTATTCTGAATGAACTGCTTGTAGATGCGGCGCCATACCTCGCGGTCGCGGCTGTACTCGTCGAGATCGGCGAGTTCCTCATCAATAGCACCGCTGATATAATCAGCATAGAGATCGCTAGACGTAATCGCAGTATACACTTTGCGCACCATTTCAATATCCTCATCCCAGTTGGAATGCTTTACATCTATCCATTCGAGCAGCATCTTGTTCTCTTCGAGCTGCAGAGCGAACTTATTGAATGCGAAACGTGGTGAAGGTTCCTGCTCACCCTCTCTCTTGGCACGAGCTACATCTACATCGTAGCGCTTGCGTGCCTCCTGGGTGATGGCAACGATGAGCTGCAACATGTAGTTGTACAAATCGTATGACTTGGAGAGACTAAACATCAGCTCCTTCTCAGCGTTCTCCATGTTATGATCGCTGTTTTGATAGTATGCGTAGGTTAACTGCACAATCTTACGTCTTATCAAATCCCTATTAATCATTCTCTAATGTTTTTAAAAGATTCATTTATTAAATTACCTAATACGCTTGCAAAAATACACATTAAATAGGTAATAGACAAGAAAACGGGCAAAAATTTCAGTTTATTTAAGCAAAAAATTGTATTTTCAATATTTTTTCTGCATATAAAACATGTTTTTCGGCAAAAAGTTTGCTCATTCCAAATAATTTTCGTAATTTTGCACCCGCTTTAAGCAAAGCTAATCCGTGTGATGGCGAGTTAAGGCACATTTTTTATTAATAACTTAATTTAGAGTAACACAAAATGAAAGAGATTAATGTAACAGGTCAGAAGCGTACAGACCTTGGCAAGAAAGCTTCTAAGACATTGCGTAAGGAAGGTTTTATCCCATGTAACCTTTACGGTGAGAAGAAGGGCGAGAACGGTGCTCCTGAGGCTATGTCATTCGCAGTTCCATTCGCTGAGTTGCGTAAAGTTATCTACACTCCTCATGTATACGTTATCAACCTCATCATCGACGGTGAGAGCCACACAGCTATCATGAAGGAGATCCAGTTCCACCCAACAACAGACGCTCCTCTGCACGTTGACTTCTACGAGGTTAACGACCAGAAGCCTATCACTATCGGTATTCCAGTTAAGTTGACAGGTCTTGCACAGGGTGTACGTGATGGTGGTCGTATGAACCTCTCTATCCGTAAGATCAACGTTACAGCTCCTTACCAGGTTATCCCTGAGCACCTCGATATCGACGTTACTGAGTTGAAGATCGGTAAGAGCATCAAGGTAGGTGACCTCTCATTCGAGGGTCTCGAGTTGGCTACAAGCAAGGCTGTCGTAGTTTGCTCTATCAAGATGACACGTAACGCTCAGCTCGCAGCTCAGACTACTGAGGAAGAAGAGGCTTAATCACTGAGTCATCTAGAGATTTTACGAACCTGAGTAAAGCATTATCAAACATTGGATAAATATTTGATTTGTGGGCTTGGTAACCCTGGCGATGAATACGCCGGCACCAGGCACAACACAGGATTTATGGTATTGGACGCTTTTGCTAAAGCGTCCAATATTCATTTTGAGGATAAGCGATATGGCTTCGTAGCCGAGACTACGCTCAAGGGAAGAAAGATTTTCCTGCTCAAACCTACCACATTCATGAACCTCAGCGGTAATGCGGTAAGATATTGGCTAAATCAGGAAAAGATTGACCAGAGTCGACTGCTCGTTATCAGCGATGAGCTAGCCCTGCCTCTGGGTGCCTTCCGACTGAAGGCGAACGGCAGCAACGGCGGCCATAACGGATTGGGACATATCCAGCAGCTTATCGGTCAGAACTATGCCCGCCTGCGCATGGGCATCGGCAACGATTATCCGCGTGGCGGCCAGATAGACTGGGTGCTGGGTAAATATACTGAGGAAGACATGAAGCAGCTGCAGCCGGCCATCGACCTGGGTGTAGAGATCATCAAGAGCTTCGTATTGGCTGGTATCGACATCACCATGAACCAATACAATAAGCTAGGAAAGAAGTGATCATGAAAGAATCAGCAAGAATAGACAAGTGGCTCTGGGCTGCCCGCATTTACAAGACCCGCAGCATTGCTGCCGATGCTTGTAAGAATGGCCGCGTCATGGTGGGAGGCGTAACGAGAAAGCCTTCCTTCATCATCAAGCGTGGCGATGTGGTGAGCGTAAAGAAAGCCCCTATCACCTACTCTTTCGAGGTTCTCGACTGCATAGAGCAGCGCGTAGGCGCCAAGATGCTGTATGGTGTCTATAAAAACGTAACCGACCCTAAGCAATACGAGCTCCTGGAGATGAGCCGCATCAGCGGATTCGTAGATAGAGCAAGAGGCACTGGTCGCCCTACAAAGAAAGAACGCCGTGCCCTGGACGCCTTCGTAGATCCCGCCATGTTTGGATTTGACGAAGAAGACTGGGACGAGGATGAAGAATAAAACAAAACTCCCCCTACACTTCAAAGAGTATAGGGGGAGTTTTCTTGTCTAGTCATAATTATCTTCCTTTCTTTCTTATTTTGCAAAGATACAACATTTTAAGATACGATACAAAAAAATTGGGATAATTATTGCTAAAAATATACGAAATAGAAACTTATATGTGATATTTGGCTGCTTATTTTAAAATAATGCTTAAAATATTTGGAGCGAATAGAGAAAAAACATACCTTTGCACCTAGTAAAAATGATGGAATCAGCATACACACTGATAACTAATCATGCTCTAATGAGCATTATAAACTATTAATTTAAATATTAGAGATTATGAAAAAATTATTCGTTATGGCAGCTATGGTGCTGTCTTCAGTAGGTGCTTTCGCACAGCAGGCTGCAGGTACAACAACTATTCAGCCTAAGGTAGGTTTGAACGTTTCTACAATTGGTGACGGCGATTGGAAAGCAGGTTTCGCTGCCGGTGCTGAATTGCAGTATCAGGCTACAGACAAGTTAGGTCTTGCTGTTGGCGCTCTCTACTCTGCTCAGGGAACAAAGTCTGATCACGTAACTTGGACTCCAGGATATATCAACGTACCTGTAACATTGAACTACTATGTAGCTCAGGGTCTTGCTCTCAAGGCAGGTTTGCAGCCAGGTTTCATGGTAAACAAAGATGACGCAGAAGGCATTAAGACATTCGACCTTTCTGTACCAGTAGGTCTCTCTTATGAGTATTCTAACCTTGTATTCGATGCTCGTTACAACATCGGTGTAACTAAGATTGCAGACGGTGTTGATAACTACAACAACGTAATCCAGATTACTGTAGGTTACAAGTTCGCTCTCTAATCGAGAACTCTTGACAAGACAAAATAACAATCCCCGTTCTTCATTACGAAGAGCGGGGATTTCTTTTTTTCTCGTCATATCTGTTTGAAATAAGCCTCACGTAAACATGGAGTGAGGCTTACTATCGTTTAAAATGAAGCTTACTTCATTTTCTTTTCTAGAACATTCTGCCGCCTGGACGACCACCGCCAAAACCGCCATTGAATGGACGGCCATGGAAGTTTGGACGGCCACCAGGACCACCAGGACCTTCAGGTCCACCCCTACGGGCATCCTTGCCTCCGAAGAGATTCAGGCGGTAAATCACGTGCAGCATCGCATAGCTGTTGATGGCATTATACTCCGTATCCGTACGGGATGTAGCAGAAATGGCACGAGAGAAAGTACTCTGCTGGCGGAGAATATCGTAGAACTGCAGCATGATGGTAAGAGGCTTGCCCTTCAGGAAACCCTGAGAGAGCTGCGCATTCCATACAAACTCATCTGTATTCATGCTGCTGTCGCTATAACCGCGGCGGCTGCTGATAGAGAGGCTTGAGTTCAGACTGGTACCCCAAGGCGCTGTAAGCGTCATGCTTGGTCCATAAGAGAACTGCCAGGTATTGAGGTTGCTGTTTGGCTGCAACTTGTTTGTAGCATGGTTATAATTCAATGTTCCATCGAGCGAAAGCTCCAGCCAGTTGTTGCGATAGCTGAAAGAGAGGCGCTCTCTCCAAGTAGTACTGCGGGTGGTATTCTTCTGGGAATCAGACTGCTTGTCGAGACTCAGATAGCTCACGTAGTTGTTGTAACCCAAGTAGGTGTCGGTATTCAAGTTCCATACACCGGCACTATCGATAGAGCAGTTGAACATAAAGGCTCCCATCACATTCCAGTTGCCATTGATATTCTCAGGTCGGGTGATTCTACCACCAGTCTTCTCATCGTAGGTCACCTTATTGCTGATGCTATTGTTGGTGGTAGAGAAGTTGATGAAGGTCATGACACCCTTGTTGTGGTTCTGCACGAAATTGTTGTAGAACAATCGGAAGTTCTGGGTGAACGATGGCTTCAATCCAGGGTTACCCTTCGAGATGTTCAGCGGGTCGCTGTTATCTGTGATATCAAGCAACTGAGAGATGCTTGGCTGAGATGTGGTACCACGATAGTTCACGCGCAGGTTGCTCATCTTTGAGAAGCGATAACGGAAATCGAGGGTTGGACTGATATTCGTTACGTTGCGGACGGTATCTACATGCACTCCCTGATATTCCTGGATATACTTCGACTGTTGTGGCTGAATCATCACACCGAAGTTCAAGTTATACTTCTGACGGACGAATCGCATCATCACCTGGATATCGTGATTGTAGTTGCGATACTCAGAGAAACGGCTCAATTCATCATTTCTGTAATTACCAAGCTGACCGGCAAACGGATTCAGGTAGCTATCCCAACCACGATATTCATGATCGCCATTCATCGCATACTTGCTGAAATCGTAGGTGCTGCGGTCGCTCTTGGAGTAGCTGTAAGTAAACTTATAGCTGAACTGCAGGAAGGTAGCCTTCCAGAGTGGCTCACTATAGGTCAACTGGCCCGCATAACTGTAATTCTTCGAAGGAGTCAGGTTATAGCGGTTGGTCTGATAAGTAGAATCCTTACCCTCCGCTGTCTGTACGAGATAGAGCTTGGCATTGTTGAGCGAGATGCTCTTGCTGTCATTATCCGTATATTTGGCATCCATACGCAAGGTGATGTTACGTCCCTTGTTGCCCAACTTGCGGTTCACCTGCAGCATACCCCTGATATTGTTATTATCAGAATAGGTGATTCCGTTAGTCAACTGACTGTTCACCATAGCCTCAGCCTTGTCCAACTCCTCAATACCTTCCTCAGAAAGAGGGTCTTTGGTGGTAATGGTATAAGGATCCTTGTTGTAAGAAGCCGACTGGCTGCCACTCAATCCATCGCTGGTACTCCAGGAAATGGAAGGACGGAAGAGGATATTGGTCATGGAATCAGGCATCCACTCCAAGCGGATGTTGCCATTCCAGCTGTTGCTGCGGGAGAAACTCTGGCTCAGGCTATTGCTGAAAGAGCTGCTACTACCCATGAAGTTCTCGCTGGAACGACGGCTCCAAATATCGCCATCGCTGTGATTCCAGCGAAGTGAAGTATTGAACTTGAATTTATCTTTCAGTTCATAATTATAGTTGGCAGCAATCATCTTACTGGCATTCAAACCGTTAGCACCTCCGAAGCCTCTACCGGGGCCACCGCCTCCGAAACCACGGTCGCTGGTGTTATTGGCATTGGCAAAGAGCATGAATCGGTTGTTATCATTGAAATAACCGCCCATACCACGCATGTTATAGCGGCTCTTGTTGCCCACACCCAGGTCGATATTGGAAATCAAACCCTTGTTCATACCCTTCTTCACACCGAAGTCGAGCACGGTCTGCTCCTCACCGTCATCAATACCGGTCACCTTAGAGAGATCACTTTTCTCATCGTATGCCTTGATTTTCTCGATGATGCTGGTAGGCAGGTTCTTCAGGGCAGTCTTGGTATCGCCCGTCATAAACTCCTTGCCGTCTACCAGAATCTTCTTTACCTCCTTACCATTAATTTTGATGGTACCATCATCGCTCACCTCTGCACCCGGCAGACGCTTTACGAGTTCCTCTACTACCGAGCCTTCCGGTGTGCGATAGGCAGAAGAATTGTACACGAAAGTATCCTCCTTCAGGGTTACCTTCTGAGCCATGGCTGTTACCACTGCGCCTTTCAGCATGATAGCCTCAGCACCCAGCACAATCTTACCCATAGCCAGATCCTTGTTATCAGAAATTTGGATACGCTTCATGGTAGCCTTGTATCCTACGCTCGAAATCTTGAGCAGATACTTGCCATTAGCCGGAGCGGTGACATGAAAGAGTCCGTGCTCATTACTGATGGCACCAGCCACATACGTGCTGTCGCTCTTAAGCAATTGAACAGTTACCTGCTCAATGGCCTCCTTGGTATCGCGGTCGGTAATCTGACCGGATATCAGTCGCTGCTGAGCAAAGGATGCTATTGCCATCAACAGCAGCAGCATCGTCAGAATCGATTTTTTCATTCTTACTTTTAATTTGTTATTATTTCCAACTATGAGTGTTTTCACACATAATCGCTATGATATTCTATTATCATTTTTTGTTACTCGATTGTTTTGACGCGTTAAATACACCAAGGTTTAATGCATTCTGAGATAAAAAACGCAAATTTAGCAACTTTTTTTTTGTATTGTCTCCATTTTAGTGTATCTTTGCACAAAAATTAATACGTTAGAATGTTATGGAACAAAGAGTAATCATATCAACCCAACTGGAAAGCGAACTGGTAAGTGCACTTTCTGAGTGTGAGCACGACAAGCTTTTTGTGCTTACAGATACTACGACATTGGAACTATGCATGCCTGTATTGCAGAATTTTTACTGCATGAAGGAAGCCCATATCATCACTATTCCGGCTACCGACAGCCATAAAGACATCGAAAGTCTGATGATGGTATGGAAAGGACTGCAGGAGGGAGGAGCTTCACGCCACTCCTGTATGATTAATCTAGGCGGCGGTATGGTAACCGACCTGGGTGGCTTTGCTGCCAGCACTTTTAAGAGAGGTATCAACTTTATCAATATTCCTACCACCCTGCTGGCTATGGTAGACGCATCGGTAGGTGGAAAGACAGGCATCAACTTCGGCGGACTGAAGAACGAAGTAGGTGTGTTCAACGATTCTAAGTTCGTTATTCTCGATACAGAATTCTTAAAGACGCTCGATGCAGAAAACATCTGTTCGGGCTATGCAGAGATGCTGAAACACGGTCTGATTTCTACAGAAGCAATGTGGGAAGAACTGGTCAGTTTCGACCTCGACAAGCCTGATTTGAAGCAGTTGCAGCGCATGGTAGGCGACAGCGTGAAGGTAAAGGAGCGCATTGTAGAGCAGGATCCTCACGAGCAGGGCATCCGCAAGGCGCTGAACCTGGGTCATACTTTCGGTCATGCGTTTGAGAGCTGGGCATTGAAGCGCAAGCCTATCCTGCATGGTTATGCTGTGGCATTCGGTCTGATTCCAGAACTCTATCTGAGTGTTGCCAAAAACGGATTCCCTACTGAGAAGATGCGCCAGACCGTAAACTTCATCAAGGAATTCTATGGTACACTGGATATTACCTGCGATGACTATGATGAGCTCATCGAGCTGATGCACCATGACAAGAAGAACCAGAATGGCATCATCAACTTCACGATGCTGGGTGGCATAGGCGATATCCGTATCAACCAGACTGCTACGACAGAAGAAATCAAGGAAGCACTCGACTTCTTCAGAGAAGGATAATTCAGCTAAAGAATATTTCTTCAAAGAATCCTTTTAAAGAAAGACAGCACGCTTCGGCTTTCCGGTTTCGGTAAGCGGAAGATGCTCTACATGAAGGAATTCCCTTGGAATCCAATATTTATGATCAGATAAGAGGCGGCGAACAGTCGCCTCTACTTTTTCTATCTCCTCATCTTCCGTCAGGAGGACAGCAATCTCTCCAAACTTCCCGTCTTTCTTCTTGGCTATCATGAAAGGTTTTTCGAGATAAGGCTTCAACAGAGCCTCAACCTCTTCTATCTGAATCTTGATGCCTCCGCTGCAAATCACATTGTCTTTTCTGCCTTTGATGCGAAAACGGAGTTTTCCCACCTTATTATATATAGAGGATTCTATTTCCACAATATCGTTCGTTACCAGGGGCTCTGCACAGACCTGCGGAGCATCTATCACCAGACAACCTTCATCGGTCTGACTGATTCTGACACTATCGAAAGGCTGGTACCATTCGCTGGCCTCAGCACCGTTAATTCTTCTCAGGGCAATATGCGAGAGCGTTTCGGTCATTCCGTAGGTACTCCAGATGGCAATATCGCCGGGAAGAGCCTTCAGTTTCTGTTCGAGAGCCTCATCTATGGCTCCGCCACCGATAATAAGATGCCTGATGCGGCAGAGACGAGCCCGCTCTTCAGGAACCTGCAGGGTGTTATAAACCTGCATCGGGACCATCGCAGCGAAGGTAATCTCTTCATTTACATCTTTCAAAGGATGCCCACTTGGGCAAACAGAAATAAGATGGAGATGGCGCTCTATACTCCGCACCACCACCATCTTACCTGCAATATAATCGAGCGACATACAGAGCAGGGCGCTATCACCAGGTTTCAATCCCAGGAAATCACAAGTGATGCGGGCCGAGTTGAGCATTCGCTTCTTCTCTACCATCATCGGCTTGGGCTTTCCCGTGGAGCCACTGGTATGCACCAGCACCCGGTCGCTACCGTTATTCCATTCTGAAAGGAATTCTTCTAAAGTCATTTTACTACAAACAGTTTGTCACCACGAATCTCCAAAGGCATCGGTATATTATCAGTAAAGAGCTGACCGGTACCCAAGCCTTGCGGCATTCGCACATCCGGTCCATATACTTTAGCTGCATAATGAGCAATAGCATTCAGACCGATATTACTCTCAAGAGCAGAAGTAATCCAGCTGCCGATACCGCGCTGGTTAGCCAGTTCTATCCACTCGTTACATCCATAGATACCACCATGAAGTGAAGGCTTCAAGATGATATATTGTGGACGAATGGTATCGAGCAGAGCCTCTTTCATGCTTCTCACATTCACACCAATCAGTTCCTCGTCTAGGGCGATAGGAAGCGGTGTTTCGCGACAAAGCTGAGCCATCTTAGGCCACTGATGCTGCTTGATAGGCTGCTCAATTGAATGAATGTCATATTTAGCCAAAGCCTCCAGCTGACTCATTGCATTCTCCGGCAAGAAGCCGCCATTGGCATCTACACGCAACTCAACCTGCTCCTTGGTATAAACATCACGGATGCGCTTGATGAGATCGAGTTCCTTGAAGAAATCGATGGCACCGATTTTCAGTTTCACGCAATGGAAACCCGCCTGGAGCTTCTCCTCCAGTCGTGCCAGCATCTCCTCATAAGTTCCCATCCACACCAATCCGTTGATTGTAATACCTTCTTCACCTCTTCCGAAAGGAGAATCGAAAAGATCTGCCAGGTTCTCCATTCCGGCTGGAACAGAAACCCCTTTCTGCTTCAACATTTCTGAAGAAGAAGATGCTCCTTCAGCAGGAACAATCTCCAAAAACTTCTTTGCTGCATCGAAGAACGAAGCGAAGGCTGTTTCCAAACCGAAGGTGATGCTAGGGTAAGCACGAATCATATCGTATGGAATGCGTCCCATCTGCTCCACCATCTGACAAACCTGTCGCAGGGTCATCTCATATTCCGGTTTGGCATCGCAACTGAGATCAGGGAGCGTAGCACACTCTCCCACTCCCTCTACCCCCGGCATTTCATCCGAGGTGAGAGTGAGATAATAACTGTGTCTAATGGTATATACCCCACGAGACGTGCCTGCCGGCTGCTTGAAGTGGAGCGTGCGCTCCGAGATGTCTATCTTATACACTTTATTTAAATGTTAAATGTTGAATGTTGAGTGTTGAATTATCCTTCCTCACTTACTTCTTCTGTTTCAATTCATACAGATCCTTGCGGCGGTCGCGAAGATTTCTTACAGCACCGTAGGTATGAAGCTCATTCAAGAGATTCAGGTCAACATCTGATACGAGAATCATCTCGGTATTAGGTGTTGCCTCTGAACGCTTGCCATCGTTAGGGAAAGCAAAGTCGCAAGGGGTGAACACGGCGCTCTGGGCATACTGGATATCCATGTTGTGAACACGTGGCAAGTTGCCCACACTACCCGCAATGGCTACATAGCACTCGTTCTCGATGGCACGCGCCTGGGCGCATACTCTTACTCGGGAGTAAGCATTCTGCGTATCGGTCATGAATGGAACGAAGAGAATCTGCATGCCATCCTCAGCCATTAATCTTGACAACTCAGGGAACTCCACATCATAGCAGATGACGATACCAATCTTACCGCAATCGGTATCAAAGGTCTGGATATGGCTACCACCACTCAATCCCCAGCACTTCTGCTCATCTGGGGTAACATGAATCTTCTCGTACATATCCACGCTACCATCTCTGCGGCAGAGGAAGCCCACATTATAGAGGGAATCGTCCTTAAGATAAGGCATACTACCCGTGATGATATTGATGTTGTAACTGATGGCCAACTCGCGGAAACGGTCACGGATTTCTTCGGTATACTGCGCCATCTTTCGGATGCTCTGCGCCTCACCCAAATCATTGAAACGAGCCATCAAAGGCGCATTGAAATACTCAGGGAAGAGGATAAAATCGCTCTTGTAATCGCTCACAGAATCAACGAAGAACTCAACCTGTTCGAAGAGGTCATCCACCGAAGCGTATGGGCGCATCTGCCACTGTACCAATCCGATTCTTACGGTTGGCTTGCGGTCTACATAAGAATCCGTAGGTGGCTGATAATAGATGTTATCCCACTGCAAGAGGGTAGCGCAGTGTTCGCTCTCCTCATCGCTAGGAAGATAGTTGCGGATTACGCGGCGCACGTGGAAATCATTGGAAAGCTGGAAGGTAAGAACCGGGTCATAGATTTCACGGTTTCTTACATGCTCGATATACTCCTTAGGGCGCATCTTATCGGCATACTTGTGATAGTTTGGTATACGACCGCCAAACATGATAGCCTTCAAGTTGAGCTTCTCGCAGAGTTCCTTACGATACTCATACATACGGCGAGCCAGGCGCAAACCACGATAATCAGGGTGGATAAATACCTCGATACCGTAAAGAATGTTTCCCTTAGGATCGTGGGTATTGAAGGTTTCATTACCCGTAACCTGAGCATAGGTATGATCACCCTTCACCATATTATAATTGACGATGATAGAGAGCGCACAGCCCACAATCTTATCATCAACGATGATAACCACCTGACCCTCAGGGAAGATAGTAATGAGTTTCTTAATCTGTTCTTTTGTCCAGAATACATCTGAGTCTGCGTAAATACGCCTAAATGACTTGGCAAGCTGATCATAATCCTCCATACGGAGGTTGCGCATGCCAACCTTTTCGATTTTTCGAGTTGGTTCCATAACAACTGTATTTTTATTATTATCTAAATCCGGGTGCAAAGATACAGCAAATTATAGATACGACAAAGAGTTTTCGCAAATAATTGACATTTACGAAAACTCTTTTCATGTATTTTACACAAAGAGCGCGTTTACGCTTAAAATCAGATGCTAATATTTGGCATTTTCCTGTGGAATCGCTTTATCATGATCATCCAGATAAAACAACTTCACAGGATGATACTTCTCACTTGCCACAGAATATTCATCCTGGCGATAACGGGTCAGGATGCCTCCTATCCCCAACATCGTATGAAAAGCCGAAAGACTCGTCTGTACCTGTTGGGTACGATGACCAGACAAAGTTTTCAGTATTCCCGGATATTGTTTTCCATAACCATCTGATGTCCAGATGATGAAAGGAACATGCAGCTCATAATCAGATACCTTCGGGGCGGCGTGCAGAAAGAGGCGACGGTCATCATCAAAGATATTCTCTCCATGGTCGCTGGTATAGAGCATCGCCGATGTAGGTTGGCTATATACCCCATCCGTCTTTGCCTGAGTCTTCTCCCATTTCTGCAGACGTTCTACGATACCATGCAGGATATAATCGGTATACCGGATGGTATTATCGTATGCATTCAGCAGGTCACGCCGGTTCTCTGGCTTCGCTTCGCTCTTACTGTCAGGTTTAAAGAAAGCGAAATTACGGGGATAGCGCTCCTGGTAATTAAAGTGAGAACCATAAGTATGAAGTACCACGAAGAGTTTCCGATAACGGTATTGCTTGGATGAAGAAGCATCTGCCGCAGGCAATATCCCATCCAACTTCTGCAACAAATCACTATCATAATGATTATCTTTTGCAGAAGCACCTTCCTTCAGGAAGTAATGTTCATCAGCCTGTTCGCCAAGGAAATCAATAAAAGAATGATTAGGCAGCTGATTGCTGATAAATACGGTATGAAATCCCGCCTCCCTGAAAGCAGCCAGGATACCTTTCTCATGAAAGAGACGTTCGAAATCCTCTGCTGATGCAGCCGACAGGAGCATAGGAACACTCTTATGCGTAGTATTACTCTGGGTTGTAGCATCGGGAAAAGCTATGATTCCAGGAGTCTTGGAAAGCAAAGGATTGGTATCGCGCGGATAGCCATAGAGACTGAAATTGTGAGCTCTCGCCGTCTCTCCCACCACCATCACATACACCTCGGGAGCCTCAGCATCGTGCTCGCTCCTGGCATCAAACCTGAAATTCCTGCTTGCCTCCCTGTAATTCTCTGAAGCCGCATCACGCTCGAAAGCAAGATAGAGATTATAGCAAACGTTAACAGGATAAAGCTGGTTGCGCAAGCGATAATCATCTACAGCCACATAGCAAGCCAGCAGACAGAATAAACCGACAGCAGCTATCTCCAAAGCCCAACGACGCACTCGATGCTGGAGTTGAACCACTATCATCCCTTTCTTGCTGATATTGACAATAGCCAGAACCAGCAAAGGAAGATAAACCACAAAAACACCCACTACAGCAGGCAACAGATTACCAAGCAGTTCCTTCACCTCGCCAGGATTGGTAGTTACAAGATTCAGAAACATATCTACCGCTATCACTCCCGTCCCGAAGAGATAAAGCAATACCAGTTGGAAGGCAGCGAAAAAAACAAAAAGAAAAGCCCACCAGATCATCTTACCCGGGCATCTGGTTAACGAAAAGAACCACATGTAGAGTGCCAAAGGCAGCAACACATTGGCACCACAAGCCCAAGGAGCCAGACATTCGGTATAGCACAGAGCTATATTAGGCAACAACAATGCTACCACAGCATACCCGTAAAGGAATGCGCCCGATGACACCTTATTATATATAGGCAACACCACCTTATTATATATATCCGTAAAACTGTTCATTCTACTTTTTCATTAATACTTTTAAAGAGCATTATCAAACTACATAAAGAGCATTATTACTAAAACGCTTCATTGATATTGAAGAGAAAACCAGACTGTCCCGACTTACCGAATCCATAATCCAGACGTACATTTACATTCTTCTTAAATTCCCAGCGATAACCTACACCAGCATTCGGCAAAATCTGTTTAGAGCGCAATGCCGAGAATTTCGGGAAGATGGTTCCTGCTCCAACCCACACTACGATGCCATTACGCTTCCATACATGTTGGCGCAACTCAACCGTAGCTTCCAGAGAATGTTTATCGCGATAACGGCCTTCATAATAGCCACGCATGGAATGAGTACCACCCAATTCAGCCATCATTCCCCACGAAGGATTACCAAAGTTGAGGTTAGCCCCAATGTCCTCGGCAAGAACCGTTCCCTTACCCAGTCGCTGATAGGCATCAAAACGAAATGCCGTCGTACTGAAAGCATAATCATTTCCCATAAATCCAGGTCTGAACATCTGATTGATATTCAGAAAGATACCACGATGTGGATTCGTAAGATTATCTCTGTTATCATATACCAGAGAAACACCAGTTCCTACATTCCAAGTATGCTGATCCATGCCTTGCAGTAATTCCTGACGCTCAATATGTTTACCTATTACATAGTCATAACTCGCCATCGGTCCGATATAGAAATTATCTGCTACACGAAACAGGAAGCTAACTTCAGCCTGAGCCTGCCAACGCTTCATGTCACTCTTATTAGCATCGTTATCGCCCATCTCATAGCCTATTCCCCAAAAATCAGAGGGAAAAGAATAGAAATAAAGGTGATAATCGATGCGATATCTTCCTTTAGGAGCAATATGGTTACCACGGACACCCAACATATAGAAACCTACAGAACTGACATCACCATAAAGCGAGACATTAGAAGGAGGAAGAATACTGTCATTCGGATCAGTACGGTATAGTCCTGCTGCCACCAATCCCAATCCAAACTTGGTATCAGAGGCATAATGAGGGCCACCTATCACACTAAAATCGAAACGCTTATGCTTCTTGTTTTTGTTGGAATCATTAAAGTAGTCAAGAATCCGGTTCACCCATGATTTCCCGGCATGTAAAGTCATCGTATCCACCTTCTCTGCAGATGAGATACTATCGGTTACAGAAGGCTCAGAGGCATAGCTGCCCAATGCCAACATCATAATAAGTATTGTCAGAATATGCTTCATTTTTTCGATTTTATTATTTTAATACACCAATGCTACATTATCAATCCACAAGGTATTGCCTGGAGTTCCGATATAGGCTCCACCATCGGATGAGGAGAACTGAAGAATCAGATGAGTAGGCTTTTCGTTAGCACTCGCCCATCCTACTTCTTTTACCGGCACACTCTTACCCTTGCTGTTACGGGCATAGTCAGTGGATCGCAGTCCCATAGTAGCAGCCTGATAACCTGCCATGTGGCGGATATCGCCATAATGGATTGTATAGGTAGCATCTTCCACCCATCTATCGGTACTCTTTCCGAATCTGACTACCATCGTACCCACACGTTTAGCTGTTATATTTCCCTTAGCATCTTCATGCCGTTTCTGCAGATAGAGCACAGCTATAGCATGATCTCGACCTGCAACCGTAGAGGCTCCGCTAAATCCATTCTGCCTGATACGATTGGCTGCATGAGGGAGAGATGTCTTATAATCAAAGCGCAAAGCCTTTGGACGTGCGGTGAATGGTATACCCCAGTTGATGGCTTTAGGACCATCCTTGGTACTTGTTATCGGTTCACGAACATTACCCAGAAAGAGAGAACCGGCAGCCAAGACCTTGATATTGATGAGTCCCAGCACTTTTACTTTCTCAATATGGGTTACCAGTTTGGCACAATATCCACTACCATGTTTATCACGAAACACAGAGTTATTCGTCTTATAGATGCCCGATACATGTGCCAGGACATTAGAGGAACCCCAAGGCGAACCACCCTTATTGGTATAAGGAATATTACCATTGATAGTCATATTAGGCCCAACGGCATAAACTGTTTTCTGATTTCCTCCGATAATGCCTGATTCTTTAATATTCCTGATTACCCAGTGGTCCATATTACCATATTTAAAAGGAACCACCTTTTCCTGTCCCTTAACGGGAAGGCACGACAAGGTAGCAACCGCCATGACGATGCCTGATAACATTATTTTCTTCATATCTGTTTCTTTTATATATCATTAAGGCTGCAAAGATAGAAAAATATTTTCTAGTTTTCAGTTTTCTTCGACATAAAGCATAAAAAATTAAGAAATAATAATATATTTACTGCATTTTAATTGCCATAAAACAAAAAAGTCCTGTATTTGCTGTTATAAACAAATACAGGACTCCTGATTCAATATACAAAACAGAATCTCTTGCTCCGGTTACAATAGAAACATGTTCCGATTACTCCAAAAGCTATTATCGGTTTGAATACATATTATCGTAATACTTCTGATAATCACCCGATGTTACATTATCCATCCATTCCTGGTTATCGAGATACCATTTTACGGTTTCCTCGATACCCTCCTCAAACTGGAGAGATGGCTCCCAGCCGAGTTCCTTCTGCAGCTTTCTAGAGTCAATAGCATAACGCATATCGTGACCCTTTCTGTCAGTTACATAAGTGATGAGGTCCATATCCTCGCCTTCCTTTCTGCCGAGCAATCTATCAACGGTCTTGATAACCACCTTGATGATATCGATATTCTTCCACTCGTTGAAACCGCCGATGTTGTAAGTCTCGGCAATCTTACCCTTGTGGAAAATCATATCGATGGCACGGGCATGATCTACTACATACAACCAGTCGCGCACGTTCTCACCCTTACCATATACTGGCAATGGCTTGCGATGACGGATATTGTTGATAAACAGCGGAATCAACTTCTCAGGGAACTGGTATGGACCGTAGTTGTTAGAGCAGTTGGTCACGATGGTAGGCATACCGTATGTATCGTGGAAAGCACGGACGAAGTGGTCTGAGCTTGCCTTAGATGCAGAGTATGGAGAGTGAGGATTGTACTTGGTTGTCTCCAGGAAGAACTCCTCGCCGTAAGCTTCATGGTTCTTATCGCTGGATGCCTTGGTAGTGAATGGTGCAGGGATGCCCTCAGGATGAGTCATCTGCAAGGCACCGTAAACCTCATCAGTAGAGATGTGATAGAAGCGCTTACCCTCGTATCCCTCAGGAAGACTTTCCCAGTAAATCTTTGCCGCCTGGAGCAGAGACAGGGTTCCCATCACGTTGGTCTGAGCGAAAGTGAACGGATCCTTGATACTTCTATCTACATGGCTCTCGGCAGCGAGATGGATGATGCCATCAACCTTGTAGTCCTGCATCAGCTTCAGCATCAGGTCGAAATCACAGATATCACCCTTAACGAAAGTATAGTTTGGCTTGTCCTCGATGTCCTTGAGGTTAGCCAGATTACCTGCGTATGTCAACTTGTCGAGGTTGATGATGTGATACTCAGGATATTTGTTCACGAAAAGTCTTACTACGTGTGAGCCGATGAAGCCAGCACCGCCCGTGATAATGATATTCTTCATTTCAATTAATAATTTATAATTTATAATTAATAATTATTTTGCTGCCGCCAATTCAGCGATGCACTTCTTCAAACTGTCAGTCCAGTATGGCACCTTGAATCCGAAAGTCTGCTTCAGCTTACTCTTGTCAAGTACAGAGAAGTGAGGACGCTTCACTGGGCTTGGGAACTCCTCGCTGTAGCAAGGCTGTATATCGCAAGTATTTCCGCTCAGTTCGCAGATAATCTTAGCGAAATCAAACCAAGAGCAGACACCCTCATTAGAGAAGTGGTAGATGCCCGTCTTATCCAACTGGTCAGTTTCGATGATATGTGAGATGACAGCAGCCAGGTCGCCAGCGTAAGTTGGAGTACCCACCTGGTCGAAGACCACCTTCAGGGTGTCGTGGCTTGCCGTGAGACTCTGCATGGTTTTCACGAAGTTCTTACCCCACTGCGAGTAGAGCCATGCTGTACGGATGATGATATGCTTGCATCCAGTAGCTTCAATACTCTTTTCGCCTGCAAGTTTCGTTTTACCATATACCCCCAAAGGATTCGTTTCCCAATCTTCACGGCAAGGTATATTCTTATCGCCCTGAAAAACATAGTCGGTAGATACATGAATTAAAGTACCATCTACCTCCTTCATAGCCTGTGCCAAATTTCCCGCAGCAGTATTGTTGAGCAGATTAGCCAGATCGTAATCTGTTTCAGCCTTATCTACGTTGGTATAAGCAGCACAGTTAACAATTACCTGAATATCATTCTCCCTCACCTTTTCTCTGATAGCGTCAAGATTGGTGATATCCAGTTTTTCATAGCCTTCAGCCACATCGGTGAAGACAAACTTGTGATTGCTTTTTTGGGCACAGATTTGCATTTCATGTCCCAATTGACCATTAGCGCCTGTTACTAATATATTCATTGTTTTAATATTTTATTCAATATAATATTTTAAAGTCTACTTACCATTTCCCTCTACACATGAAGAAAACTGATATTTTCTCTCGAAATCTATTTTCTACTACCTATATATATAAATCCATTCATCTATATATAAATATGTGGCAAAGGTAAAAAAATAATTTGAGTTGACCAAAGAAAAGAAAAAGAAAAGAGAAGAAACTAACATATATTAAACAAAGACCGCCACACTTTTTCACAAAAGCATGGCGGTTTTCCCTAAAACATAATAGATAAGCTTTGCCTTTAAGGGCAAACTTGAATCATCAAGTAGCCTAGTCTATTACCAATCCTTTTTTCCCTAATATAAACTAAACCTGTTTTCCTATTTAAATCAACATACTAAATCAACAAAAGGAATTTTCTTATCATTAAATACTTTTAGAAGACTTGAAGTGGTAATTAAACCATTAAAACTACTGTTTTCTGATTTCGTTTGCAAAGTTATATCATTTTTTTCAAAGTTGTATACCTAAGTAGCATTTTGGTAAAAAATCAGCCTACCAAAGAAACAGATAACTCATTAAGAATCAGACGCTTTAATATATTAACTATTTTTATCTAAAGTAAATGGCATTATATGAAAGGAAATTTGTATCTTTGCACCACAAAACGGACAAAAGGACGAAAATAACATTTATAAGACGATTTTATTATAATTATAAAGAAACATTAAAGATGAAACTACTTATATATTTACTTCTTTTGCTTACTATGCCATTGGCTGTTCAAGTCAAAACGGACGAGAAGACTTTATTGGATCGTATTGACAAGATGATTGAAAACGACCAATATTATCAGGGAATCAAGGAAAAGGAATTGAAACATCTGAAGCGGCAAGCTTATGAAGCTGAAGACAACCAAACCCGACTACTGTTTCTTGACAGCATATATCATGCCTATAGCGCTTACCGCTACGATTCAGCATACGCATATATGAAACAAGGTCTTGAATTGGCTGAGAAATGTCATAACACCTATTATATCTTACGCAACCAGATAAACCAGGCGTCAATACTTTCGGTAAGGGGTTTTTATAGCAAAGCAGAAAACATACTCAAATCTCTCAATCCTGATGAGATGCCATACCAGTTGAAGCTATACTATTACTTCACATACGCCTGGCTCTACAGCTATTGGGAATCATACTCCAAGAACTCAGATTACGCCGAAGAATTCCGTGCCCAGAAGAAACATTATATGACCCTTCTGATACAGAGTTTCAACGAAAACAATAAGCATAATGTCTTCTATCAGTATCTCATGGGCGAATACGCCTATCTCCACAACCCTACCAGCAAGGAATCGCTCAACTATTATCTGAAGGCACTGAAGATGTCGCCAGCCAAATCCCGCATACATGCCATGTCGGCTTATGGTATAGCCAGATATTACAAAAATACCGGCAAATTCGACCTTTACGAGGAATATCTCGTAGAGGCATCCGTGAGCGATGGATTGTGCCAACTCAAAGAAACTATTGCGCTTCAAAAGCTAGCCTACTACCTCTTTAAAAAGGATGCGAGCAACAGTAAGAGAGCTGCCAAATATATCCAGCACACGATGGAAGATGCACAGTTCTTCAACAACCAACTGCGCATGATGGAGATTTCCAACATCCTTCCAGTCATCGCTTCAGCCAACCAGCAGGCTGCCGAGCGCTCGCGTACCCGCTTTCTCTGGGGGTTCATTGGTGTAAGCATAGCGCTGGTCATCATTCTCATCCTCTCATTCGTCAATAACCGACAGAAGAACAGGCTGAAGAAAAACAAGGCTGAGATTGAAGAACAGAACGAGAAGCAGAAAGAGATGAATGCACAGCTCACCGAACTGAACCAGCAGCTGATAGAGACCAATATCAAACGAGAGACCTACATGCGCCTCTTTATGGACATCAGTGCGGCTTATATCAGCAAGTTATCAGATTACCGCAAACTGGTAAGCCGTAAGATCAAGGCAAACCAGACCGCCGATTTGCTGAAGAGTCTCAACACTCATAAATTGGAAGAAGAGGAATCACAGATGTTCTACAACCGGTTCGATAAGGCATTCCTGGAGTTGTATCCGGGTTTCGTTACTGAGTTGAACAAGCTCCTGCTGCCAGAATGTCAAATGGAAGTTCCTACTACGCACGACCTGACTACTGAGATTCGCATCTTTGCCCTGATGCGACTGGGTGTAACCGACAGCCAGGAGATTGCCACCCTGCTGCATTACTCCACCCAGACCATCTATAACTACAAGTCTGGAATGCGAGCAAAGGCGATTAATCGAGATACATTCGAATCAGATATCAATCAGCTTTGCCACATCATTAATAGTTAATAATTAATAGTTTACAGTTTATAGCATAAACCGCTTTGACTATCTTGCTCAACGGCGCAGCCTCTATAAACTATTAACTATTAACTGTAAACTATTAACTAGCTTCTGTGTATCACGGTTCCGTTAGCCTGATGCGTAGCAAGAACCAGCACCTCAGCTATTTGCACGTGTTCCGGGGCACTTGCAGCATAGAAGGCTACATCAGCCACGTCATCGCCGTTCAGAGGCTCTATGCCGCGGTAAACGTTGTCTGCGCGGTTCTGGTCACCATGAAAACGGATGTTAGAGAAGTTTGTTTCAACCAAGCCCGGTTTCACATTGGTAACACGCACTTTCGTATGTGCCACATCAATGCGCAAGCCGTCTGTAATAGCCTTTACAGCCGCTTTGGTAGCACAATATACATTACCTCCCGCATAAGCAGCATCACCCGCCACACTACCTATATTGATTACATGACCATGATTACGCTCCACCATACCAGGTACTATCAGGCGCGTCATGGTTAAGAGTCCTTTAATATTGGTATCAATCATCTGGTCCCAATCTTCAAAATCGCCCTCATATTCAGGTTCCAATCCACGTGCGAGTCCCGCATTATTGATAAGCACATCCACATTGCGCCACTCCTCAGGGATGTAATCCACCGCTTTTTTAGCAGCTTCACGGTTACGCACATCGAAAGCCAAGGCAAGCACCTCAACGCCCTCAGCCTCGAGTTCTTTCTTCAGGATTTCCAACTTTCCCGTATTTCTACCTGTAAGAATCAGGTTATAGCCGCCACGGGCAAAACGACGTGCACAACCTTCGCCAATACCGCTTGTTGCGCCTGTAATAAGAGCAATTTTATTCATATTCTTTGATACTTTGAATTATACTTAGAACTTTTGATACTTTGAACTTTATGATTAGCGAAGCAATTGAATTCTTCACTCTTCACTTAAAGAATAAGGACTCTGACCTCAGCATTCGCCATTTTCTCTATCTGGTTCATCGGACGTTTATAATAAACACTCTGGATAGCCTTGTTGATGATGCCATGCCCCACAGCAAGAACGGTCTGGTCAGGATAAGTAACCTTGAGCCAGGTAAGGAAATTCTGGGCTCTTGATTTCATCTTTTCCAGCGTCTCTATGTTGTCCGGCCAATCCTTTGGGTCCTTCGGCAGGTCAGGGATGAATTTACCCGTAAAATCGCCCCAATCGCGCTCTCTGAGCAAGGGAGTGGTGACAACGGGATGCGAGCCGGCGATAATTTCACAGGTCTGTATACTGCGATAGAGATCGCTCGATACGAAAACATCGATAGGCGTACCCGCCATTTTCCTAGCCACTTCCTCAGCCTGCTCAATACCTTTCATATTGAGTTTTCCCGGTGTTTGTCCCTGCATAATTTGCGCCTTGTTATCCACCGTTTCACCATGGCGCACCAAATATAATTTTGTCATTGTCTTTACTTTTTCCGTCTATATCAAAAATGAGTTTTTACTTTTCCTAAGTCTATACTCCAGACATAGTTTTTACTTTCACTAAGTCTCTTTCCAAGACATCATGATTCTGATTTTGCTTACAAAATTACGGCTTTCTATCGAGACCAACAAATAATTTGCGTTAAATATAGCAATAATTAGCGTTAAATATAGCAATAATTTAAGTTTATATAAAAAACTTCTTGCTAGTTTCGGATTTCTTTCGTAACTTTGCCCCGAAATAACATAATCAGTTTTAGTATGAAGGTAATACACAGTTCAATATTCCGCGCAGTATGCGCCATCATCGTAGGAGTCCTGCTCATCCAATATCGTGAGCAGACTGTCACCTGGATAACCATCGCCATCGGTGTTTTGTTTTTCCTTTCAGGTGTCATCTCCCTTGCCAGTTATTGGGCAGCCAAGCGCAATGCAGAGAAGATGCAGGGCCAGATTCTGTCTGATTCCAATGGTAAGCCTATCATGGGTATGATACCTAAATTCCCGCTTGTGAGTGTAGGCAGTCTTATCCTGGGATTGCTGCTTGCCCTGATGCCTCAGGTGTTTATCGCCTGGCTGATGTTCATCCTGGCATTCATCCTGATTCTGGGCGCTCTGACCCAGTTTGTCAACCTGGCTTCAGCAGCTAAGATGGGACGCGTAGGCATCCTCTTCTGGCTCTTCCCTTCAGCCCTTCTTCTGCTGGGTCTGCTCGCCATCATCAAGCCTTCAGCCATCGCCTCTGCTCCTCTTTTCATCATCGGTTGGGGTATGCTCATCTATGGAGTAGTAGAGCTTCTCAACGCCTTTAAAGTCTCCAACAACAAGAGAATCTGGCTGAAGAACCAACAGCAGAAACAGAATTCAAAGGAGATTTATGTGGATGTAGAGGAAGTGAAGAACGAAGAGTAAAACAACGAAATCATTATATCATCATATATGAATAAAATTAAGTCTCTCTTTGCCTGGTTATGGCAAAAGTTTCGCGCATTCTGGCCTTGGTACAAGGGATTGTATCAGGGCAGAGCGTGGTATACCAAGACCCTCATTGGCTTGGCAAGTTGTATAGTCGCCTTCATCTTGTATCTGGGCGCAGTAGATATCAACTTCTTATGGCTCTTCGGCAAGTCGCCTGGCTATTTCTCAGGCATCCTGGACCCACAGACCTCAGAGGCCTCTGAAATCTATTCGGCTGATGGAAAACTCATCGGCAAGTATTTCAACGAAAATCGTACTCCGGTAGAATATGATGAGGTAACACCTGATTTCTTCAAGGCACTGGTAGATACCGAGGATGAACGATTCTACAAGCATATCGGTATCGACCCTATCGGTGTGTTTGCTGCTGCCAAGGATGCACTCCTCCATCATAACGGGCGCGGTGCTTCTACCATCACACAGCAGCTGGCGAAGAACATGTTCCGTGTACGTTCGCAATATTCTACCGGTTTGCTGGGCAAGATTCCTGTACTCCGCCTGCTCATCATCAAGAGCAAGGAGTGGATCATCGCGGTAAAACTCGAAACGGTGTTCAGCAAGAAGGAAATCATCACCATGTATGCCAATACAGTAGATTTCGGTAGCAATTCCTATGGTATCAAAACCGCTGCGAAGACCTACTTCAACACCACCCCTAAAGAGTTGACCACCGGTCAGGCTGCTGTGCTCGTGGGCATGCTCAAAGCTACCACCTACTACAACCCACGCACCAACCCGGAGAACAGTCTTGCACGCCGCAACACCGTATTATATAATATGGTGACACATGGCGATCTCTCAAAAGACAGATACAATGAACTGAAAGATGAGCCTATCAAGCTCGATTTCAAGGTAGAAGAAAACTACGACGGACAGGCTAAATACTTCCGTGAGGCAGTAGCCAACTACCTGAAAGACTGGTGTAAAGACGAAGGTTACGACCTCTATACCAGCGGTTTGAAGATTTATACCACCATCGATACCCGCATGCAGAAGTATGCTGAAGATGCAGCCCGCAAGCAGATGAAACAGGTACAGCAGAACTTCAACAACCATTGGAGCATCCGCCGTACCCAGGCAGGCAAAGGCAACTGGATGGGTCAGGATCCTTGGCAGGATGAGAACCACAACGTGATACCAAACTTCATCCAGGGCATCGCCGAGCGCCAGCCATTCTACAAGGCATTGGTAGCCCGCTTCCCTAACAATCCCGACTCAGTAAACTATTACTATAAGGAGTGGGTTCACCCGGTTAAGGTATTCGATTATGACAAGGGCAGCATCACGATGAACATGACATCAGAAGACTCCATCAAGTATATGACCACCTTCATGCACTGCGCCTTTGTAGCCATGGAGCCACAGACCGGAGCAGTAAAGGCATGGGTGGGCGATATCGACTTCGACCACTGGAAGTATGACAAGGTAACAGCCGAGCGCCAGCCTGGTTCTACCTTCAAGCTCTTTGTTTATACCGAGGCGATGAATCAGGGTTTAACCCCTTGTGACAAGCGTCGCGACGAATATATCTCTATGGAGGTATACGATAAGAAGAAGCACGAAATGACCATCTGGCGTCCATCCAACGCCAATGGTTCGTTCTCGGGCGACAGCATCCCATTGAAGAGTGCCTTTGCCAAGAGTATCAACTCTGTGGCTGTAAGATTAGGACAGGAGATGGGCATCAAGCGCATCATCGAGACAGCCAAGAAGATGGGTATCAACAGTCCGCTGGATGACACCCCTTCTCTCGCCCTCGGTTCCAGCGATGTCAACCTTCTGGAGATGGCATGCGCCTACAGCACCATTGCCAACAATGGCAAGCACCACGACCCGGTATTGGTTACCAAGATTGTAGACCACGATGGTAAGGTGGTTTACGAGGGTCCTTCTACAGAAGAGCAGGTGATACCTTACAAGAGTGCCTTCCTCATGCAGCAGCTCTTACAGGGCGGTATGAAGGAGCCGGGAGGTACATCCCAGAGTCTCTGGGGCTATGTAGGCAACTATCGTGATACAGAGTTCGGTGGAAAGACAGGTACCACCAATAACCACTCCGATGCCTGGTTCATGTGTGTGAGCCCTAAGCTCGTAGTTGGTGCCTGGGTAGGAGGCGAATACCGCTGTCTCCACTTCCGCACCGGAGCCTTGGGTCAGGGTTCGAGAACCGCTCTTCCTGTGTGCGGTTACTTCCTCCAGAGTGTCTTTGGCGACCCAGCCTTCCAGCAGTATCACGGCAAGTTTGACAAGCCACAGGACAGCGATATCACCAGCGATATGTACATCTGTGCAAGCTATGCACCAAAGCCAAAGGTAGATACCACCAAGGTAGACAGTACCGCCTTCCAGGAAGAGATCGTTCTCGATGACGAAGGCAACCCTATCATCCGCGAGGTTCCTGCCAAGAAGGCAGAAAGCGAATCTGCCAACGGTACAGCCACCACAGAAGAAAAGAAAGAGAAGAAGAAGGCTAAGCCAACGGAGCAGCCTGTCAACTTCGATGACCTTTAAATTTAGTTTATAGTTTACTCAAGTTTCGCAAGTAAGCCCCACACGCCCTGAAAGGGCAGAAGCTCCTAGCCCAGGGCATCGCCCTGGGTTATTACGGACGCAAACCTGTCGCCCTGTAAGGGCAAAAGCTTTAAAACTCCAGGCAAAACATAAAGCTTTTGCCCTTACAGGGCGCCTTGCTGATTGCTATTATACCCAGGGCGATGCCCTGGGCTAGGAGCTTTTGGGCCTTCAGCCCGTACTTGAACCACATGCTAAAGTTCTGTTAAATACAATGATTGATCTCGACAACCCGGAGTTGCAGAATGCACTCCAAATCATACAGTTTACCCGTCGTTCGCTTTTCCTTACCGGAAAGGCGGGGACGGGTAAATCTACTTTTTTACGTTATATAGCCGCCAATACCAAGAAGAAACATATCATTCTTGCCCCAACAGGCATTGCGGCCATCAACGCCGGAGGAAGCACGCTCCACAGCTTTTTCAAGCTTCCTTTCCACCCGCTGCTGCCCAACGACAGCATGTATTCCGTCCGCAACATCCGCAACACCCTGAAGTATAATTCAGAGAAGATAAAGATTATCCGCGAGGTAGAGCTCATCATCATCGATGAGATCAGTATGGTTCGTGCCGATATCATCGATTTCCTGGACAAGATATTGCGGGTATATTGCCGCAACATGCGAGAGCCTTTCGGGGGCAAGCAGCTGCTTCTGGTGGGCGATATCTTCCAGCTGGAGCCTGTGGTAAAAGAGGACGACCGCCGTCTGCTCAGTCCCTTCTACCGCAGCAGTTTCTTCTTCGATGCCAAGGTGTTCGAATACTTCAAGCTCGTGAGCATCGAACTCAAGAAGGTATACCGTCAGAGCGATCCCGTTTTCATCAGCATCCTCGACCATATCCGCACGTCTCAGGTGCCCATGCAGGATCTACAGCGCCTCAACCAGCGCGTGGGAGCCCAGCTCGATGAGAGCGATTCCAAACTTGCCATCACCCTCTCTACACGCCGCGATACGGTAGATTACATCAACGACAGCCAGCTCCAGTGTCTTCCGGGAGAGCCTTGCCTCTTCCGTGGCCACATACAGGGCGAGTTTCCGGAGAGCAGTCTCCCTACCCCTATCGAGCTTTACCTCAAGACGGGGGCTCAGGTTATCTTCATCAAGAATGATATCGAGCATCAGTGGGTGAATGGCACGCTGGGCACCATCATCGGTTTTGATGAGGATGAGGATGCCAAGATTTATGTGCGCACCGAGGAAGGCAAGGATGTGATGGTGGAGCCTGCGGCATGGAGTAACATGAGATACCATTTCAATGAGGTTGAGAAAAAGATTGAGGAGGAAGAGATTGGCAGATACGAGCAGTACCCCATCCGTCTGGCTTGGGCGATAACGGTTCATAAGAGCCAGGGCCTCACCTTCAACCAGGTGAAGATTGATTTCACGGGTGGTGTCTTTGCGGGCGGACAGACGTATGTTGCCTTGTCCCGCTGCACCAGTCTCGAGGGCATCAGTCTTCAGGAGCCGTTGCGTCAGAGTGATGTTTTCGTGCGCAATGATGTCAAGCAGTTTGCCCGTCATTACAACGACCAGAGCACCATCAATACAGCGCTTACCCAGAGTAAGGCCGACAAGCAGTATCATGATGCCGTCAAGGCCTTTGACAGGGGCGATATGCAGTCGGCTCTCGACAACTTCTTCCTTGCCATCCACAGCCGTTATGACATCGAGCAGCCGCTTGCCAAGCGTTTCATCCGCAAAAAACTGAACAGGGTGAACGAGCTTCAGGCAGAGAACGAGCGGTTGCGTGAAGAAATAAGAAAGAAGGATGAAGAGAAGGAGAAGCAGCAGAAGTTCCTCAAGCGCCTTGCCACGGAGTATGTGATTATGGGGAAGGAGTGCGAAAAAGAGGGCATGAAAGAGGCTGCCATCATGAATTACCGCAAGGCCCTCACCCTTTATCCTGAGCACCCGGAGGCGAAAAAAAGGCTTTTAAAGGTAAAAAAGTAAAAGGGTAAAAAGGTAAAAAAGTAATATAGATAAAACAAAAAAACAGGCAAAATGATTTTGCCTGTTTTTTTTATTATCTATAAGCTGAAAAGCTCTATTAACTTTAAACTTTCAACTATAAACTATCATCTAGTACCATTGTACAGCGTTCGAATAACCGCTGCGCTTGTCGTATTTCAGCGCATCTGTCAGGGTGGCTGCGTTACAACGGAAGGTGAAGTTGTAGCTCGTGTATGGAGCGAGAACCACAGAACAGCTCATGTTGAAACAGTGAAGATCACGAGCCAGACTGGCGGTGGTCATACTGATCTTGTGGTTGTCAAAATCATAACCGGATGAGAAACTGATGTTCCAGCCATCACTGATTCTTACGTTACCACTCATGTTCAGAGTCTGGGTAAACTTATATGCATAACGCATCGTCTTCTCGTTAAACTTTTCTCTTCGCGTATCCTCGCGCATTGTTACACCGTAACCGAAGGTCAGCGACCATGGCATCTTGAACGCCATATAACCGTCGGCATCCGTTTTAGCCTTGCCGCCCTTCTTGGCAGCTGTCTTACCCTTCTCCATGCTGTCGTCTACGTTGCTCTCAATGTCGGTATCCAGACCTTCATCGTCATCATCGTCGCTGCGCTTGCTGTTCTTCTTGTCGTCCTCATCATCGCCCCCGCCAAAGAGTTTCTTCAGCTTCTCCGGGTTCAGTGTGAACGAGAAGTTCTGCGACATACCCTGGAATCGTCCGAACCTGCCCTTGCCCCACTCCGTATGGGTACCTACATAAACATTGTTCTGGTCGTCCAGCTCGTAGGCATAAGTGGCAAACACGGCGTTCATGTTGAAGGTATAGTTCTTCCACCACTTCAGTCTGAGGTTGATGTTCATATCGCTCCAAGGGCGAACCTTGGCTGCAGTATTGTAGCTCATGTTGATGTCGAACGCATCGATGATACTGATTTTCTTGTATCCGGTAGAGTCCTTGTCGCTCTTCACCTTCATCTCGATGTTGTTGCCCAGGGTAAACGAGATGTTACCGCTCTTGCCCTTGCCCGGCGCACCATAAAGGGCATTGGCATACTTCGAGTAGCTCACCAGCGATACGTTTCCGTCGGCATCGGTCTTCTGGTAGGTGTCCCAGTAGCCGTAGCGTGAAGCTCCGAAGTCTGGGGCATAACTGAAGCTCACCGTAGGCGTAAACACGTGGCGCACAGCCTGTATCTTATCTCCGAAGAGCTTGCGGTTTGGTATGTAGGAACCATAGAGTTTGGTAGAGAGACCTACGCTCATGTTCCAGTTATACACGTTGTTGAAACCGTAGATGGTATCACATTTCTCCGTTTGGCTGGCTTCATCCCATGATCTCTCCACCTTGTTGGTATACATACGGTCGGTGAAATTGAACGATGGGTTCACGTTGAGATATTTGAAGAGCGTGAATGTAGCGCTCACCGGTATCTGATGCTGCCATCCGTTGCGCCAGTCCTTGATGAGTGAACTGTGCATCAGCTTATCCTCTTTGGTATTGATGCTGTTAGAGATGTGTCCCGTATAGCTCATGGCTATCTTCTCGTACCATTTCTCATCGCCCACCATCTTCTTTCTGCGGAACGGATAGAAGCGGGAGATGCTGATGTTCAGGTCGGGCAGCGTCATGGCGATGGATGAATCGCGCATATTCTGCGAGAGGTTGGCGGTAGAGCTGAGCGACATTCCGATGCTCGAGAAGTTGGTGCTCCAGCTTACGGAAGAGGTTCGCGTACTCTGCGTCATCGTCTGCGGATTGTAGAGCGAATTGAGGTTGTTGCGTTCGTAGCTCGATGTGGCGAAGTTCACACTTGCCGAAAGCGAACTGTATGGGTTTGCCTTGCTGTCCTGGCGGTGGCTCCATTGCAGTTTGAAGCTCTCCTGTTCGGTAAAGTCAGGCATTCCCTTGTCGCCGTTCTTCGTATCCTGGTAACTGAAGAAGAAGGAACCCGAGTATTTGTATCTCTTTCGGTAGTTGCTGGCTGCCGAGAGTCCCCACGATCCCTTGGTATAAATCTCGCCCAGCAGCTTCAGGTCCCATTTATCGTTCATGGCGAAATAATATCCGCCATCTCTGAGATAGAATCCTCGTGCCGTTTCATCGCCGTAGGTTGGCATGATGAAACCGCTGCTGTAGCTCTTGGTGAACGGGAAGAAGCCGTAAGGGATGGCAAGCGGCATAGGCACATCGCACACCACGAGATAGGCTGGTCCGAATACCACATCCTTGCCCGGCCTTACCTTGGCTCTGGAGAGCGAGATGTAGAAGTCGGGATGCGGATCATCGCAGGTGGTATACCTTCCGTGCTGCAGATAGATGACTCCCGATGAGTCGCGTTTCGACTTCATACCGGTCAGGAATCCGTCTTGCTGTTCTGTATATACATTATTAATAAGGGCCTTCTTGCTCTTGAAGTTGAATTTGATGGTGTCGGTATCATAGGTATCGCTACCCATCTTGAAGACAGGTTTGCCCTTGATGCCTCCCTCCGCCGTACTGTCGGGTGTACCCATCGCCTTCACGTTGCTCTTGTCCATATCCATGGAGATGCGGTCGGAACTGAGGTCCATATTGGTATATTTCACGTTGGAGTTTCCGTAGAGATATGCCACCTTGTTCTTGGCATCGTATACGAGAGAGTCGTCCGCCTGATAGTTAACCGGTGCGTCTACTCCACCCTGTTTCTTTCTGGCGATACTGTCGAGGCGGATACTGTCATCCACCACTTTATTATGTTTCCATATAGCTTTCTGCAGCGAGTCCATCTGCGTGGTGTCGTCAGCCTGTTTCAGCTTGGGCTTTATTTCGTTGCCCAGCGAGTCTACGAACACACTGTCACCCACGCTGTCCACGGTTTCCGTCTTCTCCGTTTTCTTTTTTTTCTTTTTCGAATCGGGCATACCTGGGTTAGCCACCATCATACACGAGATGGCAGCGAGCAGCAGCATAGCTATCGTCGATTGTTTTCTCATTCAATAAATTAGAATTCTATTCAAACATGCGTTCCCATTGCTGGAAGCGTTTTACTCCTTCCTCTCCGAACTTCATGAGACTTTTTTCTGCTTTCTCAATTGTTTTTTCCCGGTCGAGGTGAGTTTTGCTGAAGAATTTATCAGCGTAGCAAATCACCTTCTCCTCCATGGTTTCCGGCAGGAAATCCTGATGTGGCAGGGGCAGGCTCTGTGCTATGATCTGTGCCTCTGTGATGCCTGCACCGGTATGGCGCTCACATACGCGGGCATGTCGCTCATATCCTTCCTTGCGCAGGATTTCTGCTCCCAGTCGTCCATGGCAGATGTAGGGCTGCGAGCCGAAACACTGTATGCCTGGGGCATCGGTCATGAAGATGCCGAGGTCGTGGAGCATAGCTGCTTCTTCGATAAACTGGGCATCGAGTTGCAATTCGGGATGATACGAAACAATCTGTAGCGCTTTTCGCGCTACAGATTGGCTATGTGTGATGAGGATATGCCGAAGCTCATTATCCTCAGGATAATACTTATCAATAATAGCTTGATAATTCATTTCTATTATATTTACTCAGCGTTGCGCTCGATGTAAGCGATAACATCGCCCTTGCGCACCTTGCTGCCCTGCTTGGCATTGATTTCTACGAGCTTGCCGCCCAATGCAGCTGGGATGGTTTCAAACTCGCCCCAAGGAGCCTGGATATAGCAGAAGGCATCACCTTCTTTATATTCCTTGCCGATGTATGGCTCTACAGCTGGCTGGCATTCGCCCTCGCCCTGGAATTCCCAGAAGAGCTGGCCGGCTACTGGTGCCACGATGGCATCTGCCTTGGCGTGCTTGAACTCTGCAAGCTGTGCAGGAGTAAGGGTTGTACCGAGCTTGGCATCCTTTGCCTTCTGAAGGTCGGCCAGGAAGTTTTTCTTTGCCTGTCCGCTCTTGTAGTTGCGATACTGCTCTGGGTGCATAGCGAGCTCGAAGAGTTCCTCGTCGTCCTGACCGTAATCCCAACCGTTCTCGTCCATCTCCTTCTTGAAGTCGTCGAGGGCGTTGGTGAGCAATGTGTGTGCATCAACATCTGTAAACTCGCGGCCCTGCTTCTTGGCGAGCTCTACGAGTTCTGGGTCGATAGTTCCAGGAATCTTACCGCTCTTACCGAGAATCATACCCCACATAGAGTCGTCCATCATTACGAAGCGACCCTTGCCCTGCTCCATGGTGAGGAGGTTCATCAGTGAGATGTTCTTTACATACTGGCTGAATGGGGTTACCAATGGAGGATAACCTACGCGTGGCCATACATACTCTACCTCGTCGAAGAGCTTGATGAGCAGGTCGTCCATAGACAACTCTTCCTCACCCTTCTTCTTGCGGATGTTGTTGATGGTCTGGCGCATACCGCCGAGGTCTGCCATCATACTACCCATCATACCGCCTGGGAGACCGCAACCGAGCAGGAGTGAAGACATGATCTTGTTACCTGGGTTGATGAAATATCCGAGCCACTCGTCGATGAATTCCTGAGTCATGGCACGCGCCTTCATATAAGCGCTCATATTGATTTCAGGCACCTCGAAGCCCTCGTTCTTCAGCATGCTGATAACTGAGATTACGTCTGGGTGAACCTTACCCCATGACAGTGGCTCGATGGCTGTATCGATGATGTCGGCACCGTTGTTGCATACCTCGAGGATAGAAGCCATAGAGAGACCAGGACCTGAGTGGCCATGATACTGGATGATGATCTGTGGATACTTGTCCTTGATCATCTTGGTGAGCTTGCCGAGGAATGCTGGCTGGCCGATACCTGCCATATCCTTCAAGCAGATTTCCTCTGCACCGGCAGCGATGAGCTGGTCGGCGATGTTCATGTAATATTCCAGGGTATGAACAGGAGAGTTGGTGATACAGAGTGCACACTGTGGAGTCATGCCGCCCTCCTTGGCCCACTTGATAGAAGGAATGATGTTGCGCACATCGTTCAGTCCGTCGAAGATACGTGTGATGTTGGTACCCTGCTTAGCCTTTACCTTATACATAAGGGCGCGCACGTCGTCAGGCACCGGATACATACGAAGAGCGTTCAATCCGCGGTCGAGCATGTGAGTCTTGATACCCACCTCGTTGAAAGGTTTGCAGAATGCGCGTACGGCATCGTTAGGGTTTTCACCTGCCAGCAGGTTAACCTGCTCGAAGGCACCGCCGTTAGTCTCTACACGGCTAAAGCATCCCATTTCGATGATAACTGGGGCAATTTTAGCCAACTGATCCTTGCGTGGCTGGAACTTACCAGAGCTCTGCCACATGTCTCGATAAACGAGACTGAACTGAATTTTCTTCTTCATTATTTTTGTTCTTTTTCTTTATATTCGATGTATGAATTAAATTCCAAGGTGCAAAATTAGACAAAAAAATCGAGAAATCGTCCTATTCGCCTCTTTTTTTATATTTATTATGTTATTTACTTCAATATTTCCTTCTTCATCTTGCTGTTCAGCTTCTCGGCTGCGGCATGGGCCTTGGCGTTGGCTTTCATCGCATCGAGCGAGCGGTGGAAACCCTGGATGCGGCCCTCACGGTCTGAGAGAGCCAGACTGTCGCCCTTCATATATACAAAGGTGAAGGTATCGCGCTTCGTCTTCTCATTGAGCACCACGCCATCCAGCTCGCGGTGGCCCTGCACCAGAATCAGTTTGCCGTTGTAGGCATGCCATTCCGTATACTGAGGCACGGCAGGATATTCTACCGGACTGTCGTCGTCCACATCCTTGTTAATCATCACCCTGCCCACGGCCATCGCCTCGCTCATGCGTTTCAGGGTGAAGCCATACTGGCGCGGCACCATATAGGAATCTACGATGCTGTCGGGCATGTTGGCAAGGATTCTCGCCTGCTGGCGCTTGCTCAGATGCGATACATCGCGCAGCTTCGGCATCACCGGATAGGTCCAGGTGGCCTTCAGCTGGTCCAGGTCTATCACCATGTCGGCGCGGTTCTTCTCATCCTTCTCCTCGCATGGCATCACGCAAACCCAGTCGCCCACCTCTATATCTCCGAACACCTGATGGTTGCGTGTGGCATCCAGGATGTTGTATCTTACGGGGTCTCCTCCGCCGTTGGGCAGCAGCACCAGGGCGGTATCCGAGCAGCCCAGGCAGGCTAGTCCGTAGATAGCCCTGTCGCCCTTAGCCGGTTTAGAGAGGCTGATGGCGAGTTTCGAATTGTCCATACGTGGTGGTTTCTTTCCCCTGTGGCATGCTGCGAGGGTTGTGGCGGCCAGCGCCAGTGTGAGTATTGTCTTGACTTTCATCTTTCTAATCATTATTCAAATGCAAAACTACAACTATTTTTTGGAAGAGCCAAATATTGAATCGTAAAATAATTAAAAAAATAGGTGATATATTTTGTAGTGTCTCAATTTTGCATTACCTTTGCACCCGTTTTTTGGGACCAACACCCCATCATTCTGCCACACACGCCGGATGATGAACAGGAATAGAACCAACTCAAGAATTATATGCAACAAGAAAATATGACAGACAAGACTAATACACACGCTCTCCCGGTATGGACCGAGGTAGAGTATACCGCATTATGCAAAAACCCGTACCTGTTAACCCCATTCTTCATCCCCAAGGAGGCGAAGTGCTTCACGTGCCGCGAAGATGGCACGAGGGAGGAAGAAAGAATGGTTTTCCTCGTTTTCAAGTCTACTGCAGCCCCTGCTGATGCCGAATGGGAAGATGATCCTATTCCGGGCGAGGTGTGGGTGCGCGCGCTGGGCGATGATGATGAGGAGATTGAGCCTGCCAAGGTGGTTTACCTGGGTCAGGACATCGAGGATTTCATCCGTGTAGCCGCTGAGGACGACCAGACCATCACCTTCGATTTCTGGTGGCGCCACGGCGAGGTGAAGGTGGAGAAGGCTGAGAAGACGGATGACGGATTCGTATGCCGCAAGGATGATTTCGGCGATGACGGACTGGCTGTTACCCTGATACCTGAGGACGGCGGCAATCCGGTTGTCCTCCGCCTTCAGATTCCTTACATCGGTTTCTCGCTCTACGATGCCGAGGGCAACAAGGTGCATGGCGAGCTGAGCATTCCGCAGGATAAGGTGGATGACTACACCTACGAATTTGTGGGCGATGACAACAACGACCGTTTCACCCTTCAGCTCGACAGCAACAGGCTGGTTTACATGTGTGTATTGCGCCATGAGGACCATCAGCTGGTGGTTCGCAACCAGCGCGACCGTCTTTCGGTAGTTGATCAGATTCCTACCGAGGGCAAGCTTTCTGAGTTGCTGATGAACACGAATTCTGCGCTCATCAAGAACAGGAATCACCGTTGGCGCATTCAGATTGAGGACACCACGCTGTCTCACGAGGTTGAGTTGAATGTAGATGCGGCATCTCTGGTAGCTTTTGCTGAGGAGCAGATGCAGAAGGGCATGGAGATTGACGAGCTGGGGCAGCATCTGATGGCACTGGAGCAGAAGTATCATTTCCAGTGGTTCTGGCTGAATGAGGACGACTGGAGTCATGACAATCCGGTGTTCGACATGTTCATGAAGCAGCTTTGTGCCTTTTCGTATGTCAGTCAGAATCCTGTTCAGGCAGATGCGTTGATGGCAAGGAACTACAAGCGTAAGATTCGCCGTTACAGCAGTATGCTGAAGGCTCACAAGCGTGGCGAGTTGAATCTTTTTGAGGAGAGTGATGAGGTGCGAGCTGAGTATCTCCGCATCTTCCAGGGTTTCCACCAGCCTTTCGTAGAGGCTTTTGAGAAGGAGGAAGAGGAATAATCTTTTAAGTTTTATCCCTCACATCCCTCACTTTTTCTCTTTTCAAAATGTTAATCACCTGATAATAAGAGAATTATCTATTTAGGAAAGCGTGATGGATGGATAAAATGTTTACAATATCCATCACGCTATCTATCACTAATAGCCTTCATCTATCACGTTTTTCAGCTTATCTTCTTGCAAAAAGCAAGAAGATCTTTGCAGAATATGGTTATGGGACCTGGCGAAAACGGATCACACGTTGTGCTGCGCTGACTCACGGATATTACTGCGTCGGGTTACAGATATTACTGCGTCGGGATACAGATATTACTGCGTCGGGATACAGATATTACTGCGTCGGGGTACAGATATTACTGCGTCGGGATACAGATATTACTGCGTCGGGATACAGATATTACTGCGTCGGGGTACGGATATTACTGCGTCGGGGTACAGATATTACTGCGTCGGCTAGCGCAGACGTATCCGTAGGCTTATTGAGACGGCTGAATCAGCAAACTGAGACGGCTGAATTCGCTGACAGAACTACTTGAATCAGCTAACAGAACTACTTGAATTAGCTAACAGAACTACTTGAGTTAGCTAACTGAACTACTTGAATAGCCCGACCGGGATAAAAACAAAGCGGGCGGACCTCTTTTCACGAAGAAGACCGCCCTGTTTCCTAATTAAACTTTGTTTTGCATTAAAGAAATGCAATGCTTGAGCAAAAATATTTTTATTTCTCTATCAGTCCCTCTACATACTTGCAGAGGATACCGATGCCCTTGAGGTTTTCGCCACCCTGCGGAATGATGATGTCAGCATAGCGCTTAGTGGGTTCGATAAACTGCTCGTGCATCGGCTTCAGGACCTTGAGGTATCGGTCTACCACCATCGATACGGTGCGACCCCTGTCGATGGTATCACGCTGAATGTTGCGTATCAGGCGCTCATCAGCATCGGTATCCACGAACACCTTCAGGTCCATCAGGTCTCTCAACTTCTTGTCCACCAGCGTCATGATGCCTTCGATAATCACAACCGGTTTGGGGTCAACGTGAACCGTTTCCGGTTCACGGTTGCATTTGATATAACTATAGGTGGGTTGCTCTATCGCCTTGCCAGCACGCAGATCAGCGAGCTGCTGGTGCAAAAGCTTCCAATCGAATGCCGACGGGTGGTCGAAGTTGATCTGATGACGTTCTTCCTCGGTCATCTGCGAGGTATCGTTATAATATGAATCGAGGGGCACCACAGCCACATAATGAGGCGGCAGCACTTCTACGAGTTTCTTCACCACAGTGGTCTTGCCGGAGCCTGTACCTCCCGCAATGCCAATAACGGTCACTTTATCTTTCATATTCTTTCTTCTTTTTTCTATAAGATTTCATCAAACATCTTGCGGTAAAATTCAGCCTTCTTCTCCACCGCCATGGGATAGGCACGGGAACTGGAGGGCATGCGGTACAGACGGAGTCTGCGGCCCTCGAACTGGAATTCTGCATAGCCTCCCATCTCAGGCTTTTCCTTGATGCCGAAGTGTTCTGAAAATACCTTCGTGGCAAGCTGGCCGGCTGTGAGCACCGCCCTGCAATGGGGCAGCTGGCGGAGCATGCCGTCGAGATCGGCAGGTTGCACGATCTGCAGGTCCTTGTCGGATGCCGTATTCTTGGTGCGTATCACCTGCTGTGCGGTATCATAGATGGCGACGCCCTTCTCCCTGAGAAATTCCTTAATAGCATCGAGGCGGTAGGTCTTCTTCTCTACATCCACAAAATGGAACTTATCCTGGAAGTAGATTATCCCGAATATCCTCCACATATCATTCTGGAAGTTGGGATAATACCAGGGCATGCACCACCGCTTCTCTGCAGGCGGAAACGTGCCGAGCATCAGCAGCCGCGCATTATCGGGCAGCCACGGCTCAAAAGGATGATTCTCAACCATTTTCTACTTCTTTTCCTTCACCAGGTACATCACTACCGGCAGGTGATCGCTGTAGCCGTTAAGCCATCTGCCGCCTGCCTTGGTACGCAAAGGAGCACCCTTGTACTGACCTTCCTGCTGGATGAGGTAATCGCGGCGGAAGATGTGGTTCTTCCAGAACTTCAGAGAACTGTAGTCCTTGTTCTTACTATCCTTGTTCAGGAGATTAGGCGTGATGACTATCTGGTCGAAGAGATTCCAAGAACCGCTGTAGAACAGGGTTCCCTTGCCCTCCTTGGCCAGGATGTTATACCATGGGTTATACATATCATCGGCACCTACCTCGCTGATTTCAGCCTTCGCCTTCAGCACCTTGTGCATGCTGGCGTCGGTAGGATCATCGTTCATATCGCCCATCACGAACACCTTCATCGTCGGGTTCAACTTCAGCAAACTGTCTTTTACAGCCTTGGTCTGGCGTGCTCCGCTCTCGCGATAGAACGAAACGGAGAAACGGCTTGGCCAGTGGCATACGATAACCGCCACATCCTCGCCCGCCAGTTCACCGCGAACGGTGAGGAAACCACGGGTCTTGTAGGCTGAATCCTTGGCGAGTTCCTGTACGTAAGGCACCAATCGGGTGTTCTTCACCGTGAAGAGTGCCGGATTATAGAGCAGCGCACAGTCGATGCCTCGCTTATCGGGACCCTCGATATGGCAGAACTGCATGTTTCTTGCCTTGAGAGGCGGCTGTGCGGTGAGATCTTTCAGAACGTTGGCATTCTCAACCTCAGACAGACCGATGAAGGCACAGCCTACGTTAGGCAGCACATCGGTACCCATGTCGGCAAGTGCACGCGACATATTCTTGAGTTTATTGGTATATTTCATACCATTCCATCCCTTAGCCGGGAGATACTCGTAATCATCCTTACCGGCATCATGGCAGGTATCGAAGAGGTTCTCCTGATTATAGAAACCCACAGCATACACCTGATACTGCCTGTTACCGGAAGTCTGCGACTTCTTTTTCTGTGCCGTAGCGCCCAGCCCTATCATGAGGAGGGCAGCCAGCAAGAGCAATTGTTTTCTCATACAATATTAATTATTAATGTATACCTTATTATATATGTATTTCTTAAATTCATAAGGAAATACGCAGCAAAGATACCTAAAAAACCGGAAATATCTCCATAAAAACGAATATTTTTTCAGTTTTCATGCATTTTTAACATAAATAACTTCTCTTTTAAAAAAATTTTTTGTTACTTTGCAGCACTTATAATTATTTTTGATCGGGACAGAAGACACAAGACCAGAAACCATGATAAGTCCCCCTTACAGTTTACCTAAACAAAATCCAACGGGACTATAAATATATCATCACTGCGAAAGAAGACTGCTGTCACCGACAGTTAAACTTAACACATATAAACTATGCAGAAGAAAGTAAACTTAGCAATGTTAGCGCTCTTCTCGTGTTCATTGGCTATGGCTCAGAACGAAAAGACTGACCAGAACATAGCCCAGGGACTCGACGAAAATGCTTTCACCTTCTCCGAGGCACAGTTGGGCGAGGACGATGACATGTCATCCAATGTCACCATCCTCAATTCTACCAGCAACGTATACGCGAGCCAGGCAGGTTACCGGTTCTCGCCAGCACGTTTCCGCTACCGTGCCTTCAACCAGAAGTACAACGATGTCTATATCAATGGTGCTTCCATGAACGATATGGAGACCGGACAGTTCCGTTTCTCCAACATCGGCGGTTTGAACCGATTCTCCAGAAACGTAGACTTTGCCCTGCCTTTCGAAGCCAACGGCTATTCGATGACCGGCATGGCAGGCTCCAACAACTATGATTTCCGTGCCGGAAGCATGCAGGAAGGACAGTATGCCAGCGTAGGTGTTGCCAACCGCAACTATACCCTGCGCGGACTCTACTCCTACTCCAGCGGCTTCAACGAGAAGGGATGGGCCATTACAGCCGGTCTCACCTACCGCTGGGCTAACCAGGGATACGTAGAGGGAACCTTCTACAACGCCCTCTCCTATTTCTTCGGTGTACAGAAGAAGTGGATGAACGGCCACTCGCTGAGCTTCTCCACATGGGGTAACCCGACAGAAAGAAGCACCCAGGGAGCATCTACCGACGAGGCTTACTGGCTGGCAAACGACTACCAGTATAACCCATACTGGGGATACCAGAACGGACACAAGAGAAACTCACGCGTAGTGAACGACTTTGCTCCTTCGGCTATCGCTACATGGGACTGGGAAATCAACGACCAGATGAAGCTCACCACATCGGTGTTCGGAAAATACTCTATGTACAAGAGCACCAAGCTCAACTACAACAACGCAGAGAATCCACAGCCAGACTACTGGAAGAACATGCCATCAGCCAACTACTATGTATGGGGCGACTACAAGAACGGCAACAACATGTATACCTGGGAAAACTGGAACAACGCCGTAAACTACTGGCAGGCAAGCAAGCAGAACCGACAGATTAACTGGGACCGCCTGTACTATGCCAACCAGCAGGCAGCCAAGAACGGACAGGATCTGCTCTACTATGTTCAGGCTAAGCACAACGACAACCTGACGCTGAGCCTCTCGTCCGTTCTGAACACCAAGCTGACCAAGAAATCGAACCTGGCTACGGGTATCATGCTCGGAAAGAGTACCAACCAGCACTATCAGACACTGGAAGACATGCTGGGCGGTGCCATCTTCCACAACATCAACACCTATGCCCTGGGCGATTATCCTAAGACCGACCCACGTGTGCAGTACGACCTGAACACAGCCGGTCCTAACAACACTGGCAAGCTGGTTTACGAGGGCGACAAGTTCGGTTACGACTATCGCATCGATGTAAACAAGGCAAACGCATGGAGCACCTATACAGCCGAATTCTACAACATGAAGGCGATGCTGAGCGGACGTATCGGATATACCGGAATGAACCGCCGCGGCTACATGCGCAACGGTATGGCACCGAACAACAGCCAGGGCAAGAGCGGCACAGCCAACTTCCTGGACGGTGGCGTAAAGGGAAGTCTGAACGTGGATATGGGCAGAGGCCATGCCTTCAGCATAGGAGCCGGATATGAGCTGCGTGCACCGATGGCAAACACAGCATTCATCTCGCCTGAAATCAGCAACGACTTCGTGACTAACCTCAAGAACGAGCGCATCTTCAGCTCTGAATTCAGCTACCTGTATCGCAACGCATGGCTGAGTGCCAACGTGAGCGGATACTACAGCCGACTGGAGAACGTTACGGAATGGCAGAACTTCTACAACGATGATGAGAACTCATTCACCTATGTGAGCATGACCGGACTGAAGAAGGAATACTATGGTGTAGAGGTGGGCGCTAAGATCAAGCTCACTTCATGGCTCGACCTGAAGACTCTGGGTGCTATGAGCGAGGCGAAGAACATCAACAATGTAAACGCTGTATACATGCTCTCAAAGAGTGCTGAGGTTTACCGGGACAAGGCTTACGTGATGGATATGCGCGAGAGTGGCACACCGCTCACTGTAGGAAGCATCGGTCTCAATGCCCACGTAAACGGATGGTTCGTCAACCTCAATGCCAATTACTACGACCGCATATACCTCTCTTATTCTCCAAGCTACAGATATGAGAAGGTGCTGACCAACCGCCAGGCTGCCTACAAGGCATACCCAGAAATCTTTGCTCCTACTACACTCGACGGTATGAGCTGGACTGAGGATGCTGTAGCCCAGGAGAAGGGTCACGGAGGATGGATGGTTGACCTGAGCATAGGCAAGAGCGTGAGACTGAAGAAGGGTTCTCTCAACTTCAACCTCATGATTACCAACCTGCTGAACAACCAGACCATCGTAACAGGCGGATATGAGCAGAACTCTCGTTCAAGCTATACACTGGATGCTAACGGCAACGTGAAGAATCCACGCCTCTACCAGTTCTCTAAGAATCCTAAGAAGTATTACACCTGGGGTACCAACGGTATGTTCCAGGTATCTTACAGATTCTAAAGAGCAGTTTCTCTTTAACATAAAGAACAGGGAGCAATCCCGTTTCTCTATAACAATAAAAAGAAAGAACAATGAAAAAGATAAAATTCATAGCATTGGCATTCCTGGCACTGACTCTGGGGTCGTGTATGGGCGACGGTTATGCTGACCCAGACCTGACCGAGAAGGTGCCTGCAGCTCCATATGGCAACAACAGCCTGAGGGAGAAGAATGTGATCAGCATAGCAGATTTGAAGACCCAGTTTGCTACGATTATCAACAGCGACAATGGCTACAAGCTGATTGAGAAGGACATGATGATCAAGGCGGTAGTGACGGGCAATGATGTCAGTGGCAATATCTACAACCAGGTGAGCGTACAGGATGCATCCGGCGCAATCATCATTGCCATCAACGGAAGTGGCCTCTCAGGTTATCTTCCTGTTGGTCAGGAGATTCTCGTAAACCTGAAGGGTCTCTATATCGGAAGTTACAAGAAGTTGCCTCAGATTGGCGGTGTGAATACCAAGCTCTCAGATGGAAGTCTGGGTATAGGAAAGATAGAGCGTGCCATCTGGAACGAGCACTTCAAGATTCTGAACCCTGGCGAGGCGGATGCAAGCACGGTAGTGCCAGAGGAGTTTGACCTGACAAAGCTTACTGATGCAGCCTATATGGAGGCTAACGTGTGCAAGCTGATGACCCTGAAGAAGGTGAAGTTTGCCTCTGCCAACGGTACAAACGTATGGGCGCCAGATGATACCAATACGAGCCTGGAACTGATTGATGCCGAAACGGGCAAGAGAATCAACAAAAACAACCTGGTAGTGCGCAACTCGGGTTATTCTAAGTTTGCCAACGAGGTGGTTCCACAGGGCGTATTCGATATCACCGGTATCTTCACCCGATTCGGCAACACCTGGCAGATTGTGCTTCGCAGCACGGATGACCTGAAGGCATCAGAAACAGGCGGTACATTGGAGAAGCCTTACACTGTGGCTCAGGCACTAGAGAAGATCAATGCCGGTACAGCAGGCGATGCTAAGGTTTATGCTACCGGTATCATCGTAAAGGTGAAAGATGTAGATACTGGCACGTATGGTAACGCTACATTCGTTATCTCTGACGACGGTAAGGATACAGAAGGCAAGACTCTCGAGGTATTCCGTTGCTTAAACATCGATGGTGCAAAGTGGACAGAGGAAACCAAGGGTATCCTTGTACCAGGCAAGAAGGTGGTTGTATCAGGCACCCTGCTTGATTATAACGGCACCAAAGAGATCAAGGGTGGCAATCTCATCTCTATCAAGTAATTACTGATTATCAAAATAGTAACAATATTTAAAAAGACAATTATATGAAAAAGTATATATTTTCAGTTTTGATGGCGGCGATGGCTGCCTTCACATTCAGCAGCTGCGAGGATGTGCCAGAACCTTATACACTGCCTACTCAGCCTGGTGCTCCAACCACAGCAGAGGCTAAGGGTACAGGTACTGCTGCAGACCCATTCAACATTGCCGGTATCATTAAGTATATCGAAGATGGCGGTAGCGCAGATCAGGAAGTTTACACCAAGGGTAAGGTGGTATCAGTTAAGGCAGGCAGTTTTGATGCTACTTATGGTAGCTTGAAGTATTATATCTCTGACGATGGTACTACTAATAACCAGTTCTATGTTTACAATGGTTATGCTGGTCCTAACCGTACCAAGTTCTCAGGCGAAGATGCACTCAAGCCTGGCGATGAGGTGGTGATTTGCGGAAAGGCGAAAAACTTCAATGGCACCAAAGAGTATGACACGGGCAACTATCTTGTATCTCTCAATGGTAAACCAACAAGTGGGTCTACAACCCCTGATACTCCAACCGATGGTTACATCAATGAGACATTCAGCAAGAGCTTCGGTTCATTCACAGCCAAGACCATTAAGGGTACAGCATGGGTTATCGACTCTTACGGCTACGCAAAGGCTACAGGTTACGATAATACCTCTAAGACAACAACTCCATCTGAAAGCTACATTGTTTCTAAGGCTATCGACCTCTCTGCATCTAAAAGCGCGACATTGGAGTTCTCTTACATTCTCCGCTATGTTACAAGAAATGGTGCAGCCGTTGAGGGAGTAAAGAATCAGGTTCTCATCACAGACAATTACACCGGTGACCCAGCTACAACCAAGTGGGAAGACATTACAGGCACAATGAAAGAAGGCACAGACTGGGTGACCTGGGAAACATACAAGCACGACCTGTCTGACTTCAAGGGTAAAAAGAACGTAGTTATCGCTCTCCACTATGCCTGCGCAGCTTCATCAGGAACATGGGAAGTAAAGAATCTCTCAGTGAAAGAGGCTACAGGAGGAACTCCAGACACTCCATCAAAGCCTGATACTCCTGCTACAAAAGACGGCATTACCATCAACAACCTGACCGTAACTTTGGCTAACAGCGGTGTAACAGCTGGTGAAAGCCTTAAGATTGATGACATCAGCACATTGAAACCTGATGATACTCTTACAGAGATTAAATTGTCTGACGGCACAGTTATCGCATTTGACAAAAACAGCGGTACAACCCCTCCTGCTTACAACGCAAAGTTTAAAGAGTTGCGTATCTATGCAAACAACAAGATGACTTTCACGGCCAGCAAGCCTATCGCAAAGATCATCTTTACTTGCACATACGATACAAACAAGAAGTGGAATGCTGTAGGTAACAAAACTGCTACAGTAGTATTCTCAGGAAATACAGCAACCTATACAAATACCTTCGATGGTACAGGCGGTGGCGTTCAGCTCCGTATTGCCAAGATGGAAATCGTATACGCAAAGTAATTCCCCTAGTAGATATTATATATTAGAAAAAATACTGATCCCCATCGTCCTCTACCCAAACAGAGGCGATGGGGATTTTTTCTTAAACGCCTAACAGAACACATCGTCTGTCATAACTTGAGAACCTACGTATTATGCTCTTTTCCAAAATATTTCTTAAAAAGAAGAGGAAAAATTTGGTGGTTTCAGGAAAAAAGCGTAACTTTGCAGCCTGAAATTGATAACAGGCTATAATGGGCATGCCCCGATAAGGGACACGAAATGATGCAACAAGCATCCCCATGACGTCTAATTTTAATAACCCAATAAAAATAAAAAAGAAAAATGAAAAAAGGTATTCATCCAGAGAATTATCGTCCTGTAGTATTCAAGGATATGTCTAACGGCGATATGTTCCTCTCTCAGTCTACATGCAAGACTAACGACACTGTTGAGTTCGAAGGCGAGACTTATCCAGTTGTTAAGATTGAAATCTCTAGCACATCTCACCCATTCTACACAGGTAAGAGCAAGCTCGTTGATACAGCGGGTCGCGTAGACCGCTTCATGAACCGTTACGGCAAATTGAAGAAGTAATAATATACCTTTTTTATAAGGATATATTTATTATCGCAAAGATACTGAGTGCATTCCAGCGTAGTTGCATATACGTAGGAATGCACTTTTTTTCTCTATTCTATCCTCATGCAATCGATTTCTACATACATTATTATATAGAAAGTACTTAATCTTTAACTTCAAAACATTATCGAGAATTATGAAGCATACTAAATTTTTTATCTTCGCACTCGTAGCTGCGATGACGTTCTCTGCCTGCGGCACTGACGATACCCTGCAGTTCTATTATCCTGAAAACGGTGGTACTACCGGTGGCGGTAATACGGGTGGCAATACCGGTGGTGAGTCAACCGATAAGAACAATACAAACAAGAATGTGGCTACTGCCAACATGCCACAAGTGGTAAGAAACGCTATCGGTGGTCTGGAGTTCCCAAAGCTCAAGAATAATGGTACCAGCTATGCCATCGTTCACATGGATAATACAACAGGTATGTTGAACTATTCTACAGAATGGGATGATAACATGAAGAGCCAGAGATGGAGCTGCTATACTTTCCACACAGGAAACACGGCATCTAACGTAAAAAGATGGGATGCTCCTCAGGGCGAGCGCCAGTATCCATGGGATACAGATTTGCAAGAACAGTGGGGAATCACAGATTTCACAGAAGACCCTACTCCTACAGCTCAAGGCTTTGACCATGGTCATATCTGCCCTTCTGCTGACCGCAAACTCAATCTGACACAGCAGAAACAGACTTTCTTCATGACCAACATGCAGCCTCAATATGCCAATTTCAACCAGCGTGGAACATGGTATAAAATGGAGGAAGATCTTCGTGCCAAGGCTCCAAAGATTGATTCTGATACCCTGTTTATCGTAAAGGGTGGAACTATTGACCCGGTAGGCAGCGAGAGTAATCTCCTGGGCTGGAAGAAGAATGGTGCTTCTAGCGAAACCCAGAAGCTAGGCTATATCCCAATACCAAAGTATTTCTTTGTAGCTGTTTTGAAAAAGGAGTTTAATAAGAGCAAAAACCAGTATACCTACAGTGCCTTCGGCTACTGGTTCCTTCACGAGAACAAGGCATTTGAAAATGGCGATAAGCTCGGCAAGTATGTCGTAAACATCAAGACGCTGGAAGACAAAACCGGCATCGACTTCTTCTGTAATCTCCCTGATGAAATCGAGAAGGAAGTGGAAAACGTAGATGCAGAAGTCATCAAGAAACTTTGGGGCTTTAAATAAATCAGGCTATATACAAACAAAGAAGAGGGTGTGTCATAAGTTTATGATTCACCCTCTTCTTGTTGTTGAAGTTGTTGAAAGAGATAGGATATGTTGTTGGAAAAGATAGGATATGTAGTTGAGATAGTTAGTATCTTCGGTCGCACAACAGCTGTTGTGCGCTTGCATAACAGCTGATATGCGCATGCACAACACCTGTTGTGCAAGCGGTGGTCAACTGTTATGCACCAACTATTATCCAGACTTATGACACACCCCGTTTCTTGGTTTATATCATCATCTTCTCGGCAACTTCTTGATAGCATGTGGCATGAATGCCCTGCCGGTAGCCTTACCGAAGCCATGAGCTACAGAATCGGTTGCAGCAGAACGGGTCTTCTTACGGGCTCCACTCGGATCGTAGCGCACTAAATCGATTTGCATCACATCACCCTTAGCCTTACCTGTTCCTATCATATAACCATAGAACACATCCTGGCCCCTTTCATCACCCAGATAGAAACCATACTGCTTAGCACCTGCATCCATCACATAGGTAGCACCAGAATCATTATAACGGATATAAATATCACCATTCTTATCGATGTACCAGGCAAACTTCAGGGTCTGGGTTTCATTGCTTCCATCATCGGCATAATCCACTTCTACACCATTACCACTGAGCGAGTTAACCTTACCACCCGCCTGATAGAACGTCATCTCGGCATTGAAACTGTAATTATTGCGAGACTGGCCGTCCTCTGCAAGTTCAGAGAGCATCACAGAGCCTCTCCAGTCGCCTGTAAGAGTCTTAGCCTCCGACAGCAGGTAATCATCCTGAGAGCCGTTAGAACCGTTGTTCCAGTCGCCCTGATTCCATCCCCAGCCACCATGATTATAGTCATCATACCAGTAATAATCATCATGCCAATAATCATCATCATCACATGAGGTAAATGAGAAAGATGCTGTAGCTATCGCCATCCACATCCATATCCGATTAAACTTTTTCATATCTTGTTTCCTTTCTTCAAACTAAATTCCTTATTGCCTTACTTCACTACAAAGCGGCGAACAGGCTTCTGATTATCATCTGCCACCTTAACATACTCTACAGAATCCTTAGCTCCGCGAGAAACAATCTGGGTGTTCTCCAAGCCCGAATGCTGCTTGCTGTAGCCCCAACCGTCATCGTAGTCCCAATCGTAGCCCCAGTCATAATCGCCCCAGTTATAGCTGTAAGAATCGCGATAAAGCTCGAAATAAGCACGGTTGCCGTTATCAGCATCTACATATCCAGAGAACTTGCGGTCGCCCAGAGCATAGTCGTAAATCACAACATCGCTACCCTCATCAAGAAGAGTGATATAGATGTTTCTGTTACGTACTGTCCAGGTAATATGGTTTGCTATATAATTGTTGCCATGCCAGTAATTTCCCTTAAAGTAATCGATCCAATAGCCTGTACCGGAATAGATGCCATCATTCTGGTCGAATCGGATTACCGAGTAGAGGGCCTTCTGATTACCATATTCTACCAACATATTACCCTTCCATGTACCATCGAGGGTGTATGCAATATCAGAATCATCATCACATGAGGTGAATGAGATACTCATCAAAGCTATGAAAGCCATTGTGAGAAGAGTAGTAAACTTTTTCATATCAATTTATCAGTTAAGTTATTTATATTCTTATATCTTCTATACTTTTGAGTTCTCGAAGAACAGCATTCTTTCTTGAACCCGATGCAAAGGTAGTGGATTTTTCGTCTGCATCAAAGGGGAAAAGGATACAAACTGAGGGGGAAATCCCTATTCTTTCAAAAACAACCGTCTTTTTTGATGGTATTTCTTTCGGTTTTGATGATATTTCTTTCTCTGTATCAAAGATTTAACACCTTCTTAACACATCGTATCGATATTTTTCGTATCTTTGCATCATAAATAAGTAATTATTCAAAGAACATGCTTTTAGCACAAAGCAAATTCTAAGAATGCGCTCAAAAAAATGAGTTTCAACAGTTTATTAATTATACGTTAAACCTTTAAAATTATTAAGTTATGAACAAATTTTTACGCTATTCATTATCATTGGTTCTGGCGTTCGTAGCTAGCGTTACGTTTGCACAGGAAGTAACTTTTGACTTTGACAATGATTACAAAACACTCTTCCCTGAACTGACAGGTACATCTTCTTCAGATTCTAAAGATGGAGATATCACCAAAGCCATGACATGTACAACTAATGGTATTTCTGTAACAGTTTCTGCAAAAACTTCTGGTTCGAATGAAAACCGAATCTGGAGTAGTTCACCACGTCTCAGAATGTACAGTGGAACGCTTACGATTCAAGCACCTGCTGACAAGAAGATTGCTTCTATCGACATTATAAATAAAAAATGGAATGATAATAACAATGCTGACGTAGGTACTAATAATAAAGGTTCTTGGACTGGTGATGCTAACAAAGTTGTATATACAATTGCTGGCAACACCCAAATCAAGTCTATCAAAGTTACGCTCGCTGGTACCAAGATAGAGTACACCGATGCAGCAAGTGTAAAGGAACTCTTAGCTAATAATAAAGAAGCTAAGGATTACATCAACCTCAAACTCACGAACGCAAAGGTATTATACGTAAACAGCTACAAGGGAACCGTAAATACTTACGTACGTGAAGGTGACACAGCTATCGAAATGAGAACTTTAGGAATCGATATGCCTGTAAACAGCATCATTAGCGGTACTGTTAAGGTAAATTTGGCTTATGACGCAGGAATTCCTTATCTGTCAGCAAGCAAGGAAACAAACGGCGAAAATCTCAAAATCACAGAGAGCAACGAAGCTGCTGAACCTGTTATTGCAACTGTAAAGGACATCCTTGATGGCAAATACACCAACGACCTTATCAAGATTAAGGAGTTCACATTCAGCAAAGAAGAGTATACTACAGGTAAATTCAACTACTATGCTAATGATGGTGAAAACAAGATTATGATTTACGATAAGTTTAGCGGTATTGGTGGTGTTTCAAAATTAACAGAAGGAGAGAAATATACCTTAACCGGTATTTACGGTGTTATATTCAAAAACATCCCTGAAGTTCTCCCTATCAAGGCTGTAGAAAAGTTTGAACCTACCGGCATCACTAACATAACAACAGATGAAGCTGCAAAGAACGCTCCTGTTTACAACCTCGCAGGCCAGAAGGTAACCAAGGCTTACAAGGGTGTAGTCATCAAGAACGGAAAGAAGATGATTCAGAAGTAATCAAATTCAAAACAACATATCCCTACTGCTCCTCCGATATTCATTTATCGGGGGAGTTTTTTGTTAGACATAACATAAGAAGGAACCACAAGCAAATCAATCAAATTTTACCCCTATAATATGAAAAGTGGAATAATTTAATGCAATAACATAAAAAAATACACCTAAAACTACGATATCTCATTTATTTTCACTACCTTTGTTGCGATTTATAAACGTATACGAATAAAAAATGATGAAAAGAAAATTATATATCACCCTATTAGGACTGCTCTCTACCATCATGATGGCAGCTGTACCCTACTGCGATGTGAGAAAATTCTCTATCACAGACGGACTCGCTGCCAACACCATCTCAGACCTCAAGCAGGGCAAAGACAACCTCATGTGGTTCAGTACCTGGAACGGACTGTCGTTCTATGACGGCTACAAATTTCATACTTTCAGAGACAACCCGGATGATATTGACGTTCTGTCAACCAACCGTATACTGAAAATAGAACCATCCTATAACAACAACGTGTGGTGTATCACATACGACCACAAGCTCTACGTATACGATACCCACTTCTGCCAGTTCTTTGCCGTAGGACAGAAATTCAACGAACTGTTCAACATCGACCTGCGCGTGAGCCAGGTATACCCATTGAAAAACGGAGCTACATGGTTTACTTCAGAAGATGGAAAATACATCATCCGATCAATAGGAAAAACCTTTGATGAGCGGAACATAGAACTCATCAAAGTAGGAGAAAAGGGACTCAGAAGCGGAAATGTATGGTACATCCATCAAGATATACACGGAAGAGAATGGGTGCTTACCGACAAAGGCGCATACATATATCATTCGAAAATTCCAAGCAAACTGCCTTTCAAATGGCTCAGAGGGGTGGGAGAAGATGAGTTCCTGGCAACCGAAGACGGTAAACTGGCAAAATATGACCTGCAGAACCGACTCACCATGATACCAATGCCAGAAGGCGTAACCCGTATCAACGGACTGAAAAATACAGGTTACCAGCTTCTGATGGCAACCAACCTGGGTGTAGCAATCTACAACCCGCGCACCTTCAAGTTTGATATCATCAACGTACAGAGCCCGAGTCAGCCTCTGGCAGAGGTAAAGAAGATTTATATCGATGATTTCGGTATGGTATGGGCATTTACAGACGGTATAGGAGTAACCCTTGTCAATCCGAAGACCGGACAGACACAGTGGCTCTTTGCCGACCAGGACGACCCGATGGACCGCACAACCTGCGAAAGCAATTTCATCACACAAGATGAACACAAGACCCTCTGGGTAGTGCCAAGAGGAGGAACCTTCAGTTATTTTGACCGCAAGGCAGGAAAACTGGTGCCTTATCTGCTGAGAAGCAATTCATCGGGCAACTACCGCATACCGAAGATTACGAAATATGTACTCTCAGACCAGGGAATCCTCTGGCTGACAGGCTCTCACGACCTGACACAGGTAGTCTTCAAATATCACCCTTACATTATCAACAAGCTGGATGTGGGCGAAGACGAAGTGTTCTCGGTGAATGCATCGCCAGACGGACATATCTGGGCTGGCTATTACAATGGTATAATCCAGGTGCTCAACGCATCCTACCAAAGCATCGGATACCTGTCGCCAAGCGGACAGATCGTGCCACAGCAAGTAAACTTCGACGAGAAGGGCATCTTCGCCATCCACTTCGATATCAAGGGAAGAGCATGGATAGGAACCAACGGAAATGGTGTCTATCTGATAGATAAAATGCAGGTAAGACACTTTGTTTATGATGCCAACAACCCGTCATCGCTGCCGTTCGACAAGATACAAGACATTGTAGCCGACCGCACCGGACGCATCTGGATAGGTACCTACGGAGGTGGGCTGGCACTTGTTAACGAGGCGGCAGACGGCAGTATCAGCTTCATCAGTAAACGAAACGGACTGCCTTGGGAAAAACAGCACTACGACCGCATACGCCGCATCTGCTGCACCACTACGGGAACCATTCTCGTAGGAACTACAGATGGTCTCATCACCTTCAGTGATGCCTTTACAAACGCAAGAAAGATCAATTACCACAAGACCTACTACATACCGAACGATACAACTAGTCTGGCTGCAAACGATATGAACAATATCATGGAGCACACCAGCGGCAAGATGTATATCTCGCAACAGGGCGGTTTGATGGAAGAGATTGTGAGCAAATCGCTCCTGCAAGACAACCTGAAGATGAAATACTTCCATGCCATCGATGTTAACGAAGGCATCGTACAGGGCATGGTAGAAGACAACCAGGGAAGAATCTGGGTAATCAGAGAATCGAGTATCGACTGCGTAAACCCGAAAACGGGCCAGTGCAATGTGTTCGGACCTAACGACTTCGACTTCAACATGTCGTTCTCGCAAAGCCGTCCTTACCACGATCCGGCAAGCAACAACATCTCGGTAGGTACCCCGATGGGACTGATTACCTTCAATCCGGCTACGCTGAAGAAGAGCAACTACCAGCCTAAAGTCATCTTCTGTTCCCTCCATTATAGCGGAGAGAAGGAGTCGGAACCTATCCTGCACAAGGATAAAGTGGTGATTCCTGCCAACAAGCGAAATCTGACCATCAACTTCGCATCGCTCGACTATCAGCGTAAGTATCAGACCAGATATCTCTATCGCATAGATGGTTTTACAGCTCCAGGCGTGTGGATATCAAACGGAAGCAGCAATACCATCGGCTTCAACCGTATCAGTCATGGCGATTACGTACTCAAGGTGAGAGCCACCAACTCTCACGGTGTATGGAGCAAGTATGTGGCAGAACTGCCTATCGAAGTGCGCCCTACCTTCTGGGAGAGCATCTGGGGCAAATTTCTGATGCTGCTTCTGCTCTTCGGTATCGTAGGCGCAATCTTCTATACCTACAACCAGCGCCAGCGCGAGAACGTAACCCACGAGATGAGCGTGATGAAGAACGAGTTCTACAACGATGCAGCCAACCGTCTGAGAACCCCTCTAACGCTCATCGGAGCCCCGGTAAAAACCGTTTTGGATACCGAACCGGGTATCACCCGAAAGGGCAAGGAACTGCTGAAAATGGTGGCAGACAATGCCAACGAGATGCTGGTAATGCTGGACAAGGTTCAGAGATATGGCAACAAGGCAGACTTCCATACGAACAGCGGTCTGAGCGAGGAAGATTACGACCTGGCAGAAAGGGAGAAAGAGAACGGACAGATTGACGACCGCAATGCATCCGACTATCTGGAAGAAGTAAACAAACAGAAAGAAGAAAAGGATGAAGAGGCTGAACGACTGGAAGAAATGGGCAAGGAACAGAAAGAAGCACAAGAAGAAGCGGAACACAAAGACCAGACGGTACTGGTAGTTGAAGACAATGCCGACCTGCGCAAGTTCCTCTACAGTATCCTCTCGCCTACCTATAACGTGCTGCTCGCAGAGAACGGAAAGGCTGGCTTGGTAATGGCGCGCAAGGAGACGCCCGACTTTATCCTTACAGACGTTACCATGCCTGTGATGGATGGTTTGTCGATGATTCACGAGATTAAGCAGGATACCACCCTCAACAACATCCCAGTGATGATTCTCTCAGCCAAGGCAAGCGTAGAAGATCAGCAGCGAGGCTTTGATGAAGGTGTTGATGCCTATATCACCAAGCCATTCTCTACCCCTTATCTGCTCGGCCGAATAGAGGCTATCCTCACCCAGCGCCGCAACATTCAGGTGGATATCATCAGAAAGCTGAAGGAAGCTGGCGATAAAGATGCCATAGCAGCCTTGCGAATACTGCCTACAGTTGTTCCTCAGCCTGCTCTTAACCAGGAAGAAACAAATGCCGAAAACGAAGCGGTTGACCCAAACAGCGAGCTGGCATTTATGGCGGCACAGATGCAGGACAGAACCCTGATGCGTGCCTTCAGGTTTATTGTTGAAAATGCAGGCAACCCGGAACTCAAGATAGATGATATCTCGAACGAAATCGGTATGAGCCGAAGCGTACTATATAATAAGGTGAAAGCAACGACCGGAATGACACCGGTAGACTTCGTTCGCCATATACGTATCAAGAAGGCATGCGAGATGTTGCGCAAGACAGACGATACACTGAGCAGCATCGCCTTTGCAGTAGGTTTCACCGACCCTAAGTATTTCTCGAAGGTATTCAAGAAAGAAACGGGTATCGTGCCTACTGATTACCGAAACAGAACGCAGGGATAGCCCGCATCATTACAGATGAAAGCAGTCATCATTACTGATGGCTGCTTTTATCTGTATTGACAAAAAAGTAATACATATTACAGGACATATCTTCAGTTGTTGCCGAGCACAGCCTTCTTCGTTATCGTACACAGCAAAACGTTCAAGCAAGGAAAAAAGCAGAATAGTCATAAAATTGAGCCATTTTGCTTTGTTTTTTGACCGAATATTGCAAAAAAGTATAAAAATGGGGGGGTATTTGATTAATTTTCCCTTTTTACTGAAAAAAAACTGAGAAAAAGTTTGGTGTTACAAGAAAATGTAGTATCTTTGCAACAAGTTCTTAGAAAAGTTAAATGATAGATTAATCGTAAACCTCTTTTTCTTTGTTTTTTTGAGGAAAAAGAGGTAAAGAAAAAGAAATGCAGGGTTTGTGAAAATCCTGCATTTTTTATTTTTATAACTTTCATGCAGGCCGTTATGTAGTCTTATAATCTACACACCTTTCTATTCACAAACCCAATTATCAACGGAATCTATATACTCTTAACTGCGATACTATCTACATTATATATATTACGCACAGAACTTTCGCATGTGGTTCAAGTACGGGCTGAAGGCCCAAAAGCTCCTAGCCCAGGGCAACGCCCTGGGTATGATGGCAATCAGCAAGACGCCCTGTAAGGGCAAAAGCTTTATGTTTTATCTGGAGTTTTAAAGCTTTTGCCCTTACAGGGCGACAGGTTTGAGTCCAATTACCCAGGGCGATGCCCTGGGCTAGGGGCTTCTGCCCTTTCAGGGCGTATGGGACAAAACTTGCGAAAGTTCAGTTATGCTTATTCCTTCATCTATGATTTTGTTCGATTTTTAGAATTTTTAAAAAAACTCTTGAAGTATTCTAAGAGAAAAGTAGTATCTTTGCACTCTAGATCACATAAGTTGAGATCGGAAATATAGATAACACATACATAAAGATAAAAAAAATGAGAACTGTTTACGAATTTTCTGTTAAAGACAGAAAGGGAAAGGATGTTTCCCTCAAGGAGTATGCCAACGAAGTGCTGCTCATCGTTAACACCGCTACAAAGTGTGGTTTCACCCCTCAGTATGAGGAACTGGAGAAACTTTATGAGACCTATCATTCTCAAGGTTTCGAAATACTTGATTTTCCTTGCAACCAGTTTGGTCAGCAAGCCCCTGGTACAGATGAAAGCATTCATCAGTTCTGCAAGCTTACATACGGCACAGAGTTCCAGCGCTACAAGAAGATCAAGGTAAACGGAGACGATGCTGCCCCTCTCTTCAAATTTCTGAAAGAATGTAAGGGCTTTGCTGGTTGGGACGAGAGCCACCCTCTCTACCCTGTTCTCGACAAGATGTTGAGCGAGGCTGATCCTAACTACAAGGAGAGTGCCGATATCAAGTGGAACTTCACCAAGTTCCTCGTTAACAAGAAGGGTCAGGTTGTAGCCCGCTTCGAGCCTACCACAAGTTTCGATGTCATCGCTAAGGCTATCGAAGAGTGGTTGAACTTCTAATGAAAGATAGAAGTCTCGAACTGAGAATAGAAGCTCTAAATAAAAGAGAATAGAATTTCTAAATAAAAGAAAATAGAATCTCTAAATAAAAAGCCAGGTTGCTTTTCGCAGCCTGGCTTCTTTTATAATGTGATATTGTTATTTCAATATATCTCAAAGAATAATTGTCAACTGTTTGCTATATACTATAAACTATTAACTGTTAACTGAAAATTAGTCAACCTTTGGCACATCCTTGAGGAACTGCTGGATTTCTTCATCACTCACAGAATAATCGTGCAAATCGCCATTGATAAAGCTATCGTAAGACGGCATATCGATAAGTCCATGACCTGAGAGACAGAACAGGATAACCTTCTCCTTGCCCTCTTCCTTAGCCTTCAGAGCCTCACGTATAGTAGCTGCAATCGCATGACAGCTCTCTGGAGCAGGAATGATACCCTCGGTCTGAGCGAAGAGCATACCTGACTTGAAAGACTCCAGCTGAGGGATATCTACACCATGCAGATAACCATCCTTCAGAAGTTGGGAGATAATCATACCAGCACCATGATAACGGAGACCACCTGCATGAATGTTGGCAGGCTTGAAATCATGACCCAGAGTAAACATTGGCAGCAATGGAGTGTAACCTGCCTCATCACCGAAATCATACTCAAACTTACCGCGAGTCAGCTTAGGACAACTCTCCGGCTCTGCAGCAATAAACTCAGTATGGCGCTCGCCTGTAAAGTTGTGACGGAGGAATGGGAAGGCAATACCACCAAAGTTACTACCACCACCGAAACAAGCAATCACCTGATCAGGATACTCACCTGCCATCGCCATCTGCTTCTCAGCCTCTAGACCGATGATGGTCTGGTGAAGTGCCACATGATTGAGCACAGAACCCAGCGTATACTTACAGCCCGGTGTGGTTGTAGCCAGCTCAACAGCCTCACTGATGGCAGTACCGAGCGAACCAGGATGATGAGGATCACGTGTGATAATGTTCTTACCTGCGCGTGTACTCATGGAAGGAGAACCCTCTACAGTGGCTCCAAACGTACGCATGATGCTGGAACGGTATGGTTTCTGCTGCATAGTAATCTTTACCTGATAAACTGCTGCCTCCAGGCCGTAGAGTTTTGCTGCATAAGAGAGGGCTGCACCCCACTGACCTGCACCAGTCTCTGTAGTGACATTGGTATCCCCCTCCTGCTTACAGTAGTAGCACTGAGGAATGGCTGAATTGATTTTATGAGAGCCTAACGGATTGATACTCTCATTCTTGAAATAGATATGCGCCGGAGTACCGAGTGCCTCCTCAAGGGCATAAGCACGTACAAGAGGGGTTGAACGGTAGAAGGTGTACTTCTCCAGCACATCTTCCGGAATATCAATCCAAGCGTGCTCTGTATCAAGTTCCTGCTTTGAGCACTCCTTATTAAATACGTGTGACAAATCATCAGCATTCATTGGCTGGTGTGTCTGAGGGTTCAACGGTGGCAATGGCTTGTTAGGCATATCTGCCTGAATGTTGTACCACTGAGTAGGAAGTTCCTGCTCGCTTAAGATGTACTTTTTCTGTCTCATATTTATATATATGTTTAAAATTGTTGTATGCCAGAACAAAGGTACAAATAAAAAATGAAATAAAGAACTTTTTTATGTGTTTTTCCACTATTTTTTTATTTTTATCCAATAAAATAGTTCATTCTACAGGTATTATTTGTTATATAAGTGTATTTTCAGTGTTATTTCTATAAATTTAATCAAATATTACCCCATAAAATATCAAATATTACCCCCTATATTATAATGAAAAATAGTATCTTTGCAACAGAAAAATTCAAAATGCGTTGTGAAACGCTTATCATCATCTTTTACTTATACAAAAAAATAAAACATTGGAGTTCAATAGGGATATTGAGATTCCAATGTTTTTTTTATACACTAAACTGAAACATATTATCATGTAAAGTTGACATATCATCATGTAACATTGTCAGATTTCTAACCTTTCAGTATAAATCAACAGTCTGTTTTATTGTCTACTTCCACAATTGATACAGGATTTTACCCATAGACTGCAGACACAGATTATTTTTTCTCATTACCTAAATCTATCTGCGATATCTGATTCAACAGATTTACAGCCTGTCCTACAGTCTTCACATCATTGATGCGAAGCATTCGCTTGTTGAATTTTTCCTTCAGAACACAATCTTGAATATGACTGGTAACGTAAGCGAGTATGCGGTTAAACATCTGACTTCTGTAGAACGGACTGTTTACATTGCTCACAAACTGCATCTGCATATAGCCCTGCTTGAGAATAATCTTCTCGCAACCTAGCTTCTTGCCTACCCTACGCAGACCTACCACATGCATCAGTTCGTCTGCTTCATGAGGCACAGGACCAAAACGGTCTATCATACGCTTGCGGTAAGCCTCTACTTCCTCATCGCTCTCCAGACGGTCCAGTTCACGATAAAGGAGCATGCGCTCACTGTCACCCGGCACATAAGTCTGAGGAAAATACATCTCCAGATCGCTCTCTATGCCACAATCGTCAACGAAATCATCACCCGTAAGCTGGGCACCTTCATCCATCTTCTCCTGATAAAGATCACAGAACTCCTCGTTCTTCAACTCTGTGACAGCCTGAGAGAGAATCTTCTGGTAGGTTTCATAACCCAGATCTTCCATAAAACCGCTCTGCTCAGAGCCCAGCAGATTACCCGCACCGCGGATATCCAGGTCCTGCATGGCGAGATTGAAGCCGCTACCCAGTTCGCTGAACGTCTCCAGAGCCTCCAGACGGCGACGCGCCTCAGGAGTAAGTGCACTCTTAGGTGGCGCCATCAGATAGCAGAAAGCCTTCTTGTTGCTTCTTCCTACGCGTCCACGCATCTGATGCAGGTCACTCAATCCGAAGTGATGAGCATCGCTCACGATAATCGTATTGGCATTGGAAATGTCGATACCGTTCTCTACAATAGTGGTAGAAAGCAGTACATCATAATCGTAATTGATAAAGCCCATGATGATTTTCTCCAAATCCTCTGGCTTCATCTGTCCGTGACCGATTGCTACCCTACAGTCTGGGATATGCTTCTCGATGAGCATCTTGAGCTCCGGAAGCTTGGATATTCTGTCGCATACGAAATAAACCTGTCCGTTTCGGCTCATCTCGAAATTGATGGCATCGCAGATAACTTCACTACTAAACGTTACCAGTTCGGTATGAATCGGATAACGGTTAGGTGGCGGAGTGCGCATGATACTCATATCCCGGGCGCCCATCAGAGAGAACTGGAGGGTTCGCGGAATCGGAGTGGCACTCATCGTGAGTGTATCGACATTTACCTTGAGCTGACGGAGTTTCTCTTTGGTAGACACACCGAACTTCTGCTCTTCATCGATGACGAGCAGTCCCAGGTCATGCCATTTCACGGTCTTTGATATCAGCTTATGCGTACCTATGAGGATATCAATCTTACCCTCTTTCAGGGCGTCAAGCACCTCTCTGGTTTCCTTCGTTGTACGGGCTCTACTGAGATAGTCTACCCTTACAGGCATGCCTTCCAGACGCTTTTTGAAAGTCTGATAGTGCTGGAAAGCCAGAACGGTAGTAGGCACCAGCACTGCAACCTGCTTGCTGTCGCACGCTGCCTTGAAGGCTGCACGGATGGCAACCTCAGTCTTGCCGAAGCCCACATCGCCACAAACCAGACGGTCCATCGGTCTGCCGCTCTCCATATCCTTCTTCACCTCCTGAGTAGCCTTATTTTGGTCTGGCGTATCTTCATACAGGAAGGAAGCCTCCAGCGTATGCTGCAGATAATTGTCGGCACTGAAGGCGAATCCCTTCTCCCGTCGGCGCTGGGCATAGAGTTTGATCAGGTCGCGCGCAATGTCCTTGATTCGCTTCTTAGCTTTGTCCTTGAGTTTATCCCAGGCACCTGTACCCAGTGTAGACAGGCGAGGCGGAGTACCGGTATCGCTGCGGCGATATTTGCTGATTTTATAAAGCGAATGGATAGAAACATCCACCTTGTCATTGTTCGTATAGACGATGCGGATCATTTCCTGATAGCTGTTGCCCGCAGGAACCCTAACCAGACCGCCGAACTTGCCGATACCGAAGTCTACATGCACGATAAAATCTCCCACTTCCATCTCCTGCAGTTCCTTCATGGTGAGTGCCATCTTGCCGGCTCTCGCTTTATCTGAGCGCAGGTTATATTTATGAAAACGGTCAAAAATCTGATGATCGGTAAAGAAGCAGCACTTCTTGTCATGGTCAGTAAAGCCTTCATGAAGCGTCTTGTCTACCGGTGTAAAACGGATGGCGTAGCGCTTCAGCTCTTCGCTTTCAAAGATATCCTTCAGGCGCTGTTGCTGCTTCTGGCTATCTGCCAATATATATAAGGTGTAACCCTGGAGCAGGAAATCCTCCAGAGTCTGACAAAGCAAATTGAAATTCTTATGGAAAAGAGGCTGTGGAGCGATATTGAAAGGTATCACAGCCGAACTCTCTGACGGAGCGACCTTGCCGAACTCGATACGGAGATGAGCCGCTACTGCCTTCTTGAAATCGAGCGGAGAAACGAGGTTGAGCTCGGTCTTCATGTCATGTCTGATGCGCTCTGCCTCTACCTCAGTAGCTCCCTCCAGCTGCTCGGTAAGGCTCTGCGATGAGAAGCCTTCGGTATAGATCTGACCGATGCGGTCGCAAACGAAAGAAAGGTCTTTCGCAACGACTGGCGTACTTTCGGAGAGAAAATTGAGGAAACACTGCTTGTTGCTCTCGATATGGGCGAGTTCGGGCACGATTTCTATCTCTGTGCGCTTCGTCTGCGAGAGCTGGGTCTCAACATCAAAGGTACGGATAGTGTCAATCTCATCGCCGAAGAAGTCGATACGGAACGGATATTCGCAGCTGTAGGAATAGACATCGAGGATGCTTCCACGCACGGCAAACTGACCCGGTTCATAAACATAATCGGTTTCTTTGAGTTCGAAATCGCGCAGGGTATGAACCACATCGGTCTGAGCAATCTGCTGGCCTACAGTCAGTTTCAGAATCCGTTCATTCAGATTCTGCTTAGCCACAACGAGTTCTGCCAGTGCATCGGGATAAGTGACTACCAGGAAATGTCCTCCCGAAGAGAGGCGCGCCAGCACCTCTGTACGTAGGATTTCGTTCGCTGCATCACGCTGCCCGTATTTCACGGCACGCCGATAGCTGGAAGGAAAGAAGAAGACCTTCTCCTGCCCCATCATCTGAGTGAGATCGTGATAAAAATAGCCTGCTTCATCGGCATCATCCAGTACGAAGAGTACCGAACGCCTCATCTTCCCCTGCAGAGAAGCAAAGAACATCGGAGCCGAAGAGCACAGCAAACCCTGGAGAAAAATGGAATGAACCGACTTCTTCCCCATCAAATCAAAGAGGGCATCCGCCTGTGGCGAACGCCCGTATGTTTTTTCTATCTTTTGGATTTCCATCCAAGTACTGATTAGTGATTACTGAGTATTAATCCTTCTTCGGATATTTCTTGAACCAGCCATCCAGGCGCAGTCGCATTACGCCAAAGAAAGCCTCACCAAAGATGCCACCACTCATCTTGCTCACACCTTCACGACGGTTAACAAAGATGACAGGCACCTCCTTGATCTTGAAACCTATTCGATGAGCCGTATATTTCATCTCTATCTGGAAAGCATAGCCCTTGAAGCGGATAGCATCCAAATCTATGGTTTCCAATACCTTACGTCGGTAGCAGACGAATCCAGCTGTGGTATCATTCACCTTAAATCCGGTTACGATACGTACGTATTTAGAAGCGAAATAGCTCATCAATACGCGTCCGATAGGCCAGTTGACCACGTTCACACCCGAAATATATCTTGAACCTACAGCCACATCATACCCCTCATCGTGAGTTGCCGCATAGAGACGAGGCAAATCATTAGGATCATGACTGAAGTCGGCATCCATCTCGAAGATGAAGTCATAGCCCTGCTTCAATGACCATTTGAAGCCCATGATATAGGCAGTACCCAAACCGAGTTTACCCGAACGCTCCAGGATATGCAGACGACCGGCAAACTCATTAGCCATCAAGCCCTTAACAATGGCAGCAGTACCGTCAGGACTTCCGTCATCAATAACGAGGATATCAAACTGCTTTTCGAGACCGAAGACAGCACGGATGATTTTCTCGATGTTTTCCTTCTCATTATATGTAGGAATGATTACTATGCTATCACTCATAACTTCTTATAATTTTAATGATTCTGATTCTATATAATGTAATACAGATGCAAAATTACAACTTATTTTTGAAATAACAAGCAAAAACCCGAAATTATTGGTCCGGATTCTCTACAAAACCCTGATATTTCTTGTCAAGTCCGTTCATGATTGCCTCATAGCTCTTGTTCATCTGGTTCTTGATATTGTCAGCTCCCTTGCCTATCGGCTCGATAGGCTCATGAATGGTGAGCTTCAGAGGATGCCAGAAAGCCCAGTAGATGTCCTTCATGCGAGGCTTCACATCAAAACTGCCATTGATGGTAAGCGGACATACCGGCAACTGCAGTTCATCGGCAAGCATGAAAGCACCGCGGCGGAACACGCCCATGTGCCCCGTAAACGAACGGGCACCCTCTGGGAATACCACCAGCGACATGCCCTCTTTAAGCACCTCGCGAGCACGGTCATAAGAAGCACGGATCTTAGAAGGTCCGCTCTTGTCTACAAAGATGTGGTGCGCATACTCACAGGCGATACCGATGAGAGGCACTTTGCGCAAGCCCTTCTTCATCATCCACTTGAAGTTTCTGCCCAGAAAACCGTATATCAGGAAGATATCGAAAGCGCCCTGATGATTGGCCACGAAAACATAACTCTGGTTCTTCTTGAGATGCTCACGTCCCTCCACCTTTACAGGCAGGAGGAGGATGCGGACCCAAAGCCAGGACCAATATTTACCAGGATAATAGCCCCAGAAATGACCATTACCCAGCATGCATCCCAAAACAGTAGTTAAACTGGTTAAAACGCTAGCTACCAACAGGATAGGCAAGCATATTACAAGCTGATACAGACGATATAAGTACTTCATTTTTTATTTAAGAATGAATAATTTAACACTCAACATTTAACACTCAACACTCCTCATTTTCTTTTGAGTGTGATGACCACGATTTCTGCCGTAGCCCCTATGCGGATTGGAACGGTACCGCCCAGACCTGATGTGGTATAGAGCTGGCAACCCTCCTCCTCGAAGAGGCCGTAATCATAAGGAGTAAACATCGACGGACGCAAGCCCAGGATACTGATCTGACCCGCATGCGTATGACCGCTCAGCGTAAGCTGCGGTGCTACGACCAGCGAATCCTTCCTGTCAGGTCCCATCACATCGCCATCCTCATCCTTCTCCTTATTAATAGTAGAAGGCCAGGTCTCGCGCCATTGCTTCGGCATATGCTGCAGCATCAGCACGAAAGAGCCCGGTCTGATGCCATACAGCGCCTTCCTTACGTTGGTTCGCTTGGGTTTGTCATAGTTCTCTGTACCAGCTACATAGATGCTGTCAGCGCCTCTATGCACCGCCACATGCTCATTCATCAGCAGGTGCCATCCACAACTCCGCTGGAAGTCCTGCATCCGCTTCTCGAGCGCAGCTATCTCCTGCTCATCATCTACATCCATATAATAGGTGTAATCGTGATTGCCCAGCACACTCATCACGCCATCTCTGGCTTTCAGACTGCTGAGCAGCGCCTGATACTTAGGCAGTTCATCGGGCGTAACATTCTGTAAATCACCCGCAAAGCAAATCAGATCAGGTTTTTCGGCATTAATGCTGTCGATATCGCGCTGAGGCAGATGACCACGCCAGCCATAGTATGACCCGAGATGGATATCGCTGAACTGAACGATGCGATAGCCCTCGAAAGACTTCGGCAGATTAGGTACATAGATGGTGATACGCTTGACTTGCATCTTAGGAAAACCTTCGGTAAATCCGTAGATAAAGCAGAAGAACGCCACCGCTCCCACTACCAGTCCGAGGAGCTTGCCCCAGTTGCGATGGCCGTGAAGGAGCCGCATACAGCACCAACCGAAGACACTGAACAGGCTGAAGACAAACTGCGGCACCGCACATACTGCCATCATCACAAACCAGATGTCGATGAGCACCGGATTGCGTGGCAGGAAGTTGGGCAGTATCGTGATATACGCGCTGTAGGCGATAACCACGAAAGCCGGCAACCAGAAGAGCACCCGCTGCCAGAGACTCTTCAGCCGTAACTTGCCATACCTTTTATATATCCACAGATACGGCAACAGGGTGAATACCACTACGGGTATCAATATTCTTGCTATCATTTCTTGATCAAACTTGATTGAAGATACGTTTTCATTGCCTGCACGGGCACTCCTCTGCGCTGTGCATAGTCGCGAAGCTGGTCGTCTCCTATCCGTCCCAGTTCGAAATACCTCGACTTGGGATGTGCAAACATCAGCCCCGAGACACTGGCATGAGGCGTCATCATACCGCTTGTGGTGAGCCGGATGCCCACCTGACTCATATCGATGAGCTGGTCGATGATGAAGTTGGCACTGGTATCGGGCAGTGAAGGATATCCTATAGCCGGACGGATGCCCTGATAGCGCTCCAGATGCTGGTCTTCGATGCTCAGCTGCTCGTCGGGAGCATAGCCCCAGATGCTGCGTCTCACCTCTTCGTGCAACTTCTCTGCCGTGGCTTCAGCCAACCGGTCGCAGAGTGTCTGTGCCATCATGTTGAGGTAGTCGTCCGAGCGATATTTCTTCTCCAGACCGCCATCTACCGTCGTGCAGAAGATACCTAGCCGGTCTGTTATTCCCCTGCCCAGAGGACGGATGAAATCAGCCAGACAGAGATTGGGTTCTCCCTGAGCCGCCGGATGCTGCTGACGGAGCATCGGGAAGCGGACTTTCTGCCCTTCCAGCCAGATATCATCCCCCTCGCTGTTCGCCTCGAAGAGTCCGAAGACGGCATAGGTATGATATTCGCCTTCCCATGAATGGAGCATATCGAGCGCCTCAGCCTTCATTTTTTCCTTTTCCTCTCGAGGTTTGCCGCTCAATCCCCAGGCATGATAAAAGTATAGCCAGTTGATATATGGCTCAATTTCGCTTATATTGTATACTATTCTTCGCATCCGATACGATATTTTATTTTACAATACCCGTAAGATTTCCTTTTTTAGGAATTGCTTCTGAACTCCAGTTCTTCTCCTCTGCAAGCGGCATCAAACACGCCTTTGTTATAGATAAGATGACCGTTACAGAAAGTCTGTTCCACTTTCCATGCAAACTCATCACCCTCTACAGGGCTCCATTTACACTTGCTCTGAATCACCTCTGCGGTCACCTTCCAAGGCTCTCCCTTGCGCACCACGACGACATCTGCCTTATAACCCGGACGCAAGAAGCCGCGCTGACTGATATGGAACAGACGGGCTGGATTATGGCACATCAGTTCAACCAAGCGCTCGATACTGATTACCTTTTCGTCAACAAGTTCCAGCATGCTTACCAGTGAGAACTGAACCATTGGCATACCTGATGCTGCCTTGGCACAACCGCCCTGTTTATCCTTCAGCTGATGAGGAGCATGATCTGTACCTACTACTGTTATCTTACCATTACTCAGCGCCTTACGCAAAGCATCGCGGTCAGCAGCGGTCTTTACTGCAGGGTTGCATTTAATGCGTGCGCCCTTCACAGCATAATCTTTATCCGAGAACATGAGATGAGCTACAACAGCCTCACCTGTAATATTTTCATCCTTACCAAAGAACTCCAGTTCCTTAGCCGTAGTAACGTGAGCGATATGGAGATGCGCCCCGCTTTCCTTAGCCAGCTGCACCGCCAGACGGCTGCTTTCATAGCAAGCCTCCTCGCTGCGTATTTCCGGATGATGTTCTACGGCAGGGTCCTCACCCCATTTCTGCTTAGCCAGCTGCATGTTGCGGTTGATGATTTCGGTATCCTCACAATGGGTCATCACCGGCAAATCCAGCTCTTTCGCCGTCTTGAAGATAGCCTGCAGCGCCTCATATTTATCCACCAGCATATTGCCCGTACTGGAGCCCATAAAGAGCTTGATTCCCGGCACACGATGCGTATCGAGCTGCTCAAAATCATTTACATTATCATTGGTAGCACCAAAGAAGAAACTGTAGTTCACATGACTCTTCTCAGCGCCCAGCTGCCGCTTTGCCTGCCAGGCCTCCAGAGTGGTAGTCTGAGGTACCGTGTTAGGCATCTCAAAATAACTGGTCACACCACCAAAGGCAGCAGCGCGGCTTTCGCTCTCGATGTCAGCCTTCTGCGTAAGTCCCGGCTCACGGAAGTGAACATGATCATCAATCACACCCGGCAAAACAAAACACCCCGAGGCATCGATGACTTCATCGTAATTGCCACGGGGTGCCTCGCCTTCATATATCTCCTTGATAAATTCACCATCCAACAAGAGGTCGCCCACAAAAGAGCGACCCTCATTTATAATGGTTCCATTCTTGATTAATTTCATATTACTAAACTTATAAAATGAAGAGTTTTACAAGATGTTAATGCCCAAGACCTTGAAAGAGTCCTGTTTCTACTCCTGACCTTCCTGTTTTTCAGGAATCGTAGGCGCAGCCAGTTCGTTGGCTGTAGGTGCCGGAGCCGCATCAGGATTTACCTGTGGAGCCGCTTCCATCTCTGGCTGCATGCCGCTCTGCGCATCTCGTGTACCGTTCATAATCTCCTGATTTTCTTGAGCTTTCTTATAATAGTCCTTTACATAAGGATCATTCTTGAAATAGTCGGTAGCCTTGCTCATGATATCCTCTATCCAAGGAGAGAGCATCGGATACTGGTTGCCCATTGTAACGAGGAAGAAGACGCCCGGTCCCAGCACATTGTTGAAGTTGTCGGTAACAAACGAAGTGATGAGCTTGTCTTCCTGCTCAGAGAGGCGGATGGATTCCTCGTTCAGATGCTTGTTGACAGCCACCATATCGCTACCGTTCATGATAGCCTGGTCGTGCTTGTGTACCAGTTCGCGCAACTGATTCTGAATCTGCTGGTATTTCTTGAAGAATCCGAAGAGTTTATCGTTCATAGGCGTACCGCTTACCACCTGCTGTGTATCATCGAGCTTCACCGTAATGCTTCCACTCTCCAGCACCAGCGGCAGCACAGGGTCATCATCCATGAAGATATTCGCCATCTTCATAGAGTCGACAGAACCCTGAAAATGGAACTGTCCGTGCACTACATCGCAAGAATCCACGTTCTTGAAATCGTTGTTTTCCAGTATCTTAAGGTACAGCATGCGTCCGTCCAGAGTACTTACGTTAGAAGTACCCGAGATATCGTAACTGTTGGCACAAGATGCAAGTGCCATCAAGGCAATGAATGCGTAAAATATTCTATTCATAAGCTATCTATATCACTTTCGGTGAACAAAAGTACAATCTTAATTTGAACTGACGAAATAAATTGCAGCAATTTAATTCATTCTTACAAGATTTATGTTTTGTTTGCACTCCTGTTGGGCACCGAAAGCTTTTTTCTCGTCCTTTCTATATTACTGATTGTTTTCCTTCTTCAGTTCATGAGAGATGCGATGCGTGGTATACAGTTCCAGCAGGGCTGCGATGAGGAGGAAGACTACCCACTTATTATAGAAATAGGTGATATAGGTCTCATAATTCTCAAACCAGCGGCGCAGGAAAGCATACACCGTATCTACCATCGAGATGCCTGAGAGCACGAAGAAGATGTCTGCTACATACTGCATGCGCTTCAGGCGGTGGATAACCAGCGAAGATCCCTCATAGAACTGCATCGCCTGCATCACGCTGAAGAGTATGGTGCCCAGCAGGAACCCCCAGCTCGTTACCTGCACCAGCTGCGGATGTGAAAAACCAAATGCGAAGCAAGCCGCACCGACAACCATCAGCACGCCGCCCAGCAAGAAAATAGCACTTTCCAGTTTACTCAATTGTTTCATTTTCGTCTTGTTCGTTAGTTTTTTCCGGAATATCCGAACTCAATACAAAGATATCTTCATCATCAGCCTTCATGAAATAACGCTGGCGGGCTATCTTCTCAAATGCCCGCGCACCATGCTGCATATCGCGCAGGGTACGCTTGTCGTTTTCATACTGCTCATGATACTTTTCTATCTCCGAACGGAGCGTAGCTATCTCTATCTGGTACTTAATGTGCTGTCTTACACTGTTGTCGTCAACTACACCAACTACCAGAACACCCGCTACAATCACTATAAGATACTTATAATGAGCGAGATAATTCCATATAATACCAAGTTTTTTACTCATTTCTTCCGAATTTGTTTGCAAAGATAATATTTTTTTGTTATCTTTGCATCATCAATTAAGAAAAAATAATGGAAGAGTATATAGTTTCTGCAAGAAAGTACCGTCCGATGACCTTCGATTCGGTTGTCGGACAGAGTGCATTGACCACCACTTTGAAGAATGCAGTGAAGAGCGGCAAGCTGGCGCACGCCTATCTTTTCTGCGGTCCGAGAGGTGTGGGCAAGACCACTTGTGCCCGCATTTTTGCGAAGGCAATCAACTGCGAGCACCCTCGTGAAGACGGCGAGGCATGCAACGAATGTGAGAGCTGCCGTGCCTTCAATGAGCAGCGTTCCTACAACATCTTCGAGCTGGATGCCGCCAGCAACAACGGTGTTGACCAGATTAAGGTTCTGATGGAGCAGACCCGCATTCCGCCTCAGGTAGGCAAGTATAAGGTGTTTATCATCGATGAGGTCCACATGCTCTCTACAGCCGCCTTCAATGCCTTTCTCAAGACGCTGGAAGAGCCGCCTCAGCATGTCATCTTCATCCTCGCCACAACCGAGAAGCATAAGATTCTGCCTACCATCCTGAGCCGATGCCAGATTTACGACTTCGAGCGAATGACGGTAGCCAATACCATCAACCACCTGAAGATGGTAGCTGAGAAGGAAGGCATACAATATGAAGAGCAGGCGCTCGCCGTGATAGCCGAAAAGGCTGACGGAGGTATGCGCGATGCCCTCTCTATCTTCGACCAGGCTGCCAGCTTCTGCATGGGCAACATCACTTACCAGAAGGTGATCGAGGACCTGAACGTGCTCGACAGCGACAACTATTTCCGTCTGGTAGACCTGGCTCTGGAGAATAAGGTGGCCGAGATGATGGTAACACTCGACGGCATTCTGAGCCGCGGTTTCGATGGCGGCAACATGATACAGGGGCTTGCCCAGCATGTGCGCAATGTGATGATGGCGAAGGATCCTCAGACCCTGCCTCTGCTCGAAACCAGCGACGACCAGAAAGCCAAGTTCCAGGCTCAGGCCCAGAAGGCACCTACACCTTTCTTATATAAGGCGCTGGAACTGATGAACCAGTGCGATATCCATTACCGCGCCAGCAGCAACAAGCGATTACTGGTAGAGCTCACCCTGATACAGATAGGCCAGATTACGCAGCCCGAGGATCAGGATGTGCCTAGTGCGGGGCGTACGCCCAATAGATTAAAATCCCTGTTTCAGAAACTCCTGGCTCAGTCTAAGCTTGCCTCTCAGGGTGCAGGTTCTGAGCCTTCTGGCAGCAGCGAAAACCGGTCATCACAGCCGGGAGCGTCTGCTGCTACAGCTACTGCTGTGCCTTCGTCAGGGGCACCGACAGCCGCTTCTGCAGCCTCCAATGCTGCATCTTATTCTGCATCTGCCACCGCAGCCACATCTGCCTCTCCAGAAGGCTCAGCCGCTGCCGGAGCTGCTATAGATGCTGCATCGCCTCACAAGCCACGACTCAAGAATATCAAGCTGGGCGGCATAGGCATGACTTTCTCTAACCTGAAGAAGAGGGAGGAGAACCAGCGCCGCCTGCACAGTCCGTATGATGATACCAATGAGGAAAAAGCGACCATCACGGGCGACCAGAACGAGTTCACCCAGGAGCAGGTGGAAGCAACATGGTTCAGTATGTGCATGAGAATGCAGAACAAGCTGGATTTCATAGGCTTAGCCAACCGCATGAAGAGTATTGTACCGAAGATAACCAACTATCCGCAGATAGAGGTTATCATCAACAACCAGCTCTTGCTAGACGACGTTTTGAACATCAAGAACCGCATTCTCAAGACTTTCGTCTTAGGTCTTCACAACAGCGAACTGAGCATCAGCTACCGCCTTGCCGACCAGGAAGAGGTAGGCAAGGTTCTGACCAAGAATGAAGTTCTGGAACTTCTTATGGAGAAGAACCCTGCAATGAAAAAACTCACAAAGGACCTGGATCTGGTCATGACATAGAAGATACTCCACACGATACGAAATTCTCCACTCCATGTAGAACAACCTATACGGAGTGGAGAAACTAGTACTATCTTCCCCCAAATGCTGCCATTATACCTGGGCGTATGATGCCCCAAGAGGTTATTCAGTATTCAGTATTCAGTTTTTTTCGCGATAGTTACCTTTTATACGGTTACAAATTGTAAGTAATTATTTTATATTATATATATATATTATTATATATATATAATATACTATCTATACAGAGAGTGGTAACAACAGCGAAAAAAACTGAATACTGAATACTGAATACGTTCCACGTAATCGGTTACTACTTTGTAATATACTGGTTTATAGCGTAAAACATAGTTTTCCACACCGCAAAACATAGAGATGCGTCCCATGAAACATAGAGTTATTTCTCTTTACTAAGTTTCAAATCGTAAGCTGCTGAAAATCGCTCCTTATCACATGCCTAAATTTGTTAGATCCCAGAAATCTTCGTATCTTTGCACCGGCAATCGAAAGAACAGTCTTTTGTGCCTCGCTCGAGACTTCTATTAAGACCAACACGGGTTATAAATGATGGCAGACGCCGGTCATCAATGAAGACCCCGAAAACGGCAGAAACGGGGCGTTCTGGGGAATTTGAACCAACTAGGTTAGTGTCATACCGACACACAACAAAAAAAGCCCCCGATGCAGAAAAGCACCGGAAGCCTTCGTAAGCAAATTATTATTATCTTAAAAAGATCAACTGAATATGCAGCACATCACAGTACACACCATGACGCACCGGCAGAAAGGCCTAGATGAGGTTCATGCCCGCTTCCTCAGCCTCCTTGCGCATCTCCTCAGGCCAGATGCTAGCCTGGATCTCACCAATGTGAGCCTTATGAAGCAATACCATGCACAGACGGCTCTGGCCGATACCGCCACCAATACTCAGAGGCAACTTGTCGTTCAGGAGCTGCTGATGGAAGTAAAGCTTCTCTCTATCCTCCTTGCCCTCCAGCTTAAGCTGACGCAGCAGACTCTCCTTGTCGACACGGATACCCATAGAACTGAGCTCAAAACTGCGACCCAAAACAGGATACCAGATGAGGATATCACCATTCAGTCCCATCTTGCCGTTCTCAGCCACGGTGCTCCAGTCATCATAGTCAGGAGCGCGGCCATCATGCTTCTTGCCATCGCTCAACTTGCCGCCGATGCCCTCTACAAATACAGCGCCATACTTCTTGCAGATAGCATCCTCGCGCTCCTTAGGAGAAAGGTCTGGATACATATCGAGCAAATCCTGCGCATGAATAAAATGAATCTCCTTAGGCAGGAAAGGCTTCAGCTGAGGATAATGCTCGCAAGCCAGGAACTCGGTACGCAAGATGGCACCATAGATGCGGCGCACGATATTTTCGAGGAAGGCGATGGTACGGTCTTCCTTGGTAATCACAGCCTCCCAGTCCCACTGGTCAACATAGAGCGAATGAAGATTATCCAGCTCCTCGTCAGCACGGATGGCGTTCATATCTGTATATACGCCATAAGCAGGCTCAATCTCATACTCGGCAAGCGTCAGTCGCTTCCACTTGGCAAGAGAATGAACCACCTCAGCCTGGGCTTCGCCCAAATCCTTGATAGGGAAACTTACAGGGCGCTCTACGCCGTTCAGGTCATCATTGATACCAAGACCCTTCAATACGAAGAGTGGAGCGGTAACACGACGCAGACGGAGCTCGGTGCTCAGGTTTTGCTGGAAGAATTCTTTTATCATTTTAATACCCATTTCGGTCTGGCGCATATCCAGCAGCGCCTTGTACCCTTCAGGTTTTATCAAATTGCTCATTTTTATTTCATATTTAGTATTTGCGCTGCAAAGGTACAAAATAATAATTAATCTGCAAGCATTTTTCCGTATTTTTTCGCAAAATGATAGCATTTTTAAGTTTTTTAGTAGCATTTTGTAGAACAATTTGCAAATACACATTATATATATGAAAAAATCTGCCCCAAATATTTGGTTATTTCAAATAAAAGCAGTAATTTTGCAGTCGACTTCCCGATTCGTGTCATTCAGGCGGAGAAACGGGCAGCAGAAAAAGAGGGTCTCGTAGCTTAGCTGAATAGAGCGTCAGATTCCGGTTCTGAAGGTCGTGGGTTTGAATCCCACCGAGATCACCCGAAACAACAGAAATGATTAATAATTGAAAACATGGATTTAGTAGAACGATTTATAAACTATACGAAATTCGACACACAGTCGAGCGAAGAATCGACCAGCGTGCCTAGTACGGCAAAACAGCTCGAATTTGCCAAGTACCTGAAGAAGGAACTTGAGGACGAAGGACTGAGCGATGTCGAAATGGATGACATGGGCTATATCTATGCCACTCTGAAGAGCAATACCAAGAAAAAGACTCCTACCATCGGATTTATTTCACACATGGATACATCGCCTGATGCCAGCGGAAAGGATGTAAAGGCGCGCGTCATCAAGAACTATGACGGCAACGACATCGAGCTGAGCCCGGGCATCATCTCAAGCGTTGAGACTTTCCCAGAACTGAAGGCTCACAAGGGAGAGGATATCATCGTGACAGACGGTACTACCCTGCTGGGTGCTGACGACAAGGCGGGCATCGCTGAAATCGTACAGGCTATGTGCTATCTGCGCGACCACGACGAAATCAAGCACGGCGACATCCGAGTAGGTTTCAATCCTGACGAGGAAATCGGTATGGGTGCACATCATTTCGACGTAGAGAAGTTTGGCTGCGACTGGGCTTACACCGTAGATGGCGGCGACCTGGGCGACCTGGAATACGAGAACTTCAATGCTGCCGGAGCCAAGATCGTCATCAAGGGCGTGAGCGTTCATACAGGCTATGCCAAGGGAAAGATGGTGAATGCAAGCCGACTGGCTGTGGAATTCCAGAACATGATTCCTGAGAACGAGACTCCTGAGCAGACTGAAGGCTACCAGGGTTTCTACCACCTCATCGGCATCGAGAGCCGCTGCGAGGAGGCAAAACTCAGCTACATCATCCGAGATCACGACCGCAACAGGTTTGAAAACCGCAAGGATTTCATCGAGGACTGCGTGAACAAGATGAACGAGAAGTATGGCGACGGAACCGTAAAGGCGGTTATCTACGACCAGTACTATAATATGAAGGAGAAGATTGATCCTAACATGCACGTCATCGACATCGTGCTCAGAGCGATGCAGGAGAGCGGCGTTCCACCTCGCGTAGAACCTATCCGCGGCGGTACCGACGGAGCCCAGCTGAGCTTCAAGGGTCTGCCTTGTCCGAACATCTTCGCCGGCGGTGTCAACTTCCACGGCCCTCACGAGTTTGTGAGCATCCAGGTAATGGAGAAGGTAGTGAAGACCATCGTGAAAATAGCGGAAATCACAGAAGAATTTAACGACTAATACAGATATGGGGAATTTAGACACATCTAAATTCCCCTTTTTCATAAACAGAAAAATATGGCTGAAATTCCATTTTTAGTAAAAGACCTCGCCCTTATCCTGATGGTAGCAGGCATCGTAACCCTCATCTTCAAGAGGCTCAAGCAGCCGCTGGTGCTGGGATACATCATGGCGGGATTCCTGGTTTCGCCACACATGCCCTACACCATGTCGGTAGTCGACGAGACGGATATCCAGACCTGGGCCGACATCGGTGTCATCTTCACCCTCTTCTCGCTCGGTCTCGACTTCTCGTTCAAGAAAATCGTGAAGATGGGCGCTTCTCCCATCATCGCCACCGTGGTCATCGTGTTCTGCATGATGATGCTGGGCATCAGCGTAGGCCACAGCTTCGGCTGGGGAAGGATGGACTGCATCTTCCTGGGCGGTATGCTCGCCATGAGCTCCACCACTATTATATATAAGGCATTCGATGATATGCGGCTGCGCACCCAGAAGTTTGCCTCGATGGTGATGAGCGTACTGATACTGGAAGATATTCTGGCTATCGTGATGATGGTGATGCTGTCGGCGATAGCGAGCGGAAGCAGTCCCGACGGCGGGCAGATGCTTGCCTCTATCGTGAAGATAGGCTTCTTCCTGGGCGTATGGTTTATCGTGGGCATCTTCGCCATTCCGTGGTTCCTGCGTTCGGTGAGGAAACTTATCAATGCCGAAACCCTGCTCATCGTTTCGCTGGGTCTGTGCTGCGGCATGGCGGTACTGAGCACCAAGGTGGGGTTCAGCAGCGCCTTCGGAGCATTCGTTATGGGCAGCATACTGGCAGAAACCATTGAGGCAGAGAAGATTATCAAACTAGTAGAACCGGTAAAGAATCTCTTCGGAGCCATCTTCTTCGTATCGGTAGGTATGCTGGTAGACCCGAAGATTCTGGTAGAATATGCCGTTCCTATCCTCGCCCTGGTGGGCACGATACTGGTAGGTCAGGCGATATTCGGCACCTTCGGCTTCATGCTCGGAGGCGAGTCGCTGAAGTCGGCGATGCGCTGCGGTTTCTCGATGGCTCAAATTGGTGAGTTTTCTTTCATCATCGCCTCGCTGGGTCTGTCGCTCGGCGTCATCAGCAAGTTCCTCTATCCGGTAGTGGTAGCAGTGAGCGTCATCACCACTTTCCTTACACCTTATATGATTCGTCTTGCCACACCTACCTATCAGGTGATGGAGAAACATCTGCCCGACAAACTCATCCATATTCTGAACCATTTCGCGATGAGTCATCCCCAGACGCAGCAGCAGAGCAAGTGGAAATCGCTGATTCGCCAGATGCTGGTCAACACCACCGCCTACTCTATCCTTTCGGCAGCCGTCATCGCCCTGATGTTCACCTTCGTGCTGCCGCTGATGCGCAATCTGCTGCCAGGCTGGCATCTCCACTGGTATGCCAACGCCATCACCGGTCTGCTCACCGTCCTATTCATCTCACCGTTCCTGCGCGCCATCGTGATGAAGAAGAACCACAGTGCCGAGTGGAAACGCCTCTGGGTGGAGAGCAGCATCAACCGCGTGCCGCTGCTCTTTACGGTGTTCGTGCGCTTCATGATAGCACTGGCTTTCATCTTCTACATCATCAATTTCCTCTCGCGCTTTACAAATGCGCTGATTGTCTGCATCGGTGCAGCAGTAGTGATGCTGATGATAACCTCCCGCCGCATCAAGAAGCGTAGCATCGTGATGGAGCGCGTCTTCGTTCACAACCTTCGCTCGCGCGATATTGCGGCTCAGGTGAATGGCGAAAAGCGGCCGCTCTACGAGGGAAGACTGCTGGACCGGGATATCCACATCAGCGAATTTGAAGTGCCAGAGGACAGCAGTTGGACGGGCAAATCGCTGCGAGAACTGCATCTGCGCCAGCGTTTCGGTGTAGACCTAAGCAGCATTCACCGCGGCTCTCACCGGCTGAACATCCCGAACGGCGACATGATCATCTTCCCGGGCGACAAACTGCAGGTAATCGGCAACGACGACCAGCTGCAGAAATTCAACACCGCCCTGCAGAGCGACCTGCTGCCTGAGGAGGCTGAAATAGAAAAGCGCGAAATGAAACTCAGCCAGCTCATCATCTCTTCTTCCAGCGAATTCCTGGGCAAGACGCTCATCGAAAGCGGTATCAGAGACCGGTACAACTGCATGGTTGTAGGACTGGAAGAAGGTCGTGAGAATCTGACGCACGTATCCCCTACCCGAGTCTTCAAGAAGGGAGACATCATCTGGATAGTGGGAGAAGAAGCAGATTTGAAGAGAATCAAGAATTAAATAAAGAACTTTCGTAAGTAAGCTCCATACGCCCTGAAAGGGCGTGCCGGGAACAACCAGATTACTTCACGGTGATATGGAAGCAGCCCTGCTTCACCTCATATTTAATATAGCAGCGGTTCTTTTCGCGGAAATCGCGGAGCACCTCGGAGAACACCCATTTCAGGGTATCATTCTGCACCTGGCGGCGAGGCTGTTCACGGGTCTGAATCTGCTTATAGCGGTTGTAACAGATATCGAAGGTAGTACCATAAAGATGGCACGAATTCTCGGTAGCATTACCGTTTCGGGTACGCAGTTTCGCCACATCATCCTTGGTACGCAGAATGCTCGTCACGATAATCTTATGCAGCGGAATGCCCTTGATCTGCAACGAATCGAAATAGGCGCGACCAATATCCTGGAGCAGCACAGAGGCACGAGGCACCAGGTAAGGAATACTGTTGTTCAGCTTGTCGACATAAAAGAAAGGATTGCTGCCCACATACACCAACTTGCCCTTGCTGTTCTCCGCCTCCAGACGGTTCTGTACCGGTTTCACGCCATGCTTAGTAGCCGCCAGAATCTGCACATCCTGCTGGTCGGGGAAAGTATTGCCGAAATGAGGCACCGAGAAGATGCGATGCTTCACCTCCTTGCCATCCTTGTCGAAGAAGATAGAAGGCTTGCCGCTCTGTGCCGTATCAGGCATAACAGAGAGTTCATCCTTCTTCAGGTCCTCAGCCACATTTCCATCAGCACCAGCGGGAGCATCAGAAATCTCAGCAGAAGAAGCATCAGAAGCAGCCGAATCCTTCGCAGCCACTAATGTAGAATCAGCCGCACCAGCAGCCGCAACCTTCGGTTTTGCCACTCCCGGGAAGATGACTCTTACCAGCGCCAGAAGCAAAACCACAATACCAAAACCCTGTAAATATCTATTCTTACTAATCTTCATAATTATCTTATTTTCACGAAATAATATTCTATATTCTTCAGGCAAAACGGGAACCGCATCGCCAAATTTAGCTGCAAAGGTAACAAAATCTCTCGAAAAAATAGCTTTTTTAATATTTAAAGAATGTTTTATTCGCCGAAATTTGCTCATTTCATGGAAAAGTAGTAATTTTGCAGCGTTATATAACAAAATATTAGATAGGATAGTTTAAACTTTATAGAATTAAGACATTTTGATAGAGAAACATATTGTACTCGAAGATATCGATCCAGTGATGTTCTACGGTGTGAACAATGCCCACCTGCAGATGATTAAATCGCTGTATCCTAAGTTGCGTATCGTAGCACGCGACAACGTGATTCGTGTGCTCGGCGACGAAGAGGAAATGGCAAAGGTGGAAGAGGATATTGAGCAGATGCGCAAGCACTTGCTTAAATACAACATGCTCAATGATGAAGACATCCTGGACATCGTGAAAGGAAAACAGACCAAGGCGGACAGCGTGAAAGGCGTGCTGGTATACAGCATCAGTGGCCGACCTATCAAGAGCCGCAGCGAAAACCAGCAGCAGCTGATAGATGCTTACGAGAAGAACGACATGGTATTTGCCGTGGGACCAGCCGGTACCGGCAAGACCTATCTCAGCATCGCCCTTGCCGTAAAGGCCCTCAAGGAGAAAGCCATCAAGAAAATCATCCTCTCACGACCAGCCGTAGAAGCCGGCGAAAAACTCGGTTTCCTGCCTGGCGATATGAAAGACAAAATTGACCCATACCTCCAGCCGCTCTACGATGCGCTGGAAGACATGATACCTGCCGTAAAGCTGCAGGATATGATGGAAAAGCACATTATCCAGATTGCTCCGCTCGCCTTTATGCGCGGACGCACACTCAGCGATGCCGTCGTCATCCTCGACGAGGCGCAGAACACTACCTCCCAACAGATTCGCATGTTCCTCACCCGTATGGGCATGAACACCAAGATGATTATCACCGGCGACCTGACACAGATTGACCTGCCACGCGAACAGCGAAGCGGACTGAAGGAGGCGCTCAAGATTCTGGACGGCGTGGAAGGCATCGGAGTGGTGAAACTGGGACAGAAGGATATCGTGCGCCACAAACTCGTAACCCGCATCGTCAACGCATACGACAAGTATGACAAGGAGAGAGCGGAAGCACGGGAAGCTCAGAAAGCAGAAAAAGATAATTCAAAATAATAAGAATTAAGAATGAACTGAATGATTACTTAAGGCATATCATAAAGTTCAAAGTTCAAAATTCAAAGTTCAAAGTAAAATGAAAGCATTAACAAAGACAGATTTCCATTTTGATGGACAGAAGAGTGTTTACCACGGTAAAGTACGTGATGTGTATGACATTAACGACGACCTCCTCGTGATGGTCGCTACCGACAGAATCTCAGCGTTCGACGTTGTTCTGCCTAAGGGTATCCCTTTCAAAGGACAGGTGCTCAATCAGATTGCAGCTAAGTTCCTGGACACGACTACAGACATCTGTCCAAACTGGAAGTTGGCTACTCCAGACCCAATGGTTACCGTAGGTTTGAAGTGCGAAGGTTTCCGCGTGGAGATGATCATCCGTTCTATCCTCACCGGTAGTGCATGGCGCGAGTATCAGAAGGGCTGCCGCGAGATCTGCGGTGTGAAGTTGCCAGACGGTATGCGCGAGAACCAGCGTTTCCCAGAGCCTATCATTACTCCTACTACAAAGGCTGACGAAGGTCACGACATGAATATCTCTAAGGAAGAAATTATCGCCCAGGGTATTGTTAGTGCAGAGGATTACGCTGTGATGGAAGACTACACACGCCGCATCTTCGCCCGCGGTCAGGAAATCGCTGCCAAGCAGGGCTTGATCCTCGTAGATACCAAGTACGAGTTCGGCAAGCGCGACGGCAAGGTTTATCTCATCGATGAGATCCACACTCCAGACTCTAGCCGCTACTTCTATGCAGATGGTTACGAGGAGAAGTTTGAGAAGGGTGAACCACAGCGCCAGCTCTCTAAGGAGTTCGTTCGTCAGTGGCTTATCGAGCACAACTTCATGAACGAGCCAGGGCAGACCATGCCAGAGATTACCGACGAGTATGCAGAGAGCGTATCCGACCGCTACATCGAGCTGTACGAGCACATCACAGGCGAGAAGTTCGACAAGGCTGCCGAGGAAGGCGACATCGCTGCCCGCATCGAGAAGAACGTAAGCGAGTGGCTTGCTGCACACAAGTAAACTATATATAAATGTATAAGCAAGAACAGATAAAGCCCTACGAGGGCACAGGAGACAAGGGCAAGCTGGTAGAGGAGATGTTCGACAACATCGCCCCTACCTACGATACCCTGAATCACCGTCTCTCGTGGGATATCGATAAGGGATGGCGCAAGAAGGCAATCAGGCGTCTTGCGCCCTTCTCTCCTAAAAAGATGCTCGACATCGCTACCGGTACCGGCGATTTCGCCATCCTAGCCGCACAGATGCTACATCCCGACCAGCTGATCGGAGCAGACATCTCGGAAGGCATGATGGAGATAGGCAGACAGAAGGTAAAGCAGCTGGGACTGGAAAACACCATCTCCTTTGCCAAGGAAGACTGCCTCAACCTCTCATTCCAGGACGAGAGCTTCGACGCTGTAACCGCAGCCTTCGGTATCAGGAACTTCCAGAACCTGGATCAGGGACTGAAGGAAATGTGCCGGGTACTGAAAAAAGGCGGACATCTCTGCATCGTAGAACTCACCACGCCGGTCAGTTTCCCGATGAAGCAGCTGTTCAGCATCTACAGCAACACTGTCTTGCCGATGTATGGCAAACTCATCAGCAAAGACCAGAGCGCCTACAGTTATCTCAACAAAACCATCGAGGCATTCCCTCAGGGCGAGGTTATGATGGAGGTGTTCAAAAAGGCAGGATTCGCAAAGGCAGAGTTCAAGCGACTCACCTTCGGCATCTGCACACTCTATTTCGCAACCAAATAAAACAAAAATATTATGGACAAGTATGGACTCATAGGTTACCCTCTGGGGCATTCGTTCTCAAAGAACTATTTCAACGAAAAGTTTGAGAACGAGGGCATCGATGCCCAATACATCAACTTCGAGATACCTTCTATCGAAAATCTTACCGAGATTCTCGACTCAAATCCTGAACTAAAGGGTCTCAACGTCACAATACCTTATAAGGAGAAAGTGATCAGCTATCTCGACGTGGTAAGCCCTGAGGCGAATGCTATCGGAGCCGTCAACGTGATCAAGGTGGAGCACAGAGGCGAAGATGTTTATCTGAAAGGATATAACAGCGATGTAATCGGTTTTACCAAGAGCATCGAACCTTATATCGAGCCTTATCACAAGAAGGCTCTCATCCTGGGTACAGGCGGAGCTTCAAAGGCTATCAACTTCGGTCTGAAATCGCTCGGACTGGAAACAGCCTTCGTGAGTCGATACGAGCGTCCGGGTACTATCCAGTACGAAAAAATCACCCCTGAGGTTATCAAGGAGTATAACGTCATCGTAAACTGTACCCCAGTGGGCATGTACCCACACGTAGACGAGTGTCCTGCGCTGCCTTACGAGGCAATGGACAGCCACACCCTGCTCTACGACCTCATCTACAATCCCGACGAAACCCTCTTCATGAAGAAGGGCAAAGAACATGGAGCCACAGTAAAGAATGGCTTAGAAATGCTCTTGTTGCAAGCCTTTGCATCATGGGATTTCTGGCACCAGGAAAAATAAGCATATCATAAAGTTCAAAGATCAAAGTTCAAAGTAAGAATATGAGTAACAATAGATATATGATGCGCGGTGTTAGCGCAGCAAAGGAAGATGTTCACAACGCTATCAAGAACATCGACAAGGGTATCTTCCCACAGGCTTTCTGTAAGATCATACCTGATATCTTGGGCGGCGACCCAGAGTATTGTAACATTATGCATGCCGACGGTGCAGGTACCAAGTCGAGCTTGGCCTACATGTACTGGAAGGAGACGGGCGACCTCTCTGTATGGAAAGGTATCGCTCAAGATGCTATCGTGATGAATACCGACGACCTGCTCTGCGTAGGCGCCGTAGACAACATCCTCGTAAGCTCTACCATCGGACGCAACAAGATGCTCATCCCAGGCGAGGTAATCTCAGCTATCATCAACGGTACTGACGACCTGCTCCACGAGATGCGTGAGATGGGTATCGGCATCTATCCTACCGGCGGTGAGACTGCTGACGTAGGCGACCTGGTTCGTACTATCATCGTTGACTCTACCGTTACCTGCCGCATGAAGCGCAGCGACGTCATCAACAATGCCAACATCCGTCCAGACGATGTCATCGTAGGTCTTTCTTCTACAGGTCAGGCTACTTACGAGAAGAAGTACAACGGCGGTATGGGCAGCAACGGACTTACTTCTGCCCGCCACGATGTATTTGCCAAGTATCTCGCAGAGAACTATCCTGAAAGCTACGACCACGCCGTGCCAGACGAGTTGGTTTACAGCGGTAAGTATAAGTTGACTGATGAGGTAGAGGGTTCACCTATCAATGCCGGAGAACTGGTACTCTCTCCTACCCGTACCTACGCTCCTGTCATCAAGAAGATTCTCGATGAGCTCCGCCCAGAGGTTCACGGTATGGTTCACTGCACCGGTGGTGCCCAGACCAAGGTTCTTCACTTCGTAGGCGAGAACTGCAAGGTAGTGAAGGACAACATGTTCCCAGTACCTCCACTCTTCAAGGCGATCCACGACTGCTCAGAGACCGACTGGAAGGAAATGTATCAGGTATTCAACATGGGTCACCGCATGGAGATCTACGTACGTCCTGAGGTTGCCGAGAAGGTTATCGCCATCAGCAAGAGCTTCAACATCGATGCCCAGATTGTGGGTCACATCGAAGAAGGCAAGCGCAGCCTGACCATCAAGAGCGAATTCGGAACATTCGAATACTAAAAACAATGTTAGTGTCAACTCAACATTCAACACTCAACATTCAACATTAAAATCAATGGATAATAACAACATATTACAGAAGCTAGAAGGCTTAGAGAGCCGATACGAGGAAGTAAGCACCCTCATTACCGACCCAGATGTCATCGCCGACCAGCCACGCTACGTGAAGCTCACCAAGGAATGGAAAGACCTGGGTGACATCATGGACGCACGCAAGCGATACATCAACTGTCTGAATAGCATCAAGGAGGCAAAGGACATCCTTGCCAACGAGAGCGATCCGGAAATGAAGGAGATGGCTCGCGAAGAACTCAACGAGAACGAGGCGCTGCAGCCTAAACTCGAAGAAGAAATCAAGATTGCGCTGGTACCTAAGGACCCAGAAGACGCCAAGAACGTACAGATGGAAATCCGAGGCGGTGCCGGAGGCGACGAGGCTGCCCTCTTTGCAGGCGACCTATTTAATATGTATAAGAAATTCTGCGAATCGAAGGGATGGACCGTCAGCGTGACTTCTGTTTCTGAAGGCGCAGTAGGTGGATACAAGGAAATCGACTTCGCCGTGAGCGGTACTGACGTTTACGGTACATTGAAGTACGAATCAGGTGTTCACCGTGTTCAGCGTGTGCCTGCTACTGAAACACAGGGCCGTATGCACACCTCAGCTGCTACCGTGGCCGTATTGCCAGAGGCAGACAAGTTTGAGGTGAACATCAACGAAGGCGATATCAAGTGGGATACCTTCCGAAGCTCAGGTGCTGGTGGTCAGAACGTGAACAAGGTGGAGTCTGGTGTACGTCTCCGCTATCCTTGGAAGAACCCTAACACAGGCGAGGTAGAGGAAATCCTCATCGAGTGTACCGAAACCCGTGACCAGCCAAAGAACAAGGAGCGTGCCTTGAGCCGCCTCTATACATTCATCCACGACCGTGAGCACCAGAAGTATGTTGACGATATCGCCAGCCGCCGCAAGAGCCTCGTTTCTACCGGCGACCGCAGTGCGAAGATCCGTACCTACAACTTCCCGCAGGGCCGTGTTACCGACCACCGTATCGGTTACACCACTCACGATCTCAACGGTTTCCTGGCAGGTGATATTCAGGACATGATTGATGCCCTGACCGTAGCCGAGAACGCAGAGAAGCTGAAAGAAACAGAATTGTAAAACCCCGATTCATCGTTCCGTACTTCGGGGCGATGAATCATCATATCAATCCATTATGAACAGAAAAGAACTCGTAGAGCAGATTTTCGCCAAGAAGAGTTTCTTGTGCGTAGGTCTTGACACAGATATCAACAAGTTGCCTAAGTGCATCACCGAGAGTGAAGATATCCAGGGCGCAGAAGCCGAAATGATATTCAGATTCAATAAGGCTATCATCGACGCAACAGCCCCATACTGTGTGGCTTACAAGCCAAACCTGGCTTTCTATGAGAGCCGCGGAATCGATGGCATGATTGCCTTCGAAAACACCATCAAGTATCTCCACAGCCACTATCCAAACCACTTCATCATCGCAGATGCCAAGCGCGGCGATATCGGCAACACCAGCAAGATGTATGCCCAGACATTCTTCGAGGAGTACAATATCGACTCAGTAACCGTAGCACCTTATATGGGTGAGGATTCAGTCAAGCCATTCCTCGAGTATGACGGCAAATGGGTTATCCTCCTGGCACTTACCAGCAACAAGGGTAGCCACGACTTCCAGCTCACCGAGGATAAGGAGGGCGAGCGCCTCTTCGAGAAGGTTCTCAAGAAGAGCCAGGAATGGGGCAACGATGAGAACATGATGTATGTAGTAGGCGCTACACAGGGCAAGATGTTCGAAGACATCCGCAAGGTGGCTCCTAACCACTTCCTCCTCGTACCGGGCGTAGGTGCACAGGGTGGCAGCCTGCAGGAGGTTTGCAAGTATGGCATCATCAAGGACTGCGGCTTGCTCGTCAACTCTTCCCGCGGCATCATCTATGCCAGCAACGGCGATGACTTTGCTGAGGTAGCAGCTCAGAAAGCTAAGGAGTTGCAGGCAGAAATGGCAGCAGAACTTGCTAAGTTATAAAAACTCGATTTAGGCGCAAAGTATCTTGAAAAAGAGGCTTTGCGCCTAAAAAATACCTTTTTATGGGGCGAAAAAGCAAAATATTACAAAATAAAGTCGAGAATCTAAATCTTTTTTGCTATTTTTGCAAACAAATTGCGGTTACCTAAAGGTAATGATGCCTTGGGAACCTAAATAAAACAAACTAGAAGTCAGATAAATTATGGAATTTACCGCTCAACAAATAGCCCAGTTCGTTCAGGGCCGTGTGGAAGGTGATGAGAACGCAACAGTCAACACCTTCGCAAAAATCGAAGAAGGTAAGGAAGGCGCTATCTCGTTCCTTTCTAACCCTAAATACACTCATTATGTTTACGAAACCAAGTCAAGCATCGTACTCATTGATGAAACCGTAGAATTGGAACACCCTGTCAGCACAACCCTCATCCGTGTGAAGAATGCATACGAGTGTGTGGCTAAGCTCCTGCAGATGTACGAATCCATGAAGCCTAAGAAGACCGGCATCGATCCGCTGGCTTTCGTATCTCCAAAGGCTAAGGTGGCAGAAGGCGTATATGTAGGTGCTTTCGCATATATCAGCGATGGTGCAGAGGTAGGCGAAGGTAGCCAGATTTATCCTCATGCCTACATCGGAGAGGGTGTGAAGATTGGTAAGAATGCACTCATCTATCCGAACGTTACCGTATATCACGGCTGTAAATTAGGCAATAACGTTACGCTTCATGCCGGTTGTGTAATCGGTGCCGACGGATTCGGATTCGCTCCAGGTCCTGAAGGTTACGACAAGATTCCACAGATTGGTATTGTTACCATCGAAGACGATGTAGAGATTGGTGCCAACACTTGTGTAGACCGTTCTACAATGGGTTCTACCTATGTTCGCAAGGGCGTAAAGCTCGACAACCTCGTACAGATTGCCCACAATACCGACATCGGTGTCAATACCGTCATGTCTTCTCAGGTAGGTGTAGCAGGCAGTACAAAGGTAGGCGAATGGTGTATGTTTGGCGGTCAGGTGGGTATTGCCGGCCACATCACTATCGGCGATAAGGTGTTCCTCGGTGCCCAGAGCGGTGTTCCTGGCAGCCTCAAGAGCGGCCAGCAGCTCATCGGAACTCCTCCTATGGAGCAGCGCGCTTACTTCAAGTCACAGGCCATCTTCCGTCGTTTGCCTGACATGTACAAGGAACTCAACGACCTGAAGAAGCAGATTGAAGAATTAAAGAAAAACAATTAAAAATAATAAGGCACGGATGACACGGATGACGCGGAGGCTAACGCCACTAAGAAATCCGAAGAAAACGCAGAGAAAAAATCCGTGTTATCCGTGCCTAAAAAATGAATATAATTATGTCAAAACAGAAGACACTGAAAGGTAGTTTCTCTCTTTGCGGAAAGGGTTTGCATACAGGCTTGAGCCTCACCGTAACTTTCAATCCTGCACCAGAGAACACCGGTTATAAAATACAGCGCATCGACCTCGAAGGCGAGCCTGTTATCCAGGCTGTAGCTGAGAACGTTGTTGAAACACAGCGCGGTACCGTACTCGGTAAGGGCGATATCCGCGTTTCTACCATCGAGCATGGTATGTCAGCACTCTATGCCCTCGGCATCGACAACTGTCTCATCCAGGTAAACGGTCCTGAGTTCCCTATCCTCGACGGTTCTGCTGCTCCGTATGTAGAGAAGATCCAGAGCATAGGCATCCAGGAGCAGAATGCTGAGAAAGACTACTACATCATCCGTCATAAGATTGAGGTGAAAGATGATAATGGGTCTGTCATCACCATCCTTCCTGACGAGGACTTCAGCATCACAGCCATGTGTTCTTTCGAGAGTAAATTCATCAACAGCCAGTTTGCTACCCTCGAAAAGATGGAGACATACGCGGAGGAGATTGCATCAGCCCGTACCTTCGTTTTCGTACGCGACATCATGCCTCTGCTCCAGGCTAACCTCATTAAGGGTGGTGACCTGGACAATGCCATCGTTATCTACGAGCGCCAGGTAGAACAGGCCCAGCTCGACCAGCTCGCCGACCATCTCAAGGTGCCTCACATGGATGCCAACAAGTTGGGTTACATCCAGCACCGTCCATTGCAGTGGGAGAACGAATGTACACGTCATAAGCTGCTCGACATCATCGGCGATATGGCACTCATCGGCAAGCCTATCAAGGGTCGCATCATCGCTACGCGTCCAGGCCATACCGTAAACAACAAGTTCGCCCGCCTCATGCGCAAGGAGATTCGCAAGCACGAGATTCAGGCTCCTATCTACGATCCTAACGAGGAGCCAATCATGGATAATATCCGCATCCGTCAGCTCCTGCCTCACCGCTACCCTATGCAGCTGGTCGATAAGGTCATTGCTATGGGTCCTAACAGCATCGTGGGCGTAAAGAATGTAACCAGCAACGAGCCTTTCTTCACCGGTCACTTCCCTGAAGAGCCAGTGATGCCAGGCGTTCTCCAGGTAGAGGCGATGGCACAGTGTGGCGGTCTGCTCGTCCTCAACCAGTTGGAGGAGCCGGAGCGCTGGAGTACTTACTTCATGAAGCTCGATGATGTGAAGTTCCGCAAGAAGGTGGTTCCGGGCGATACCCTCCTCTTCCGTGTAGAACTCCTCGCACCTGTACGTCATGGCATCAGCTCTATGAAGGGCTATATGTTCGTAGGCGACCAGGTGGTGGCAGAAGCTACTTTCACTGCACAGATTGTTAAGAACAAGTAATAATAAAATAGAAATATGAATCAGATTAGTCCATTAGCGTTTGTTCATCCAGAGGCAAAACTCGGTGACAACAACATTATCGGTCCTTTCTGCTATATCGACAAGGACACCGTTTTGGGCGATAACAACGTATTGCAGAACAGCGTTACCATCCACGTGGGCGCTCGCATCGGCAACAATAATGAATTTTTCCCAGGCGCCAGCATCTCTACCAAGCCTCAGGACTTGAAGTTCAAGGGCGAGCAGACAACCTGCGAGGTGGGCGATAACAACAGCATCCGTGAGAACGTTACTATCTCTCGTGGTACAGCCTCTAAGGGCAAGACCGTAGTAGGCAGCAACAACCTCCTGATGGAGACCGTTCACGTAGCTCACGACTGCGTGCTCGGCAGCGGCTTGATTATCGGCAACTCTACCAAGTTTGCCGGTGAGGTGGTAGTAGACGACAACGCCATCGTCAGCGCCAACGTTCTCGTTCACCAGTTCTGCCATATCGCAGGTTACGTGATGATCCAGGGCGGTTGCCGTTTCTCTCAGGATATTCCTCCATACATCATTGCCGGCAAGGAGCCAACCCGCTACTGCAGCATCAACCTCATCGGTCTGCGCCGTCGCGGTTTCAGCAATGAGACCATCCAGAACATTCATGAGGCTTACCGCCTGCTCTACAGCAAGGGTATATTGAAGGAAGGTATCGAGGAAATCAAGAAGAATCTTGAGATTACCAAGGAGATTCAGTATATTATCGACTTCGTAGAGAGTTCTCAGCGAGGCATTATCCGATAAAAGTAAAAGGGTAAAAAAGTAAAAAGGTAAAAAGAGCATCCTTGCATAGGTTTATGAAACGAGCAAGGATGCTTTTTTCTTGAATATAAAGAATGATATATGAAAACATTGATTGTGGTCTTAGGTCCTACCGGTGTAGGTAAAACGGAGCTTTGCCTTTCACTGGCAGAGCATCTCGCTATACCTATCATCAATGCCGACTCCCGCCAGATTTTCGCCGAACTCCCTATCGGAACCGCAGCCCCTACTGCCGAACAACAGCAACGGGTAAAGCATTATTTCGTAGGAAACCACCACATCGAAGATTATTACAGCGCTGCCCAATACGAGGCTGATGTGATGAATCTCCTGCAGGAAGACATCTTCAAGAATCACGATGTGGCGCTGCTTACAGGCGGCAGCATGATGTATATCGATGCTGTATGCAAAGGAATCGACGACATCCCTACTGTTCGTGACGACATACGCACTTGGATGAAACAGCGTCTGGAAGAGGAAGGGCTGGAGGCACTGGTAGAAGAACTCCACAAGATGGATCCGGAGCACTGGGCGATAGTAGACAGGAAGAATCCACGCCGCGTGGTTCATGCCCTGGAAATCTGCCATCAGACCGGCAAGACTTATACTTCTTTCCGCACAGCCGAAAAGAAGCAGCGCCCTTTCCGCATCATCAAGATAGGTCTGAACCGCGACAGAACTGAACTCTACGACCGCATCAACCAGCGTGTACTGATGATGATGGACGAAGGTCTGGAGGCAGAAGCACGCAGCGTATACCCACAGAAGGGACTCACCTCGTTGAGAACCGTAGGCTACAAAGAAATGTTCTCCTACTTTGACGGCGAGATAGACCGCGATGAAGCTATCAGACAAATCCAGTCGCACAGCCGTGAATACATGCGCAAGCAACTTACCTGGTTTAAGCGGGATGCAGAAATTCACTGGTATCATCCAGACCAGCAGGATGAAATCATCCGATTTATTGATGAAGAGATATAGACATAATCGCCCGATAGCATATTCATTTTTGTTGTTAGAAATATAGTTGAGATTCCATAATATTACATGGAATTCTCTGGAATCAGATTTGAATTCTGGTGCTTTATAGCCCATGAACTTTTCAAAATGCTCGTGTTCTTTGATGATTTTCTTCATACCTTATAAAATCAGCGTCTTGTTTGATGCAGAATTCTAAATAATTGGAGGTAAAAATGAAATAAGCTTCATGTGCTATCGAAACAGGCTTCATGTGCGATTGAAATAGGCTTCATTCGCCATTGAAGCCTATTTCATTTAGAGCAGAAGTAATCTTCCCCTGCCAAAAAGGGTATTTCTGTCAATATTTATAACCAAATTTTGCATACTGGTAAACTTGGAATCTAGCAACGAAAATAGGGAGTTTTGGACACCTCGAATTCTCTATTTTTTGTTTCTAATTAAGCGAATACCCTATAGTTGTACAACTATAAAGTTGTAGTCGTACGACTATATAGGCTATAGTCGTACAACTGTAGAGTTATAGTTGTACAACTATAGGGGTTATGGTCGTACAACTATAGAATTCCTATTTTATCGCTACTAACCAGCAAATCCATAATTCCCTGATTATTAACATATTACCATTTTCTTCCATATTTTCAATATTCACAAAGAAATAAGAATCGTTTGAAAATACGAGAATCTCAACAAGGGAAATGTATAAAAAATAAAACGACCCGCACATTTGAGCATCGTTGAGAGGCTTGGCGGGTACTGGTTCTACAAAGGTACGAAGATTCTTCGAAACCAGCAATTTTTTGGGAAGAAATTTTAATTTCGCATGCAAAAAAGTATAAAGCATTTACAAATTAAGCTACTCCGCCCCCATGCGGTAATTCTTTGGCGATAATCCGGTATGCTTCTTGAAGAAGGTGCCGAAGGATGAGGCATTCGGCACAGTCCATTCGTTGAGACTTTGGTATCACTGAAAGATGAAGAAGGAGAAGAATAAAAGTATTATATGAGTATTTTATAAGGGTTTTAAAGACCCTTATAAAATATCGAGTTATAAGATATCGAGAAGTTCCTCGAATCTTGAAATACGACGGAGCTTGGGATGTTCAAATTCCTCTGTCTTTTCATGCGCCCATGTGGTATGAAAAGGGATATGGACAGCCGAAGCTCCGATTTTTAATGCCGGAGCAATATCACTCTTGAAACTGTTACCCACCATCACCAGCTCGTCGGGAGTTACATCCAGTTCCCTGCAGAGACGATGATAAGCCTTGGGCGTCTTGTCGCTCACGATAGTCACCACATCAAAATACCGCTGCAGACCCGAACGCCACAACTTATTCTCCTGATCCATCAACTCCCCCTTGGTGAAGACTGCCAGCTTATATTTCTTCATCTCACGGAAACAAGCCAAGGTTTTCTCTACCCCTTCCAAAGGCTTGGCATCAAGATGCAGGAGACTCTTACCCAAGTCCACAATTTGGGCGATGACATTCGCCTCCACCTTACCATGACTCACCTTCACCGCATTCTCTACCAGGGATATGGTGAAAGCCTTGCAGCCATATCCCAAATCAGCCATATTTTTACTCTCCGTCTCGAAGAGAGCAGCAGAAATATCCTTTTCCTTTCCATATTCCGCAAGCAGCTCGCAATACTCATGCTCCACGTCCTCGAAATAGTTTTGTAATGCCCAGAGCGTATCATCGGCATCGAAGGCTATCGCCTTGATATTCTTCAGTTTTTCCATACTTTTCATTTCTTTTAGTTGCAAAGTTAATGTTTTTATCCGAAAAGGAAAACAATTTATTCTGCTTTCTTTTGCATATACCAATATTTTTCGTAACTTTGCCAAAAATTCAAATAAAGCAACAATATGAAGGCTAATGCTGTTGACGGAATATATATGACGTAATGTAAGAACTTATATTTCTTGGTGCAAGAAAGCCTTTTCATAGCTACCATGACAATCGTCATACAATCGCACGACATATATCTTTCAATCATACGGCATATGCCGTGCGACTACATGACATATGTCGTGCGATTGCAAAAAAAGGACATCTTGCATCATCATTACTATATTCTTACGTCACAACCAATAGCTTTTCATAGCGGAATAAACGAATTTACATTTTAGACACCGAAAATTTGGTAGAGCTCATGGGTATGAGGCTCCGCACAACAAGGATTATAGACAAAGAAACGAGGCATGAAATACAACTCCAATCCCGAATGATGATTCTCTTCTATTGAATATGTCATTACTTCTCATCTTTTTTTATAATCTTCAAACGACATTTCCTTGACGAGGTTTCCTTTTTCATCATAAACAGAAACGACAGAATATCTGCCAGACTCGCCATTAGCATGATGCCTGAAAGATAAGCATATAGGCAGGCCTTCCTCTGATGTAAAGCCTACGCAGCCACAATTTGATGGTAACAATATCGCCTTTCCCGCATCCTTATCTACTATAAAAGTATAAATTGTATTCATCTTGTCTGTTGTTCCATTTACAACTACCACATCAGGATTTAGAGGGACAAGCATGGCTTCACTTGCCACAAAAACTGAATCTAGCCCTATCGTTACACCATGTTTTTTATCCGGATTATACCATAACAAATCTGCCATAGGATGCGCCGTAACTATTTCTTGAATATCATTCTGCTTCTTATAATACTTCCAAATGCTAACTACGTCACCGCCATAAATGCCATCTCTCCCATCAACGCTTCTCAACAAAATAGCATCAACATCCTCATCTGTTACAACAGTATTATTTGGCAGATGAAAATGTTTGATGATTTGTGCTATCATCGCTTGCGAATACTTTCCATCTTCATCATTTTCATATTTCAAAAAGGCATGATCTTGAGCAGGAGCAACTTGTTTTGCACATCTTTCCCCACAGCTGATAGAAAGAAAGCACAGCTGTAGCAGTACAACTATCCAATATTTACACTCTTTCATTTTCTAACTTACGAGAGTTTAAATGATACAAAAGAACTTCCTTTATATCATCGGCAACATTATTAGCCAACCTTTCAAAGACCTTTGGCCCAGAACCATTAGGCAAGCTATCTATTTCATTGACTTCTATAAGATTATAATGAGGAATTTCGGGATGGCTATAGTCATAGCGATATCCTCCAAATGTCAGAAACTCTGCATTCGGAATACCAATATCCTTCATACGATTGATTACATTAGTGCCAGCCCCACCGACACCGATGCACAATATCTTTATATTTTCAGAATCACATTTCATTTAGTACCATCTATCATTATTAAAAGCATTCAAAGGATACCATACTATATATTGCACCTATTTGTCTATATCTTGTCTTGTCCAACTACACATAACAATTAAAGCCATTATAAGAAGTACTATAAGCAATAATATTCCAGACAAACCATAATACCAGAAATTCTTATCTACAACACCTGGCTCGGTCATAAAATCTGTCACATAAAAATCCACAACCAAACTTACCATCCATAGTAAAAAGAAAAACGCAGTAATCAAAGACAGGATTTTTCGACCATTGATTATTTGTACAAGTTTATACGAAACATAACCTATAATACCTATTACTATTATAGTCATGATAGTTGCTGCAAGCATTGCCAACCTAACGGGAAAATCTTTTCCATTAACTACTGCTACCCAATAGCCTAACCCTGTAACATGACCTATTATCGTATCCCTTGCTATATCATCAAAGCTAAAATCAAACATTGTATGTAACAAAGCTGGCACTAAAATCATAATACAAAAGAACACGAACTTAGCCAAAAAAGCTAGCCCAAAACCTATCAAATAGCTCAAGACTATAGTTCCCACTACTCTTAAAATGTAAAATCCGACCTGTTTCATAGTCATACCAATTAATACCCACTTCTACGATTACCCCAATAGCCAAATACAGTAGAGCCAACAGCTCCCACTGTTGTTATCCACCACCATACATTGTATGCAGTTGTATATTCATTAGCCTTATACAAAGCATCTCCAATACAACTACGTATAAAATTCGGAATAAAAAACATGCCATGCCAAATACCAGAATACCACGTATAAGTTTTATTAGGATCTATATCACACAAAAGCCATCCTATAAAACATGACACAAAGATAAACACAAATATTCTTGTACATCCCATAATTAATGTTCCTTTCTATTTTTAGTTTCAACAAATACTAACACAATTAAAGCGACAGCAGCAACAACATCCACCACATTCCATACAAATCTGCCTAAAGCAAATTTGACAAGTGGCTGAAACAATACTGCCAAAGCTCCAGCTGCAATAGCCAACTCGTTTTTGTTTTCTTGGTAATAGGAATATGCCATGTAACCAAACACAACTGTCGCTACATATCTTATCAATATATAGAAACCGTAAGGCATATCCAACAAACACAACAGCAGTAATACTGCCAAAATAATTTTAAGATAGTTCATTTTTTTTATTTAAAAATTCCATAAACATTAGTCTCATCAGCCTTCTTTTTCAGAATATTTACAATTTCAGATTGCGATAGAGTTATTGGGAAATCCCAATTTTGTTTAATATGTTCTCCACCACCTAAATCTACATATGCACGATACTGAACAACAAGTAGCTTAAAAGAAATTTGAAGTTTAAATCCCCAATTACCACATTCTCTAGAAGTGATTGGATCATAAAAAACCCCAGATATTCCTATAAAAGAATTAGACTGTTGAACTACTCTTGCACTTCTATATTCCAAGAGTCCTTTAATAACTTCAGAAAACATAGCAGTAATGCCACCTTTAGAACGAACCGTTTTCTCTTGTTTATGATAAGAAAAAGCAAAATGTCCTAAAAAGACACACACCACTACTCCAACAATTACCACAATTAATAACATATCCTATAAAATTAAAAGTTGAACAATACCATATATAATCACTCCCAACACAGCAAGAACTATTAGACAACAAGCACACCCACGCTTTTGTTTTTCTTGCCGAGCATATTGCTTATAACAATTTTTACATACATGAAATGTTGCACCATTTTGATAAGAAAGGGCATAATTTACCGCATCTTCTCTAATACCACACATTGGACACTTACCATTATCTAGCAATCCCATATTTTGAAGATAATGTACAGCATCTAAATTAAATACAATATCTCCACCAAAGACAGCATCAAAAGGTTCATAATCATGAGGAGGTCGATTTCCTCGTTGTCCTTGAAAGCCAGCTTTCTTTAGCTCTTGGCACATTGCCTCCCAATATTCCATTGGTGACATATCTCGAACTTGACTTCTTGTATATTTCATTGCTTCTATTTTTGTACTTATTTTTTGATTTACAACTACTATTTTAAGGCCGTCTTGCTTGACTTTCCACAGCCATTTCATCATATTCCTCTGCTAATTCTGCACATTCTGGGCAAAGCTTCAAATGTGCTTTCTCCATCTGATAACCTTTAGCAACATACAAATGTTCTGCATTTTCACAATGGCTACACTCCTCATAAAGATGATAAAAATTATCCCCTTTGTTCACAACGAAGACCTTTTTACACTGGAATGCATAATAACGCCTATACTTATTCGTGCCATAAATAGCAACAATTCCACCGACAACAAGGAATAGTCCCCATACAATTGTCAGCTTATAAGTAAACGGCTTCTTTACTTTTTGCTTTGCAATTGTACTATCCGAATGAGTTTCAACCTTAACTTCCTTATCTAAGAGCACTATTAAAGCTGCCACATAAACTATAAACAACAGGGATGTTCCGGTTATTAAATTGAAGACAGAGCTCAAAATACCCCAATAACAAAAGAAAGTCAAAGGTGTCAGTATAGCAAGCAAACCTGTGCCTATGAAGAATATGACTAATGCATACTCCTCTTTAAAGCCATGATAATTAGCTTTACCTATTAGGTTAGACAAAAAAGATTGTTTCTCCATATTATTTATGATTTTTCATCTTATAACATTTATGTAATTTAGATACAAGCCAAACAGCAAATGGCAAGAGGAAAGCATAAAATAAGAATTCTCTAATATCATAAATTGACATTTCACCTAAACCTTCTTCTGGATAAAAATAATGGGCAGGAGTATAATCAACATCATTGTTTCCCAATAACAAGAGAGCAAAATTCAAGGTGAGCCACAATGAATAAATATAGCTCAACTTTTTATTTTCCAGCAATTTACTCCATATTCCATGACACTTCGAACGCAGTTCTGTCGTTAGAGAACCATTCAATGCTTTTCCACAGTTTGAGCAAAACTTGGAATCATCAGCAATTTCCTTACCACAATATTTACAATACATAGCAGTATCCTTTCTTGGCCTTTTCAGTCCTATTAGGTCTTTCTATTAAACAGAGAAGCGTGAACTGCAATGCCCACATCTTCTATCGGAGGCCCTAGGAAAGCCCATGTTCATAGATGCAACAATAGCAGCCCACGCTATGCGTGAGAACCACTATGCCACCACATGAACATCTTGGAAATTTCCTAGGTTTCCGATATCATGATAAGCATAACGCTTCTTAAATCTCAAAAATCAGTGGAAAGGGAATACACCCTATCCGACTGCAAAAATATAAAATACTTCCGTAACTTCCAAACATTTTCGCACTTTTCTTTGTTTTCGGTGGCAACTTTCTTATTCAATCGCCAGCACAACAACATCTTAACAATATTGTAACACCTGTTTAAATCACCTGTAACATCGTACTCGTACCTTTGCACCCGGAAAAGCAAGGGGAGAAATATATCTAGCTATGTTGAGACAAGCCCCTATATAATAAGGTATATAAACACATTAATAAAATATATGAGTACGATTTATCTTTGTATTGTGATCTTCCTGCTCTGTCTGGCAGTGTTTGATCTCTTCGTGGGAGTCAGCAACGATGCTGTCAACTTCCTGCAATCTGCCATCGGAGCTAAGGTGGCTAAGTTTCGCACGGTGCTCATCATCGCATCCTGCGGTGTTGTACTAGGAGCCATCATGTCATCGGGAATGATGGATATTGCCCGACACGGCATCATGAGTCCAGACCACTTCACCTTCGAGGAAGTGATGACGCTCTTCCTAGCCGTCATGGTGACGGATGTCATTATCCTGGATGTATTCAACACGCTGGGAATGCCTACTTCAACCACCGTTTCGTTGGTGTTCGAGCTCCTGGGAGGTGCCTTTATCCTCGCTACTCTGAAGATGTATGGAGACGACAGCCTCAACTACGGTGTCTTGCTGAACAGTAACAAGGCTTTGGAGGTAATCATGGGTATCTTTTCATCTGTCATCATCGCCTTCGTATTCGGTGCCTTCGTAATGTGGCTTTCACGTATCGTCTTCACCTTCAACTATCGCAAGCATTCACGCTACAGCATCGCCATCTTCGGTGGAATCGCCTTTACAGCCCTCTCTTACTTCATCTTCATGAAGGGTTTGGGCAAGAGTCCTTACCTGCCTGCTGAGGTGCGCGATTACATCGACCAGAATCTCGGTTTCCTCATCTGCATCACCTTCGTGGTGTCTGCTGTTGTGATGGAATTCCTGCACCTCTGCCGTGTCAACATCTTCAAGTTTACAGTGCTGATGGGTACTTTCGCCCTGGCTATGGCTTTCGCCGGTAACGACCTGGTAAACTTCATCGGTGTGCCTCTGGCTGGTCTCTCTTCTTATCAGGACTATATGGCAAATGCCAACGGTGCAGCGCCAGACCAGTTTATGATGACTTCATTGATGGAGAGTGCCAAGACTACTCCAGGCTTCCTGCTTGTTGCCGGTGCCGTGATGATTATCGCCATGGCGACATCCAAGAAGGCACAGAACGTAATCAAGACTTCTGTTGACTTGAGCCGTCAGGACGAGGGCGATGAGATGTTCGGCAGTTCTTCTGCAGCCCGCGTGATTGTACGCAACTGCCAGGCTACAGATTCATGGTTGAAGCAGTTTATGCCAAAGGCGCTGATGAACTGGATCAACAGCCGTTTCGACAAGAATAATGTTGAACTCGAGGAGAGTGCTGCTTTCGACGTGGTTCGTGCAGCCGTAAACCTGGTACTTGCTTCTATGCTGATCACCATCGGTACCAACCTGAAGTTGCCTCTCTCTACCACCTACGTTACCTTCATGGTAGCTATGGGTTCTTCACTTGCTGATAGAGCATGGAGCCGTGAGAGTGCCGTATTCCGTGTAACAGGTGTATTGAGTGTAATCGGTGGTTGGTTCATCACAGCCGGTGTAGCTTTCGCAGCCTGTGCCATTGTTTGTATCATCATGCACTTCGGTGGTGTGGGCATCCAGGCTTGCTTCATGGGCTTGGTTATCTACCTGCTCATCCGCAGCAACATCAAGTATAACAAGAAGGCTAAGGAAGAGGGCAAGAGCAGTACATTCCAGCTGATGATGCGTTCCCGCGACCCGGAGATTGTATGGGATTTGCTTCGCCGTCAGGTTTCACGCACCCAGTCTTACGTCTGCCACTTCGCCCTGAACGAGTTCAACCAGATTATGGATGGTCTTGCCAACGAGAATACCCGCGACCTTCGTCATGCCAACAAGAATCTGAAGAAGGAGCAGGATATGCTGAAGAAGTTCCGCCGTCAGGAGATGCTCGGTTTGAAGAAATCGCCTATCGAGATTGCCATCGAGCGCAACACCTGGTTCCATCTGGGTGCCAACAGCAACCAGCAGTTTATCTACTCTCTGCGCCGTATGCTCGAACCAATCAAGGAACATGTTGACAACAACTTCAATCCGCTTCCTGCTGAATACATCAAGGAGTTTGCTCCTGTACGCCAGAAGATCAACGACCTGATGCGCATGAGCTGCGAACTGATAGAGACCGGCAGATATGACAGCTATCGCGAGATTCTTGCCGAGGCAGATGCCTGCAAAGACGAACTCTCTGTTCTCCGCAAGAAGCATATCGACCGCATCCAGCACATGACTGACAATACGCTGATGCAGATTTCTCTGGTTTATCTCAACGTACTGCAGGAGAGTCAGGAATTCCTGAGTGTGATGAGACATCAGTTAAGAGCTGCAAAGAAGTTTATGGAAAAGTAAAAATTCACTGACATCTTGTCACGAAACTACTTTTTGGTATATCTGTTGCATGATGACAGATGACAGCGGATAACAAGAGTGTTATTTTGCTATCACAATATAATCTGAAAAGGTTAGTTTCTCATAGGTTAAGATTGTTAGGTTTAGTTTTTAGAAAAAAGTTTTAGGTTTTTAGTTAGATAAGGGCTTCAAGTGCTAGTGATTAGTATTTGGAGCCATTTTTTTGCCCAAATATTTGGCTATTAGGAAGAAAAGTTGTAATTTTGCAGCCGATTTCTGAAAAGAATCATCATATTCAATAACCCGAGTGCTTGGTAAACCTCGTAAAAAACAAGAAAATGGACAAGAAAAAAACTCAAGTGAGCGTGCTGTTTATGCTTTTCAGCATCCTCTTCTGCGTTTGCCTGATTGCAGCAAACGTACTCGAAACAAAGCAAATCGCCTTCGGGCCAGTTTCCCTTACCGGTGGACTCATCGTATTCCCTGTAAGCTACATCATCAACGATGTGGTATGTGAAGTATGGGGCTATCAGAAAGCGCGTCTGTTGATCTGGACCGGCTTTGCGATGAACTTCTTCTTCGTGGCACTGGGTGCTATCTGCGATGTAATTCCTGCAGCACCTTATTGGACCAACGATGCCGGTTTTCATGCCATCTTCGGTCTGGCACCCCGCATTGCAGCAGCCTCTTTCGTAGCCTTCATCATCGGTTCGTTTGCCAATGCTTATGTAATGAGCGTGATGAAAATCCGCGATGGTGGCAAGCATTTCTCTGCCCGTGCCATCCTCAGTACCATTGCCGGTGAGAGTTGCGACAGTCTTATCTTCTTCCCACTTGCCCTGGGCGGTGTGGTGCCTGCATCAGAATTGCCTTGGCTCATGATCTGGCAGGTGATACTGAAGACTGCCTACGAGATTGTGGTACTGCCTCTGACCATCCGTGTAGTGAAATACGTGAAGAAGCATGAAGGCGAAGATGCATACGACAATAACATCTCCTACAATGTATTCAAGATCTTCAGCCTCGGCTAAAAGACATCAGTAAATATCAAACATTAAAACATTACCAAGCGTGGATAGAAAAGAAGACGGTCTTCAGGCATTAGGTGCCAAGACTACATATAGAATGGATTATGCGCCAGAGGTGCTCGAAACTTTCGTGAACAAGCATTCTGGCAATGATTACTGGGTACGTTTCAACTGCCCTGAGTTTACATCGCTCTGCCCTATTACGGGACAGCCAGATTTCGCAGAGATTCGCATCAGCTATATTCCTGACGTAAAGATGGTAGAGAGCAAGAGTCTGAAACTTTATCTCTTCAGTTTCCGCAATCATGGCGACTTCCATGAAGACTGCGTGAACATCATCATGAAGGATCTCATCAAGCTGATGGACCCTAAATATATTGAGGTAACAGGCATCTTTACTCCTCGTGGCGGCATCAGCATCTGGCCGTATGCCAACTATGGCAAGCCAGGCACCAAATACGAGAAACTGGCAGAGCAGAGATTCGCTACTCACGAATAAAAAACAAGAAACCTCGGAAGATTGGCAGATTGCTTTTCTTCCGAGGTTTTTTATTGTTTATTGCTGATGAAATTACGGGAACTGAGGATAATCCTCGAAGCGAGGCTTGCGCTTCTCAAGGAACGCCTTGCCACCTTCCTGAGCCTCATCCATCGTATAATAGAGCATCGTGGCATCGCCAGCCAACTCCTGAATACCAGCCTGACCATCCAGTTCGGCATTCAAGCCAGCCTTGATCATACGGAGTGCCAGAGGCGAACGTTCCATCATGATTTCAGCCCACTCTACACAGGTATCTTCCAACTGGTCGAGAGGCACCACCTTGTTCACCATTCCCATCTGTTCAGCCTCCTTGGCAGAATACTGCTTGCAGAGGAACCAGATTTCGCGTGCCTTCTTCTGACCCACCATTCGTGCCAGATAAGAAGAACCGAAACCGGCATCAAAACTTCCCACCTTAGGACCGGTCTGTCCGAAGATGGCATTCTCTGACGCAATAGTCAGGTCGCACATCACATGAAGCACATGTCCGCCACCGATGGCATAACCATTCACCATAGCGATAACCGGCTTTGGCAGACGGCGAATCTGCATCTGTACATCGAGCACATTCAGGCGAGGTACACCGTCATTACCTACATAACCGCCGCGGCCCTTTACATGCATATCGCCACCTGCACAGAACGCCTTATCGCCGGCACCCGTCAGAATGACCACACGGATATCCAGACTGTCGCGGCAATAGTTGAATGCCTGCGCCATCTCCCAAGTGGTCAACGGTGTAAAGGCATTACGGTAGCGCTCACGGTTGATGGTAATCTTAGCGATATGATTATACTCCTCGAAGATGATTTCCTTGAAATCAAAACCTTCTATCTTCTTCCATTCTCTCATTTTACTTTGAACTTTGAATTTTGAACTTTGAACTTTATGATTACTTACTATCTTATTTTTTTTGACAGAACTATCAGTTATAGTTCCTTACAGGTCCTCTATCAGCACTTCTGGATGGCTTCCAGCATCTCATTATCTACATCCATATCGGTGAAAACCTCCAGAAGCATCGGGCGCTCGCTCTCGGCATGAATCAATTGGCTGATGCCCTGTTCCATCTCTTCCTTCGTATGAGCTGCGAGATATTTTACCTCATTCTGACTACAGATTCCTTCAGACGTTGCATGATGCTTTGCCATTATCATTTCTTCACGAGCCTGACTCTCCTTTAATCCCTGGAACTTGCCAAAGATGGCACCGCCACCATTATTGAGCACGATGATACGGAGCTTGCCGTTCAGATTTCTATTCCAGAGCGCATTCTGGTCATAGAAGAAACTCAGGTCGCCGAGAACGCAGTATACATGCTTATCAGACTTGTTCTTGCACATCGAGAAGCCAACAGCCGCAGAAAGAGAACCTTCTATGCCGTTCACACCACGATTGCAGTAAACATGGCGGTCGGCATACAGATTCATCAACCGGATGGCAGAACTGTTGCCCGAGAAGACGCTGCTCATCATACCTGGAAGGAATGTATCGAATTTGCGGTCATAAATACCATCGTCATGAGCATCTTTACCGCCTAAGGTGAACGCTTTGAAATCCTGAGGCTCAACCTTCTGAAGCTGGCTGAAGAATTCCTTTACGGTAGCCAGACTGCTGAACTCAGGCTTGAAATTCTCTTTGCGTTCATAGCTTTTAGCCAACGCATCCATCCACAATTTGCGATAATCCTCCCAGTGGTCGTGCCAGCCAAAATTATCCAACCATGACATAGCATCACTGTTTGGCAAATCCATCACTTTAGTAAGATGCATGAACGTATCTTCGATATCAGCCTCTTGCGAGATTCTTATCTGCTCAACTCCTTTAAGCGAACGCAGATAAGATTTCAGCTTCTTGCTCACAATATGTCCACCTATATAAACCACCAGGTCAGGACGGAATCTTTCATCGTCCTTTATTTCATCCAGCAAATTCTCGAAAGCGCCATACAAGGTGGTTTTATTCCAATCTTCTCCCAGTTCTTCCTGAACCTTATATAGATAAGGTGGCATTGCCAGAGATTCCCATAATATAGGCATCCGGTCAATATATGCCAACAAGCCTACATATTTTTCGGTATTGTCCAACTGTCCTATTACCAACAATGGACGTTTGGCTTTTAACACACATTCAAAAGGGGTCCCATCAAATGTGTCAATATTTGCCCTGCAGTAAGCAACCTCTATCTTGCGCTCAACGGTCAAAGCTTCTTTCGTAAACGAATAGAAAGGCTCAGAGATAGGTACATTGATGTGTACAGGTCCCTTTACCCGCCCCATGCTTTTCAACAGCGCTTCGTTGACCAGCCGGTTGCAATACCAATGCATCTCTTCCTGCTGCTCACCTTCGAACACTTCTGGCAGAGATACCGCTTTTCTTACCATCTGCCCCAAAGCATCAGGCTGAGGAAGCGTCTGACCATCCAGCTGGTTAATCCACTGTGCCGGTCTGTCGGCAGAAATCACTATGAGCGGGATTTGCTGATAATAAGCCTCAGCTACTGCCGGATAAAGATTGAGCAATGCAGAACCCGAAGTCACACACACTACGACAGGCTGATAACCTTCAGCCATAGAAAGTCCAAGAGCTTGGAAGCCGGCGCTACGTTCGTCGGTTACAGGATAGCAAGTGATGTCTTCACACTCGTTGAGATTGTGAACTATGGCTGCATTTCTGCTGCCCGGACACACTACAGCATGGCGAACACCATGCGCTACCAGTAAACTTGTCAAAATATTGACGTTTTCTTTATTGCTATACATTTCACCTTATTTTTTAGGTTGTTTTTATGTTTTCAGATTCTTGAAGAGCTTTTGTCTTTTAGCATTATAAAATCAGAATGAATCCCTATCATTTCTCTGCAAGACCTTTACAGGACCGACAGGATGGTCTGCATCTTAGCTTCAGTTTCCTTCCACTCCTTCTCCATCTCGCTCTCCTTCAGCAATCCGCCTCCGGCATAGAGTTCGCAGGAGCCGTCATCCAGGATGTTCATGCAGCGCAGGGAAACATAGAGATGCGTCTTTCCTTTCGGCGAAATCGGTCCCACAAAACCACTGTAGTATTTGCGCGACTGATGTTCATGCTGCAGGATAAACCGGCGAGCTTCATCCTTCGGTATTCCGCAGACGGCAGGCGTAGGATATAAGGCATCGAGCACATCGCCCAGACGCCCCGTATCATGCAGACGGAAAGCGATGTCGGTACGGAGATGATAGAGATTGGCAGCCATCGTGGTATAAGGTCCCTTCTTCTGATAATCATCCGAAAAGGCCTTGATGCAATCCTCGATATAATCGGTTACATACTGCTGTTCCTCTCTGTTCTTCTCCGACCATTCTATCCCTTCTACCGGATAATCGGCTACGGTCTTGGAAGGTTCAGCCTTCTGGGTGCCTGCCAGCGACATGGTCACCATCTGATTCTGTTCACCTTTGAGCAGAATTTCAGGGGTAGCCATCAGCCATAAACCCGATTGGGGGGTATAAACCAAGGCTACAAAAAGACGGGGATACATCCGGCAGGTCTTCAGAAACAGAGCCTTTAAAGAGTCTGCATCCTGTACAACTGAAGCATTGGCTGTATTCTGCACATCTGAAGGCTTTCCGGCATCTTGCACTACTGAAGTCTGGACAGATTCTAAAGGCTGCCGATTGCTCTGAATACGCAGTTTTCTTGCCAGAACAATCTTGCTGAATTTACCTTCAGAGAGCTGCCGGTGAAAGCATTCAAACTCCCTTGCATAGGCTTCAAAATTACGTCCCGACGTAGATTCTGCTGCGTCACGATGTAAATTCTGCTGCATCCCGACGTAGGAAGTGCCGCATCGCGATGCATTTTCAGCCCCCTCGGCAGAGAGAAGTTTGCTTTCATCCGGATGCATTAACACCACGGGACATTCGCTGGATGGCGCGAAAGGAGCTATCACGAAACCTTCCTTGCCATTCAGTTCTGCCACAGAAGAGAGTACCTCAGGTTCTCCCTCATGCTGAGCCACATAGGTAGCATGGTGCAGATAAGGCAGACGATAATACGCAAAAGCTATCATACCTTAGTTTCTGCCCCCTTTTTCTGATTGTCTTTCTTTGGAGTGAACACATAGTTGGTTACCTGTACGGTACAGATTACCTCACCAGCCGTATTCTTGATATCCACCTGCCAGGTATGCAAGGTTCTGCCCTTGTGCACAATCTTGGCAAAGGCAGTAACCGTATCGCCCTCGCTGACCGCCTGAACGTGAGTACCGCTCACGTTGATACCCACGGCAATCTGTCCCGGACAGAGCGCCAGGGAACCGATACCCGCCACATTCTCGGCAAGAGCCAGAGAAGCACCTCCACTCAAGAAGCCGAAAGGTTGGCGATTACGCTCATCTACCATCATCGTTGCCTGAAGCGTATCAGGCTCAGGGGTAGAAATGAAATGCATTCCGAGGGTCTTGGATAATCCATCAGTCTTGCTGATTCTTTTTACTAATTCATCTATGTTCATCTTATTATCTCCTATTTTTCGTATTTTGTTATTGATTCAGAGCTATTCGTTTTCTCTTCGCTCCAAAGTATGTTTCTGATAAACTCAACGCAAAGGTAAGACTTTCTTTAGAGAAAACAAAATTTATCGCACTTTTTATTTGATGAAGGGCAAACTTTACATACCTTTTCCTTTCTTTAATAATAAAAAACATAAAAAACGGCATATAGTTCAGATTTATTTTGTATTTTTGCACCAAAAATAAGAAAATAAAAGATATATCTGAATAGAATATGAACATTTTAGAGCTAAGCGAACAGGAAATCGTTCGCAGACAGAGTCTTCAGACATTGCGCGAGATGGGCATCGACCCATACCCAGCAGCAGAGTTTCCAACCAATGCATTCAGCACAGATATCAAAGCTGAATTCAAGGACGAGGACGAGCCACGCCAGGTAGTTATCGCCGGACGTATGATGGGTCGCCGCGTAATGGGTAAAGCTAGCTTCGCTGAGTTGCAGGACTCAAAGGGAAGAATCCAGGTTTATATCGCCCGCGACGAGATTTGTCCAGACGAGAACAAGGACCTTTATAATACAGTATTCAAGAAGCTCCTCGATATCGGTGACTTCATCGGTGTAAAGGGTTTCGTATTCCGCACACAGACTGGCGAGATTTCTGTTCACGCCAAGGAATTGTGCCTGCTCTCTAAGAGCTTGAAGCCACTCCCTATCGTGAAGTATAAGGATGGCGTGGCTTACGACAAGTTCGATGATCCTGAGTTGCGTTACCGCCAGCGCTACGTTGACCTCATCGTTAATGATGGCGTAAAGGAAACCTTCCTGCAGCGTGCTACCGTACTCCGCACACTCCGCAGCGTACTCGACAACGCAGGTTATACTGAGGTAGAGACTCCTACCCTGCAGAGCATTGCCGGTGGTGCTTCTGCCCGCCCATTCATCACCCACTTCAATGCGCTCGACCAGGATATGTACATGCGTATCGCTACCGAGCTCTACCTGAAGCGCCTCATCGTAGGTGGTTTCGAGGGTGTTTATGAAATCGGCAAGAACTTCCGCAACGAGGGTATGGACCGCAACCACAACCCTGAGTTTACCTGTATGGAGCTTTATGTTCAGTACAAGGACTACAACTGGATGATGGCTTTCACAGAGAAGTTGCTCGAAACAATCTGTATCGCCGTAAACGGCAAGCCAGAGCGCGAGATTGATGGCAACATCATCAGCTTTAAGGCTCCATATCGCCGTCTGCCTATCCTCGATGCCATCAAGGAAAAGACCGGTTTCGACTGCAACGGCAAGACCGAGGAAGAGATCCGCGCATTCTGCAAGGAGAAGGGCATGGACGTAGATGAGACCATGGGTAAGGGTAAGTTGATTGATGAGCTCTTCGGGGAGTTCTGCGAGGGAACCTTCCTCCAGCCAACCTTCATCACCGACTATCCTGTAGAGATGTCTCCATTGACCAAGATGCACCGTTCTAAGCCAGGCTTGACCGAGCGTTTCGAGTTGATGGTAAACGGTAAGGAGCTTGCCAATGCATACTCTGAGCTCAACGACCCAATTGACCAGGAAGAGCGTTTCATCGACCAGATGAAGCTTGCCGACAAGGGCGATGACGAGGCGATGATCATCGATCAGGACTTCCTCCGTGCCCTCCAGTACGGTATGCCTCCAACATCAGGTATCGGTATCGGTATCGACCGCTTGGTCATGCTGATGACAGGCAAGACCTTCATCCAGGAGGTATTGTTCTTCCCACAGATGAAGCCAGAGAAGAAGATGCCACAGAGCACCATCAAGGAATGGGAAGAGATTGGCGTGCCAGAGGATTGGGCATACGTGCTCCGCAAGGCAGGCTTCAACCTCATCTCTGATATCCGTGAAGAAAAAGCACAAGGCTTGCAGCAGAAGATTGGAGAAATCAACAAGAAGTACAAGCTCGGCTACGAGAAGCCTTCTGTTGACGACATCCAGGGCTGGATTAATGCAGCAAATGCTTAATTGATAATGCATAATTAATAATGTATAATTAATAAAGAGCTCCGGCTTTTTATTGGTTATACATTATATCTACAAACAAAGGCGAAAGCCTCATTATTAATTATTAATTATAAATTCATTCGAAGTGTTCAACTGCGGTAAAATAGCGATAATTGGCGGCGGTAGCTGGGCTACGGCAATAGCCAAGATTGTGGTGGGTCATACTCATCATATAGGCTGGTATATGCGTCGCGATGACCGCATCGAGGACTTCAAGCGCATGGGGCACAACCCTGCCTATCTGATGTCGGCACGATTTAATGTAGATGAGATTTTCTTCTCTTCCGACATCAACAAGATAGTGCAGAACTACGATACACTCGTGTTCGTCACCCCGTCGCCTTATCTGAAGAATCATCTCAAGAAGCTCAAGACGCGACTCAGCGACAAGTTCATCATCACAGCCATCAAAGGTATTGTGCCTGATGAAAACCTCGTTTGCTCAGAGTATTTCCATCAGGTTTACGATGTGCCTTACGAGAACCTCGCCTGCATCGGAGGTCCTTCTCATGCCGAGGAGGTGGCACTGGAGCGACTGAGCTATCTCACCGTGGGCTGTAGCGATACCGAAAAGGCGCGTGCCTTCGCCAACGATTGTCTGGCGAGTGAATTCATCAAGACCAAGACTTCGAGCGATGTCATCGGTATCGAATACTCTTCGGTTCTGAAGAACGTATACGCCATCGCAGCAGGTATCTGTGGCGGTCTGAAGTATGGTGACAACTTCCAGGCGGTACTCATGTCAAATGCCGTTCAGGAGATGCACCGCTTCCTGACAGCCGTCCACCCTATCGACCGAAGCATGTACGACTCAGTTTATCTGGGCGACTTGCTCGTAACAGGTTACAGCAATTTTTCCCGCAACCGCACCTTCGGAACCATGATAGGCAAGGGCTACAGCGTGAAGAGTGCGCAGATAGAGATGGAGATGATTGCAGAAGGATATTTCGGCACCAAGTGTATGAAGGAAATCAATCGCCACATGCACGTCAACATGCCGATTCTCGATGCTGTATATAATATATTGTACGAGCGCATCAGTCCGCAAATCGAAATCAAACTCTTGACCGACTCGTTCAGATAGGCACATCCTATCCTTCGGTTTCGGCAGAAGAGTTTGTCTTCAAGTAGTAACATTAACACATTCATTTAGATATTAAAAGAAAAATGAAAAGTATCAGCTTAAACATTACAAAAGCTGCATCATTCCTTGCAGAAGGTGCAGTAAAGGCTTACGAGCCTAAGGTTAAGGCCGCTCAGGAAGCTCTTGAGAACGGCACTTGTGAAGGTAACGATTTCTTGGGATGGTTGCATTTGCCATCTTCTATCACTCCTGAGTTCCTCAATGAGATTCAGGCTGTTGCCAATACTTTGCGCGAAAAGTGTGAGGTGGTTGTTGTAGCAGGTATCGGTGGTAGCTACCTCGGTGCACGCGCCGTTATCGAAGGTCTCGGCAACTCTTTCGCTTGGCTCGTAAACGACAAGAAGAACCCTACTATCCTCTTCGCAGGTAACAATATCGGTGAGGACTACCTCTTCGAGTTGACTTCTTTCTTGAAGGACAAGAAGTTTGGTGTCATCAATATCTCTAAGTCTGGTACCACTACTGAGACAGCTCTCGCTTTCCGTCTTTTGAAGAAGCAATGCGAGGATCAGCGCGGTAAGGAAGAGGCTAAGGATGTTATCGTAGCTGTAACCGACGCCAAGAAGGGTGCTGCACGTACTTGTGCTGACAAGGAGGGTTACAAGAGCTTCATCATCCCTGATAATGTAGGTGGCCGCTTCTCTGTTTTGACCCCTGTAGGTTTGTTGCCTATCGCAGTAGCAGGTTTCGATGTAAAGCAGCTCGTAGCTGGTGCGGCTGACATGGAGAAGGCTTGCGGCAAGGACGTAGCTTTCGAGGAGAATTCTGCTGCTATCTATGCAGCTACACGTCAGGCTCTCTATACTCAGGCTGGCAAGAAGATTGAGATTGTATGCAACTTCCAGCCTAAACTTCACTACTTCGCTGAGTGGTGGAAGCAGCTCTATGGTGAGAGCGAGGGTAAGGACCAGAAGGGTATCTTCCCAGCAGCTTGCGACTTCACTACCGACCTTCACTCTATGGGCCAGTGGATTCAGCAGGGCGAGCGTTCTATCTTCGAGACTGTTATCAGCGTAGAGACTCCTAACGAGAAGTTGCTCTTCCCTCACGATGATGAGAACCTCGACGGTTTGAACTTCCTCGAGGGCAAGCGTGTTGACGAGGTGAACAAGATGGCAGAGCTCGGTACACGTCTGGCTCACGTTGACGGTGGTGTTCCTAACATCCTGGTTAACGTACCAGAGTTGAACGCTTACTACCTCGGTCAGCTGATCTACTTCTTCGAGAAGGCTTGCGGTATCAGCGGTCTCTTGGAAGAGGTGAACCCATTCAACCAGCCTGGTGTTGAGGCATACAAGAAGAATATGTTTGCATTGCTCAACAAGCCAGGTTATGAGGCAGAGAGCAAAGCTATCCAGGAACGCTTGAAGAATGAATAATGTGTAGTGTTTAATGTTTAGTTGAGGCATACGCCATGCAAAGCATTAAACACTAAACATTAAACACAAAACATTAAATAATTGATGAAGGAAATTATTTTTAAATATATGAAAGAACACGGCTTTGGGGAATTCAACCCTAAAGCCGTGCTTTTTGATATGGACGGCGTGCTGTACAACAGTATGCCAAATCATGCTGTGGCATGGCAGGAATCGATGAAACAGTTTGATATCCACATGACAGCAGCCGATGCTTATGCCACCGAAGGAGCCCGAGGCATTGACACCATCCAGATGATGGTGAAGAAGCAGAAGGGCATCGACATCACGCTGGACGAAGCACAGAAGATGTATGATGTGAAAACCGAAATATTCCACTCGATGCCTACTGCCGAAATATTTCCTGGCGTAAAGGAAATCATGCAGAAGATTAAAGATGCCGGCATACAGGTAGGAGTGGTAACAGGAAGCGGACAGCGCCCGCTCATCATGCGACTGCTCAACGACTTCGGCGATTTTCTGGATGAAGCACATATCGTAACCGCCTATGATGTAAAGCGCGGCAAACCAAATCCTGACCCATATCTCATGGGATTGCAGAAGGCAGGAAACCTGAAACCCTGGGAAGGCATCGTGGTAGAGAATGCTCCTTTGGGCGTCCGTGCCGGCGTGGCAGCCAACATTTTTACGGTAGCAATTAACAGCGGTCCGCTACCAGATGAAGAATTATCCAATAAGGGTTGCAATCTACTCTATCACAAGATGACTGAATTCTGTGATGACTTTGAAAACCTGATTGCTAAGGCTTAATCCGGTTCACCCACAGATATTCTGACTTATTCAATAAAAAGACATCATTAAAAACATATAATGACATGAATAGAAAAGTAGCTTTAATTACAGGTATTACAGGCCAGGATGGTTCATACTTGGCTGAATTATTGTTGGAAAAAGGGTATGATGTTCACGGAACTATCCGCCGATCATCTACCGACTACCGCGAAAGAATTGCCCATTTGGAGGGTACACCTAATTTCCATCTTCACTATGCTGACCTCGGTGACTCTATGAGTATCATCCAGGTAATGAACAAGGTGAAACCTACTGAGGTATATAATCTGGCAGCTCAGAGCCACGTACAGGTGAGCTTCGACTCCCCTGAGTTTACAGCAGATGTAGATGCTACCGGTGTGCTCCGTATCCTGGAGGCTATCCGCCAATGCGGTCTGGAGAAGACCTGCCGCATGTATCAGGCTTCAACATCTGAGCTCTACGGTAAGGTAGAAGAGGTTCCTCAGAACGAGAATACTCCATTCCACCCTTATTCTCCATACGCTGTTGCCAAGCAGTATGGTTTCTGGATTGTCAAGGAGTATCGTGAGGCTTATGATATGTTCTGCTGCTCTGGTATCCTCTTCAATCATGAAAGTGAGCGCCGTGGTGAGACTTTCGTAACCCGCAAGATTACTTTGGCTGCAGCCCGCATCAAGCAGGGCAAGCAAGACAAGCTCTATCTCGGCAACCTGGATTCGCTCCGCGACTGGGGTTATGCCAAGGATTATGTAGAGTGTATGTGGCTGATTCTCCAGGCTGAAAAACCAGAGGACTTCGTGATTGCAACAGGTAAGCAGCACTCTGTCCGTGAGTTCGCCCAGCTGGCTTTCCACTATGTAGGAATCGAACTGAAATGGGAAGGCAAGGATGAGAACGAGAAGGGTATCTGCGTTGAGGGTCCTGAGGAACTCATCGGCAAGACACTCGTTGAGGTTTCTCCTGATTTCTACCGTCCTACCGACGTGGTGAACCTCTGGGGTGACCCAACAAAGGCAAAGGCTAAGCTCAACTGGAATCCTAACACCACCTCTTTCGAGGATCTCGTCAAGATCATGGTAGAGAGCGATATGGCGAAGGTTGCTGCCGAGGATGCCGGTCAGAAGGTTCGCTGCAATCTTGCAGAATATTTGGAAAAGGGTATTGTTAAGTAATAGTTTATAGTTAACAGTTGATAGATAGTTTATAGCAATAATCAATGTTATCAAAAGATAGTAAGATTTATATAGCAGGACACCACGGACTCGTGGGTTCTGCTATCTGGAATAACCTCAAGAAGAGAGGTTATAACAACCTGGTAGGTCGTTCTCACAAAGAACTCGACTTGACCGACCAGTATGCAGTAGAGAAGTTCTTTGACGAGGAAAAGCCTGATGCAGTAGTATTGGCTGCTGCCTTCGTGGGCGGTATCATGGCGAATTCATTGTATCGTGCAGACTTCATCATGCAGAACATGAAGATGCAATGCAACGTAATCAGCAACGCTTATTCTCATGGCGTGAAGAAACTCCTCTTCCTGGGCTCTACCTGCATCTATCCTAAGAATGCACCGCAGCCTATGAGCGAAGATGTGCTCCTTACTTCTCCGCTGGAATATACCAACGAGGAATATGCCATCGCCAAGATTGCCGGACTGAAGATGTGCGAGAGCTACAACCTTCAGTATGGTACCAACTATATCGCTGTGATGCCAACCAACCTCTATGGCCCTAACGATAACTTCCATCTGGAGAACAGCCACGTAATGCCTGCGATGATGCGCAAGATTTATCTTGCCAAACTCATCCACGATGGCGACTGGCACAGCATCGAGGTGGATATGAACAAGCGCCCTATCAACCCTACTGATAAGCTCCGCGAAATCATCGGCGAGGGTAACGTAGACGGCAGCAACTCTCACGAGCGCATTCTGAAGGCGCTGGAGTTCTATGGCATCTACGACAACAAGGTAGTGCTTTGGGGAACAGGCAAACCATTGCGTGAATTCCTCTGGAGCGAGGATATGGCAGATGCCAGCGTTCACGTGCTCCTGAATGTAGATTTCAAGGACATCATCGGTATCGAGAAGTACAGTTCAGTATTCTATGGTGCCAAGGTAGATGGTGCTGTGGATAGAAACAACTCTGAGGGCCGTGGTGGCGCTATCCCTTCTCTCGGTGAGATTCGCAACTGCCACATCAACGTGGGTACCGGCAAGGAGCTCACTATCCGTGAACTTTCTGAGCTTGTAGTAAAGGCAGTAGGTTTCGAAGGCGAGGTAGAGTTTGACGCCAGCAAGCCAGATGGAACCATGCGCAAGCTCATCTCTGTAGATAAGCTCCACAGCCTCGGCTGGACGCATAAGGTAGAGATTGAGGATGGTGTGAAGAAACTCTTCGACTGGTATCAGGAGAGTCTGAAAGACTAATAAAGAATATCGACTATGGATACAGAACAACTTTCTATGACCAAGAAAACCCTTGTGGGAGTACAGTTCCTGTTTGTGGCTTTCGGTGCAACGGTTCTGGTGCCTCTTCTGATAGGCATCGATCCGGCAACGGCTCTCTTCACCGCTGGTGTAGGAACCTTTCTTTTTCACTTCATCACCAAGGGTAAGGTGCCTATTTTCCTGGGCAGTTCCTTCGCCTTTATCGCCCCTATCATCGCTGCAACCAAGCAATGGGGACTGCCGGGAACAATCGCCGGACTAACCAGCGTTTCTCTGGTGTATTTCCTCATGAGCGCCCTAGTGAAATGGCAGGGCAAGAAACTGCTGGACAGGATTTTTCCTCCGGTAGTCATCGGTCCCGCCATCATCCTCATCGGTCTCTCCCTTTCGGCCAGCGCTGTGGATATGGCAAAGACCAACTGGATTCTCGCCTTTGCATCGCTCATCACCGCTATCCTGGTGCTTACCTTCTGCAAGGGCTTGATGAAGCTGGTTCCTATCATTTCGGGGGTTATCGTGGGCTATGTCATCGCCATCTGCATGGGCGAGGTAGATTTCTCGGGCGTGGCAGCGGCATCATGGTTCTCCTGTCCTGTATCCTTCGATACCATCACCCATTTCTCCTGGGCTCCATTCCTCTATATGTTGCCTGTGGCGATAGCTCCGGTGCTGGAGCATATCGGCGATGTATATGTGGTGAGTGCCGTAGCCAAGAAGGATTTCGTGGCAGATCCAGGATTGCATCGCACGATGTTGGGCGATGGACTGGCATGTCTCTGTTCAGCCTTTCTGGGCGGACCTCCTGAGACCACTTATTCAGAGGTAACAGGTGCGATGTCTATCACCAAGGTAACGAGTCCTGCCGTGATTCGCATATCCGCAGCCACCGCCATCTGTTTCTCCATCGTGGGCAAGTTGAGTGCTTTGTTGCAGAGCATTCCTCAGGCGGTTTTAGGTGGCATCATGCTGCTGCTTTTTGGAACCATCGCAAGTGTGGGCGTTCAGAATCTGATGCAGAACAAGGTAGACATGAATGAAACCCGCAATGTCATCATCATCTCTGTGATGCTGACGATGGGCTTGGGTGGCGCCGTTCTCTCATCCGGTTCCTTCGCCATTTCCGGCATCGGTCTCTCCGCCGTCATCGGCGTAATTCTCAACCTCGTTCTTCCTAAGACGAAGAAGAAAGAGGCATAAATAAGAAAAAAGCTTTGAAAACGAGATTGTTTTCAAAGCTTTTTCTTTTTTTCTTGCATCATTCGGAGTAAGCGGATGAATTAGAACAAAAAGAGAGGTAAAACAAGGAATTTACCCTACTAAAACAGTTCTTTCAACTAAGAAAAGAAACATTTATACTTAGATAAAATCTCCGTTCATAGACGTTGAATGTCCGTTCAAAGACGTTGAACCGCCGTTCAAAGACGCTGAACCGCGGTTCAACGTCTATGAACGGAGATTTCAATAGGGTTAAAGAACATTTTATCCTATAATCAACCAAGACTTTTCCTAGGATTAACACAAAATTAATGCAGGAAGAAGGAAGAAAGAAGGTAAGAGAGATGAAGAAAAGACGTTGTTTCTATCTCGAACTAAACCGATTGTACAAGAAAAGCGTGCAAGCTACATCTCTGTCGCCTGCACGCATCCTCTTTTATTTAATCGCGCTATGATATTATAATCGCCTTTTACAATCTCGCTCCGAATCTTGCGCTTGGCAATGGGGCGGCGAAGTAATAGTTCTGGTCGTTATTCTTATCCAGGAAATTCACCTGCTTCATGCCGAAGAATGGCAGACCTTGCGGGAAGAGACGGGCAAAATCGGTTACACCTCCTGAGAGGGCAGGACTACCTGCCTGATAATCGAAATTCCAACTCTTGTCGAATGCCAATGGAGCACCCTGGGCTACATCATCTATCTCGCAATTGATGTTCATCTTCTCGCTCTGCTTGAAACTCTTGAAGAGAGGGTTGAGTTGACCAGCCACGCTGCTCTTGATATCGGTATCAAACCAGATGCCGAGCTCTGCATCCTTCGACATCTGCGCTACGCCTGTCTCTGTAGATGCAAAGTAGTAGTTTGGTGTAAGACGACTGTGCTCCATATCAGCACCATCCTTCTTTGGCTGCTTCAGTCCGAAACGGGAATCGTAGATGAGGTTGTTCACGAAGACTGGCTTCGCTGCCTTCTCTACCCAGACAGAACCACCCTTTTTGTTTTTGGAACGGCGCCAGCCGCAGTTGACGATGGTGTTGTTATAGACGGTCATCTCAGAGAGAGGGATTACCTCGCTATTGCCGGCATTAGAAAGCTTGAAGGCGTTGGTGCAGGCGTTGTAGATGATGTTGTTGGCTACATCGAGCTTGCAACCTGCCTTTACGTTGATGGCCTCACCACCATCGGCTGCATTTCCGCTATCGGCAAAGATATTGTTGATAATCACGCCGTTACCACCTGTAAAGTAAGTCTGGTCGTTGTAGTTGTCATGGAAGAAACTGTTTGCCATCACAAACTTGCCGTTTACATTACAGAAGTGAAAGGCTGGCACACCGCCATCGATGGTGGTCTTGAAAAGCTTGTTCTGGAAAGAAGCTGAACTCTCGGTAGGAGTAGCACCGGCATAGGCCACATCTACGTGGTTGAGCACCACCTCTTCTGAATTGTAGCCACAGATGATGCCGCCCCAATCGGCTGGTTTCTTGGTATCAGAAGTGATGGTAACTGGCTTCTCGGTGGTTCCCAGACAATAGAGATTGCCCAATACCACGATTTCTACCGGTACCTGAACCTCTGATTTGCAGGTAACAGTTACGCCCGGCTCGATGTAGAGCGATGTTCCTACAGGAATCTCCACGCTCTCGCTGAGGGTAGTATCCTTGCTCCAAACCAGAGAGCCTTTAGGATATTCTGCCACCTTCGTTGTGATGATATCCTTAGAACCCTGGTTCTCATTGCCATCACTTCCATTACCGCCATTATTCACGTAATCGTATGGATTGATATTATCGTTCTCGCAAGATGTGGAGAACATTGCAGCTGCTGCCATCAACAGCAAAGCAGCAAAAGTATTTATCTTTTTCATTTCTTACCTTTTTTCTTTTTTAACTTTAATATAAAGACTTGGGGACCAGCGATGGAATCGCTGGGAACGGGGGCGCAAAGGGGGGAAGGCTCTTTTTACCTTTTAAAGTTTGTATCTTACTCCCAGAAGGAAAGTTCTGCCATACTGATAAGTTCCCACGATGGTCTTATCGCTCTTCTGGCCCTCATACTCCAGGTTGCTCTTGTTCACGGTCTTCAAGTATCTCTCGCGCTTGGCATCGAGCAGATTGTTTGCCTTGAAGAAGATGGAGATGCCGTTCTTGAATTGCTTCTCGGCACTCAGGTCGAGACCGAACATCGCCTTGTCCCACTGGTCGGCATCCTTGAAGGGAGAAACCAGGGCGAGCTTGGTGCCCGTGAAGGAAGAAGCAAGCTGCGCATTCCAGCCATGCTCCGTATCCTTATATAATAAGGAGATGTTGGCGGTATGAGGAGCCTGGTTAACCAGCGGACGGGTCTGGGTTACACCCGTCTTATACTCGGCACTACCCTCCTGGTACTCACGCTTCGAGGTGGTGATTTCAGAATGGGTGTAAGTATAATTCGCCTTTACTCCGAAGTGGCGGATGTACTTGATTACGTCGATTTCGAAGCCCATGTTCTTGGCATTACCCAGGTTGTCAGGCATGTAGTAAGCATCGGTTCCGGATCCTATCTTGCCATCCGATGTTACGAACACCTGTTCTATAGGGTCTTTCAGATACTTATAGAATACGCCGGCAAGAATCTGTTCGGTCTTGCTTGGGAACCACTCCCAGCGCAGGTCGATGTTGTCGATGCGGGCACGCTTCAGGTTTGGATTACCCTTTTCCTGATACTCCTCGCCCTGAATCTGATAAGGCACTATCTCATAGAAGCCCGGACGGTTGATGGAGCGATAGTAAGAGAGACGCACGTTCATCTTCTTGGTTGGCGTCCACTTAATGGATGCCGATGGCAGATAATCCCAGTAGCTCTGCTCGCCCACCTGTCCCATGTTGCGGAAATGCTGGAGCATGGTGTAAATCTGGTTGGTGTGCTCGGCACGGAAACCGGCATTCAGTTCGCCCACCTCGCTCTTCAGGGTTACCATGGCATAGGCTCCGCCGATGTGCTCCTTGGAATCGTAGTTGAGCTGCGAAGCCTGAGAATAAGGAGTCTTGCAAACCCAATCGATGTGAGCAAACTGGTCTATTTCGTTGCCATCCAATCGCTGCGAGATGTCGGCTGGATTGAAGATGTAAGAATAATATCTGTTGCTGCGCTCCTTTCTGCGATACTGTGCGCCCGCCTTCCAGAGAGCCTCCACAGAGTTGGCGAAATGGGTATCGTAAGAGAGGTTGATGTAACCCGCCCAGTCGGTATCCTTGTTGTGCTGGAATCGGCGTTCGGCACTCTTAGGCAGGGTTTTGGTGATGTTCTTGTCGCCTTCCCAGATGGAACCCGAAACGGCATCGCCGCCATTCTCGGCTTTTCTGCTCACGGTATTCGTCAGGGTAACGTAAGTTCTATCCGGATCTTCCTCCTTAGCCTGCGAGAACACGCCCGACCAATCTACAGTAAAATCCTTGGTAAGATGATGCGTACCCTTCAGGTTGGTGGCGAAGATGCTCTGGGTGGTTGAGAGAGAGCGCACCTCATCGTCCTGGGTGTAGCTGTCGGCTCCGATGTATTCGGTATTGACGCTATTGTTGTATCTGATGCCCTTGGAATTGGTGTGCACATACATGTTGTACCATTCCAGTTTATGGCCAGGCAGGGTTAAATCTATCTTGGCATGAGCACCCGTGGTAAGGTCGTGGATGCTGTAGTAGCGATGCTGCAGATTGGAAATGTACATGGCCTGCTCGCCTGAAGCCATCTTTACGGAATTGTAGGTGCGCTCTGTGCCACGGAAAACATTCTGCACGCTTCCGGCAAGCATCACGCCCAGGCGGTCGTTCCAGAAGCGGTTGCCGATGCTCAGACCTCCTATGAAGTTAGGAGTAGGAAGAGAATGGCTCTTCAACTGAACAGGACCGTTCTTGAAATCGCTCATCTGCGCCTTGTAGTCTTTTCCGAAAGCCTCGTAAGGAGATTTCTTTGTATAATCAGAGCGGTTGCTGGTAAGATAATCTCTGCCATCCTTCCAGAAATAATCACTTGCTCCGATGGCAGCATTCGCCTGAATCTGAAAGCGGGATGGGGCATCCTTCATCACCATATCAACCACGCCGCCGGCTGCATCGCCTTCCATATCAGCCGTCAAAGACTTAGATACCACCAGGCGATCCATCAAATCAGAAGGGAAGATATTCAAAGGGATGTAACGGTTTTTATCATCCGGACTAGGAATCTTCACGCCGTTCACCAGGGTGTAGTTGTAGCGCTTGTCCATGCCTCGGAGGATGGCGTAGGAAGCCTCGCCCGATGCATCACGCTCCATGGTTACACCCGATACTCGCTGCAGAACGCTCGCCACGTTGACATCAGGCGAAAGCTGGATGCTCTGCTGGCTCATCACGTTGAGCACGTTGCCGGCATTCTTCACGGTTTCTATGGCACTTCGGTCGCTGCGGTATTCACGATGACCGGTAACCACCACTTCGCCCAACTGCTTCAAGTCTTCATCCATCGGAATATCCACCTTGTCTTTCTTTGCCACATCCACTACCATCTCCCTGGTCTTGTAAGACATGTAGGAAACGATGATGGTCACCTTGCCTTTATCAGGCAATTCATGCAGGGTGAAAGTACCATCAAGTCCGGTAGTGGTACTCACGTTGGGCAGCTCCTTTACTCGGATTACGGTTCCAATGAGGGGTTCGCCCGTTTTGTTATCCTTGACTATACCATCCAGCGTATGTGCCTGGATGGCGGTAGTCGCTGCGGCAAGAAGCGCCGCACTCAGTAAAAATCTTTTCATCTATATCGCTATTGAATTCTTCATTCGTTTCTTTTCGCAAAAAAGCTTCTTTTACCTTTTTACCTTTTTACTTTTTTACCTTTAAAACCGTGTGGATGATTTTTCCATCCTTGTCGATCATCGACATTCTCAGCTGCTTCTTATCTGCTGTAAATACAGAGAAACCATCGGCTGGACTGCAGAACACGGTGCCATCGATAGGCTTCACAGGACGGGCCAGAGATGAAGAGGAATTGACTACGTAGTCGATGTTGTCGCCCTTCTTCTGGATATGCTGGAAGTTATGGATGTGACCGCAGGCATAAATCGCCACATTATTATATTTATGGAGGATAGGCAGAAGGCGCTTCTGCATGTCGAGGCGCTCATTCTCCTTCTTCGTGGTGTAGGCGTAGATAGGATGATGGCCTACCACGATGACCCAGTCTTCCTTGGCATTCTTCAGGGTTTCGTCGAGCCATGAAAGCTGAGCCTCAGCATCCTGCTTGCAGGCATCAGGATAGATTTCTGAATTCTTGCGGTAAGAATCGATAAGAGGTGTGGTGTCGAGGAAGATGACACGGATGGTAGTTCCCTTGTGGTCAAACACCTTGGTGTAATATTTGGCTGGCATCATCCAGCGGCGGCTCACCTTACCATAGTCCATAAAAGCCTGAGTATTACCACGATACTCATGGTTGCCACAAACCGGGAACCAGTCGAGCATCAGGTCTGGATGAGAATAAACATATTCGTAATTGGTAAGCCACAGAGGGTCCTGGGTGGAAGTCACGCCATTGAAATGGTGGATGTCGCCTACGGCAAGTACGCATTCCGGATCTACCGTGCCCGCCATCTCGCCCATCAGTTCGGCGATAGGCTTCTGGTCGTAGTAGCCGTTACGACCCATATCATTGGTCATATAGAGGGTGATTTCGCCCTTCAGTTTCTGCCATTCGGCAGCATTCGCCTTCCAGTTTGGATTCTGCGGAATTGCAGTTGCTGCACTCTGAGAACAGGTGGTTAATGCTGCGTTTTGAGCCTGTGCAGTCAAGCCTCCACCCAACAATAAAGCCGAAGCCAAAACTACAGTTGCTACTCTACCTTTCATCATAGCAAAGCCATTCATGCTGCTATGCTTACCCGATACTTTCTTTTCCATTTATTCTTTATCTGACTATAATACTTTTATTAAAGATTTCCCCTTTCGGGGTAATACCTGTTAAATTTCGGGTGCAAAGGTAGAGATATTATGTGTCAATGAGGTTACAAGGATTTTAATTAGCAGATAAAAGATACTACAATCTTATTACGGGAGTTTCCCCCGATGCTTTTAGGGAAAATCATACATCAGATTATGGTTTTCCCCTTGTTGTTTTCAGCTATTCTCTCTATCTTTGCACTACGTTAGAAGAAAGGCTGCACTCGACAATTTGAAAGCAAGCTTTCATTGTGCTCGTTTGCACTTTCTTTGCACCAGAAATAAATAAATGCAGTAATAACCCTTTAAAGAGAAGACAGTTATGAAAAGAATGATTATGACATTGGTAGCAGTATGGATGATGATTACATCTATGAATGCTCAGAGACTGACAAATATTCAGGCAGAAGCCCGTTTTATCACAGATAAGATGGTGGTGGAACTGGGATTGAGCAGCGCCCAGCGCAACAGCATCCTGAACATCAATCTCAATTATCTCAATGGCATCCGCAGCTATCGCGACATTGATGCATACGGCTGGCATTACCGCAACAAGCAGCTCAAGCGCATGATGACCGCCAGACAATGGAAGAGATTCAAGAACTCATACTATTTCTATCGCCCTATCGGCTGGCAGAATCATGTGTATGTTCACCATATTTACACCAAGTATCCAAAGCATAACTGGGGACACGACAAGCGCCGCCCTCGCCCTGAGTGCAGCTACGGAAGACCAGGATGGCCAGGCGGAACCCATGTAACCTATGGACCTGGAAAGCCGGACAAGCATCACAAACATCACAAGCACGACAAGAAGTGGAAGCACGACAAGAAGAAGTGGAAGCACGATAGAGATTGGGATGATGATGATGACGATGATGATGATGATTGAGATAATGACTGGGATGATGACTGAGATTAAGACAAACATTCGATGATAAAACAGAAGAAATCCAAGCTAGAGATCATTCTCCGGCTTGGATTTCTCGTTAAATAAAAACTAACTATGCCGTCTAACTAATAATTAATCATTAATTACTAACAAGATGTCTTCCACAATCTGCTCATCGAGCAGGTGATTATCCGAAAGCAACTGCTGCACATCGTATCTGTCATAGAGTCCCTTCCTGATGCCGCCCACCATCACCTTCATTTCTGAAGTGCCATAGTAAGAGGCGATACGCTCTCCGAATCCGCCATCCTTCGAACCATCCTCCAGGGTTACCACCAACTGATGGTTTGCCTTCAGGCTATCCAGCGTCTCGGCATCCACCTCATTCAGATAACGGGGATTGATGAACGTAGCATCGATGCCCTTATCAGCCAACAGGCGGACTACATTCTCGCCCTTCTGATAGAACGAACCGGCGGCGATGACTGCCACCTTCTCGCCCTGGTGCATCACCTTGTACTTTGCCTCGTAGCCATACTCAGCATCAACGGCTTCTGAAGTATGAACCACGCCATTGCTTGGCACGCGGATGGCGATAGGTTTCTTATCCTGCAGAATGCTCCAGCGGAGCATGGCGAAATACTCCTCGCAGGTGGTTGGAGCCAGATAGATGAGCCCCGGAATGCTGCAGAGCATCGGAATATCGAAAAGGCAGATGTGGGTGATGTCGTTCATCGAGTTCACTCCGCCTCCTACCACGTTGATTACGGCTGGGTTGGAATTGATGCAGAGGTCTTGCGCTATCTGGTCGTAGGTACGCTGGATGAAGGTGCTGTAAACGGTCCAAACCGGATGCAGTCCACCCTTTGCCATTCCCGAAATCATGGCCACCGCCTGCTCTTCGGCGATTCCCATATCAATGTGCTGCTTGCCAGCCAACTTTCGCTTATCGGCAGTAAAGCCACCTGCGGCAGGAGTACCGGCGGTTACGGCGATGAGGGTCTTATCCTGCTTCATCTCGCTGAGCATCCAATCGGCAAATAATGTGCCGTAATCTTCAGTCGGAGTCACCTCCGGGAGGGTTCCATCGGCATTCCTTCTTGGTCGCGAACCGTCTTCCAGATTGAAAGGCATTCCCCAATGCCAAGCCTCCTTGTTGGCTACGGCTGGCGCAAATCCATGACCTTTCTCTGTATGAATGTGAACCACGGTAGGCTTATCCGTATCCTTCACGCTCTCGAAAACCTGGATGAGTTTTTCGATGTCGTTACCCTCTTCCAGATACTTGTATTCAAAGCCCCACGCCTTGAACCAGTTGTGCTCGCAGGTGCCGTTGCTCTGGCGCAGGGCACGCAGGTTCTTGTAGATTCCGCCATGATTTTCGGCGATAGACATTTCGTTGTCGTTCACCACGATGATGATGCCCGTACCGAGTTCCGAAGCCTCATCCAGTCCCTCGAAAGCCTCGCCGCCCGAAAGGGAGCCGTCGCCGATAATGGCGATGATGTTCTCATCGGTTCCCTTGACGTCGCGCGCCTTCTGCAAACCGGTGGCAAGACTCACGGAAGTGGAAGTATGCCCCACCTCAAAGTTATCATACTCCGGACATTCGGCAGGAGAAGAATAGCCAGAAATGGCATTCATGTCATCCACATCGCCGAGGAATCCCGCAGCTCGTCCGGTGAGCACCTTATGCGGATAGCATTGGTGGCTTACGTCAAACACGAGCTTATCCTTTGGCGCATCAAAAACGTAGTGAAGCGCCACGGTAGCCTCTACGAATCCCAGGTTCGGTCCCACATGACCGCCATGCTTGCTCACACGGTTCAGCACAGCCTGTCTGGTTTCATCCGCCACCACCTGCAGTTCCTTCAAATCCAGCTTCTTCAAGTCGGCTGGTGACTTTATTTTCTCAATATACATTTTCTTATAGTTTTAATTATGATTTCTGGGTGCAAAGATACGAAGATTCCCGAAAACACGCATTACCCCAACTACAGAAAAAATGAATGATTTTCCGGAAATCTCATCTTGGAAATCAGCCTGCTGCCTTATCCCTATCCTTCAGTATCACAGCCATGTTATCCAGCGCCCATTCTATCAGATGATCCATAATAGGAATAAGGGTTTCAGCACGGGGTGTGAGAGAATACTCCACTCTTGGCGGCACTTCGGCATAAGCCTTGCGGGTAACGTAGCCATCAGCCTCCAACGATTTTAACGTGCTGGTAAGCATTTTCTGCGAAATATCCGGAATCAGCTTACGCAGGGCATTAAACCGGAGGGGGCCATCCTGATGATATTTCAGGGTGTAGATTACCAGTAGCGACCACTTGTCGCAAACGCGCGCCAGAACGTTACGGATGGGACAGTCCTGTACTACCATTTCTTTTATCATTCTTCCCATAATCTATCTTCTTTATATTCTACTATAATATTCTGCAATAATGTTCTGCAAAACTCTACAATATTCTGCAATAGGCTACAAAAGTAACTAATATCCGAAAAGATACCAAACATACCAAGTTAATCTAAGTTAACGCTTCATTTTTCTTTCTCCCATTCCCATGCAATAGTTACCTCCCAGTAACCATCTTACCCCCAAGTGCCCTCTTGCAGGAACCGGTTTTTCGCAGTATCTTTGCAGCGCAATTCAGAAATGAAAGCTGAAAACAGAAGTATTCACAAATTCACAAAAAGAAAGAAAAAAAGAAATATAAACATTTTAAAATAACAGACAAGATGAAAGAAACAAAGATTATTGCAAAGGCTGAAAACTTCACAGCCACAGATTTTGGCAAGATGAGTGAAATCAAGGATTACACCTTAGAGATGGGTCCTGAGATTAAGATTCCAGGAAAGGTATTCGGAGGTCAGAGCGTGAACGCTACTGGTGGTGAGTTTTCATTTCAGAGCTTTGCTCCTGGCGCAGAGACAGGTTTCCTCCACACCCACAAGAACCACGAGGAACTGTATTTCTTCCTCAGCGGCAAGGGCGAGTTCCAGGTGGATGGCAAGGTATTCCCAATTCAGGAGGGAAGCGTGGTGAGAGTAGCACCAGCCGGCAAGCGCTCTGTTCGCAACAACGGTACAGAACCACTCGTGATGCTCTGCGTGCAGTATAAGGCCGAAACCTTTACAGCCGAAGATGCAACCGACGGCGTGATTCTCAACGATAAGGTGGAGTGGTAGAAACTACTCCACCACCTCCATGATTTCAGGATGCTCAAGCTTTTCCTGTTTCTTGAGTTTCTTCACCACTTCGGAATAACTGTGGCGAATCAGGGCCTGGATGAAATCATCTTCCAACGTGCCATAAAGGTTTACCTGATTCCAGTATTTCTTATTCCAATGCCATGCGCCTTCTATTTCGGGATGCACTTCCCGGAGTTCGAGGGCATAATCGGCATTACATTTCATCGTAACCCACTCGGGGCGCTCCAGGTCAACACAGGCAAAGATCTTGCCCAAAATGCGAAACACCAAGGTCCGCTCATCAAAAGGAAAAGCCTCAGCTACGAGGGGAAGCGAGAGGCAATACTCTCTAACTGATTCTATATTCATCATTTCTACTGATTATTTCTGATTAAAATGTTTCTATGTTTTAGGGGACAAAGAAATTGCAAACGAGCGCAATGAAAGCTTGCTTTCAAATTGCCGAGTGCAGCATTTTTTCTGCAAAGATAATGAATTCTGATGAAACGGCAAGCCTTATTCCATAAAAAAAAAAAGAAAAACTTTAAAATAACTCCCTTATGGGATATCTAAAAACAAACTTTTTGTAACTTTTTCAACAAAATATTTGGTAGTTACATAATTTTATTGTAGATTTGCAGCAGATTTTTTTAAGAAGGAGTGCTTATGCAGAAGAAAAAGGATAAAAACCTGATGAAAACGGATGTAAAACCGATGAAACAAGGACTGCTGTCCCGGATATTCCATCTCTATTACGATGGTTTCAGGACGATGACCCTGGGCAAGACGCTCTGGGCTGTCATCCTCATCAAACTTGCCATCATCTTCCTGGTGCTCAAGCTCTTTTTCTTTCCGAATTATATTAACAGTAATGTAAAAAACGGAGACAAGGCTGGCTTCGTTTCCAAGGAAATTCTGAGCAGATAAGACTCAGAATCCCCGCAACCTTCACATCGAAAGAAATACAAAAACATTATATAATAACAATTTTAAAACCATTCAACTATGATGACAAATCTATTGTTAGACATTACATCAGCCACCATCGACTGGTCGAGGGCGCAATTCGCACTCACGGCCATCTACCATTGGCTGTTCGTGCCGCTCACCCTGGGACTGGCAGTAATCATGGGCATCGCCGAAACATGCTACTACCGCACCAACAAGCCGTTCTGGAAGCACGTAACCCGTTTCTGGCAAAAACTCTTTGGCGTCAACTTCGCCATGGGCGTTGCCACAGGCATCATCCTGGAGTTTGAATTCGGCACCAACTGGAGCAATTACTCCTGGTTCGTGGGCGACGTATTCGGCGCTCCCCTAGCCATCGAAGGCATCCTGGCATTCTTCATGGAGAGCACCTTCGTAGCCGTGATGTTCTTCGGCTGGGATAAGGTGAGCCGGGGCTTCCACCTTGCCTCCACCTGGCTCACGGGGCTTGGCGCCACCATTTCTGCCTGGTGGATTCTCGTAGCCAACGCCTGGATGCAATATCCTGTAGGTCAAGAATTTAATCCCGACACCATGCGCTTCGAGATGACTTCGTTTATGGATGTGGCACTCTCGCCATTCGCCATCAACAAGTTTACCCATACCGTTACTTCCTCCTGGATCATCGGCGCCACCTTCGTAGTAGCCGTAAGTTGCTGGTATCTCCTGAAAAAGAGAGAAACCCAACTGGCGAAGGCGAGCATCAAGATGGGTGCCGGAGTAGGACTCATCGCCACCCTGCTGGCTGCGATGACCGGCGACAATTCCGCCTATCGGGTGGCACAAGTGCAGCCGATGAAACTGGCTGCGATGGAAGCATTATATAATGGTGGAAACGGCGAAAGCCTCACGGCGATAGCAGCCGTTCACCCATTCCAGCAGCCCGATTACGAAAACGAGCAAGAGCCAGCCATGCGCATCGCCATCCCTAACATGCTCTCGTTCTTAGCCACCCGCACAGCCGATGGCTACGTGCCAGGCGTAAACGATATTATCAAGGGTTACACCCATGAAGATGGCACCCGGGAACCATCCGTGCTGGAAAAGATAGCCCGGGGCAAGAAGGCAATTGTAGCCCTGAAAACCTATCGCGAAACGAAGGCGAAAGACCAGCTCCCTATCTTAAAGGAGAACATGAAATACTTCGGATATGGTTACATCAAGGACGCCAAAGAACTGGTACCGAGCATCCCGATCTGCTTCTACGCCTTCCGCCTGATGGTGGGAGTAGGCTGCCTGCTCATCCTCTTCTTCGCCCTCAGCCTATTCCTGGTCTATAAGAAGGAAATCGCCCAATACCGATGGTTCCTCATTTCCGCCATCATCATGATTCCGCTGGCTTACATCGCCTCAGAATCGGGCTGGATAGTAGCAGAAATCGGTCGCCAGCCTTGGACCATCCAAGACCTGCTGCCAGTAAGTGCCGCCATCTCCGACATCGAGGCAGGCAGCGTGGCCACCACCTTCTTCATCTTCCTGGCACTCTTCACCACCATGCTTGCCGTAGAAATCAGCATCCTGGTGAAGCAGATTAAGAAAGGACCGGAATACGAATAAAAACTTAAGATGATAAACTTAAGATTATGAATTAACTTTATGACATTAGCATTATGACATACGAATTTTTGCAATCATACTGGTGGTTCCTCGTATCATTATTAGGAGCCCTGCTGGTGTTTCTCATGTTTGTACAGGGAGCCAACACCTTGATTTTCTGTTTGGGAAAAACGGAAGAAGAGCGTCGCCTCATCATCAACTCTACGGGACGAAAATGGGAGTTCACCTTCACCACGCTCGTCACCTTCGGCGGAGCCTTCTTCGCCTCGTTCCCGCTGTTCTACAGCACCAGTTTCGGCGGAGCCTACTGGCTGTGGATGATTATCCTTTTCTCGTTTGTGATTCAGGCGGTGAGCTATGAATTCCAGAACAAGATAGGTAATTTTCTTGGACCGAAGGCCTTTCAGATCTGCCTCATTATCAACGGCATCGTGGGTCCGTTGCTTCTTGGCGGAGCCGTAGCCACCTTCTTCAACGGCAGCAATTTTCTGATAGACAAGGGCAATATTACCAACAGTCTGCAACCCGTCATCAGCCGCTGGGCAAACGCCAGTCATGGTCTTGATGCCCTGCTCGACCCATGGAATGTGGTGCTGGGACTTGCCGTACTGATGCTAGCCCGCATTCTGGGCATGCTCTACATCAAGAACAACATCGAGCACCAGCAGATTCAGGAGCGCTGCACCCGCCAGTTGCCATGGAATGCCCTGCTCTTCCTATTGTTCTTCCTGCCATTCCTCATCAGATTGATGATAAAAGATGGATTCAGCACTTCTTCCGGCATTACGATTGAGAGCATGAAATATCTTCACAATCTTCTGGAGATGCCAATCTTGATTGTAATATTATTAATAGGTGTAGTACTCGTTCTTTTCGGCATTTTCAAGTCATCGAGGAGCGTGCAGTATAGAAAGGGAATCTGGTTTACGGGCATCGGAACCGTGCTTACCGTGCTGGTTCTGCTGCTGATAGCCGGCTGGAACAATACCGCCTACTATCCATCCAACATCGACCTTCAGAGTTCGCTCACTCTCGCCAACAGTTGCAGCAGCGAGTTCACGCTCCGCACCATGGCGATAGTTTCCCTCCTCATCCCGTTCGTGCTCGCCTACATCGTCTTCGCCTGGCGTGCCATCGACCGCAAGCGCATCACGCAGGAAGAGATAGAGCAGGGAGAAGCGTATTAAAAAAGACTGAAAAAGTGAGCCACTTCAAAAGTCCCACAGATACCACAGATTTACACAGATTCATTCTTGCCATAATCGGGAGGAAAATTCCCCAAATATCCAAACAAAAAAATCTGCGAAATCCCCGACCGTACAGGTCAAAAATCTGTGTAAATCTGTGAAATCTGTGGGATATAAAAAACTACAGCTCTATCACCTCCAAATCATCCGGAACGAAGATTCTACCCTTGAAGTTCTCGGCAGCTTCACGGGTATAATTTTCTTTACGATTAGCGAGCGTTTTCTCCTCCGTATGATACAGGATAAGATTCTTCACACCCAGTTCCTCCGCCAGTTTTCCGGCATCAAGCGCCGTACTGTGGCATTTCTCATAAGGCTTGAACGTATCGCGGTCGGCATAGAGACAGAACGCCTCGCACATCATCCAGTCAGCCCCCACTATGTAGCGTCGGTTCTGCTCGTTATAAGGTTCATCACCCAGGCACGCCAAGACCAAAGGCTTACCCGATTCATCAGAAGAAGGCAACTCAGCTCGGAATCCAAACTGCTTCTCCTTAGTAGACTGAATATCAAAGCATTCCAGCTTCATATCCCCCACCTCGAAACAATCGTCATCTTCCAACTGATGGAACACCACCCTTTCAGCCACCTTAGCCAGTTGCTTCTTGGCAAGAATCATGTCGATGATGGTCTTGATCACCTTCATCACCTTGTCGTTTCCATAAACATGCAGCAATCCCTCATATCCCTTACATTGTGCCACCATTCGGATTACCCAGATCACACCTAGCACGTGGTCGGTATGCGCATGGGTAACGAAGAGGTGATGAATATCAGAAATCTGAACATTCACCTTCTTCAGCTGCGCCAATATTCCGTTTCCTCCTCCCGCATCCACCAGCATCAGGGTGCTGGGAGTCTGGAGCACAAAACAGGTATTATAAATCTGGGAAACCGTAGCATTTCCCGTTCCGAGCATCGTAATTTGAGTCGTTGTCTTATCCATTATTTTATTCGTTATCTATTTGATTCACGCCCGCAAAACTACTCATTTTTTGATAAACCACCAAGAAAAAGCCCCAAAATCTTTGCTCATTCCAAATAATAATCTTAACTTTGCGGCATAAAAGGTAGGTCCATGCTTGCCGGGTACTCTGCAAAGGCATAAGAAAAGGTTATTTTTCAAACACGCAGCAAAGATAGGAAATCATTCAGCGGCAGGGGTAAAAACTGATAAAACGGAGTCGAGGCCTTCTAGAGGAAATGGGGACTTCGGGGAGGCTGGTAACAGGATCAAAACAGAAATGATTTTCGGGCAAGCGTTCCAGTTGTTCCAGTTGTTCCAATTGTTCCAAATAGGTTTTCATAGGACAATACCCCTTTATAGAGACTCTATAACTACTTAATATATAGATAGTTATATATATAAGAAGGTAGAATGGAACGCTCAAAAAATTAATTGGAACAACTGGAACTGGAACGCTCCGCCCAACCCCACTTCTCTCTATAAGGCTCATAATCAATAAATTATGTAGAAATAGAGACTAAGAATTTGAAGTACAATATCCCCATTTCAACCGCTCCGACGATGAAAAAGCTGGGAAAAGGCATCGAATAGGTGCAACTTTTGCTCTCTCAGGCATCAAAAGACATGCAGGAACCCTTATTTCCGATGCTCTTCCCGATACTCGAAGTGGAGATAAATGGGGCTATTTTTCAGTATTCCGCCCTCAATTAGGGGAAATCATACCGTATGAAGACCTATCTTGTTGCCGATTCGGGCTATAATAAGGAACAACTGTCCAACATCGCTGAAACTATCTGTCCCAACTTCCGTGAATACGAAGAAACGAGATTGGAGAAAAATGTTCCGCAATCGCATGGTATCGCACGCTATCGCACAACTGATAAATCGGGATTTCGTATCTTTGCATCGTGATTCAGAAAGCGCGCAAAATTACTTGCCCAGTTGGAGAAAAAAATCTCCCTAATTGGGAAAATAAAAAGGCCTGATTTAACCCGATAAAAAAAGAGCCCCCAATGCGGGAAAAACATCGGGGGCTTTTATATTGATATCAAAAATCCTTAGTAAGGAAACAGGAGCGGAAGAACGAAGGTCATCACAACGCCGATGATAATCTGCAACGGCAAACCTACCTTCACGTAATCCATAAACGTATAGCCACCCGCCTTCATCACCAGCGCATTAGGAGGCGTGGAGAACGGAGAGGCAAAGCACATGCTGGCGCCCAACGTAACCGCAAAGAGGAAGGAATAAGGACTCACACCTACCTGCTGAGCCGCCACCAGGGCAATAGGAGCCATCAGCACAGCCGTGGCAGTATTGCTGATAAACATCGTCATCAGAGAAGTGGTGAAGTAGATGCCTGCCAAGAGAGCTGTAGGTCCCATCGAACCCAAACTCTCTACCAGCCCCTGAGAAACCAAGGCAGAAGCACCCGTCTTCTCAAGCGCCGTAGACATCGGCATCATGGCGGCTATCAGCACGATGCTCTCCCAGTTGATGGTCTTGTAAGCCGCCTCCACATTCCGGAAACATCCGGCAAAGACGGTCAGCAGTCCGGCGATGATGACCGCCGTGACCGGAGCCACAGGAATGAAATCGAATACCATCATCGCAATCATCAGCAGCATGATGGCAGCCGCCACAGGCGCCTTATAATCCAAGAGCACCTTGTCTGCAGTCTTCTCTGGCTGGTCGATAACCACCCAGTTGCTCGTATCGGTAGCCAGATGAGCCAGATTGGTCCATTCGCCCTGCACCAGGAGCATATCGCCCACATGCAGCTTGGTGGCTATCAGATTGTCGGTAATATATTCATCGCCACGCTTTACGCCCAGCACGTTGATGCCGAATCGCTTGCGCAGGTTGGCATCGCCTATGCGCAGACCGGCAAAATTAGACGTAGGCATCACCACGATTTCGGTCAGTCCCAAGTCGTAGAAATCAATCTTCACATCCTTCATCTTCCTGAGGCCGTAATCGCTGGCAAAGCGTTTCATCTTCTCCTCCTCACCTATTATATATAAGGTATCGTGAACCTGAATGGTGCTGCTGCTCTTCGCCATGTTCTGGCTCACATCCTTCACCAGTCCCAGTCGTGATTTCTTCTCGTTTCTTATCTCGATGATACTCACGCCATATTTCTTCTGGATGCTCAGATCCTTCAGGGTTTTGCCCACGATATCCATCTGCTCGCCATTCTCGTCGAGGGCGGCAGAAGGGCGGCGGCTAGGCACGATGTAGCGATGCAGATTATCGAGCAGCTGATATTCGTCTACCAGGTCATCAAGCGATTTGCCCTGCTTCTTTTTCTTACCGCTCTGCTTTTTGCTGAGGAAGATTTTGCTGAGCGGCATGAGCACGATGATGCCGATGGCGATGACGATGATGCCCACAGGGAAGAAGCTGAAGAAGGCAAGCGGCTGATAACCGCTCTCGGTCAATACTTCATCGATAACCAGGTTGGGCGGCGTACCGATGAGGGTGAGCATTCCGCCCAGACTTCCGGCAAAGGCGAGCGGCATGAGGAAACGCGACGACTGCATGCCCGAGCCCGCAGCTATGCTCATGATGATAGGCATCATGAGGGCCACCGTTCCGGTATTGCTCACGAAGGCGCCGATAAAGGAGGTAACGAGCATTACGAGCAGAAAGGTAACGGTTTCGTTGCCGCGCGAGAGCGCCATGAGCTTATTGCCCGTAAGCTTGGCAAGTCCGGTCTGCATGATAGCTCCACCCACCACGAAGAGTCCTATCATCATGATGACGATGGGCGAAGAGAAGCCCGCCAGCGCCTCGGCAGGTGTCAGGATACCCAGAACCAGGAGTGCAGCCAGGGCGGTAAGCGCCACGATGTCAGCCCTCACCCTGCCCCAGATGAACAGGGCTACCGTAATAACCAATATGATAAGTGTTGTTGTCATGTTTTGAAAATTTTTATGTTATAATTACTGTATTCATTCTCTCACCTGCTGCGGCGTCATTCCGGTATGTTTCTTGAAATAGCGGCAGAAGAAGCTGGCATCAGCAAAATGATATTCCCATGCCATCTCCTTGATGCTCTGGGCGGAGCGCTTGAGCTGCATCTTCAGCTGGAGCACCACATACTGGTCGATGATGATCTTGGGCGTATGCCCCGTTACCTGTCTCACGATATTTGAAAGATACTTGGAGGTGATGTTCATCTGCTCGGCATAATAGTTGACATCTCTCGATTTCTTGTAATCGCGTTCCATGAGCATCATGAAGCGGTTGAAGAGTTCCCTCACCCTGTAAGATTTCACCTCGTCGGGGCAGTTCTGCGGATTGCGTTGCAGATATTCGTGGAACCCTATGAAGAAGGCCTTGAGCTGATAGAGTACCAGCTGCGAGATACAGGTACAGTCGTGCTGCTCGAAATAGAGTCTGAGGAGGGAAAACATGCTGTCGATGATATGGGTAACCACGGGCGAATCCTGCCGGCATCGGTCCTCGCGCAGAGCAGAATAAACCGTCTGTTCCAGTTGCAGACTGGCTTCGCGCAGCAGAGATGGATTATATTTCAGCATCTCCACTTCGAAGGTCGAAGCATTCATTCCGGCACAAGTATCCCCCTCACAGGAAGCAGAAGGCTCCACCTTCTTCACCTCTACCACATCATTCGGAAACAGGGTGATGACGGCTCCCTCATAGAGATTCCAATCCTTATAATTCACATTCAGCACGGCCCTGCCCTTGCGGCAAAGGAGAATGGCTCCATAGGTCAATACCTGCGGACCCTCCTGCCACTCGCTCAAATCGGAGCAGAAAAGACTGGCCTCCTGATAACTGTTCAGTTCTGATAATTCTATCATAAATACCTTTTATTCGCTTTTTGTGTGCAAATATACGGAAATAATGTGAGAAAAAAGAACTTTTGTTCCGAAAAAATCCATGCGGCACGAAAAATTTAAAACGGATATTCGCCAAAATCGCCGTACCTTTGCACCCGAATTCATGAGATAACAGAATTTTTAAAGAATAATAATAACAAATTTTTGAATGATAAAGAAAATGATGATTGCAGGCCTTCTCATCTGGGGAGGCTCTCTATGGGCTGTGGCTCAAACCAGGATGACCATCGCCCAACTCTTCGAAAGAATCGAAGAAAACAGCAAGTCGCTACGAACCTCGAAATCGGGCGTAGAAGCTGCCAGCATCGGTATCGAATCGGCTAAAAGCAAGAAACTGCCCGACCTCGATGCATCCCTCTCCTTCAGTTACATCGGAAACGCCCTGATGACCGACCGCGACTTCAGCAACGCCCAAGGTTTGAAATCGCCCCACTTCGGCAATAATTTCGCCTTCCAGGCACAGCAGGTGGTTTATGCTGGTGGCGCCATCAACGCAGGCATCCGCCTCGCCGAACTGGGCAAGCAGCAGGCAGAGGTGGGCGTGAAACTCACCCGTCAGCAGGCTCGTTTCATCGCCCTGGGACAGTATCTGGACCTCTACAAGATAGACAACCGTATCAAGGTATATGAAAAAAACATCGAGCTCACCCGCCAGCTTATCGCCGACATCAAGGCGAAACAAACCCAGGGAATGGCGCTCAAGAACGACATCACCCGATACGAACTGCAGATGGAGAGCCTGAAACTGAGACTCACTTCGCTACGCAACAACCGCAGTATCCTGAACCACCAGCTCCTGAATACGCTCGGCATGAACCAGGAAGATAAAGGGGAACAGGAGATGCTGATTATTCCGGACGCTACGATTGCAGACAAGGCTTACGCCAAGGATGGCGAAGCTTACTGGCAGACGGCAAGCACGATGAATTCGCCCCTGCTGGAACAGAGCAGCAACGCCATCAGAATAGCGGAACAGAAGGAGAAGATTGCCAAGAGCGACCTGCTGCCGAAAGTGGCGCTGGTGGCTGCCGAGAATTTTGACGGACCTATCCTCTTCGAGTTGCCGCCGATAGACAAAAATCTGAACGTATGGTATGTGGGCGTAGGCGTGAAATATAGCCTCAGTTCGCTCTTCAAGAGCAACAAGCGCATCAGACAGGCTGCCGTAGAAACCCGACAGGCAAAGGAAAGCCATGCCCTGCAGGCTGAACAGCTGAACAATAGCGTACAGGCTGCCTACGTGCAATATCAGCAAACCTACGTAGAACTGGAAACGCAACGCAAGAGCGTAGAACTGGCGCAGCAGAACTACGAGGTGATGAACGCCCGCTATCTCAGTCAGCTGGCGCTGGTAACCGACATGGTGGATGCATCGAACCTGAAGCTCAACGCCGAACTGAGCGAGGTAGATGCCCGCATCAACATCGTATACGCTTATTACCGCATGAAATACGTAGCGGGAGAAATTTAGGAAGTGAAGAGTGAAGAACGAAGAAACAACGTTCGGCGTCCGAAGGGAAAGCCAATTCATCTGCTCTTTTTCAAACAATAAAACAAATATAAATTATGAATAAGAAGATTATCAAGAGAATATATAATGTAGTTATCATCCTCTGTTTTATAGGAGCCATCGGCTGGTGCTTCAGCCATTTTTATCATGGTAGCGACGTGGTTTATACCGATGATGCCCAGGTGAACCGCCACATTACACCTATCAACACGCGCATATCTGGATTTATCAAGGAAATCCGTTTCTCTGACTATCAGCACGTGAAGAAGGGGGATACACTCGTCATTATCGAAGATTCAGAATTCCGCCTGCATGTGGCTCAGGCAGAGGCTGGTCTGCGCGGTTCTAAGGCCGGTTCTTCGGTTGTATCAGCCAGCATGGGAACCACCACTACCAACGTGCAGACGGCTTCGGCAGGTATCGAAGAGGCACGTGTAGACATGATGAACGCCAAGCAGGATTTTGACCGTTTTGCAGCCCTGATGAAGAAGGATGCGGTAACCCGCCAGCAATATGATAATGCCTACGCCCGCTATCTGGGAGCCAAGGCACGTTATGAGCAGGCAAGCAGCCGGAAGGCAAGTGCCGCCTCGGTTCGCAACGTACAGACCCAGCAGCTGGGCGGTTCGCGTGCCGGCGAGAGTGTGGCAGAGGCTCAGCTCAACCTGGCTCGTCTGAACCTTTCTTATACCGTAATCGTGGCTACCTGCGACGGCGTGATGGGCAGGAAAGATATCCACGAGGGACAGCTGGTTCAGCCAGGACAGATGTTGGCACGCATCGTAGATGACAACGATGTATGGGTAGTAGCCAACTATCGTGAAACCCAGATGGACGGCATCCAGGTGGGCAAGGCGGTAGATTTTACAGCCGATGCCATTCCGGGTGTCGTATTCCATGGCAAGGTAGAGGCACTCTCAGCAGCTGCCGGCAACGCCTACTCCATGATTCCGGTAGATAATGCCACCGGCAACTTCGTTAAGGTAGAGCAACGCGTACCGGTTCGCATCGCCCTCACCCCAGATAACGACCCTAAACAGGTAGCCCTGCTCCGTGCCGGTCTGAACGTAGAAACCAAGGTTCGCCTCAAATAGAATGTTCTATAAACTATCAACTATAAATTATAAATAGAATGTTCTATAAACTATAAATTATCAATTATTAATTAAAAAGAATGCCAGGACCTCCTATGTTACAGGGACCCTTCCGCGTCCCTTCGTTCAACGGATATATTCCTCGCCGGTTGCAGCCTTGGATTTATCTCCTCTTCGCCTTCATCTTCCAGATGTCGGGCGGAATTTACGGAGGAGCCATGAGCCAGGTGATGGGCGAGTACAGTTTGATGAGAGAAGACGTGCTCATGATAGTCATGTTCAACGTAGTGGGCGTGGCGATGCCATTCCCCTTCCTCTTCAAGATGAAGTTCCATTTTACCAACCGCCAACTTCTGCTGAATGCGGCGTTGGTAATAGCGGCTTGCAATTTCCTCATCATGTGGACCGATTCGGTTCCCGTGATGTGCATACTCTCTTACCTAGCAGGTTTCTTCAAACTCTGCGGAACCTTCGAATGTATGAGTACCATCCAGCTATGGATGACCCCCAAGCGCGATTTTACCATCTTCTTCCCCCTGCTCTATAGCGTGGTTTTGGGAAACATGTTCTTCACGCCTTGGGTTACCGAACACCTTATTTATATATACCAGAACTGGCGCATCATCAACTGGACGATGACGGGCGCCCTGCTGCTGGTAGCACTCACGGTCTTCGTAACCACCCACGACTTCCGCTTCATGAAACCCCTGCCCTTCATCAGCCTCGACTATCTGGGATGCTTCCTCTGGTCGGCATGGATGCTGGAGTTCATCTTCTTCTTCACCTACGGCGAGCATTACAACTGGCTCGATTCGAAGATTATGCAGATGGATGTAGTACTCTTTATTTTTACAGGATATTTCTGCATCCAGCGCATGCTCCACATCCGTCATCCTTTCATCGCTCCCGCGGCATGGAAGTATAAACGGCTCATCCCCCTGCTCATCCTCTTCGCCTTCGTAGAGTTTATGGGCAGTACGCCCAAGGTGCTGCAGACAGCCTTTACGGGCGGCGTGCTTCATTTCGGCACGTTTACCACCAATGTGCTCAACTTCGTAGAATGGGTGGGGTCTATCGCCGGATGCCTCTTCTGCCTGTTCTGGTGCAAGGTGCTCCATCAGAAATATACCCGACTGCTCACGATAGGCGTGGCAACGATGGTATGTTATCCCGTAATGATGTATTTCCTCATCGACCAGGGACTCAACATCGAGGCTCTCTATCTGCCCATCTTCCTCAGAAGCATCGGCAACGCCATCTTCTTCTGCATGTTGACCATCTATCTGGAAGAGCTGATGCCGTTTGAGCATTTCTTCATGGGACTGACGATGGCAGGCATCATCCGCAATGGTCCGATGTCGGCGATGTGCTCCGGACTCTACAGCTACGGACTTCGCCATCAGATGGCAGAAAACATGTCGCGCGGACTGCCTTATGATGCCGGCAACCTGCTGATGATCAGCATCCGCGAGCTCTACGGACTAACCTGTCTCATCGGCATCGGCGTGCTCATCATCTTCCTGCTCTGGGACATCCAGCCTATCCGCAGCACCCTGAAGAAGATGCCTGCCTGGAACTTTGTGGGAAGAAAAATGAAGAAAAATCTTGCATAATACAGAGATTTATGCTAACTTTGCAAACAAAAAAAGTTAGCAACATGACAAAGAAAGGTAAACATACCGTATTATTTATCTGCCTGGGCAACATCTGCCGCTCTCCGGCAGCCGAGGGAATCATGAAGAGTCTTGTAGAAAAAGCAGGGCTTCAGGATGAGTTTGAAATAGATTCTGCGGGCATCGGGAGCTGGCACATAGGTCAGTTGCCCGACAGCCGCATGCGCAAATGTGGCGCCGAGCATGGCTACAATTTCAACAGCCATGCCCGCCAGTTTCAGAAGTCAGACTTCGCCCGTTTCGAAACCATCGTGGTAATGGACAACGAAAACTACCGTGCCATTACCTCCATGGCTTCTTCAGAGTCTGATAGGAAGAAAGTAGTGCGCATGGCCGATTTTCTGACCCACCATCGCGAATACACCACCGTTCCCGATCCGTATTATGGCGACTATAGCGACTTCGAACTCGTCATCACGCTTCTCGAAGATGCCTGCCAGGGATTGCTGGACAGCATTATCGGGGAAAGGTAAAAACAGATAAAACAAAAAGGGATGAATCATCAAAATATCAGATTGATGACTCATCCCTTTTTTCAATTTAAAATATTTATACCGTAATCTCGCCCGAGCCATAGCAACGATGATGATGCTCATCATAAACTACACAGAACTGGCCGGGAGCCACACCATGAATCGCCTCTTCTGAATGAATCATCCAGCGGCCGTCTTCCAGCTTTTCTATCGTAGCAGGATGATACTCCGGCGTATGACGAATCTTGAAAGTTACCTTCTGCATAGCTACCTCGCGTGTGAGGAAATGGAAATCATGGAGAGGAAAATCCTTCTTGTATGCCGACTGCGGATCATAACCATGACTCACATACAGGATATTGTTCTCTACATCCTTCTTAATCACAAACCAGGGACCGCCGCCAAAGCCCAAGCCCTTGCGCTGGCCGATGGTATGAAACCACAAACCCTTGTGCTCGCCTATGCGCTTGCCCGTTTCCATCTCTATGACATCGCCCGGTTTTTCGCCCAGATAACGGCGGATATAATCATTATAATTTATCTGTCCCAGGAAGCAGATTCCCTGACTGTCCTTGCGCTTGGCATTTATCAGATGCTCCTCCTCGGCTATCTCGCGAACCTCATTCTTGATATGATGGCCGATAGGGAAAATCGCTTTTTTCAATTGCCAACTCTCTATCTGAGCCAGGAAATCGGTCTGGTCTTTCACAGGATCAGGACTCGTGACAAGCCATTTATCGCCATTTTCATCCGTTTCGGTCTGCGCATAATGCCCCGTGGCGATGAGGTCGTAGTTGTGACCCATCTTCTCATCGAAGGCGCCAAACTTAATCAGGCGGTTGCACATTACATCCGGATTAGGCGTAAAACCAGCCTTCACCTTCTCCATCGTATAACGGGTTACCTCGTTCCAATATTCATGATGGCAGTCAACCACTTGCAGCTTGCACCCATACTTTCTAGCCACAGCCGTAGCCATCTCCAGGTCCTCCTCCGAAGAGCAGTCCCACTCCTCTTTCTCCTCAGGACCAATCTTGATGTAGAAGCAATCAGGATGCAGGCCCAGCTGGGCAAACTCCCAAACCACAACCGAACTGTCGACGCCTCCCGAAAGGAGCACGGCAATTCTCTTATCCTTTATTTCATCAATATTCAGCATATTCTTTCCTGTTTATAATAATCCGGTTGCAAAATTACGAAAAAAAACTGATATAATGAGCAAAGAAAGGGCTAGAAATGCATGAGAAAGAGAAAAGAAAAGCCCGCAAAGCCTATTTTCGCTATAGAAAACACTTATAGCCGCATTCGTAGCTTTTAAACATAAAACGAGTTTTGCTTTCGTTTTTATCTATACCTTTGCAATCGATTTCAGAAATCGATAAGAAAGAATGTTTTTGAAAATTCAGTATTTACATTAATAGATAAAGAAAAATGGAGATTTTAAAAAATCTATTTTATGGCTTCCCAGACCTTTGGGGAGGCGGAGTAGCCCACTCTGTGATGATTCTTTCGCTGGTCATCGCCTTGGGTTTGTGTTTAGGTAAGCTCAGAGTAAAAGGTGTTTCCCTGGGCTTGGCTTGGATTCTGTTCATCGGTCTTATCTTTGGACATTTCTCTCTCAACCTTGACGAGCATCTGCTCCACTTCCTCAAGGAGTTTGGCTTGATCCTCTTTGTCTACTCTATCGGTCTGGAGGTAGGTCCGGGCTTCTTCGCTTCGTTCAAGAACGGCGGCAAGAGTCTCAACCTGCTCAGCATGATCGTTGTGGCCCTGAGTATCATTACTACCTTAGTCATCTTCTCATTTTCGGGAACATCCATCACCTCTATGGCCGGTATCCTTTCGGGTGCCGTAACCAACACTCCTGGACTGGGTGCAGCCCAGCAGGCATTCAGCGACCTGCGCCACATCGACGCCCCATCCATCGCAGCCGGCTATGCCATCGCCTATCCTATGGGTGTGCTCGGCGTTATCCTCAGCTTCATTATATTAAGGTTCGCGCTACGCGTAGACAAGCAGAAGGAAGAGGAGGAAGCTAAGCGAGGCAAGGGACATCTTGAAGCGATGACCCTGAACACCTTCGCCGTAAAGGTTTCTAACCAGATGGTTTTCAAAGATACCGTCAAGCAGATCCGCTATCTGCTGAAGCGCGACTTCATGGTTTCTAAGATTATCCGTAACAACGGCGAACGCCAGGACGAGGTAGTTAACGGACAGACCGTGATAGAAGAGGGCGACATTCTGCAGATTGTGGCTCATCCTACCGTAGAAGAACCTATCATCGCCCTGCTCGGCGAGAAGGTTGACGTAAAGGACGAGGAATTCAGCAGCGAACTCATCAACCGCCGAATCCTGATTACCAAACCGGGCATCAACGGCAAGAGCATCAGCCAGTTGCAGATTAGAAGCAACCTTGGCGCCAACATTACCCGCGTGAACAGAAATGGTGTAGACCTCATCGCAACCCCAGACCTGAAACTCCAGTTGGGCGACCGCGTAACCGTAGTGGGCAAGGAACTCGCCATCGCTCATACCGAGAAGGTACTGGGTAACCAGATGAAACGTCTGAACTACCCTAACCTCATCCCTATCTTCCTGGGCATCATGCTGGGTTGTATCGTAGCCAACATTCCGTTCTTCATCCCAGGCATCAACGAGAATCTGCGTCTCGGACTTACCGGCGGCCCATTGGTAGTAGCCATTCTGATAGGTTATTTCGGACCGAAATACAACCTCGTTACCTACAATACCATTTCAGCCAACCTGATGCTTCGCGAAATCGGAATCTGCATCTTCCTGGCTTGCGTGGGTCTCGGCACAGGCGAACAGTTTATCCAGACCGTAGCATCAGAAAGCGGACTGACCTGGATACTCTACGGCATCGCCATCACCATGATACCAATCATTCTGGGCGGCATCATCGGCAAGCTCGTGTTCCACATCAATTATTATACATTACTCGGCGTATTGGCAGGTGCCAACACCAACCCTTCTGCCCTGGCTTACGTACGTGAGCAGACTTCGGCAGATGCGCCAACAGTAGGCTATGCGAATGTATATCCATTCGCCATGTTCCTCAGAATTGTAACCATTCAGATTATTATTTTTGTATTTGGATAAACATATATGACAGAAAAAGAATTGAAAACCTGCGCTTGCGTAGAAGATAACTGCAACTGCAAGGAAATAGCAGAATCAGAACTCAGAAGAAAACTCGACTTATTATTACGTACCGGTAGCATTCTCATGGAGAGTGCTGCCGACACATCCCGCATCATGCGAACCATGAAGCGTGCAGCAGCTTTCCTCGGACTCGACGAACGCTACATGCACTTCTACATCAACTGGAATGTACTGATGGTGAACTATAGCGACGAGGTGCACTCCTTCTCCAAGTTCCAGAGATGCGAGAAGCACGGCATCAACCTCACCTCTATTTCCCAGGTAAGTAAGCTCACCTGGAAGGCCATCAAGGAAAACTATTCACTCGAACAGTATGAGCAGGCCCTGAACGACATCAAGGCCACCCCACGCAGCTTTACCCCTTGGCAGGTAGCCATCGGCGGCGGTTTTGCCTGCGGCGGATTCTGCATCCAGTTCGGTTGCGACTGGCCAGCCTTCTTCTTCTGTTCGCTTGCAGCCATTCTGGGTTTCCGCCTGAGAATGTTCTTGCCAACCAAGGGCTGCAACAACTATGTAGCCATCGGTATTTCGGCTTTCGTAGCCACTCTGATAGCCTGGTTGACCTCATTCCTTTCGCTCAACCCATCGATTGCCGAAGCGCTTCCAGCCTTCATGCATTCAGATACCCCTTGGCATCCGCTGATGGCATGTGCCCTCTTCATCGTGCCGGGAGTTCCACTCATCAACTTTGTGTGCGATATGCTCGACGGATATATTGAGGTGGGAATGGTTCGTGCCCTGAACACCCTGCTGATGATCTTCGCGATGGCGTTCGGTATCGCCTTCGCTATCCAGGTTTGCCACATCGACAACTTCGTGAAGGATCTTACGATGACTCCTCATCACGAATACTGGGAGTTTGCCATCGCAGCTGCCGTATCGGCCATGGGTTTCTCTACCATCTTCAGCATACCTCGCCGTCTGTTGCCGGCTGTAGCTGTGGGCGGTATCATCGCCGTTTGCTTCCGCAATTTCGTCAATCTGGGTCCATCTAACGGCAACATCGGTCTTGACATGGGTCTGAGCATCGGTTCGCTTGCCGGTTCTGCGCTCATCAGCATCATCGTGATCAAGGCGCGCCATTGGTTCCATACCCCTCACCAATGCATCACCATTCCTAGCGTCATCCCAATGGTACCGGGAGTTCTGATGTATCGCGCCCTCTTTGCCTTCATCGACATGCATGGCGTGGTAGGCGAAGTAACCGTAGGTATGAACAACCTCATCAAGGCTTCGCTCGCCATCATCTGCATCGCCCTGGGTGTAGCAATTCCAAACGTATTCTTCCGCCGCTTCATCGCCGACAACCGCAAGCGCAAGCTGCTTGCCATGCTGGTAGAAAGAAAGAAGAAGAATGGCGAATTCGTAGATTTGCACGAAGTAGAAATCAAATAATCATCTGGTTGGAAATCTGATTTTCATCGGATGATAACCGGATAAAAAGAAGTAGAGATGCGATAAAACATCATTTTATTCTTCAAAAAAAGAGGATATTAAAATAAATGTTTTATCTTTGCACCCAAATTTAGCTATCGGTTATTTCTATAGCCGATAGCTTCAATAAAGGAACAATATGGAAATACGACAACTGAAATATTTCTTGAAGGTAGCCGAGACGCTCAACTTCTCAGAAGCTTCGCGCAAGTTATACATCACCCAGAGTACCCTCTCACAGCAGATTTCGCATCTGGAACAGGAGATAGGTCTGCCTCTCTTCGAGCGCAATTCCCATGAGGTTTATCTCACAGAGGCGGGCAAGGAATTGAGACCTTACGCCCAAAACGCGGTCAATTCTGCCGAAGCCTGTGTAGACCACATGAACGATCTGAAGGAAATGCTTACAGGCGAACTGAACATCGGCGTAACGTTCTCCTTCAGCAACATCATGTCCGAGACGCTCATCGCCTTTCTCCACGCCTATCCTCATGTAAAGCTCAACATCCAATACCGCACCATGCAGGAACTGATGGACGGACTGAAGAAGCGCGAACTCGACCTCGTTCTGGCTTTCAAGCCTCTGAAGAACGAGAAGGCGGTAGACAGCCGAGCTATTTTCAGCAACCGTCTTGCCGCCATTGTGAACGTGAATCATCCGTTGGCGCGCCTTTCATCGGTCAAGCTTTCCGATCTGGAACGCTACGACCTCATCCTTCCTTGCAAGGGTCTGCAGGCACGCAACGCCTTTGATCACATGGTAGAGGGCAAAGATTTGAACTACAAGATTATGGTAGAGGTGAATAATGTAAACATCATCTTCGACCTTCTGAGCCGCAGCAATCTGGTGACCATTCTCTCCGAATCGACCACCATTCTGCAGAACGGCATGAAGGCGATTCCTATCGATGCTGCCGACAACGAAATGGATGGCTGCATACACATTCTGAAAGATGCTTACATGAAAAACTCAGCCCAGGAGTTCATCCGCATGCTGAGCCAGAGCACCAGCATCCTTGCCAACTTTGCGCTGAAGGATATCCTGAGATAATCATCTTAACGCCTGGCGGCTTGCGAGCCTATTTGCTTGCGGCTAGAACAGATAAAAAATCCTCGTTCGAGTTCTTTTTCGAGCGAGGATTTTTTCTTCTTACCTTTATGGGGACCAGCGATGGAATCGCTGGGAACGGGAACCAGAGGGATGACACGCAACCCCGCTAGGTTTTTTACCTTTTTACTTTTTTACCTTTTTACCTTTAAATAGCCTTTTTACCCTTTCTTTCTTGCGATAATAATCGTTACGCCAGCCAGGATAGCGAGGATGCCTATCGCCAACTGCAGAGAGAAACTCTCGCCGAAGACGCATACGCCGATGATGACGGCTGTTACCGGCTCCAAGGCTCCCATGATGGCGGCTGGAGTACTACCGATAAGATTGATGGAGATGGTCATGAAGAAAAGCGACAATACCGTTGGCAACAAAGCCAGCTGGGCAGCACAGAGCCATTGTTTAGGCGTTTGAAGCATCTGTATCGGCTCGCCTGCAATAAACGAATAGACAAACATCGTAAGCAGTCCGAAGACTAATATATAAAAGGTAAACTTGATGTTCGACATGCCCGGATTCTTCCATTGGTTGATGGAGATGATGTAAAGGGCATAGAGCAGGGATGAACACATGACGAGGGCAAAACCCGCCGTGCTCAACTTATCGTTTCCATCGCCCTGATAGAGCAATCCTACTCCCGATACCGCCAGAAGAATGGCAAGCGAGGTAGACCACGTTACCTTCTCGTGGAAGAAGACCGTCATCAGGATGGCCGTCATAATAGGATAAACGAAGAGGATGGTGCTGGCAATACCTGCCGCCATATAATGGAAACTGACATAAAGCGTAGCTGATGAGAGCGAAAACATGCAGCCCAGCACGCCAAGACGAATCAGATGTCCCCACTTCACCTTGAAACTCTCCTTGCGGAACAACATCACCACGGCAAACATCAGTACCGCCAAGAGATAACGATAGATGAGTACAGAACTGGAATTGAATCCGTCGCCATAGAGTTCGAGCGTGCCCAAAGGATTGGTACCATAACATACTGCGGCAACAATGCCCGCCGCAAAGCCTTTAACTTTATTACTGCTTGTCATTAGATTAAATACTATTTTTTTCTTATACTTCTTGTTATCTATCTATTTCGGGCTACAAAGTTACAGCAAATATTCGAGATAAGCTAACAAAATCGTATAAATATATTGTAATATCTGAGAAAAAACGCTCTTTTCTTGTGCTTTACGAAAATAAATTGTACCTTTGCAATATCTTTGAAAAAAGATAATCAGATGAAACATTAAAAACTAAACAAAAGAATTAATAACAATGGAACAGATTAAGAATGATCAGCTCACACTTGAGATTTCATCTCTCGGAGCAGAACTTCAGAGCATCAAGGATGCTAATGGTAATGAATATCTCTGGGATGGCGACGAGAAATACTGGAACCGCCACTCTCCTATTCTCTTCCCTATCGTATGCGGATTGTGGAAAGACACTTATCGCACAGAGGGCAAGGAGTATCACCTTCCTCGCCATGGTTTCGCACGCGATACAGAGTTCAAACTCGTTGGCAAGACTGCCGACCGCCTCACCTTCGCGCTCATCGACAACGAAGAGACTCAGAAGAACTATCCTTACCACTTCAACCTTGCCATCTCTTACCGCCTGCAGGGCAACGAGATTCATGTCATCTGGCACGTAGAGAATACCGACGACAAGGAAATCTTCTTCCAGATTGGCGGTCACCCAGCATTCATTGTTCCTGGCTGCAAGAAGGGCGAAGAAATGAAGGCTATCCTGAAACTCGACAACGAGGCTCCTGTTCGTCTCTATGGTAACGTAGGCGGATGCATCGACCGTCAGGCTAAGGAAACCGTAGAAACCGACAAGGGTATCTGGGAAGTAAACGAGGAGACTTTCGCAGAAGATGCTGTTATCTTCGACAAGAGTCAGGTTAAGCAGGTGAGCATTCTCAACGAGCAGGGCGAACCTCATGTAACCCTCGAGTTCAAGACTCCAGCCGTAGGTATCTGGAACCCAACAGGCAAGCACGCTCCATTCATCTGCATCGAGCCATGGTATGGTTTGAACGATTGGGCTGAATATGATGGCGAGTTTAAGGACAAGTATCTGATGAACCGTCTGCAGCCAGGTGCAAGTTTCATGAGTGAGTATATCATCAGAATAGAGAAATAATGGAAGAAAAAGACAATTTGCAACTCCCCGAGAACGCATTCCGCGAACTGAAAGACGGGGAGGAATATAAGCCACTTATGTCACCTGACAAGGTTTATCCTGAGGTGAACGGATGGTCAGTTACATGGGGAATCGTGATGGCAGTCATCTTCTCTGCCGCCGCAGCTTATCTGGGCTTGAAGGTGGGTCAGGTGTTCGAAGCAGCCATCCCTATCGCCATCATCGCCGTGGGCGTAAGTACCGCTACCAAGCGGAGCAAGGCGCTGGGCGAGAATGTCATCATCCAGAGCATCGGAGCCTGTTCGGGTGCTGTGGTGGCAGGAGCCATCTTTACCCTGCCAGCCATCTACATCCTGCAGGCTAAATATCCGGAGATGACTACTTCGTTTATGAAGATCTTCATGGCTTCGGCCTTGGGAGGAGTGTTGGGAATCCTTTTCCTTATTCCTTTCCGCAAGTACTTCGTAAGCGATATGCACGGCAAGTATCCGTTCCCTGAGGCTACGGCTACCACGCAGGTACTGGTGAGCGGAGCCAAGGGAGGCGACCAGGCTAAGCCGCTGCTCATAGCCGGACTGGTGGGTGGTCTTTACGACTTTATCGTAGCCAGCCTGGGATGGTGGAACGAGAATTTCACATCGCGTGTGGTAAGTTTGGGATGCGACCTGGCTGACAAGGCTAAACTCGTATTTAAGGTAAACACAGGTGCTGCCGTATTAGGTCTGGGTTACATCATCGGTCTGAAGTATGCCTTCTTCACCTGTCTGGGTTCGCTCGTAGTATGGTGGCTGATTGTTCCGGGCATGAGCGTTATTTTCCATGATAGCGTGCTGAGCGCCTGGGATCCTAGCATCGTGAAGACCGTGGGTGCCATGAGTCCGGAGGAAATCTTCCGTGCCTACGCCCGCAGCATCGGTATCGGCGGTATCGCCATGGCGGGTATCATCGGCATCATCAAGAGCTGGGGCATCATCAAGAGTGCCGTAGGTCTGGCAGCCAAGGAGCTGAAGGGCAAGAGTGATGTGGATGAGAACGTGAAGCGTACCCAGCGCGACATCTCTTTCAAGATTATCGCTATCGGTTCGCTTGTTACCATCCTCGTAACCTTCCTCTTCTTCTGGTTTGGCGTGATGGAGGGCAACCTTCTCTTCGCCATTATCGCCATTCTGCTCGTGGCTGCCATCGCCTTCCTCTTTACTACCGTAGCGGCTAATGCCATCGCTATTGTGGGTTCAAACCCTGTTTCGGGAATGACCCTGATGACGCTCATCTTCGCCTCTGTGGTGATGGTGGCTGTAGGCCTGAAAGGTCCTGGCGGCATGCTGGCTGCCCTGATTATGGGCGGTGTGGTTTGTACAGCCCTCTCGGTAGCAGGTTCGTTTATTACCGACCTGAAGATTGGTTACTGGCTGGGAACAACTCCTAAGAAACAGGAGGGATGGAAATTCCTCGGTACCCTGGTGAGTGCGGCTACCGTGGGCGGCGTGATGATGCTGCTCAACGAGACTTACGGGTTCGCATCGGGTTCGCTTGCAGCTCCTCAGGCTAATGCGATGGCTGCGGTTATCGATCCTTTGATGAATGGCGTGGGAGCTCCTTGGGTGCTCTATGGCATCGGAGCCGTGATAGCTATCGTGCTGACTTATTTCAAGATTCCTGCCCTGGCTTTCGCTCTGGGTATGTTTATTCCACTGGAACTGAACGTTCCTCTGCTAGTGGGTGGAGCCATCAACTGGTATGTTACTTCGCGCAGCAAGGATGCCAAGGTGAACAGCGAACGTGGTGAGAAGGGAACGCTCATCGCCAGCGGCTTCATCGCCGGTGGAGCCCTGATGGGTGTGGTTAGCGCCCTTCTGAAGTTTGGCGGCATCGAGGTAAGTATCGCTGACAGCTGGTGGGTTAATCCGATGTCTGAGGTTTGTTCGCTCCTGGCTTACATCTGCCTCATCGGTTTCTTTATCAGAGCCACAAAGAAATAAAGAATAGGCTTTTTACAAATAAGACAATCGCCTGGATGCATCTGAGCACCCAGGCGATTTTTATTCTATCCGAATAAGTTTTTCTATCCTACGATTCCGCAGCTACGAAATCCATCGGCTTGACGCCAAACTGCTTCTGGAAGCACTTGGCAAAATAGCTAGGACTGCTGAAACCTACCATATAGCTGATTTCGCTGATGCGGTAGTTTCCTTCTTTCAGGAGCTTTGCGCCCTTCTTAAGTTTCACGAGCTGGATCATCTCGTTTGGCGTAACATCGGCAAGACCGCGAATCTTATTAAAGAGCGAAGAGCGGCTTATGCCCATCTTTTCGGCAAGGAACGCCACGTTGAGTTCCGGATTCGCCACATTCTCTTCGATGATGCGAGACATTCGTTCCAGGAACGCATTATCAACCTGAGTTTGAGCTATCTCTGCTATCGGCTCAAGCGGAGTATGAGAGAACTTACTCCTCAACAGACGGCGCATCTCAAGAAGCTGTCTTACGCTTGCCTCAAGATACTTCATCGAGAACGGCTTTTCTATGTAGACATCGGCTCCACAGTTCATACTCTCCGTCTTCGCCGCATCATCGGTCTTTGCCGTAAGCATCACGAACGGCAGATGAGAGTATTCTGAATTTTCACGCACCCTACGGCAGAACTCCGGGCCGTCCATCTCCGGCATCATCCAGTCGCTTATGATGAGCGAAACCGGATGTTTCTCCAGTTTACGGAGCGCATCCTTTCCGTTGTCGGCGGTATAAACCGTATACATCTTTTCGAAATGAGCCTTCACAAACTGGCGCATGTCATCATCATCATCCACAATCAGCATCACCGGTTTTGCCGGTTCACGAAGCGGACTGGCAACAGCATCGCCTGCCTTTTGAGAACCTTGCTCAACTGGAGTTTCATCTGTCAGCAGATTTTTCTCAGCAACAGTTTCTTCTTCCTTCACCATTTCATCCGCCTTCTCAACCACAGCATCCAACTGGTTGAGCGGCAAGGTTACGATAAAGGTAGATCCCTTACCTACTGCAGATTCTACTTCAACCATACCATGATGAGCCTCAACGAGATTCTTCACGATGTTGAGACCGATTCCGGTTCCCGGTTTATTGTCGCGTGCCTGATAGAAGGCTCCGAAGATTTTCTCCTTTTCGTCAGGACTGATTCCCAATCCGTTGTCTTCCACCTCTATGCGGAAATGGGTTCCATTCTCCAACAGGCGGCAGGACAAGCGCACATAATCCTCGGTATACTTCAAGGCGTTGCTCATCAGATTGCTGATAACCTTGGTAATGGCCTCCTGATCAATCATCGCCACGAGCTCATGGGCTGGATAATCTACATCAAGACGGATGCTTTTCTGCTCGAAGGTAGGAGCAAAGCGCTCTGCCACAGCATGCATCAGCTTAGAAATATTGTTCAAACGGAAATGAACCTGCATGCCCTTCTGCTGCACTTTGTTGAAATCGAGCAGCTGATTGACGAGCAAGAGCAAACGCTGGGCGTTACGGTCGATAACAGAAAGCGTCTGCGTGATAGTCTCACCATCGGAAAGTTTTCCGGAAACCTGTTTCCAATGCTCTTTCAGACTCTCCAAAGGTCCGATGATAAGCGTTACCGGCGTACGGATTTCATGGGCAATCATCGTGAAGAACTGCAGGCGGGCATCTCTCATCTCCTGATCCTGCTTGAGTTCCAATTGGTCGAGTTCTTCCTGATGACGGAGTTTCTCACGTTTCAACCGGCTCTGCATGAACCAGTAGATTGCGTAACCGATGAGCAGAAGATACAGAATTTTGGCTGGCAGAGACCACCAGAACGGCGGATGAACCACAATCTTCAGTTTTGCCTCATTCTTCGACCATACACCATCATTATTGGTTGCCTTAACCAGGAAGGTATAGGTTCCGGCAGGAAGATTGGTATAGTTGGCACGATGCTCGTGGGTATAAATCCAATCCTTGTCTACTCCCTCAAGTTTGTAAGCATACTGGTTCTTCTCAGGCGATACATAGCTCAGGGCGGCAAACGAGATATTGATGGTATTCTCGTTATGAGACAGATTGAGTTCTGCTGCATGACTCAGAGATTTCTCCAACTGGTCGCTCCCCGCCTCTATCGGCTGTCCGAAGAGTTCTACCGAGGTGATTGCTACAGGAGGAGCTACCTGGTTGATCTTGACGAGATATGGATAGAAGCAGTTGAAACCTCTTGTAGAACCGAAATAGATTCTGCCATCAGAAGCCAGGAGTCCGGCGTTTGGCATAAACTGGTCGCAAGTGAGTCCGTCATATTTATTGAACAGCTGGACAGGTTCACCCGGCGTATATTTCACAATTCCCTTGCTGGTAGAAATCCACATTACTCCCTGCGAAATGACAAGACTCGTGAAATCCAAACTTGGCGCATCGATGGAGATTCGGCGGAATATACCTTTTGAAGGCAGAAATTCGCAAAGTCCTTCGCTGGTTGCGACATAAAGCTGCCCCTTTTCGCCGATAGCCAGACAGTTTATCTGATCACTCACCAGCGAAGTAGAATCATTCTCTACATATTTATACTGTTTCCAGGCATTATTCTTGTCCAAGCGCCACAAGCCGCCTCCCTGGGTAGCAAACCATACGTTGCCCTGAGGATCTTCCTTGATATCGATGGTAAGCGACTTGAACGACTTGATTTTGCTGAACTTCTGCTGTCCTTCATCGAAGAGGTTGGCACCATCCATCGTAGCCGCCCAGAGCCGTTTTTTCCGGTCGCGATAAATACAATAGGCATTACCGCCCGAAGCCATTCCATCGGTCAGGAAAACCTGCTGCGCTCCGGTAGCCATATTCATTCTGATGACACCATTGCCATAGGTTCCTACCCACAGATTATTTTCATCAGCAAAGAGCGCATGAACATTATACTTGCCCATAGCCGCCTTGCCCGGATAAGAAACAAAACTGTTGGTCTGGGGATTAAAGCAGTCGAGTCCCGCATCATCCGTAGCTATCCAGATGCGATGCTGATGGTCTTCGAAGAATCTTCCTACCACATTACCGCGCAATCCGCCCAGACGGGCAGAATAAGCATGGAAACGCTCTTCAAAACTCGTAGAAGGAAGATAATTCACACCACCATAGTAAGTAGATACCCAAGTGCCACCTTCATTATCATCCGCAATACCATAAACAAAGCGCTCGCTCGTACTCCGGCTCGGATTGTTGACTTCCGACAACATGTGCCAGATACGGTTCTGAATGTCATACTGCACCAATCCATCATCGCTGGCTATGAGAAGAGACTTGTTGTCGTTGCAGTAAAGCTGATGGATATGATGAACAGCATTACTCAAGGTTCCGCTGATGAGTTGTTCGGCACTACCATCGGCGTTGAGCTTGTAAAGTCCGTTTTCCCAGGTTCCGACATAAACATTGCCATCGGAAGTAGCCAGCATCGCCATGCCGTGAAACATGGTTGCATCGCCCTTCAGAGGGAATGCTTCAAACTGGTCGGTCGACTTGTTGAGATGATAGATACTGGCTTCACCCTGGTTACAGAGCATCCATACCTGGTTGTTGGCATCAACCAGCGTACTTTTCACTTTACCCTGAATATTCTTCATCGGATACTGATGCAGTTCGTGAGTAGTCCGATTGTATCTGAACACGCCCTGTCCGCTAGTAGAAATCCAAACATTCTGATCGCCGTCAAGCGAAAAATTAAGGACAGGCGCCGTAATCTTATCACTCAGTTTCTGGAATTGGTCGGTTGCATTAGAGAACAGATAGGCTCCATTATTGCAACCTACCAGCAGTCCTTCTTCGCAAGCAGTAAGGGCGCTCACAAACTGGTCTACAGTCGTAAAGGGATTATAATAGGTTCTGACATCGTATCCGTCAAAACGGCACAATCCGTTGTCTGTACCAAACCACATGTATCCCTTGGAACCTTGAACCACGCTACGCACAGCATTACTCGGCAAACCATTATCCATCGTGATAGAGCGCACCATAGGGTCGATAGCAGCCAATTGTGCACCCGAGTTTGTTTGCGTTACCGAATGTGGCTGCGCCTGAATATCCGTAGCCCCTTTCGAGACGAAGGCTGTCGGTACCTGCGCCTCAGCCCCTACAGGCATCATCATGCAGAGCACAGAAACCATTAGATTAGATATCTTTCTCATTATATGAGTCTTTATTTTCTGTTGTTAGATAATTTAATGCCGCAAAATTACAAAAATATAACGAGAAATACAACAAAAAGAACAAAAAAAGCCCCGAAACAAGCAAATAGCTACTTTTAAAAAGTAAGACTATCCGTTTGCTTCAGGGCAAAACTTAAATAATGATTCAAGTGAGAAGTTTCACTATCAACAGATTGAAACCTGAATTACTTGCTCTTTACATCGCTCCATTTAGGCGGTTTCACACCCAGCAGATTCTTCACGAAGAAATCGTAACGCTTGTGCTCACCATAGAGTTCGCCCATGGTATGATGGGCTCCAGGAATCACCACGAGTTCGAAATCCTTATTCGCCTTTTCCAGGGCATTCACCACCTGATAGGTGCTCGATGGATCTACGTTGTCATCTATCTCGCCTACCACCAGCATCAACGGGCGCTCCAGCTTGTGGGCGTTCTCCACGTTGCTGCACTCTACGTAGCTGGAATCGACAGGCCAGCTCATCCATTGCTCGTTCCACCAGATTTTATCCATCCGGTTGTCATGACAGCCGCAGGCACTATAGGCTGCCTTGTAGAAATCGCCATGCAGCAATACGGCTGTGGTACTCTCCTGTCCGCCTGCCGAACAGCCATAGATTGCCACATTATCAGCATCCATATAAGGATACTTCTTGGCTGCAGCCTTGATCCAGAGCTCACGGTCTGGGAATCCGGCATCCTTCAGATTCTTGTAGCAAACCTCCTCAAACTTCTTGCCGCGATAGGAAGTTCCCATCGCATCGAGCTGGACTACGATGAAACCGAGTTCGGCAAGCGAAGTGGTGTACCAGTTGTATGGCATGAAACTCTTCGGAGTATAGGCATCGCCCGGACCCGAATAGATATACTCGATAACCGGATATTTCTTGTTCGGATCGAAATTGGTAGGGCGCTGGATGATGCCCCACATATCGGTCTTGCCATCACGCCCCTTAGCCACAAATACCTCTGGAGCTACCCATCCGTGCTTCTTCAAAGTAGCGATATCAGCCGTCTCCAGAGTCTTGACGAGCTTACCGGTCTGCGCATCTCTGAGCACGGTAACAGGAGCGGCATCCACCTTAGAATAGGTATCCAGGAGATAACGGTAATCATAGGTATATTGGGCACTATGATTTCCCTCTTCAGGAGTGAGCGCCACCATATTCTTGCCGTCGATACCTATTTTATAATAATGCACCAGATATGGGTCCTCATTCCTGTTCACGCCACTAGCCGAGAAATAGATTTCTCCCTTCTCTTCATCCACACGCTGGATGCCGCGAACAAACCAGTCGCCCTTTGTAATCTGTCGGATAACCTTCGACTTCTGCACATCGTAGAGATAGAGATGATTCCAGTTGTCGCGCTCGCTCATCCAGAGCAGTTGCTTGCCATCCTTGATAAACTGACGCCACAGACGACCATAGTTCACGAAAGTATTGGCACGCTCCTCTACCACGGTACGAAGCTTGCCGGTTTCGGCATTCATCGCCAGCATCTGATAGAGATGATGCCCACGCTGGTTGTACTCCATCGTCACCTCCTTGCTGTCTGGTGTCCATTGCATCCATTCCAGTTCATACTGGTTTTCTATCTGATGCTTGTCAGCCTCCACCTTCTTTCCGGTAGCCACATCGATGATGACCGGATAGTGCTGTGGCAGGGCATCGCCCGGCTTAGCATACTCCTGCTTGTGGAGGATAGGCTGCAGCTGGTCGGCAGGCGAAGATTCTACGTAGTAGGCATAGCGTTTCTCTACCGGAACACGCTTGCATACGAAGATGTGCTTGCCGTCTGGGCTCCATTGGATGCGGTTGCTGTAATAGCATCCGATGGTACCATCCTGGGTGAGGATTCGCTTGGCTTCGGTATAAGGTTTTCCTGCCTCATGAACCACCACGTTGTAACCTTCGATGTAGGCTTCCATCTTGCCGTCGGGCGAAAGTACCGGATAAGCCTCCTTCTCCTCGTCTACCTCCATCCAATGGCGCTCATGGCGTCTGCCAAACTGAGGCTTATAAGGGCGGCGAGGCTTGATGCCCAGCGCCTTCTCTATCGCTTCCTGCGAATCATAAGTCTTCATCTCATCCTTGTCGGCATCATAGGATACAAACTTCCTGCCCTGAGGAGTAGAAATCTGATAATGCAATACGTGGGTGGAGTCGCACCAAGCCGATGAGCGTGCCCAATGGAACACGGAATCGGCTGAAAACTGATGACGCAGCGCATAGGCTCTGTTGTAATCTTCTAATGTGCCCTGTGCTGAAGCTGTAGCTGCCGGCATCGCCAAAGCTGCGCTCAACAGCGAAAGAGCTAAAATCTGATTCTTCATTATGCTTGATATTTTACTTGTTAACTTCTTAAGTTTTTTTCCAGTTAGGAAAATATTATTTCCCAGTATAGAAATCTGTGATGCGTCGGATGGCACGCTGGCAAACCGGACAGAAATCATCCACTTCGTTGATTCGCATACGGCAAACCTGCGCCGGACGGTAACATCCCTTGCTCTGGTTGCCCGCCCCCTCGAACACACCAATCTTGAAGACGGCTTCATTGAGTTTCTTCTGCTCCTTCTCATTTCTGATATTCTTATGATCCGGAAGTTTGGCAAGCGGCGTAGGAATCTTCACGCCCTTTGGCATCATATCCGCCCACTTGCTCTGGAAATCCTTCAGCGTGGTAAGGTTCGGTTCCCAAGGCTCGGTATCGCTAGGATACATCGGGTCGTACTCATCGGTACTGTACTCATCGCCCAAACCCGCATAGCCATGACCGAACTCATGCACCAGCACCTTCTTGAACGTAGGATGATCAGAAGTAGAAAGCGTTACCTGGTTGTAGATGCCGCCGCCACCATACGTAGGAGAATTCACCAATACGATGATCTGCTCGAAAGGCACATTACTCAAGGCATCATAGATGCGATGAATCTTGCTCGTGGTGAGATAACGGTTCGAATAGAAAGTATCGTAATGAGAGCAAGCCATCGTGTTCTTCCATTTCCCTTCGTGCGGAATACTTGGTCCCTCATCGAGCGATGGAGCTGCAACTGCCACCACGTTGAATCTCGACTTGTGTGAAGCGAAAGGCTCACGCTCGAAGATGGCATCGGCTGCCCGCTGCGCATCCTGATAGAATTTATCCATCTGGTCCAGGCGATAGCCCTCGGCGATGATGGCGAGGTCAACACAGTCGGCAGTCTCTCCGCTCTTCACGATATAGCGGTAAGGGATGCCATTCTCGCCCAATGGTCGGATGAGGATATCCTGTGGATTGATGGTATGGCGCAGTTCTGCTGTCACCTTCTGATGCGTATCGCTCAGGGTGATGCTTACATCCACCGGCTTCTTTGGAAAAGGCACGAGGAAACTGCTCTCGAATGATTTCTGCAGATGTTTAGCCTCCTGTGTAAGCTGCCACTCCTGGAAGAGTGTGGAGAAGGTGTTTACATAGAGCACCTTGTTGGTGCCATGTTCATACACGGTTACCTGTCCGTTTCCGTTCAGGAATTTCTCATCCAGTCTTGTCTTTCTGCCAGCCCAGGTAGGGTTGCTGTAAGCCTGTTCAAAATAGATAGCCTGGTTCACGCTATCGCCCGCCACGATATAATCCAGTCGCAGCGTCTTGTCTTCGAAGTTGTCTTCAAACTTCTGTGCCTGCATCGGCATCGCCATCATTAGGGCGAGAGATGCAGCAAATAAAGTCTTATTCTTCATAAGCGATGATATTTTTTATTTTATGCAGATGATTCTTACTTGATTCCTACTTCACTCTTACCTCATAAGGGAAACGGCGGGAAGATGGATCGAGCGAATGATTCGAAGGAGCTCCCATCACCACGAGATAGAGCGCCTTGAGAAGCTGGGACTTTGGAGCCTGAAACGAAACCTTTCCATTCATCGCATCACCCATCTGACCATAGATGCATTCATCAGTATCGGCGGTTACTCCCACCAATCCATAACGGTAACCGATGGTGCGTGCCATCTTGTCCTTGGATGCCTTGAACACCTTACCCTCGGCATCGAGGGCTCTGAAATCTACAGTAACCTTCTTACCAGCCTTCGGGATTTCCAACTTGATGGCATTGAAACCATAGTTCTCAGGAACCGAAGCTGTATCCGGACGGAGATAACCATTCTTCTGCTTCAGCATCCTGGTATCGAAGGTGCAGGCATAAGGACGGGTCTCCTTGCGGGCATAACCGAAATCGAAGTTCACGAGATGACGGTAGCAGTCGAACATTTCATCATTAAACTGCTTCTGACTCATCTTATATTTCCGCTTGTAGGTAACAACCGGGTCCTCTCCTACTTTTCCTTCCCGATAGAGCTGGGCGATGCTTTCCAATCCATGCTTCTCAGCCCACCACTCTATCACGTATGGCGAATGATAGATGTTGTCCAGATGCAGATAACCCTTATGGGTAAGCTGTCTGAAGGCATCGAAATGATACTTCTCATCTGTTATCCAGTCGGGATTCACTCTCCAGAGCATCCATTGGGATGTCATCTCGAAGAAACCGCTTCCTCCCCAGGCTTCGCCCGTTTTGTCTGCCATGATCTGAAGTTGGAAACTGTGTCCCAACTCGTGAGCCAGACAGTTGAGTTTCTTATCTTGAATACGGTTAGGTGTTACCCAGAGCGCGCCGATAAAGTCATCGTAAGTTCCGCCGTAAGCAGTTCCTTCCAGCGAATAGTTCACCATCACCATCATCTTATACTTGTCGCAGATACTTCCCGGCAGAGAAAACTTCAGGGTATCGCGGAAGAAACGGTAGAACCGTTCTACCTGAGTCTGCAGATTACCCAGGTCGAATTTCATCGGCTTACCTTCGAGCGAAGGAGGATTCTGCGGATTATCTCCAAACGGCTTTTCCCAGAAATACACGATATTCTGGGTCTGTGCACTATGTCGCCAGCACCATCTCTCATCATCCTTGTTGAAATCATAGGGTTTCAGAGAGTCCGGTACGAAGATGAGTTTCTGTGATGCAGAAACAGGATTTACGGGTCTGGTGGCAGGAGCCTCAGATGGGTCCTGCTGTGCCAGGACTGCAGTAGCCCAAGGCAAGGTTGCCGCTGTGAGTATCAGCGATAAGAAGATTCGTTTCATTTCGGTTATGATTTTTGCGTTATTTATTTTTTCGTTATTTATATTTCGCCACAAAAGTACTGATAATCTTGCAAAAACGCTCGCAATATCGTCTAAAATGATACAAATATCGTATCTTTGCCAAAAGAATTCTATAAAAAGAACAGATTATGAGATTATCAGAAGAACGAT